>Ga0210394_10000355_pt1 | contig 102958 bp, 84 predicted proteins | sample IncBWC12MmetaG_FD_160121 | JGI IMG/M metagenome (GOLD analysis project Ga0210394, IMG submission 160121) | Forest soil microbial communities from Barre Woods Harvard Forest LTER site, Petersham, Massachusetts, United States - Inc-BW-C-12-M | ecosystem: Environmental > Terrestrial > Soil >...
CCGGTACCCGGCACGGCGAGGCCATTGCCGCCATCCATGCCCGTCTCGAGACCCGCTTGCAGGTCGAGCACTGCACGGTGCAAGTCGAGGAGGAAGGCTCGTGCGAGACACCGCAGTGCGGCCAGGGGCCATAGCCGACGTTGGTCTGCGGGTCGAAATGACAGCCCCAGACCGCCTCGAGCAGCATGGTGCGCGTGACCACCTGGCCTTCGTGGCGCATCAGGTAGGCGAGCAGCCGCAGTTCGGTGCAGGTCGCGCACGCGCTCGTCGGTGCTGGTAAGCGCGCTCAGGATCAGAACCGGCGTTGCTTTGCCGAGATCCCGCAGCTTACCGACGATCGACAAGCCATCGATGCCGCCCGGGAGCAGCCGGTCGATGATGATCAGGTCCCAGTTGTCGTTGAGCGCCTGATGCAACCCATCGCTGGCACTTGCGGCACCTCCCGAAAGGGGGATGTCGAATTCCCCGACGATGGCCCAACAATCGCACGGCCGCCATGGCAAGACGGCGCTGCATCTGCGGAGAGTCTGATGACGAAAATGCTTGCGATGGTCGTTCCCAGTCCCGGGGCCAAATTCCGTTTGGAGGAGCGCGAGCTGCCACAGCCCGGTCCCGATGAAGTCCGCATCCGCGTCCAGGCCTGCGGTGTGTGTCACAGCGATGTGCTGACGGTGGCCGGCCACATGCCGGGACTCAAGTACCCGCGAGTTCCAGGCCACGAGGTGATCGGAGTGCTGGAGGCGCTCGGCGCCAACGTGAAAGGTTGGCAGACCGGGACACGCGTGGGGGTGGGCTGGTTCAGCGGTGCATGCGGTTTTTGCAGCCACTGTCGCCGCGATAACGCCTTCGCCTGCGAAAATATCCAGGGCGCCACTGGAGTGACCCGCGACGGCGGCTACGCCACGCATATGCTGGCCCATGCCAGCGCACTCGCGCACGTACCGGCCGAGCTCGACCCGGTCGCGTCCGCCCCGTTGCTCTGCGCCGGAATCACGACCTTCAACGCGCTGCGCCACTGTGGCGCGGGCCCCGGAGAACTGGTGGCGATCCACGGAGTCGGCGGCCTCGGTCATCTCGGAGTTCAGTTCGCCGCGCGCCTGGGGTTTCGCGTCGTCGCCGTGAACCGTGGACGAGACAAGGAGGAGCTGGCGCGCAAGCTCGGTGCACACGAATACATCGACAGCACGGCCGGCGACCCGGCGGCTGCGTTGCGCGCTTGGGGCGGCGCCCGGGCGATACTGGCGACAGTGACCGATGCTGCGGCGATGCAGGCCGTCGTGGGCGGTCTTGGCGTGAACGGTACCTTGATGGTCATCGGTGCGGTCGGCGCGCTGACGATCAACTCGCTGGAACTGCTGGCGAAACGGGCCGCGGTGAAGGGTTGGTACTCCGGAACCGGGGTAGACTCGGAAGACACGCTGCTCTTCAGCCAGCGCCATCAGATCACGTCGATGAACGAGGTCTTTCCCCTGGAACAGGCGCAGGCAGCGTACGAGCGCATGATGAGCGGCAAGGCCCGGTTTCGCGTGGTTCTCGAGGTGGGCCAGTCAACACCCGGGTGATGCCCGGCCCTGCCCCTCGCAGAACGGGATGAGGAGTGAGCTCATTGGCGAGGATCCGGGAGAGTGGCCTGCCACCGCTCGAGCAGTGGGAGCGTTTCTTTGATCCTGAGGGAATTCTGGAGACGCTCGGCTGCCGCGACTTGTCGGGCGAAGTGCTGGAGCTTGGCTGCGGTTACGGCACGTTCACCATCCCGGCCGCGCGCCGCGCGTGCGGGACGGTGTATGCACTCGACATCGACCCGCTCATGGTTGCGGCTACTGCGGAACGAGCCAGGCGGACCGGCGTCCACAACGTCGTTGCGGAGCAGCGCGACTTCGTTTTTGGCGGTAGCGCTCGCGCCGCGTGCTCAACAGCGTATGTCATGTTGTTCAATATCCTCCACCTGGAAGATCCGCTCAGCCTTTTGCGGGAGGCGCACCGCGTGCTGCGCCCTGGCGCAATCCTGGGAGTCCTGCACTGGAAGCCTGACGCCACCACGCCGGGCGGGCCACCGCTCGAGATCCGGCCGTCGCCGGAGCAATGCCGGCAATGGGGAAAGGCAGCCGGGTTCCGCTGGATACGAACTCCGGAGCTGCCTGGATCCCCGTGGCACTGGGGCATGATGCTTGAGCGAGCGTAACTCGATGTGTCGCACCCCATGCCGCTGGTCGGACGTTGCCGCCGCGCGCAGCGCCACTCCCGCGCAGGCGCCACTCCTTATATAGGCCCTGATCCCTATATAGGCCCTGATCCCTGTATACGTCCTGATCCCTGGCGATACTCGTCAATCGGCGCGCGCGATCTCAACGTCCGCCGGAATCACCCCGACGCCCCGCTTCGAACAGGAACCAGGTCCGCCGCTCCGTCTCGTCGATCCACACCTCGATGAGACTCGCGGTCGCGATGTCGCGGTACTCCTCGCATACGTTGTGCGCCTCGCGCAGGCGCCCCGCGAGTGCCTTGTTGTCCTCGCGCAGCTCGGCGAGCATGTCGGACGGCTCCACGTACTCCGCGTCGTTGTCGGACACTCTCTTCATGGCGGCGATCTGGCCGATCGAGCGCAGCGTGCCGCCGCCTACCTTGCGGACGCGCTCGGCGATGGCGTCGGTCATGGCGAAGATCTGGTCGGCATGTTCGTCGAACAAGAGATGGTAGTCGCGGAAGTGCGGGCCGCTCAGGTGCCAGTGGAAGTTCTTGGTCTTGACGTACAGCGCGAAGACGTCCGCGAGAATGGCATTCATCGCGCCGGAAATTTCCTTGGTCGCAGTCGCCGACAGGTCCGTGGGCGTAATCAGCGGCCGGCGGGACGCGTCGTGTGTGTCGTGGCTCTTGGTCGAATCCGGGCGGCTCATGGCAAATTGTCCTTTTGATGCGGCGGTGCCTTGGCCCCTGATCATACCGCCGCACGAAACGGTGATGTCACCCCCTTAAGGCCGCTGCAGACCGCACGCCTCGCGTCAGGGCCGCGGGACGGCAAGTACCGACCCCCGCTCCTGCAGCGGCTCGGCCACGCCTCAGTTGTCGAACGAGCGCGCGCGCCGCCGTGCACGCCACCAGTGAACGATGCGCCGTTCGGCCGGAGGCGTGTGCCCGTGCACTGCGCGCTCGTCGCCCGTCTGCGGATAGCCGGCATCCTTCGAGCGCCAGGTGGCTGCCACGACATAGAGCGTAAACAGAGCGCCAACAACGAAAAGGCCGATTCCGGGCTCGCTCACCGTCGCCCTCCGCAAACACGCAACGAGCGCGCAGCATAGGGCGGTGCCCGGGAGCGCCCTGTTAAGAAATCGGCTTGCCGGAGTTCTGCGGGCTCGGCCCGGCTACTGGAGCCGCGCCATCCACACGTCGGCGTCCGGCCAGACCGGCAATGTGCGTGCGCAACGGAAGCCGCTGTCCGCATCGGCGCGATCGGGCAGCTCGTAGCGGCGCGTGGCGGCTCGCTTGTTGGCGGGGTTGGGCTCGAGCCACGAGCCGCCCTTGAGGACCCGGGTACTGCCGACTCCACGGGTGTCGACCCATTGCCAGACGTTCCCGGAGAGCCCGCGGTAGCGGTCACCGATGCCGCCGACGGGTCCGTCGGTCACGTGCGGCGCAATGTTCATCGAACGCGTCGTGGGACCGAAGTCATCACCCCACGGGAAAATGTTGTCCTGCGGTCCGCGCGCGGCGTACTCCCACTCATCTTCACTCGGCAGGCGCGAGCTCCTCGAGCGACAGTAGGCCTCGGCATCCTGGAAGCTGACGCCGACGACGGCTGAATCATCGTCGAGCGGCCGCTGTTTCAGCGCGTTGCGCCAGCTGCCGCCGGCCACGCGCTGCTCGTGACGGTCGCTGCCGGGCGCCATGGCGTAGGCGAAACCCACCTTCTCGGCGTGCGTGAGGTACTGCGCGCCGTCGGCAAACTGCCTGAAGGCGCGCACGCTCACCGGCGTGGCGTCGAGCTCGAACGGCGCGAGCGTCACCTGACGCAGTCTCTCATCGGCATAGTCCCGCGGCTGACAGTCGGCCGCGTACTGCTTGCACAGCGCGAGTGCCGCGCCAATCTGCTCCGGCGTGCTGCCGAGTGCGACGCGCCGCGGGGCGCTCGCGATCAGGTGACGGATCGTATCGGGCGGATAGTCGTGTGCGCTGTCCAGCTGCGCCGTGTCGATGCCGAGCGAGCGCAGCAGCGCCACGGCGTGGGCGCCGGCAACCACAGCAGCTTGCGGGGCGGGCGCGACCGTGGGAGCTCGGACCGCCGCGGACGTGTGCGAGCTGAACAGGTCGGATACCCAGGCGAACCAACCGGAGTTGCCGCTGCCCTCAGTGCCGGCAGTACCGCTACCGGCAGAGCCGCTGCCGGCAGCGCCCGTGCCCATTGCGCCGGCATCCGATCGCGACGGCGCCGCCACAGGCGTCGGCACGGAGGTGGCGCGCGCCGCCGCCGCCGGACCGTTGAAGTAGTAATCCTCTCCGGTGAGGGACGAGGCTTCCCACGGCACCTGCTTGCCGGCGGTCGCGCCCATGACGTCCGCGCGGACGTGCTTGAACACCTGCTCGAGCGGCTGGTGTACTTCCAGCATGGCGCGCGTCAGGGCAGTGGTGTAGGGACTGTTGCGGCCGCTACCGTCTTCGGCTACCGCACCGGGAGCGGTGGAATACGCAATCAGGATTCCCGCCGGCGCATCCATGCTGGCCAGCCCGCGGTCGGCAGAGCGCATGCTGCGGTTGAAGGGATTGTTGCGGCAGGCATCAAGGATGACGATGTTGAGACGGTTGCGGGCATAGCGCATCTGCTCGATCACCCAGTCGGCGCTGACGGCCTCTATCTCCACGTCCCCTTCGCGCTCGATGTTGGCTTTGGTCGGGATCAGGTAGTTGCGGCCGTTGAGCTGCACGCCGTGACCGGCGTAGTAGAAGAGCCCGACCGCCTGCGGGCCGCCCTTGTCGAGACGCTCGCCGAACTCCTGGATGGCGCGCTTCATGGTGTTCTGGTCGGCGTCGCGGCGCTCGATCACCTCGAAGCCCAGCTGGCTCAATGCCTGGGCGACCAGCCGGGCATCGTTGGCGGGATTGAGCAGCGGGCCGCTGGCATAGGCGCTGTTGCCGACGACCAGGGCAATGCGCGTCTCGGCCGCCAGCACGCCGGCGGGCAGCAGCAGCGCCACCGCAAGCAGGGCAAGCCGGCGCATCGAGATAGGCTTCCTGTCGTTGTTCTTGTGCGCGTGGGCCTGCACGCTTCAATGTCCCCCGCTGAAAACCTTGAGCGGCGGCTGCGCCGCCCATGGTGCTATTATCCGCGCCCGTAGCCGATTGGGAAGTTTGCGGAGAAAAACATGGCATACCGCAGCTTTTTCTGCCGGGTTGCCCGCCCGCCCGCGATCCCGGCCGTGGCACTGGCCGTGGTGCTCGGCGCCGCGCCGCTGCATGCCGGCATCATGCGCGACGTGCTGGAGGACCTGCACATCGTCAAGCCGCCCCCGCCGGCCGCGCCCGCCGCGGGCGAGCAGATGCCTCCTTTTCAGGGATTCGCCTGCTGCAACCTGCACTACGACGGCCGCTCGATCAGCGACACGAACTACGCCTCGCTGCCGATGATACCGGCCGGTACGCCCATCGAAGTGGTCGCTTATGACAAGCACAAGGCCAGTATCAAGGTCGATGGCAAACCGCTGCAGCTCAGCCAGGACAAGAGCAGCGACGTGGTGGCCCTCGGAACCTGGGTAAACCAGGTCGTGGTGAAGGACGATCCGCGCCCGCGCATCCGCAGCTATCCGCCGGCCGTGCAGGAGGCGATCCGCGAGGGCAAGGTGACGCTCGGCATGACGCGCGAGCAGGCCATCGTGGCCGTCGGGTACCCGCTGCCGAATGAGACCATCACGCTCGACGCGCCCGCATGGCGCATTTACCACGCGCGCCGCGAGCCGTTCGATCTCAATTTCCGGGCCGACGGGGGTCTGGGGTCGGTGACCGGCGACGACAGCGTCACGAGTGCCATGGTCTACCAGCCGCAGAAAAGCGCCTCGGGTCGGTAGGTTCGATCGAGCGGTCGGAAAGCGGTGGCTCGCTACCGGCGCCCGTGGCCGGACGCCCGCGTCGTCTCAGCGCCGTTGCCGGCTGACTCCCGCCGAATGATGCGTATGGTCGTAGCGCACGACGTGCACTGCGGGAGTGGAATGCAGCGCAGCGCGGCGCGCTGCGAGAATCTGTTGCGGAATGAGCAGAGCGGCGACCAGGGCTGCCGCGACGATGACGCCGAGCGTGGCGGCGCGCAGCGATAAGGCACGACGCGGTGCCGGGAACGCGCGCCTCATGAGCGCCCCGATGGAGGTCTCTTGTCGCCGGCGGGCGCCAGCACCAGGGGTGCATTGCGCCACTGCGAGAAGCACAGCGTGTACAGGTCGCCTTCGACGCTGCTGACCACGGTGCGCAGCCACCGCAGCGGGGTAGTTCCCGAGTAGAGGAGCGAAGGGTTCGTGTGCCGGGTCATGCGTGTCTCCCGCGGTACGCTCTTTACGCCGCACCGCTGGAGACGAACAGTCGCATCCCGGGACGGGGCCTACCACTCGTAGGCACCGCGATGATCTAGGTACTTGCCGCTTTCCCGGAGTGCGTCGCTTCACAAAACGCAGCATTCGCGGCAGCAAGGGTCGTTGCGTGTGCCGCTCGCCCGCAGCGCACGGCGCATGCCGCTCAGGTCCGCGCCCCTAAGGGTTAATCCCTAGCCCGCTGCGGTGCCTACGACTGTCATGAGCCATTGCCTCATGACACGCTGCACTGGCGCGTCAAGACCTAAGGGTCGCAAGAAGCCGCAATGATGGGCCACGGAGCGCACAATCGGGGAACTCGCTGCGGGCAGCGATGCGAAGTCGGTGCCCGCAGCAACTTTGTAGACCCCGCGGGGCGCGATCCGGCGAGCAACGGGCAGCCCCAGTTTGTTACCGTCAACCGCAACCCGCCAGCGGTGCCGGCAACTCCAGGCACAGCTGCGCGACGTTGCACTCGCTGCGCCCCGGCCTGAAACCGAGCGACGCCCCCAGCCGCAGCATGGGCAGATTGTCGTTCAGCACGCTCATCCACAGCCGGCGCATGCCGCGCCGGCCGCAGTAGCCGATCAGCTTCTGCATGAGCAGCCGTCCGAGTCCCTGCCCCTTCAGATCCGAGCGCACCAGCACGGCAACCTCGGCACCCTCCCCGTCGGCATCGGCGCAGGCGCGCACCACCCCGAGGGTCTCCTCGGCGCCGGCGCCATCGAGCGCGGTGGCGACGAAGGCCATCTCGCGTTGGTAGTCGATATGTGTGAAGCGCACGAGCTGCGCTTCCGGAAGCTCGCGCCGGAACGAGAAGAATCTGCGGTACAGATCCTGGGGGCTGATACAGGCTGCGAAGCGCCGATGACGCGCCAGGTCATCGTCGCGAATGGGGCGGACCACGATGCGGCGACCGCGGTGGTTCAGTCGCGCGTGCAGCGCATCGGGTAATTGCTCGTACATAGGCCGCAATCCTGCACCGCTTGGCCACGCACTGACCCCGACCTGTTTCGCGGCCGCTGCAGCTACCTAGCGGCGTAGGTGTTTGTCACGGCACGGGGCCTTACGATCCACACCCGGCATCGGCTTCGCGCGCACCGCACCTGTTCGCTCGCGGTTACGCCGCCTGCTTCCGCGGAGCGCTCGACCATGTGGCGGATTTTGCCAGGCAGGCGCACGAGCAGATCTGCCCGTACTCTCACGCGACACGCGGCAACGTACCGGTGGAGCTGGTGATCGAGGGGTGCGTAGCGCGCGTTTGCGCCGCGGCGATCGGAATCCGATTCGACTTAACACATCAGAAGCGGCGCTGCATCACGGTTAGTACGTACTTCGACCAATGCGCATGCGGCGACTCACGATAGGCTGCGCCCGCGGCTGACGTGATACTGGCGCCGTTTTCAATCGCAAACCCATCGAAAGATGGGGACGCAAAGCCTCCGGTCTAAGGGTTGACGCCTATGACAGCGGGGTTGCCGGGGCAGCTAAAGCCGCCTCGTTAGACACGCGCCCGACGTAGCGGGCCATGTCGGGCAACCCCTTGGCATCTGCTCCCCGCAACCGGATTGACGCAGTCGTTAATCGGTTTGCTGGAGCACACATGCAAAACTCTAGGTCTGGATTCCCGGTGTCGGTGTGGACGGCGACCGCGGCGGTCGCGCTGCTGCTGCTCGCAGGCTGCGGTGACGGATCGGCCGACAGCGCCTCGAGCTCGGCCGCACCGCAGTCATCGAACAGCCCCCCGCCAACCCGGTCGGCGCTACCCGGTCCGAGCACCTCCAGTGCGTCGCTCGACTGGGCTGCACCGACCACGAACACCAACGGCTCCGCGCTGACCAACCTGGGTGGTTACAAGATCTACTACGGCACGAGCAGCAGTCGGCTCTCCAGCACAATAACAATCAGCAACCCCGGCCTGCTGACCTACATGGTCGAAGGGTTACCGATAGGCACCACCTACTACTTCGCGATCGTCGCGGTCACCACCGGCGGGGTCGAAAGCGCCGACTCCGCGGTTGTGTCCATGCAGATCTCCTGATTACGAACAAAGGATACTCATGAGCACGTCTTCACTCCTGGCGATCGCGGCGTCAGCCAGCCCCTCTCCCGGCGACTCCGCGATAACCGCCGCGCCGGTAAACGTCGCCATTGCGGACACCGCGCGGGTGCCGGTAAGCGTCGCCATTCCGGACGCCGCGCCGTATGCCATACAGCTGCGCATCTCCCCGGCACCGATCGATCCGCGCAGCGTGCCGCGTCTCGATATCTTCGACCTGTATACGCTCTACTGCGATGTGCGGCTGGAGAGCGGACTGATGCGCCACTCACTGCGCCTCGGATTCTTCAAGGACCCCGCCACGGCGAAGGTCATCGCGCGTTACCTGGCGTCCTATTTCGAGGCGACGCAGATCGTGCACCTCAATACCACCGAACAGACTCGCTCCCTGCGCGTCAAGCTCGCGGCGCTGAAGGATATCGGTGACTCCGGACGTCACACGGTCATCGAACTATCCGAGCCCGAGCCTGCCGCACCACAGACGCGCCGCGCGCCGCCGCGCCCGCTCGCCAGGCCGCGCGCGCCTCATATCGACACCCGTTCGCTCTGGTCGCGCCTGGTGCAGCCGCGCTAGCGCAACGGGTATTCAAAGTCCGGCCAGCACCCCGACCAGGCGGCCGGCCGCGTAGGTAACGGCGGCGGCGACCGCGCCGATCGCGGTTTGTCGCAATCCGGAAAATACGGCAGGCCGGGCGTTGAACAGCGAGCTGCTCAGTCCCACGACAAACAGCGCTGTCACCGACAGCGCGATACTGCCGGCGACTCTCCAGGGAAGCGGCAAGAGACAAAACGGCAGCAACGGCACGAGCGCACCGCACGCGAACAGCACGAAGGAGAACGTGGCGGCACTCGCTGCGCTGCCGACCGATGCGACGCTCGGGTGCTGCTCGCGCTGGCGCGCATCCAGGGCCGGGTCGAGCTGGCTGAGGGCAAGCTCGCGGGCGTTGGTAACCGATAGCCATTCACCAAGTGCCATCGAGCAGGCGCCGCCGAGCAGTCCCACCGTGCCGGTGAGCAGCGTCGCCGCGGGAGAGACGCCACCGCCGGCGACGCCCATCAGCAGGCAGAAGTTCGACGCCAGCCCGTCGTTGACGCCGAGCAACGCGGCGCGCAGGTTGGTCCCGACGGCGACGTCACTCCCACCCCGCAGGATGTCCGCGTGCGTGTGCTCATCGAGCGCCAGCCCCGCCGCCTGCGCGTCCTCCTGGGCCGCGTAGTCGTCCCGATCCTTCATCTCCCGGGTCACGATGCTCGGTACCACGAACGCCGAGCCGAAGCGCCGTGCGAGGAAGATCAGGAGCGCGGTACGCAGCGAGCGGCGCAAGACCGGCAGAGCGTGCCCGGCGCCGCGCAATTGTTGCTCCCAGAAGGCCGCGTGGCGCCGCTCACTGCTGGCGAGCTCGAGGTAGACGCCGCGTTGCTGCGGATCGCGCTCGAAGCGTGCGAGTGCGGCATACAGCTCCGCGCTGTCATGCTCGGCTCGCCAGTTGCGCAGCAGCCGTTCCTTCTCCTGCACGTCGGTGTTCATCACGGTGCCCGGAATGCAGAATTAGCGCAGACCGCCACAGTCTCCTGATAGCGCACTGCGCTTGCCTGGTGATCGTTGATCGCCGCCTGATGATACTGTGCGTCGGCGGCGACATCGAGATACGTAGCGAGACCTGCAGGCCGCACAGGACCGCGGTGCCGCTGCGCCGCCATAATCCACTCAAGGCGCAGGTCACCCTCGGAAACTACCTATTACCGGTAGGTCCGCAGATGGCAGAGGCGCGACAACGAGCTGCAGGCGTGCGAGAAGTACCTAGCGACGCCGCGCCCGGCGCGGTAGATGCTCGGGGCGGCTGCCATGACAGGTACCGTATGAATTCGAACAATGAAACCCCGAGCAACGCTGGCGTGCCTCGCAGCGATGATTGGAGTCAGTACGCCTCCAAGGGCCTGCACAGCCGGTTGTTGCACGTATCGCGGCTGGCTACCATGGGGGAGCTGGCCGGCGGCGTATCGCATGAGCTCAACCAGCCGTTGACCGCGATCGCAAACTATGCGCACGCATGCGACCGGTTGCTGGCGCGACCCGGTGCCGACCTGGGCGAAGTGCGTGAAGCGCTGCACCAGATCACGCTGCAGACCACGCGCGCCGCGGACATCATCCGACGGCTGCGAAAACTGGCGGACAGACAAAGCAGCGAGCACCTGCCCGCGAGCGTCAACCTGCTCGTGCAGGAGCTGCAGGACCTGCTGGAGACCGATGCGGGTCTGCATCGAGTGGAGTTGTCGCTGCAGCTGGCGGCGCAACTGCCCGAGGTACTGGTTGACGGCGGACAGATTCAGCAGGTAGTCCTCAATTTCTTCCGCAACAGCCTCGATGCTCTCGCCGCGCGTGCCCCGAGCGACTCTCCCCGGGTGATCATCCGTACCTCGGCGACCGCCGATAATGAGGTGGAGCTGGCGGTAAGCGACAATGGACCGGGTCTTGCGCCGGGCCTGAAGAGGCGCCTCTTCGACCCCTTCTTCTCGACCAACGGGCAAGGCAGCGGACTGGGTCTTGCGATCAGCAACACCGTGGCACGCGCTCATGGCGGCTCGGTCGGCTACCGGTCCAGCGAGTCAGGTGGTGCCTGCTTTTACATACGGCTCCCCGTACGCCTCCCCAACCCCGCTGCCGAACCTGCTGTGCCGGTTTGAAGCCGGCGCCTGGCTGGCATGCGCGCGGCCGGGCAGCAGCGGTCAGGTCGCCAGCAACTCCTCGAGTATCAACAGCAGCTCTTCCGCGTTGATGGGTTTGCTGGCGATGCGCAGGTGCGGATCGTCCCGCAACTGCTTGATAGCGGTCGAGGTATCTCCGGTGATGAGCACCGACCGCAGGTCAGCCGCCACGCTCGCTCGCAACTGCTCGATCACCTGCGTCCCAAGCTCGCCATCGCGCAGATGATAATCCGTGATCAGCAGGTCGGGAGCCCCCTCCTCGCGGGCACTCCGCAGAGCCTCCCCCAGCGAGGCGACGGCCGACACCCGGTAACCTTCGACGTTCAGCAACATGCGCGTCGCATCGCGTACTCCCGGATCGTCCTCCACGAGAATGACGCGCGGTTTAGCGGATCCCGCGGGCCTGACAGCTGCCGGGATCCCCTGCGGCCCCGGGCCCGTGCCCGCCGTGCTTCCCCGCGGAAGCGCGAGTGAGAACGTCGAGCCCTTGCCGACCTGGGAGGTCACTTCCAGGCGCAGGTTCAGCAGATTCACCAGGCGCTGGACGATGCTGAGTCCAAGGCCGTAACCGTCACGCGAACTGTTGGTCGCAACGCCCACCTGGTAGAACTCGTCATAGATGTAAGCGAGCTGGCTGGCGGGTATGCCGATGCCGGTGTCGACCACATCGATGCGCAAGCAGGCTTGCTCCGGCCGCGCCCGCAGCAGCACCTCGCCCTTAGGGGTGTATTTGATGGCGTTCGAAATCAGGTTGTTGAGGATCTGCCGCACCAGCGAGGGATCGCTGTGCACGCTCCCCGGCGCGGACTGCACCCGCAGCTGCAGTCCCTTGTCGGCCGCGATGCTGGCAAACTCCCGGCGCAACTCCTCGAACAGCGCGGCTACCGTGAAATCGGCAGGCTCGGGCTTGATCGCACCCGACTCGAGCTTACTGATATCAAGCAATGCGTTCAGCAGACGCGACATCGCATTGATCGCGGCGGCCTGCTGTGACAGCGCTTCGACCGCATCCTGGCCGTGCGTCATGCGGCGCAGCGAGCCGTTGAGGAGCGCGAGCGTCTGCAGGGGCTGACGCAGGTCGTGACTGGCCGTGGCGAGGAAGCGGCTCTTGGCCTGGTTGGCCCGATTGGCGCTGTCGCGCGCGTCATCGGCGATGTGTCTGAGCCGATCTGCTACTTCGCGGGCGCGTTCCGAGGCTTCGCGGATCATCTTCAGCTCCGTTTCCGCACGCTTGCGCTCGGTGACGTCGCGAATCGCCGCGGCGACCAGGATCCGTTCGCCATCCTGGATCGGACTCAGGCTGATCTCGACTGGAAATTCACTGCCGTCGGTGCGTTGTCCGAACAGGGATAGCCCCTCACCCATCGCGCGGATACGCGGTACCGCCGTGTAGCCCTGCCGATGGGCGACGTGGCGACTGCGAAAGCGCGCGGGCATCAGCCGTTCGATGCTCAGGCCGACTATTTCGGCCGGCGCATAGCCGAACAGTGCCGAGATCTGCCGATTGACATACCTGACGATGCCCTCGTCGTCGATGATGATCATCGCATCCGGAGCAGCGTCCAGCGCGCTGCTTGCCAGATCGATGGATGCCGATCGCATGGCGACATCCTAGCGCCGATCCCACGCCGACCGCGACTGGAAGCCTCAGGCCGGGGCTAGAGCACGGCGGGTGTCACGCGCAACGGTAGCTAAGGCCACCGGGCACGCGCCTGCAACACAGTCGCACCGCTGTACCGTCCGGAGACGGCGAGAGGAGCGTCGAGTGGTCGCCGTCCGTTGATATCAGTGAAACCGCTGCCCGAGCAGACCGATGCCAACGCAATTCGCGCGGAGTCGAAGGACGGGGTGCTGACGGGTGCCCAAGGCGAAGGTCGAAACCGACAAAGCCGAGGACGACCCAGATGCCGTGCGATAACGCCGCTGGACCGCCGCGGCAACGAATCGGTTGCCGCGGCCATGACCCCATCCTTCGGGGGGCTCTCTACAGGGGGGCCAAATACCACTGCCTATAGGTACTTACCACAACTGCCCGCGCTGCCCGGTCCTCCGGGCCCCTGAAGGCCGATATTGGCTCCCGGGTGATATGGCCGGGTGCCATTGCGTGGCACGCATGGACTGTATCCCCCGTGCTGCGTCGAGAGTGAGGGCCATGTCAACGATCGTATCGCGCGTGCGTCTCGAGTGACCGCTGAGGAACGCCGCATGACTAAGCACCGATTTCCCATCTCCGCGAAGATCGCTGCCGCCTTCTGTGCCATCTTCCTCATCGTGCTGGCGGTCGGGATCATGGCCCTGGTGCGCCTCGATGCGATCAACGCTGGGGCGACCGCAGCGCGCGACAACCACGTACCGAGCGCCCGTGCCCTGGGCCAGCTGCGTACCAGCGTCAGAATGTACCGCCTCACCGAGGCGGCGCTGGCGCTCCTGGCTCACGATGAACGCGAAATGCCGGCGGCGAACGCGCAAGTGCAGTCTGCGGCGGCTACGGTCGACAAGGCACGGGCAGACTGCGAGCCATTCATCACGCGTGGCACGGCCGGCGAGCGCTACCTGCACGATTTCGACGCGATCTGGGCCGCCTACCAGGCGGCCACCGGCGGCCCAAGACGCAGCTTCCTGAACCACGAAACGGATGCAGGCAGTTACTTCGCCGTGGGATCGCGATTCTACGAGGCGGCCACCAGCGTACTGACCCAGGACATCATCGACAATACGCGCGTCAGCATGGCTGCCAGCTCGGCCGCAATAGAGTTCATCAAGCGCACGCGTGAGCTCATGGTGGCGGCGCTGCTCGCAGTCATCGCAGCGAGCGCCATCCTCGGGCTGCTGCTGACGCGCAGCGTCTCGATCCCGGTCAGGGTCACCACCGCCGCCATGAAACGCCTCGCCTCACGCGACTTCGCCGTGACAATCCCCGGCATCGGCCGCGGCGACGAGCTCGGCGAGATGGCCGACGCCATCGAGGTCTTCAGACAGAGCCTCATCGATCACGAGCGGCTGCGTGCGCACGACGATGCGCAAAAAGCGGCGCTGCTCGTCAGCGAGCTGCGGTTCCGTGAAATATTCGACTGCGTCCACGACGGGATCTTCATCAGTGACGCCGCCACCGGTCGCATCACGGACGTCAATCCGCGCGGTTGCGAACTGTTCGGCTTCGAGCGCGACGAGCTCATCGGCACCACGCCGGAAATGCTGGCCGCCGGAGTGACCCCCTACACGGAAACCGGCGTGATGCGCGGCATCGTCCGCATGCGCGGCCAGGGTCCGGCCACCTGCGAGTGGCACTGCAAGAGGAAGGACGGGCGGCTGTTCTGGGTGGAACTGTCGCTGCGGCACGCTAACTTCGGTGGACAGGACGTGGTGCTCGCCAGCGTGCGCGACATCAGCGATCGCCGCGAGGCGGAAGAGCAGATCAGGCACATGGCGCTCTACGACGGCCTGACCGGATTGCCAAACCGCGGCGTATTCGTCGAAGCCGTCGGGCGGGCGATAAGCCGCTCAAGACGTGACGGCCGGAACTTCGCCGTGCTGTTCCTCGATCTGGATCACTTCAAGGACGTCAACGACACGCTCGGTCATCCCGTGGGGGATGCGCTGCTGCGCGAGGTCGCCGGGCGGCTGCGCAGTGCGGTTCGCGAAACTGACGTCGTGGCGCGCTTCGGCGGCGACGAATTCGCGGTACTGGCTGACGACATCCGTGGTGCGACCGATGCGGCCCAGCTCGGCGACAAGCTGCTCAAGGCACTCGAAGCGCCGTTTGCCATTCAGGGAACCCAGGTGCGCACCGGCCTGAGTATCGGCATTGCGCCATACACCGAAAGCAGCGCCGACGTCGAGATGCTGATGTCGCACGCCGACGTGGCGCTGTATCGAGCCAAGGCCGAAGGCCGGGGCACTTATCGCTTCTTCAACACAGGGATGGACTCCGAGACGCGCGCGCGCGTCGCCTTGATCGGTGAGCTGCGCGAAGCCATTACGTCGGATCAGCTGTTTCTCCTGTACCAGCCGCAGGTCGACATCGCGAGCGGTCGCATCACCGGCGTCGAGGCGCTGGTGCGCTGGCGACACCCGCGGCGCGGCGTGCTGGCTCCGGAAACGTTCGTTCCCGAGGCGGAGAGCAGCGGCCTGATCGTCGCCCTCGGCAGGCGGGTGCTGCGCGATGCGTGTCGCCAGGCGAAACGCTGGCACGACGCCGGCCTGCTGCCGGAGCGCATGGCGGTGAATCTTTCGGCCGGGCAATTACGGGTGCCGGCCGAGCTGGAACAGCTCGTCATGGCGACCCTGAGCGAGAGCGGCTTGCCCGCGCAGCGGCTCGAGCTGGAGCTCACCGAAAGCATGCTGATGGGAACCGGTGCCCACCAGGCCGTGCTCGCGCGCCTGCGTGCGCGGGGGGTGAAAGTCGCTATCGATGAGTTCGGCACGGGCTATTCCTGTCTCGATTACCTGCGCTGTTTCCCCGTGGATCGGGTCAAGATTGCGCAGACGTTCGTGGCCGAGCTCGATCAGCCCGGAAACGCAGCGGTGGTGAAGGCCACCATCGGACTGGCGCGCGAGCTGAATATGGCGGTCATCGCGGAAGGCCTGGAGACGCGCCGCCAGATCGAGTTGCTGTCGGAGTGGGGCTGCACGGAAGGCCAGGGTTTCTACTACGCACAGCCCACCTCGTCCGAGGAGCTCGAACCGCTGCTGCGCGCCGGCTTCCTCCGTCGCACCTCAGGTGAAGCGGCGAATAAGGTCGCGGCCTGAGCGGCCGCTCACACACACTCAAAACCACAGCCGCAGTCCCGCGACCCACTGCAGCTCGGACGTGCCCAGGCCCTGTGCGCGGGCATCGGTGGCGGTCCCGCCGCACAGCCGCCGCCACGCGACGCCCACGTAAGGCGCGAACTCGCGGCGAATCTCGTAGCGCAGCCGCACGCCCACATCCAGATCCGCAAGCCCCGAGCCGAGCTGGCGCGCAGGGTCGGCCTTCCCGTACAGGTTGGCCTCGGCCTCGGGCTGCACCACGAGCCGCGGTGTGAGCCGCAGGTCGTATTCGACCTTCACCCGTGCGGCAGTGCGGCCCGCATCGCCGGCGTACGCCGTGGCCTCGACGTCGAACCAGTAAGGCGCGAGTCCCTGCACGCCGAGCGCGGCCCAGCTGCGCGGTGGCCCGTCGCCGAAATCCTCCCGCGCCCCCGTCTGCAGGCTCCACCAGCGGCTGACAATGCGATCCCAGAACAACTCCACGCGGGCGTCCGCGGTGATTCCCTGCAGCCGCTCGCCCTCGGTGCGCAGCCACAGCTTGTCGTAGTCACCGCCGTACCACGCCTCCCCTTCCCACACCGCGGCATCCCCACTACCGTCGTGACGCCACTCGAACTGATCCAGCAGCACACTGCCGGTGCTCGCGGCGTCGTTCATCTGCATCACCTGCACCATGTCGGCGTTGCTCATCGCCGGCATCGGTTGCTGCGGCGGCTCGGGGGCGACATGTGGCGCGATCGCCGCTTGCTGCTGCGCGCGCGCCACGGGTGCGATCGCGGCCAGGGCCGCAGCGAGCGCGGCAGCGCGCATGCGCTCAACGTGCGCCGGCCGCCGCCTCATCCCGGGCGGTCCGTGCCCGGGCGCTCCACCACGACCTCGCGGAACATGCCGGCCTCCATGTGGTAGAGCAGATGACAGTGGTAAGCCCAGCGCCCGAGCGCATCGGCAGTGACCAGGTAGCTGAGGCGCTGCGCGGGTTGCACCGTGATCGTGTGCTTGCGCACCAGGAAATCGCCATTCTCCGCCAGCAGCTCGCCCCACATGCCGTGCAGGTGGATCGGGTGGTTCATCATGGTGTCGTTCACCAGCACCAGCCGCAGTCGCTCACCGTAGTTGAAACGCAGCGGCTCGCTCGCCGAGAACTTCTGTCCGTTGAATGACCAGATGAAGCGCTGCATGTGCCCGGTGAGGTGCAGCTCGATGTCGCGAGCCGCCGCGCGTGCATCGATCGAACCGTCGAGAGTATGAAGATCGGCATAGGTGAGCACCCGGCGACCGTTGTTGCGCAGGCCGACTCCCGGATCGTCGAGCCGCGTTTGCGGCTGCAGCACCTGCATGTCGACCGTGGGCCCATAGTCCGCCGCAGCGTGCTCACCGTCCGCGCCATCGGCCATGGACATCGAGCTCATGCCGTGGATGCTGCCGGACATGCCCATGTCACTCATCGACAGCAGCGGGCGTGCATCGAGTCGCGGCACATCCGCCCGCAGGCCCGGCTGGGGCGCGAGCGTGCCACAGGCGTAGCCGGACCGATCGATCGCCTGCGCGAATATCGTGTACGGGCGGTCGGCCGGCGCGACGATGACATCGAGCACCTCCGCGGTGCCGATGCGGAATTCGTCGACGGAAACCGGCTCGACATCCTGGCCGTCCGCGGCCACCACCCGCAGCTTCAATCCCGGTATGCGCACGTCGAAGAACGACATCGAGGAGCCATTGATGAAACGCAGCCGTACCTGCTCGCCGCGCTGGAACAGTCCCGTCCAGTTGCCCTGAGGCGTGACGCCGTTCATCAGGTAGGTGTAGGTGTAGCCGGAGACGTCGGCGAGATCGGTCGGATCCATACGCACGCGGCCCCACATGCCGCGCTCGGCGAGCGTCGCCGGCCAGCCGTCGCGGTGCGCATCGGCGAGCGTATCGGCGAGCGTGCGCTGTCCGTGGTTGAAATACTGAGGGTGCACCTTGAGCAGCCGGTACACGTGTTCCGGGTCCGCATCCGTCCAGTCCGACAACAGCACGACGTAATCGCGCGCGCTGGGATGGCGCTCAGCGCCACGCGGGCTGACGATGATCGCGCCGTACAGCCCGGTCTGCTCCTGGAAGCGCGAGTGACTGTGGTACCAGTACGTTCCGGACTGGTTAACGCGAAAGCGGTAGCGGTACGCGCCCCCGGGCGGGATGCCGTGGAAGCTCAAGCCCGGCACCCCGTCCATGTCCGCCGGTACGATCATGCCGTGCCAGTGGATGGAGGTCGGCACCGGCAGATGATTGGCGACGCGCACTGAGACGACATCCCCCTCGCGCCAGCGCAGTACCGGTCCGGGAAGCCGCCCGTTGACGAGCGTGGCGCTGCGGCGCCTGCCGGTGAGATCGACCGTCACAGTGCCGATCGCCAGCTCGAAGTCCGTCCCGGTGAGCGTCGCAGCGTCGCTGGCCGTTGCCGTCGTGCCGCCTGCCACGGGAAGCAGCAGTGCGCTGCCGGCGAGCCCCTGAACGAACGTTCGCCGCGAGACGAGGGAGGTCACGGCAGGCGCCGTCGTGCGCGTCATACGGATTCAGCCCCGGCTCACGGCCTGTGTGCCGCGCATTCTGCGCCTTGACTCACTGTCGAGGGCAGTATTGTCGAACGCCGTGCATACGGAGCAAGATCGGCTGCAAGCGGCCAGCAAACACGCCGCCATGGCATGAGCCGAGCCACATGAAAGCCATCCCCTCCGTCCAGGTCGACGATCAGCGTGTGCTCGTCACCGAGTGGCGTTTTGCTCCGGGTGCCGAGACCGGCCACCACGTGCACGCGCATGACTACGTGGTCGTGCCGCTGTTAGCCGGGACGCTGCGCCTGGAGGAATCGGGGGGCGTTCGCGACGTGCACCTGCAGGCCGGCGCTTCCTATGCACGCAAGGCCGGTGTCGCGCACAACGTCATCAACGTGAACCCTTACGAGTTTCGCTTCGTCGAGATCGAATTGAAGTGACCGTGAAGCGCACTGTGCTGGCGATTGCGGCGGGACTGCTCGTCTGGATCCTGGTCATATCGCTGCTCAACCGGGGCTTACGCCTCGGGCTGGCGGGGTATGCGGCGGCCGAGCCCGCCATGAGCTTCACGCTCACCATGATGGCGGCGCGACTGATAATCGCGGCGCTCGCTTCGCTGATCGGCGGCGCCGCGGTCGGCTGGATTGCGCCGCGAGCGCGCGCCGCGTCGATCGTGCTCGGTGCGATCCTGGTAGCCGTATTCGTGCCGGTACACGTGCAGCTGTGGAGCCGGTTTCCGCCGTGGTACCACCTGACGTTCCTGCTGAGCCTGCTTCCGCTGGTGGTGCTAGGGGCGCGTCTGGCGAGCTCCGGCGCCTCCGCCGCGAGCCGCGACGAGGTCATTCGGCCCTGACATCGCCGCGCAACACACTAAGCGCCGTCGGGCTCAGGCGAAGCTCGCCGGCGCCTCCGGCAGGCGCACTTCCGGTATGCGCGTGCGCAGCAGGTCGTGGAACTCGAGCATCCACTTCTCGATCTGCGACAGCGGCCCGGGTCGATAGCTGCTGTCGGCGATGCCGCGCTGCAGCCGCTCGCACAGACGCCGGTCCTCGCCATTCACCTGCATGTTGATGCGATTCCCCAGCCAGCGCATCAGCCGCATCTCGCGCCGGTCGTCCGGCATGCCGAATGCCGCTCCGCGGATCAGCGCCTTTCCCGGGCCGCGCGGCAACACCTGGAAGAAGTCCACCTGCTCGGGCATGACGTCGATACCGAGGTTCGGCAGGCAGCTGTAGAAGCGCCAGCTGCGCCGGTTGGGCTCCGGCAGATGTGCAGCGGTGACTGCACCCACGTACTTCTGGTAGACGCGCTCGCTCCAGCGCGACGAGGGCGCCTCGCGCATCCAGCTGAAGCCGCGCGCAATGCCCGGCACGCCGCGCTGGTCCTCGTAATCGGGCGTGAACAGGCGGTTCAGGCCCGGATGCCCGATCGGAACGTGATAGGACTCCAGATAGTTGTCCATCGCAATCTTCCAGTCCACGTTCCATTCCTCGAGGTAGACCGGCTGCGTCGGCACGAGGTCTTCGAAGCGATACGGCGCCAGCTCATCGAGGATCGGCGCCCAAACCTGCGACGGCGGCGGCGGATTACCCGCCAGACACACCCACACGAAGCCGAGCGTGATCTCCACGCGCACCGCGTTCAGCCCGTAGTCGGCGAGGTTCAGTCCCGGGAAACTGTCCCGGGCGGGCGTGGCGAGCAGCGAGCCGTCGTAACGGTAGGTCCAGCCGTGATAGGGGCAGGTGATGCGGCCCGGGCAGCGGCCGGTTCCCTCGAGCAACCGCGTACCGCGGTGCCGGCAGACGTTGTGAAATGCGCGCACCCCGCCGCCGGCATCGCGCAGCGCGATTACGCTGTCGGATCCGAGCTCGAAGGTGATGTAGTCGCCGGCGGCCGGAATCTGGCTCACGTGACAGGCAATCTGCCAGCTCGGTTTCAGGATGCGCTCGATCTCCAGGCGCGTCATCTGCGGATGCGAGTACACCCACGCCGGCAGGCCGCGCGACTGCGTTTCGGGCCCACGAGTCGGCACTGCGGTGAGGCTCGGCGGGCTGCTCATGGCAATCTCCTTTGGACGCGACCGAGCAGCTTAGCGCTGCGCGCAGGTAAGGACATTTTCGATCCCATCGTAAGCATGTGCGGGGCCGAGGCGGCTGCCCGGAAGCGACAACGGATTGCTAGTATGAATCCGTATCGCGGCAAGCGCTTGATTTTGAAAATGAAACAGTTCAGCTTCGCGTCATGAAAAAGCAGCCGCAGGGGGTCGGGCTGTGCAAGGGGTGAACTGGGTAGCCCTGTCCGTCTTCGTGGTGCTTTTCGGCTTCGTCACGTGGCTGGGATTCGCGGCGGCCCGCTGGCGTCGGGGCGACCTCAACCTGCTGCACGAGTGGGGCCTTGGCGGGCGACGTTTCGGCACTGTCGTCACCTGGTTTCTCATCGGCGGCGACTGCTACACGGCCTACACGTTCATCGCGATCCCGGCACTGGCGTTTGGCGCCGGGGCTGTGGGCTTCTTCGCCATGCCGTACGCCATGGTGGCGTACCCGATTCTGCTCATGCTGTTTCCGCGGCTGTGGCAGGTCTGCCAGAGAAAGGGCTACATCACCGCGGCGGATTTCGTGCGCGGGCGCTTCGACAATCGCTGGCTGGCGCTCGCGGTGACGCTCAGCGGCATCGTCGCAACGATGCCGTACATCGCCCTGCAGCTGGTCGGCATCCAGGTTGTCGTCGGCGCGCTCGGCATCTCCGGTACGGGATGGGCGGCGGATCTGCCGCTGATCATCGCGTTCCTCGTCCTGGCGGCGTTCACCTACTCGAGCGGACTGCGCGCGCCGGCATCCATCGCCATCGTCAAGGACGTGCTCATCTATCTCACGGCCTTCGCGGCGATCATCGTCATCCCGATCGAGTCAGGAGGCTTCGCAAAAATATTCGCAGCCGTTCCGCCCGGCAAGCTGCTGCTGGCGCCGCCGGGTCCTCATACCACCGGCTCCTACGGCGCGTACGCGACGCTCGCGCTCGGCTCGGCGCTGGCGCTGTTCCTCTATCCGCACAGCCTCACTGCGGTATTAAGCGCCAGCAGCCGTAACGCCGTGCGACGCAACGCCGCACTGCTGCCGAGCTTCACCGTGGTGCTCGGGCTGCTGGCGCTGCTCGGCTTCTTCGCGCTCGCGGCGGGAGTCGACCGGCTGCCGCAGTTCGCCGCGGGGTTCAGGCAATTCGGCAACAACTTCGCCGTGCCCGCGCTGTTGCTGCACAGTTTCCCCTCCTGGTTCGTCGGGCTCGCCTTCGCGGCCATCGGCATCGGTGCACTGGTGCCCGCGGCCATCATGTCCATCGCCACGGCGAATCTGTATACCCGCAACATCCACCGCGAGTTCATCGAACCGGCGGTCAGCGAGCGCCGCGAGGCGCAGATCGCCAAGTGGGTATCGCTGCTCGTCAAGCTCGGCGCGCTGGTGTTCATCATCTTCGTGCCGACGCCCTATGCGATTCAGCTGCAGTTGCTGGGGGGCATCTGGATCATCCAGACCCTGCCGGCGGTGCTGCTCGGCGCTCACACCCGCTGGTTCAACCCGTGGGCGCTGCTGCTCGGCTGGGCGGTCGGAACGGGTGCCGGCACCGCCATGGCCTTTGCCGCACATCTCACCGCGGCGTATCCGCTGGCGTTCGGCGGCTATACCTTCCCGGGTTACACCGCCCTGTACACCCTCATCCTGAATCTCATCGTCGCGGCCGTGCTGACACCGCTGTGCGATGCGCTCGGTGCAAGGGTGCGCAGCGACGCGACCGTGGCGGCGGACTACCTGGCATGAATCCGGTGAGCATAAGGACCCGCGACGGTACGTGTCCGGCTTACGTCTATCCGCCGCCCGGCGGCGGACCCTGGCCGGCGGTGCTGGTGTTCATGGACGGGCTCGGCATCCGTCCCGCCGTGCTCGAGATCGGCGAGCGCCTTGCGCGGCATGGCTATTACGCCCTGCTGCCCGATCTTTACTACCGCTCCGGCCCGTACGCGCCGATGGATCCGCATGCGATATTCGCCGATGCGGAGCTGCGTCGTGGGCTCGCGGAGAAGTTCATGGCGCTGGCCACCCCCGCCAATGTCATGTCCGACACACAGGTCTTCCTCGATTTCCTCGGCGCACAGCCCGAGGTGCGCAGCGGCGCCATCGGCACGACCGGTTACTGCATGGGCGGCCTCATGTCGCTCAGCGCCGCCGGCACCTATCCCGGGCGAATCGCCGCCGCCGCTTCGTATCACGGCGGGCGGCTGGCGACCGATGCGCCCGACAGTCCACACCGACTGGCGCCGCAAATGAAGGCCCGCATCTACGTGGCCGGCGCCAGCGACGATCCCTCGTTCCCCGCGGACATGAAACAACGTCTCGAGGCGGCGCTGACCGAGGCCGGCGTCGACCACCGCATCGAGACGTACCCGGCAAAGCATGGCTGGGTGTTTCGCGACACGCCGGCCTATGACGCGGCGGCGTGCGAGCGGCACTGGCAGACGCTGCTGGCGCTGCTGGCGTCGCAGCTCTAGGAAATCGAAACCCCGAGCAGCGAACCCACTCCGTAGGTGAGGGCTGCGGCGGCACAGCCGGACAGCGCCTGCCGCAACGCCGAGAACCACGGCGTGCGTCCGTTGAAAAGCGAGGTCAGCAGCCCGATGCCCGCCAGCGCGAGGAAGCTGAGTGCAATGCTCAGGGCGATCGCCTGCGCGCCGCGCGCCCACAGGAACGGAACCACCGGGAAGATCGCGCCCGCGCAGAACAGTGCAAAGGAAGTGGCGGCAGCGCTGAAGGGATTGCCGCCGAGCTCGGCCGGATCGATCCCGAGCTCCTCGCGTACCAGCGTGTCGAGCGCCGCGTGCTTGTCTTTCATGAGCTCCGCGGCGACCCGCTGTGCGTCCGCCTTCGGCAGCCCCTTCGCCTGGTAGATCAGCGCCAGCTCGTGCTGCTCGGCTTGCGGGGTTTGCTCGATCTCCTCCGCTTCTCTGGCGATCTGGCTGCTCGCCAGCTCGCGCGCGTTGGTCACCGAGAGCCACTCGCCGAGTGCCATCGAGCAGGCGCCCGCGACCAGCCCGGCGAGACCGGTGAGCAGGATGATCCGCTCGCTGCCGCCGGCTCCGGCAACGCCCATGATCAGGCAGAAGTTGGATACCAGCCCATCGTTCGCCCCCAGCACCGCCGCGCGCAGGTTGTTCCCCGAGGCGCGGCGATGCCACGGCTCGGCACGCGCGATGTCCGCCCCGCTCCCGCCGCCGGGGGCTGCGCTGCGGGCGATCTCCTGCACCACGGCCGCATGACCGCGCTCCTCGGCGGAGATCGCCTGCGCGTCGCTCTGGGTCGCGTACTTGTTGCGATCGGAAAATTCCGCCGCCGCGATCGTCGGCAGCACGAAGTGCGGACCGAAGCGCTGCGCCAGTCTGCCGAGCAGCCGCGTGCGAAAGCCCGGCACGTAGGGCTCGATGGCGACGCCGGCCTTCGCCAGCTTCTCGCGCCACAGCGCGGCGTGACGCGCCTCCGCCTGCGCCAGCTGCAGGAACAGGTCGCGCCTCAGCGGATCGGTTTCGGCCGCGGCAATGCTGGTGTAGAGCCTGGCACCGTCCAGCTCGTCGCGCAGATTCGCCTGGAAGCGCTTGATGTCGTCGGCGGCCATGAGGAATTCTACGCCCGCGCCGCGGCAGTCACGATCAGCTGCGCTGCGGCCAGATCCTCGATGGCACTGCCCACGGACTTGAAGAGCGTCAGCTCCTGCGGCGAGCCGCGTCCGCTTACCCGCCCGAGCACCAGGTCCTGCAGCTCGCCCTCGATGTGCTCGCGGCTGATGACGCCGCGAGCGAGCGGGTCGAGGAGATCACCCGCCTCGGCGAGCGCACCGGCGAACGTATCGACGAAGAGGCGGCAGCGGCGCACCACCTCGTCGTCCGTTTCCCGCATCGTGGGCGTGAAGCTGCCCACCAGGTCGACGAATACGCCGGACCTGAGCCAGCGCCCGCACAGCAACGCCGTGGCGCTGCTGGTCGCGCAGCAGATGATGTCCGCGGTCGCGGCCGAGCGCTCGAGGGAATCGGCGCTGTCCACACTGATATCGGCCGCCACGCGCGAGCGAATGGCCGCCACGGTCGCCGCGACGCGCTGCGCCCGGCGTCCCCAGACGCTCACCCGGCGAATGGGTCGCACCGTGCAGTGCGCCAGCGCCATGTAAGGAGCCAGTGCGCCGGTTCCGACGATGAGCAGCTGCGAGCTGTCACGACGCGACAGGTAGTCCGAGGCGAGCGCCGATGCGGCCCCGGTCCGCAGCCGCGTCACTGTCGTGCCGTCGAGTATCGCCACCGGCGTGCCCTCTGCCGAGAAGACCGCGATCATCCCCTGGATCGTCGGCAGGCCGCGCGCCGGATTCTCCGGAACGATCGTCAGCAGCTTCACCGCCCCGCGGCCTTGCGTGTCGAACGCCGGCATGCTGACAAACAGCCGCTCGCCGGCGCCTCCCGGGATGTGCGCCACCTGCCGCGCGGGGGCCACGCAGGCGCTGCGAAACGCGTGGCGCAGACACTCGATCAGCTCCGGCATGCTGGCCAGGCGGTGTGTTTGCTCCGCGTCGAGCAGCAACATCAGTGTGTCCGCCGCGACGCGAAGCGCGCGAATGCATAGGGTGCCGGGTCGATCGCCGGTGTCTGCGCCGACAGCAGGTCGGCCAGCAACTGCCCGGACCCTGCCGCCATGGTCCACCCCAGCGGGCCGTGCCCGGTATTGAGCCAGAGGTTCGGCACGCCGGTCGCGCCGATGACCGGCACGCCATCGGCCGACATGGGGCGCAGCCCGCACCAGGGCCTTGCGGCTGCCGGGTCGAGGCCGGCTTCGGGCAGCACCTTCGCCACCAGGTTGAGCAAATTGCGCACGCGCTCCGGACGCAGCGCCAGGTCGTAGCCGGCAAACTCCGCGGTGCCGGCCGCGCGCACCGCGCCGTCGAGCGGCACGATGACCGCGTGCAGGTCATCGTCCGCGATCGGCATCTGCAGCGGCGGCGGCTTACCCGCGCCTGCCGGGAAGGTCACCGAGTATCCCTTGGCCGGCCGAACGGGCAGCCCGATCCCGAGGGGCTTGAGCAGTGGCGCACTGTAGCTGGCGGCGGCGAGCACGTAGGCGTCCGCGGTCAGCCGTTCGTCCGCCGTGCGCACGGCTGCCAACCGGCCGGCTGCGACCTCCAGCGCCCGTACCTGCACGCCGAAGCGAAACTGCACACCCGCCGCACGCGCCTGCTCAGCGAGCGCCACGCAGAAGCGGTGGGCGTCGCCCGTCTCATCGATCGGGCAGTAGAGCGCGCCGGCGAGCTCGCGGCCGATCGGAGCGAGCGCGGGTTCCAGCTCCAGGGCCTGCGCGCTCGAGAGGCTCTCGAACTCGACCGCGCCGGCCGACCAGCGCGTCGCGGCGGCGACTGCCCGCGCGAGGCTGGCGCGATCGCGGAAGATCCGCAGGCTGCCGCGCGCGGCGCGACCGTAGACGAGGCCGGTCTGCTGCCGCAGCAGCTGCAGCACCTGGCGCGAGTACAGGGCAAGCGCAAGGTTGCTGCGCGTGTTGCGCAGGTAGCGCTCGACGCTCGAGTTGCGCAGGAAGCGGATCCCCCAGCCGCCGAGCGCCGGCAGTGCGGCGAGCCGCAGCTTCAGCGGCGCCTCTGGACGGCCGAGCGAATGCAGCAGTACCCGCCAGCAGCCGGGCGCGTTCCACGGCTCGGGCATGCTCGGTGACAGCAGTGCCCCGTTGGCGAAGCTCGTCTGCCTGCCGGGACCGTCCTCGCGCTCGAGCACCGTGACCTCGTGTCCGCGGCGCCGCAGAAACCAGGCGCTGGTCAGGCCGATCAGGCCGCTGCCGATCACGACTACTTTCATCGGCGGATATTTGATCACATCCGCGCGCTTAGGTACCGGCAACGGTCAAGGCGCCAGCGTGCCGCTGGTGGAACCGACCAGCGGATCGGTTAATCTGCGGCCATGGACGTGGGATTCATCGGGCTCGGCCGCATGGGCAGCGCCATCGCGGCCAACCTGCTGCGCGCCGGTCACACGCTGTGTATCTGGAATCGTTCGCCTGAAGCCGCACGCGAGCTGCAACGGCTGGGCGCGAAGGTCGCGGCGGCACCCGCGCAGACCGCGCGCGCACAGGTGTTGTTCACCATGCTGGCGGACGACGCTGCCACGCGCGCGGTACTCCTCGACGGCGGCGTGCTCGATGCCGCATCCCGTGGCCTGATTCATGCGAACCTCGCCACCGTCTCGGTCGGCTGTGCACGCGAGCTCGCGCAGCTGGAGAAGGCCCGCGGCATCGACTACGTCGCCGCCCCGGTGTTCGGCAGGCCGGAAGCGGCCCAGGCGGCGAAGCTCAATGTCGTTGTGGCCGGCGATCCGGCGGCCATCGGGCGCCTGCAGCCGCTGTTCGCCGCGATCGCAGAGCGGGTCTGGCCGATCAGCGGCGCCGCCGAGCGCGCCAATGTGGTGAAGCTCGCCGGGAACTTCATGATCGCGAGCGCGCTCGAGACGATGGGCGAAGCGGCCGCACTCGTGCAGGCTCACGGCATCGGCGCGGGCGAATTCCTCGAGGTGCTGACCAGCACGCTGTTCGCATCCCCGGTGTATCAGAACTACGGCAGGCTGATTGCGTCGGCTCGCTATGAGCCGGCCGGATTCAAACTCTCGCTCGGGTTGAAGGATGTGCGGCTGGTGCTGCAGGCTGGCGAGGACGTGCACGTGCCGCTGCCCTTCGCGAGCGTGCTGCGTGATCACTTTCTCGAGGCGCTCGCCGCCGGCAGGGGCGACCAGGACTGGGCGGCTCTCGCCGCCGTCGCTGCTGCACACGGACCGCAGCAGCAGCCACGAGAGCGCTGAGTGCGGGCGGCGCGTCCGGCTGCCTGCCTGCGCCGCGCGGGGCTCGGCGCGCTCGCCGCAACATGCTGCGCATTCGTCGCACCCCCGCCCTCGCCCGCCGCGCCCCGGCCCGCAGATTCCTCGCTGATCGGCCAGGTCGACGCCTACCGCCGCGCGCATGAGGAGGCGATCGTCGCGCAGCTCGACGCGCTGACGCGGCTGCGCAGTATCGCCGCAGATCCGACCGGACTCGACGCCGCCGCCGACCGATTGCAAGCCCTGCTGGCGGCGCGCGGCTTCGAGGTACGGCAGCTGCGCGCGGAGATCGGTACGCCGGCGCTGGTGTTCGGCTCGCTCAAGAGCCCGCGCGCCACGCGCACCGTGGTGTTTTACGCGCATTACGACGGCCAGCCGGTGACGCCCTCGCAGTGGCATTCGGACCCCTTCATCCCGGTGATGCGCAGCGCACCCCTGAGCGCCGCGGCGTCCGAGGTGAACTGGCGCGACCGCCACGTGCCCCTCGATCCCGAGTGGCGTCTGTTCGGCCGCGCCGTCGCCGACGACAAGGCCTCCATCGTGGCGTTCCTCGCGGCCTTCGATGCGCTGGCCGCGGCCGGCCGCAAACCCACCGTCAATATAAAGGTCGTGTGGGAAGGGGAGGAAGAAGCAGGCTCGCCGCATCTCGAAGCGATCCTGCGAGCCAACCGCGAGCCGCTGGCGAGCGATCTGTGGCTGATCGGCGATGCACCCGTGCATCAGTCGCGCACGCCGACGCTCTACTTCGGCGCGCGCGGCAGCGTGGACCTGGAGGCGACGGTGTACGGGCCGCTGCACGCGCTGCACGACGGGCACTACGGCAACTGGGTACCGAATCCCGCGGTCATGGCGGCGGAGCTGGTGAGCGAGATGCGCGACAGCGAGGGCCGGATCCTCATTCCCGGATTTGATGACGAGGTGCAGCCGGTTCCGCCCGCCGCGCGCGCCGCGCTGGCGCAGCTGCCGCCGGTGGAGGAGTCGCTCAAGCGCGAGTTCGGCATCGGCCGCAGCGAGGGTAATGAAGGACTCACCGCCAGTACGCTGCGACCCGCGCTCAACGTGCGCGGCCTCCGTGCAGGCGCTGTGGGCGCGGACGCCGCCAATGCCATCCCCGCGGATGCGGTCATTTCCATCGATTTTCGCCTGGTGCCCGAGCAGCGACCGGCCACCGTGCGTGCGCGGGTGGAAGCTTTCCTCGCCGCCCGGGGGTGGACGGTGGTCAGTGCACCGCCGGACCTCGACACGCGCCTCGCCCATCCGCGCATCATCAGCCTGCGCTGGGATGCGGGATACCCGGCGCTGCGCAGCGACATGTCATCGCCGCTCGCGCGTGCGGTGATTGCGGCCGCCGACCGCGCCGCGGACGGCCGTGTGGCGCTGTTACCGATGATGGGCGGCAGCGTGCCGATCTATATGATCGCCGCGGTCTGCGCGGTGCCGGTGATCGGCCTGCCGATCGTCAACCACGACGACAGCCAGCACGCGCCCGATGAGAATCTGCGGCTGAAGAATCTGTGGGACGGGATCGATACCTACGCCGCAATGCTCGGCACGCTCACCTGGTAAGCCGCTGCGCAGTTGTCCGCAGCACGCCCGCCCGCAAGCTTCGCGTAGCTTGCTTAACACGCAGGGCGGCAGTTATGTTGTGCATCCGGCCAGTCTTCGGAAGGAGAAGCGCGTGAAACAGGTCATCGACAAGTCCCGCCGCCGCCTGCTCAGGAACGTCGCCCTGGGTGTGGTACTGATCCCGATCGCACGCGCGCCTGTGGAGATCGCCGGCGCTGCCGACGGCCCGCTCGTCACCGCCGACGATCCCACCGCCAAGGCACTGAAATACACCTCCGACGCCAGCAAGTCGCCGGACGCCAAGGGCAACAAGTGCTCGAACTGCCGCTTCTACCAGGGTGCCGCCGACAGCGCGCAGGGAGGCTGCCTGATATTCCCGGGCAAGTCGGTCAAGGCTGCGGGGTGGTGTAGTTCCTGGACCGCGAAAACCTAGGCACGTCGGCCGCGGTGCGGCGTCGGCCGCCGTGCTCATGCCGGCGGCTGTACTGCCACGATCCGCGGGCCGCTGCGCGCGGGCGGCACGCGACACACGAACCCGGCCGGCTTGACGACCAACAGGCCGCAGGCCAGGCGGTCCATGATGCGCTGCGCGACCGCTTGCAAAATGCACCGTTTCGGTCGTGCAACGTGTTGCAAATGCCGATTCCCTCACGTAATCGCGGCCACTCCCCCGCCATTGCGGAACATACGTACGGACGTCCGACCCTGGGCGGTACATCCTAATGCCTCATAGTATGATGAGGCGAAAATGAAGGCTGATTCGCACCCTGAGGGGCAGCTGGGGGTGCCGGCTGCAGTGCTGCACGGCCGGCTTCTACACGTCTCGCGCATGGCGACCATCGGCGAGATGGCCGCCGGGGTCGCGCATGAGCTGAATCAACCACTGACGGCGATCGCCAACTACGCCCAGGCCTGCCGCCGGCTGCTCGCGCGGCCCGATGCCGACCCGACGGAGCTGCAGCAGGCGCTGGCGGAGATCACCACGCAGGCGGCCCGCGCTGCCGAGATCATCCGTCGCCTTCGAGACCTTGCCCGCAGCCAGCAGAGCGAGCGGGCGACGACCGATATCAATGCCCTGGTGCAGGAGATGATCGAACTGGTCGAGAGCGACGCGCGCCTGCACGGCGTGCACGTCTCGCTCGAGCTCACCGACGAGCTGCCCGGGGTGCTGGTCGACGCCGGTCAGATCCAGCATGTCATTCTCAGCTTCGTACGCAACAGCCTCGAAGCGCTGGCATCGCAACCCGGCGGCGGGCATTTGTCGATCCGCACCTCGCAGCCGTCCGCGGCCGAGGTGGAGGTGGCCGTCATCGATAACGGCCCGGGTCTTGCCGCGGAAGCGATGGCACGCCTCTTCGACCCCTTCTTCTCCACCAAGGCGAGCGGTGCGGGGATGGGCCTGGCGATCAGCCACACGATCGCACGCACCCACGGCGGTTCGGTAGGCTATCGGCCCAATCAGCCGTCGGGGGCATGCTTTTATATTCTCCTGCCGGCGCCGCCCGCCACCTGATATGCAGGACCCGGCGACAACCATCTACGTAGTCGACGACGATGAGGGGGTGCGCAACTCCGTACGCTTCCTGCTCAAGTCCGTCGGACTGACCGCACGCACCTTTGCCTCCGCACGCGAGTTCCTCGACGGCTACCAGCCCAGGCAGCCCGGTTGCGTGGTGCTCGACGTGCGCATGCCCGGAATGAGCGGGCTGGAATTGCAGGAGCAGCTCAACCTGCGCGGCGCGGTGATTCCCGTGATCTTCATCACCGGGCACGGCGATATCCCCATGGCGGTGGACGCCATGCAACATGGTGCGTTCGATTTTCTGCAGAAGCCGTTCCGCGACCAGGACCTGATCGACCGCATCCAGCGGGCACTCGATCGCGATGCCAAAAATCGCGCCGCGCTCGCGCAGCACGACCGAATCCGCGGGCGCTTCGAATCCCTCACGCCACGCGAGCGCGAGGTACTGACGCTGATGACGCGTGGAAAACCCAACAAGGTGATGGCCGCGGAGCTCGGCGTCAGTCAGCGCACCGTCGAGATACACCGTGCCCGCGTGATGGAGAAAACCGGCGCCGCGTCACTCGCCCAGCTGGTGCGGATGGTGCTCGATCTCGAGTCGCAGGACACCGTGCCCTAAAGCGCGTTGCTGCGGCGGACACGCCGCCGCTTCGCTGCGGCATCTGCGTATTTCCCCGGCAGCGTCATTGCCATAATCATGTGGGCATGAACACCAGATCTGACGCGGATGTATGGGCCAACGTCGAGGCGGAACTGCACTGCTGCCCTGACGTGGACGAGACCGACATCGCGGTCAAGGTACGCAACGGTAACGTCACGCTGAGCGGCTTCGTGCGCAGTCTCTTCGACAAGTACGGCGCGGAGGACGCGATCAGGCGCGTTCGCGGCGTCAGTGCGGTGGCCAACGAGCTGGTCGTGCAGACACCCAACGGCCGCAACAGCATCTGCGATCCGCAGATCGCGCGCGCCGCAGTTACAGCGATCCAGCGGCAGCTGCCACTGTGCTGTGAACAGATACGCCCGCTCGTTGATCAGGGCTGCGTCACTCTTGAAGGCAAAGTCGAGTGGCTGCACCAGCGTGAGGAAGCCGAGGCGGTCGTGCTGCGGGTGCCGGGTGTCCGCCGCGTGATCAACGCCATTGCGCTCGCACCGTGCGTGGCATCGGTAGGCAACGAGCTGTCGATCCGCTCCGCTGGTGTTGCCGCCGGGAACGACACCTAGGCCAGGCGAGCCGCGGGCATCCCACACCCGCACGCTGCGATGCAACCGCTGTTCGATGCGGCGCTGCGGCAGCGGCGCGAACGGCGCGTGCGCAAGCGCACATACGCGAAAGGATGCTAAGCTGCGGCGCTGTCGGCAGCGCTCGGGTAGCCTTTGAGGGAGCGAAAAATGGCAGACAGCGCCAACACCCAGGCCTCGCGTCACTTAACTATCGCGGCGATCCTGGCGTCCGCTCTGTTCGCGGCACCCGGGGCGCTGGCGGTACCGAGCTTTGCACGGCAGACGGGCATGGCCTGCGAGGCCTGCCACACGGTCTTTCCCGAGCTCACGCACTTCGGCCGCGTCTTCAAGGCTAACGGCTATACGCTCACGAACCTCAAGCAGGTGCGCGACGTCAGCGCCACCAAACAGCAGCTGCTCGAGCTGTCGCAGATGCCGCCGCTGTCCATCATGGCGCAGATCTCCTACACGGAGCTGAAGACCCCCGTCCCCAACCTTGCAGGTGCCGGCGCTCCCGGAGTCGCGCAAAACGGCACTGCCGGCTTTCCGCAGCAGTTCAGCCTGTTCTACGCGGGCAAGATTGCACCGAACTTCGGCGCGATGTTCCAGCTCACTTACGATAACGCCGGCGGCACGATCGGCATCGACAACAGCGATCTGCGCTTCGCCGATATGGCACTCCTGCCCGACAACGGCACCCTGACCTACGGCCTGTCGCTCAACAACAACCCGACGGTGCAGGATCTGTGGAACTCGACGCCGGCATGGGGCCTTCCCTACGAAGCGAGTAACGCGGCGGTGTCGCCACTCGCCGGCACTGCGATCAACGGCGCGTTCGCGCAGAACGTCGCCGGTCTCACCGGTTATCTGTACTGGAACGAATCGCTGTATGCCGAGGTCGGCGGTTACCGCTCGGCGCAGCAGGGGGTGACCAACCAGCTGACCGGCGGCGCCGGGCCGCTCGACGGCACCGCCTCGAACGTCATCCAGGGGCTCTCGCCCTACTGGCGCCTCGCCTACGAGTACAACTGGGACCGCAATTCCATCGAAGTCGGCGGCTACGGGATGGACTTCAAGGTGCTGCCGGGGGCGGCATCCGGCGCGCCCACGAATCTGCATGGTCCTTACAACCAGTTCAATGACGTCGCCGAAGATCTGCAGTATCAGTTCATAGGCGAGCAGAATCTGTTCAGCGTGATGGCAACCCACATCCACGAGTCGATGACGCTCGATGCGGCTTTTGCCAGCGGTGCGTCGGCGAATCCGTCCAATACACTCACCACCACCGAGGTAGCGGCCACCTACTACTATCGCCGCCGCATCGGTGGTTCGCTGCAGTACTTCTCGACCACGGGCAGCACCGACACCGGCCTGTACCCGGGCACGGCACCAGGGCAGCCGGGCGTGGTCACCAGCGCCAACGGCTCGCCCGACACGCGCGGCTACATCGCGGAGCTCAACTACCTGCCATGGCTCAACGTCAAGGTATCGATGCAGTACATCTGGTACAACAAATTCAACGGCGGAAGCAGTAACTACGACGGCGTGGGACGCAACGCTTCCGACAACGATACGTTGTACCTGCTCCTCTGGTTCGCGTACTGAGGTTGCGTCATGAGCCATATCAACATGAATCGTGATGCCCGCTGGCAACCCGCCAGCGCCTGGCCGCGCCTGTGGCTGTCGCTTGCCGGCACCGCCCTGCTCGCGACCGCGGTGTGTGTGGTGCGCGCCGATGAGCCCGATCCTGCCGCAAAGGCGTACGTCGCAAAAATTGCCATCGGCACCTGCGGCACCTGCCACGGCCGGGACGGCAACAGCACGCAGCCGAAGTTTCCGCGCCTCGCAGGCCAGCGACCCACCTACCTCGTTACGCAGCTCAAGGGATTTCGCGCCCAGACCCGCGGTGATCCGGATGCGATCAGCTACATGTGGGGCATGGCGAGCCAGCTGGACGATACGACCATGGAGACGCTCGCCGCCTATTACGCCACGCAGGCAGCGCAGGTCACCCCGGGCGGCGACGCGGCGCTCGTCGCGCGCGGACGCGAGATCTACGAGCATGGCGTGGCGGCGCAGGGCGTGCCGGCCTGCAGCACCTGTCATGGAGCGGATGCCCATGGGCAGCAGGATTTCCCGCGCCTCGCGGGCCAGCACGCGCAGTACGCGCTGAAGCAGCTCGCCTCCTTCCAGAGCAGTATGCGCAACGTCGCGGTCATGCACGGCGTCGCGCAGAATCTGCATCTGGACGACATGCAGGCGGTGGCGGCGTACCTGGAGGCGCAGCCTTAGGAGCCGCGCGCCGTGTGTGGGTGGGGTTGCGAGTCAGCCTGCGCTGAACTCGCGCTCACGCGGCGCCGGGCCGCGGGCTGCCGGCGACAAATGCTGGCAGCGCGGCGATGCTGTCCACGAAAGCGTCACAGTCGAGCGTGCGCGGATCGGCGCCCTCATTGTAGCCATACGGGACGCACACCACCGCGATCCCTGCGGCGCGCGCCGCCAGCACGTCGACCTGCGAGTCTCCGACCATCAGCGTCTGCGCCGGCAGCACCTGCAAGCGCTCGCACGCCAGCCACAGCGGCTGCGGGTGCGGCTTACGCTCGCGGCCGTCCTGCGCGCCGACGACCAGCTGAATCCACCGGGTGAGCTCGAGCCTCGCGAGCAGCTCGACCGCCAGCTGCTGCGTCTTGTTGGTTACCACCGCGAGGCGCAGGCCGAGCGCGCACAGTCCGGACAGCCCCTGCACCACGCCGGGAAAGGGTCGTGCCGCGAAGGCGTTGTCTTCGTGCAGCCGCTCGTAGTGTGCGTCGTAGCGCTGCTGCAGCCGGGCACGGTCGGCGCGCGCGCCGGCGGCGCCGCAGCGCGCCAGGGCGCGCTCGATCAGGGTGGGCACGCCGCGCCCGATCAGCGCGCGCACCTCGGCCGGGGCGAGTGGGCCCAGCCGCTGCTCGGCGAGCGCCGCATTCAGCGCGGCGGCGATGTCGGCAGCGGTGTCGAGCAGCGTGCCGTCCAGGTCGAACAGCACCGCGCGCACCGCGGGCGCGCCCGCCCGCTGCGCCGGCGCCGTAGGACCGGCATTCACGCCCGCGGCCCCGTCATGGCCTGTGTGGTCGGCTCATCGGCGAATTGTGCAGCAGGCACGCGCAGCGGAGTACCATTTGCGCACTACCGCTGCGCCTGGTGGCGCGGCCGAGCTAAGGATGAGCCATGAAACACGCGACCCGCAGCCTCTACAACAACGCCATGGCCTGGTGCGCCGCGGTGCTGCCGATCGTCGCGCTGCTGCTCGCACTGCCGCTCGCGCGGGCGGCCGCGGCCGCTCCCCCCGCCGCCTCCCCGGCGCAGACGCCCGCGCCACAGTTCGGCGGCCAGTGCGCCGAGGGACTCGCGCAGGGCCAGCACGTCGCGACCAACTGCGCCATCACCTGGACCGACAAGGACGGCAAGCTGTACTGTTTCAGCAGTGCGGCGGCGAAGAAGTCCTTCCTCGAGGATCCGCAGACGAATCTGCAGAAGGCGCGCGATTTCAGCGCCGCGAGCAACGTCGAGTCCACCGAGCAGGCGATGCAGTCCTTCGACAGCAACGACGCCGAGACACTCGTCAAGGGCCTCATCGAGGAGAAAACCAAGGCCAACGGTGGCGTCTTTCCGTACGAGGATCCGCTCAGCGGGGAGCAGCTGAAACTCAGCTTCGACGGCATCGATTTCACGCGCACCATCGACGGCTACGGCTTCTTCCCCGACGTGAAATTCCACGACGCCGCCGATGCGCAGAAGCGCTACCTGATCGATTTCTGGGTGGCGCCCGGCGCCGACGCGAAGCTGCAGGTGCAGGAGATCCGCATCTACAAGGAGTCGGTGAAAAGCGAGGGCACCTGGGTGCTGACTGCGCGCGCGCCGGTACCGTGGTGGTGGATCCCGGCTTCCGAGCATCCGGGCAAGATGGCGGCCAAACGCAGCTGGGAAGTGATGTCGGCGGTCGAAGGCGGAGCCCTGCGCGCACAGGCGACGAACAACGGCGTGTTCGAGCTCAAGGACGACAAGACCGGCAAGGTGCTGAAGCTCGAGTTCGTCGACACGCATCAGCCCATCCGGCAACTCGACGAGAACGGGCACTACTTCGCCTGCACGGACTTTCGCGTCGTCGGCACCAAGGACCAGATCTACGACATCGACTTCTGGGTCACCGACAAGGACGGCACCATGACGGTCGAGCAGACCAAAGTGCACAAAGTGCCCGAGCTCAAGGACGGCCAGTGGGTGCAGGTGCCGCGCTACGAGTGGAAGGACGTCGGCAGCTCGCACGTCGTGCCGTGAGGCCGGCGGCAGGCGCGCACCGGCGCGACACTGCGCTGACTCGCGGCCGCTAGCCCGCCGGCACGGCGCGCACGACGCCCCAGGGACTGCCGCCGACCTTCACCCGGGCTTTCACCTCCCCGGTCTTGAGATCGATGATCGACACGTCGCCCGAGGGGCCGTTGGCCGTATAGGCCGTCTCGCCGTCGGAGCTCAGCGCCACGCCCCAGGGACGCACGCCGACACTGTCGATGGTGCGGACGATCCGGCCGGATTGCGTGTCGACCTCGAGGAGCTTGCCGAACCTGCCGGTCGTGACATAGAGGTGCCGGCCGCCGTCCGGCGAATCGAGGCCCATGGGACGCACGACTTTCGGATCCCCGAGATCGATGGTCTTCACGACCTTATAGTCGTCGCTGCTGAACTCGGTCAGCGCCGCGCCGAACTCATCGCTCACGTAGCCGCGATGCGTGTCGCGGGAGAGGTAGATCGCGCGCGGGCGCTTCCCGGTAGGGATCTGCGCCAGCACCTTCATGGCGCCAGCCTCGACCACGTAAACCGCGTTGGAGGTCTCGCAGGCGACGTACACGATGCGGTCGTCCGCACTGATGGCAACGCCCTCCGGCTCGGTACCGACCGGCACCGTGACGCGCAGGCTCCCTTTGGCGAGGTCGATGGCCGAGAGCTGCCCGCTGTCCTCGTTGGAGACATACAGCACCTTGCCGTCGTGCGACAGCGCGAAGGTCTCCGGGTCGATGCCGCTCGGGTAGGTGCTGATGAGTCGCTGCGAGGCGAGGTCGATCACCCCGATGCCGTCGTAACGGTGATCGGGCGGCGGGAGCTTCGACTCGTCGACGCCCGGTCCCGCCGCCGGCGAGCCGGTCAGCGCCACATACAGCCGCTTGCGATCCGGGGAGATGACGATGCCGCGCGGCCGTTTGCCGACCGCGATGCGCGCCACCACCGCCGCCTGCTGCGGATCGACGATCACGACGTTGCCGCCGGTCTCGTCCGAGACGTACAGCCGCTCGCCGCCGCCCGCCGCGACGGCCGCGGTGAGCGGTGCGAGCAGCAGCAGCGCCAGCACCGCGGCCGCGGCACCGAAACGCGTGTGCGATGCGTTAGTCTTCAGTAGCGCACCATCAGTACAGCACCACGCTTCTGATCGAGGTGCCGGCATGCATCAGGTCGAACGCGTCGTTGATCTTATCCAGCGGCATGGTGTGGGTGATCAGCGGATCGATCGCGATCTTCTTGTCCATGTACCAGTCGACGATCTTCGGTACGTCGGTGCGGCCGCGTGCGCCGCCGAAAGCGGTGCCCTTCCACACCCTGCCCGTCACCAGCTGGAACGGCCGGGTCTTGATTTCCTGGCCCGCGCCGGCCACGCCGATGATCACGGATACGCCCCAGCCGCGATGGCAGCACTCGAGTGCCTGGCGCATGAGGTTGACGTTTCCCACGCATTCGAAGCTGTAGTCGGCGCCGCCGTCGGTGATGGCGACGAGGTGCGCCACCAGGTCGCCCTCGACCTCCTTGGGGTTGACGAAGTGCGTCATGCCGAATTTCTCGGCGAGCGCCTTGCGATTCGGATTGAGATCGACGCCGACGATCTTGTAGGCGCCGGCCATGCGCGCCCCCTGGATCACGTTCAGCCCGATGCCGCCGAGACCAAACACCACCACGTTGGCGCCCGGCTCGACCTTCGCGGTGTTGATCACCGCGCCGATCCCGGTGGTCACGCCGCAGCCGATGTAGCAGACCTTGTCGAACGGCGCGTCCTCGCGGATCTTCGCCACCGCGATCTCCGGCAGCACCGTGAAGTTGGAGAAGGTCGAGCAACCCATGTAGTGGTAGATCTTGTCCTTGCCGATCGAGAAGCGGCTGGTGCCGTCGGGCATCACCCCTTTGCCCTGGGTGGCGCGGATCGCGGTGCACAGGTTGGTCTTGCGCGACAGGCAGCTCTTGCACTGCCGGCACTCCGGCGTGTAGAGCGGGATTACGTGGTCGCCCTTCTTCACGGAAGTGACGCCAGGTCCTACGTCGACCACGATGCCCGCCCCCTCGTGTCCGAGAATCGACGGGAACAGGCCTTCCGGGTCACCGCCCGAACGGGTGAACTCGTCCGTGTGGCAGATACCGGTGGCCTTGAGCTCCACCAGCACCTCCCCGGCCTTGGGGCCTTCCAGATCGACCGTCGCGATCTCGAGGGGCTTGCCGGCGGCGTAGGCAATCGCAGCGCGTGTTTTCATGGCTGACAGGTTCCTGATTCGGAAGCGGTTACGAGTCCGAAGCTGAGGGCCCCGCGCGAGCGGGCGCGCGGGGCCTTCAATGCACGCTGAACTTACGCGGCCAGCACGCCCTTGGCTTTCGCCGTGTGCGTGGCGATCAGATCCATCAGCGCCGGCGACAGGCAGTCATAGGGCTCCAGGCCGAGCTCTTTCAACCTGGCGCGCACCGCGCCCATCTGGTCGGGCTTGGTGCCCGACTCGATGATCGAGGATACGAACGCCGCGAAGCGCGGCTCCTCCCAACCCTGCTCCTTCGACAGCTCGGTATGGAAGAAGTCGAAGCCGTAGAACGGGTGCTGCTTGTTCTCGATGCGCCCGTACATGTGCACGCCGCAGCCGGTGCAGGCATGGCGCTGGATCGCCGCCTTCTCATCGACGATCTTCAGCTTGTTGCCGTTCGCGGTCACGGACACCTTGTCGCGCCCGCCCACGCCGACGATGGAGAACACTGCTCCCTCCGGCTTCCAGCACTTGGTGCAGCCGCAGGCGTGATTGAAGGCGACGTTCGTGCCGATGCGCACCGTCACCGGGTTGCTGGTGCACTTGCAGGTGAGCGTGCCGCCGGCGAACCCCGGCGTGCCCTTCTTGACTCCGTTGTCGACCATCGGGTGAATCTTGATTGCCATCTTAGTCCTGCCTCGCCTCTGGGGTGGATCGATTGACTCATTCGGGCGACTGCGGACTCACCCCGAGGTGCTGGGTGTGTCGCAGAAGTCCGTGTCGGTGAATCTTGCGGTAAATGGTGCGGCGGCTGATGTGCAGCCGCGCGGCGGCGGCGCTGACGTTCCACTGACAGGTCTCGAGCGTGCGCCTGAGCGCATCGCGCTCGGCGCCGCTGAGCGCGCTCTCGCCGTCGGCGGCCGCGTCCACCGCCGCGCCGTCGCCGCGCGCTGCGTCCTCGACGCCGCCCGCCAGCCACTGCTCCCTGAAGTCCGCGAGCGTCAGCCGCTCGCCGCTGCGCAGCGCCAGCATGGTGCGCAGCACGTTGCGCAGCTGGCGCACGTTGCCGGGCCAGGAGTGGCGCACCAGCCGCTCGAGCAGCTGGGGCTCGATCTCGACCGTGGCAACGCACTCGCTCGCGAGCAGCTTGCGGATCAGGCCGGCCTTGTCGGTGCGCTGGCGCAGCGGCGGCAGCCGCACGGTGATGCCGTTCAGCCGGTAATACAGGTCTTCGCGGAACTGCCCCTTGGCGATCATGTCGAGCGGATCGTGCTGCGTGGCGCTGACGATGCGCACGTCGACGTTGACCACCTTGTTGCCGCCCAGCGGCGTCACTTCGCGGTCCTCGATCACGTTCAGCAACCGTGCCTGCAGCGCCACCGGCATGTCGCCGATCTCGTCGAGGAACAGCGTGCCGCCGTTGGCCTGCAGGATGCGGCCCATACCGCCTTCGCGCGCCGCGCCGGTGAAGGCGCCCGGCTTGTGGCCGAACAGCTCGCTCTCGATGAGCGTTTCGGGGATCGCCGCGCAGTTGACCGTGACGAAGGGCTTGTCGGCGCGGTTGCTCGCGTAATGGATGGCGCGCGCGCAGTAGCCCTTGCCGGTGCCGGTCTCGCCGAGCAGCAGCACCGAGATATCCCGATCAATCACGCGCCGCAGCGTCTCGACGTTCTGCGTCATGACTGCATCGGCCGAGTGCAGGCAGTCGAGCGAACCGCGCGCGCCCGCCACGCCGGCCATGCGCACCTCGGCGTCGACCGCCACCTGGGTGCGTGGCGGGGCTTCCAGCGGCGCCTGCACCGTCGCGAACCAGCGCCGTGCCGCGGGCCGGGAGTTGAGCGGCTCGGCGCGGAAGCCGCGCTGCGCGGCGAGCTGCATGAGCATTGCGAGGCTGGTATCGAGGATACGGTCGGCGCGCTGGCCGCACACCGCATCATGGTCGCGCTGCCCGAGGAGCTTGAGCGCCGCACGGTTGACGCCGCGCACCACGCCCTCGTCGTCGAACGCCAGCAGGCCTTCGCCGGGCGTGCTGACGAACTCCGCGCAGCGGTGAAAGCGCGCCAGGTGCAGGTCCTTGCAGCCACTGAGCAGCGTGCGGTTCTCGACGTTCTGCGCCGCCATGTCGACCAGCGCCAACGTGTGACTCTGCGGATTCGAGGAGGCCCCGGAGATATCGAGCGCCGCGAGCAGCTCGCCGCGCATGTCGAAGATGGGCGCTGCCGAACAGGTGAGCGCGGTGTTCTGCGCGAGGAAGTGGTCGGTACGGTGGATCACCACCGGGCGGCGCGCCGTGAGGCAGGTGCCCATGCCATTGGTGCCCATCTCGCGCTCGCTCCACATCACCCCTTCGCGAAAGCCGCAGCGCCTGGCGGTGGCGGAGAAGCCGGTGTCGCCCAGATAGCTGAGGATGACCCCGTCGCGGTCGGTCAGCATGATGCTGTATTCGGAGTGCTTGATGAGCTTGCCGAGCGCCTCCATCTCGATGCGCGCGACGGCCAGCAGCACCCGCAGCCGTTCGCGCCGCTCCTGCAGGTCCGCGCGCTCGACGCTGTTCGGACGGCGCGTCTCCTGCGGGTCGAGCGCAAAGTTGTTGAGGCAGCGGCTCCAGGATGTACGGACGACCTCAGGGATGGGCTGCTCGGCACCGTGTCGGCGTACCAGACTGCCAATGAGGTCCTGGTGAGTATGAGCAGCGGGTCGCGCACGCATCATAAATAGCTCCCCCTCCACACCCGTCAGGCGGACGGACTAACCCTCAGGCTTACAGCCGAATTTACACTCGGGCGAGCCATGGTAGTTCGACCGTACCCAGGCAAGGATGCGCCACAAATCGTCGGCCGTCTGCACCACCTGCCCCATCTGCGGCATCGGTCCGACGACGTTCTCCTGGGCAATGCGGCTGTAGCCCTTGCTCTGCAGAATCTGGCTCCCGTAGGCCACCAGTCGGAACAGCGTATCGTCGTCGCCGCCGTAGACCCAGACGTCGTTAGTGAGCGGCGGGCACATGCCGCCGCCGCCGGTGCCGCCGTGGCAGCCGTTGCAGCCGTAGCTGAAGTACAGCTTGCCGCCGGCTGTCACGAGCGCCTGGTCAGTGTCCGCGTACGGGTTCTTGAGCGTGCCCTTGGCCGCGGCATCAGCCACCTGGATGGGAGTCTGGCTGGCGGCCTTGGCGGGCGCCGCTGCGGGCGCTGCAGCCGGCGCTGCAGCCTGTGCGGCAGCGGCCGGCGGCTGGCGCGCGTACATCAGCAACGCCGCCAGCGCCAATGTAACCAACACCGTGACTGCACTCTTCCGCACTTGCGCGCCTTTCGTTGCCTCGAGGAACGGGACTGGCGTTCTACGCTCCGGGATGTGCGCCAGATTCATCCAGCAGCTTGATCACCTTCTGATCGCCCTTGGCGCGCGCGATGGACAGCGCCGTGTCGCCGCGCTCGGTCTGCGCGTTGACGTTGGCGCCGGCATGCATCAGCAGCTCCACCATCTCCGCGCGGCCGTTGGCGGCGGCGATCATCAGCGCGGTGACTCCGCCGCTGTTGTGCGCGTTGACATCCGCGCCCTTGCCCAGCAGCGCCCGGGCGAGGCCCTGCGCGTCGTTGGCGCTCGCCAGCATCAGCGGGGTATAGCCCGCTTCGCCGATCGCACGGTTGGGATCAGCCCCGACCGCGACCAGCGCCAGCGCTGCCTCGTCCTTGCCGTACTGCGTGGCGATGCCGAGGGGCGTGAAATTCTGCCGGCTCAGCGCATTCGGGTCCCCGCCCTTCACCGCGAGCGTCTTGATGTCCGCGGCATCATCGCAATAGGCTGCGGTCATGAGCGGCGTCCAGCCGTCGCTGTCGCGCTGATTGACGTCGGCGCCGTGCGCCAGCAGGAACGCGACCATCTCGGGGGAGCGCTGAATGAGCGCGTGATGCAGCGGCGTCTCGCCCTGCAGGTCCTGTGCCGTCACCGGCACGTGCACCTTGTCGAGCAGGTACGCGACGCGCACCTGGTCGTCGGCCATCACCGCATTGTTCAGCTCCACCTTGGGGTCAGCGCCGTGCTTCAGCCAGCCCTGCAGTTGCGCGATGCTCACCGGCGCGGCGCGCGCCTTCACCGGCGCCTCCGGCGCTCGCTCGACGTACGCTCCGTGCGCGGGCAGCTCGCCGCTGATCAGGCAGCTGTCGCACTGCACGAGCGGCACGCCGTAGTCGTTCAGGATCGCGTGAAGCGCGTCGCGCTGTTGCCGCATCGCCTGCTCGAGGCGCTGCTGCAGCTCGTGATCGCTGCGCCGCACGGCGATCGCCATGTCGAACTGCAGTGGCACGGTATCGTCCATGAGGTTGGCCGCCTGCAGGTTGAGCGGCTCGCGCTTCATCGTTTTGTAGTAGCCGGCGAGCGGTCCCCAGACGGCGGCGACGTCCAGCTTGCCGTCGGCCACCTGCTGCACCTGGTAGCTCGGCTGGTCCGCCGGCACCAGGTCGGCGTCGTGACTCAGATAGTGAATCTCCACCTTGCCGATGCCGTGCTCGACGAGCGCCTCACGGATCGCGGAAGTCTCGTAGACGCCGACCTTGAGCGTGCGCAGGCGCGGATCGTCCAGGCTCCTGATGTTCAGGTTGCGATCGCTGCGCGTCACCAGCACGTAGGTCGTGCGGTACAGCGCGCTGGTGGTAATCACGTCCTCGGCGCCCAGCGGCATGTCGAGCATGACGTCGCACTGCTCGGCATCGAGGGTGTTGCGCGTCAGCCCGCGCTCAACCCCGGGGCGGTAGTAATACTCGACGGTGGTGCCGAGCGCGCGCGCCAGCACCTCCGCCATCTTGTTCTCGATGCCTTCGCCGCGATTGTTGGAGAGCGGCATGTTGCCCGGATCCGCGCACACGCGCAGCGCCGCCTGGGCCGGTGCGGCCAGCAGCGTGACCAATCCTGTGGCCAGCAACACGTTCAGTGCCGGCCGGGCTCGCATCCACCTCGTCATTTTCTGCCTGCAGCTCCTCGCTCCATGCGGTGCCTTAGCTCCTTGCGGTGCTCTTCCCCTGAAGAAGAGGACGCGCCCGGCACGGTGCCGGGCGCGTCCAGCTGGCGACTATCTCGCCAGGTCCTTGCTGAGGAGCATCCTCTTATTCTACTGCTGCGAAGGTATAAAGCGTTCCGCCCATCGGGATCATGCTGAGGTTCGCAGCCTTGGTCATGGCCGTGGCGCCGATGGCTCCGAACTTATCGTTCAGGTCCAGTCCCGCCGTCACCGGCAGGCCGATCCAGCCACCGATGCCGCTCCACACCGAAACGTACTGCTTGCCGTTGACGCTGTAGGTGATCGGGTTGCCGATGATTCCCGACCCCAGACGCCGCTGCCACAGCACCTTGCCGCTGCTGCGATCGACCGCGCGGAAGTCGCCGTTCAGGCTGCCGTAGAACGCCAGGCCGCCGTCGGTCACCAGAGCGCCGCCCCAGTTCGGATACGGGTCGGGGATCTCCCACACGGTCTCACCGGTCAGCACGTTGAACTTCTTGAACTTGCCGGTGATGCCGGGCTTCTCCGGGTACATGTAGACGTTCGCGAACACGTACACGATGCCCTGCTGCGTGTGCGAGCGCTCCTGCGGCTCATCCTCCATGCACCAGTTGTTGGTCGGGCAGTAGGCCATGCCGGGCTCGCTCGGATCGATCGCGCACGGCTGCTGGTCCTTGCCGCCCATCGCCGAGGGGCACGCCTGGGTGTTGTCGTGCGGCTTCAGCGGCGAGTGCTCGAACACCTTCACGGGCCGGCCGGTCTTCAGGTCGACCTTCTCCGCCCAGTTGGTGGTCACGTACTTGTGAGCGCGCAACAGGGTGCCGTCGGTACGATCGACCACATAGGCAAAGCCGTTGCGGTCGAAGTGGATCAGCACCTTGCGAGCCTTGCCGTCGACGGTGAGGTCTTCGAGCATGTTCTCGTTGATGCCGTCATAGTCCCACTGATCGAACGGCGTCATCTGGTAGACCCATACGACTTCACCGGTATCGACCTTGCGGGCGAAGATCGACATCGACCACTTGTTGTCCCACTTGCCGTCGTTGCAGTCCTTCTGGGTGACGGGATTGGCACCGCAGCGATACGAGGGGCTCCACAGACCGGGGTTGCCGCTCGAGGCATACACCAGCTTCAGCTCCGGATCGTAGCTGTACCAACCCCACATCGCGCCGCCACCGCGCTTCCACTCATCGCCCGGGTAGGTGGAAATGCCGACGTCCTTCCCCGCAGTACCGTACTCGGGATGTTTCTTGTTGGTGTCTTTCGTCAGACACACATCCTTGTCGCTGCCGGTGTTGTAGCAATGCCAGATCAGCTTGCCGGTCTGCAGGTCGTAAGCAAAGAACGCGCCACGCGCCGCGAACTCGTCACCACCGAAGCCGATGAGCACCTTGCCCTCGGCGATGATCGGCGCCGGCGTGATGGTCTCGCCCTTGTCCGGGAAGGCACTCTTGACGACCCACACTTCCTTGCCGGTCGCAGCGTTCAGCGCGATCACGAAGCCGTCGAGTGTGCCGAACACCAGCTTGCCGTCGGCAAAGGACATGCCGCGGTTCACCGTGTCGCAGCAGGCACGCGGTACCGCCGAATCATCGCGATTGCTGGTCTTTTTGTAGTTCCAGATCTCCTTCGGATGGTCGGCATCGCTCAGATCGAGCGCCTGGATGATGTTCGGCCAGCCGCTCTCCATGTACATCATGGGCTTGCCGTTGACGACCACCACCAGAGGCTGACCCTCGTGACCGCGCAGCGTGCCGCTCGACTGCGACCACACCATCTGCAGGTGCGACACGTTGGAGGCGTTGATGGACTTGAGCGCGCTGTGGCGGGTCAGGGCATGATCGCCGCCCGGGGCTGCCCACAGATTGGGGTCCTTCGAGCGGTCGTTCACTTCGTCCCCAATTGCCGCCGCGCAGGACGCTCCCAGTGCCAGCGCGGCACACAGGATGCGCAGGCTTCTATCGCGTTCGGATCGCATACGCAGTTCTCCTAGAATCGAGTTATATCGTTCGGTATGTCCAGCATTGCCGGCGAGCGCCAGTTCGCAGCTGCGCGTTGGTCGGCCGCAACCTTTGTCCTCCCCACAGACCCCGTCTTCCCCTTTGAAGTTAATAATTTAGGCGCAATATCCTAGTCCCATTCCCCTGGTCATGCAGCCGGACGGTGCAGGCGCCGAGTCCGCCACAAACCTGTGTCACAAATGACACAGTCGCCGATCCGTCATGCTCGTACCCTCGCGGCCACACGCTGGTGCCGCCGCCGGGCGTTGTCGACCGGCGGCGGCACTTGCTCGCTCCTGATGATCTTCTAAAAGCCGAGAAACGCCCCGATGTTGATCGTCGTCGCATCGTTGCTCCCGGCGCTGCTCTCGCTCTTCGTGCGGCTGCCTTCCGCCAGCAGCATGAGGTTCTTGGTGAGCGAGTAATACACCCCGATCGTGCCCTTCTTGTTACTGCGCACCATGTCGGGATTCGCCGCCTGGTCCGCCGCATTGGCGTAGTCGAGATTGCTCGCGCCGTAGTTCGCACCCAGTTTCACCGCGCCAAACTTGTACGTGACCTGTGCCAGGTAACCGTTCGAGGTGCGCGTTGAGTTGTCGAAGTCACCGAGGTTGAAGAACGCCGTCGTGCCAAGACCCTCGGCATGGTAGTAGTAGCCGATGATTTCCAGGTCCTGCATGTCGAACTTGGCGAAGAGGTCCACGCCGCTGCCGGTGTATTGGTTGGTGGTCGTGGCGGGCGGAGGTGTCAGATTGGGCACCGAGTAGTCCTGCTGCTGCGTGATGCCCGCCACGGAGAGGTAGAGCTTGGTGCCCTCGGCGATCGGCAGCGTGTAGGTGAGCTTGAGGTGCACCCCGGGCGCCTTCTTCGGGTCCACGGTGCCGGCGTCGCTCAGCGAATTGAGCGGGTCGAAGATGCCCACGGTCAGCGCGAAGCCCGAAAGGTCAGGCGTCGTGTAGTCGATCTGCGCCAGCCAGTCGGTGTAGATGTAGCCGAAACCGATGCCACCCAGCGTGGTGTTGGCAGGCGCTGCCGAGGCGGCCGAGCCGGGTGCGCCCACACCCACCAGCGTCATGTCATTGAGAATCACGTCCGCACCGAACAGCCCGATCTGGCGGCCGAGGGTGAAGGTGCCCATGTCCTTGTTGCCGAAGGTCATGTAGACCTGGCGGATGTCCAGGCCGGTGGAACCGAGCGCCGTGTTGGTGCCGCCGTTGTTGTTCGGCTGCAGGTTCGGACTGCCGCTGTTGTTGGTGGCGATGCCCGGGTAGAGGCCAAGGTGCGCCGCCAGGTCGATGCCGTCCTGCGTCGTGGCAACCCCGAACGTGAAGGCCGCGGGCAGGAGCCCATTGCCGACGTTGGAGACGTTGCTGCTCGAGGCGGTGCCCACGCACGTCAGGCCGCCGTCGACCGCGACCGCGCTCGTCACGCTCTGGCAGCTCGACCAGATGTAGTCGACGTTCACTTCGCCGTCGACGGAAAAAGTCCACGATCCGTCTGCGGTCTTCAGGTCCACCGCTGCGGCCGGGAGCGCCAGGGCCGCAAGACATGCCCCGGCCACCGTGGTGCGCAGGATCCGTCGAGTCAAGAAAGTGCTCTTCATTGCATTACTCCCCACAGGTTGTCCCTCGTGATACGGCAGTGCGCGGCAGCGCAGCCACTGAAGGCTGCGGTAGCAAGGCACATGCCACCGTGCGTTGTAATAGCGCAACATCCAGTGTACATGAGGAACAACGACTTATGCCCGGACTTCTGCGGGCGAAAGGCCGCAATTGTCAGAAAGGCTACAGTGTGACGCGCTTAGTGTTGCGAAAATGTCCCACTGTGCGTGGCCACGGCTACGCTCGCGCGCCACGGCGATGCCTCGAGTCGGCGCACGCCGTGCGAGCTAGCGTCGCAGCCATCGCGCCGCGAGCGGCGGCACCAGCACCAGGCTCACGAAGGTCGAGGAGACCAGGCCGCCGAGGATCACGACCGCCATCGGGCCTTCGATCTCGTGGCCGGGCGCGCGGCTTTGCAGCGCCACCGGCAACAGCGCGAGCGCGGTGAGCAAAGCGGTGAGCAGCACGGGGGTGAGCCGCTCCTCTGCACCGCGCAGCGCCGTCGCCACTCCCCACGGCGCGCCCTCGACGCTCACCAGATGGTCGTAGTGCGAGATCAAAAGGATCGTGTTGCGCGCGGCCATGCCGAACAGTGCCACGAAGCCAACCATCGCCCCGAGCGAGAGCGTGCCTCCCGCGAGCGCCACGGCGGCGACACCGCCGATCAGCGTGCTCGGCAGCGCCGCGAGCACCAGCAGCACGTGGCGGCTGTGACCGAAGGCGAGCGCGAGCAGCAGCACGATGAGAACGAGCGCGGCGGCTGAATGCCACAACAGCTCGCGTGCCGCCGCCGCCTGCGCCGGCGCGGTGCCGCCGTAACGCAGGTACACGTTCGGCGGGAGCTTCACGTGCGCGGCGATGGCCTGCTGCGCGGCTCGGGCGAACCCCGCCTGGTCGGAAGTTGTGGGACTGGCGATCACGACCTGGCGGCGCAGCCCGTCCTGGTGCTCGATGAGACTGCGTGCCGACACCATGGTGAGCGTCGCCACGTCTGCCAGCGGCACGATGACGCCGTCGCGGCCGCGCACGCGCAGCTCGCGCACATCCTCCGGGCTCGCACCGGCCGCGGCGATGCGCACCACGACCGGCACGCTGCGGTCGGACTCATTGAGCTGCGCCACCTCGGTGCCGTGATAGGCGGCGTTCAGCACGCCGAGCACGTCAGCAGCCTGCAGTCCATAGAGGCTGAGCTGCCCGGGCCGCAACTGCACCTGCAGCTCGGGCTGGCGCGGCGGCACCTCGAGGCGCACGGTGCCGCTCTCTCGCCGCTGGCGCAGCAGCGTCGCGATCTCGCCCGCCACCTCATCGTCGCGGTCCAGGTCCGGGCCGAAGACGCTGACGAAGAACGGCGCCACTTCGCCCGAGAGGGTTTCGCCGATTCGCTCGGCGAGCACCGAGTAGATCTCGACCAGCTGGTTCGGGAACTGATCGAACACCGCGCGCACCCGTGACTCGAGCTGCTCGATCGTGACGCCGCGCGCAGGATCCAGCTGGATCTCGAACTCGCTCTTGTTCGGCGCATCCGGATCCTGGCCGTTCTCTGCGCGGCCGATCTGCTCGGCGACGCTCTTCACCCCGGGAATCGCCACGAGCCGCGCGGCGATGCGCTCCCCGACGCGCGAGGTCTCGGTGAGCGAGATGCCGGGGCGCAACGCGGCGTGCGCGATCAGATAGTTCTCGCGGAAATCCGGCAGCAGCCGTGCCCCGAGCAGCGGCAGCAGCGCGAGCCCGGCCGCACCGCTCAGCAGGATCGCGGCCAGCACCAGCGGGGCGCGCGGTGCCAGACGCGCGATGGCCCGCTGCTGCCAGCGCTTTGCCTGGCGCAGCCACGCCGGCTCCTCCCGCGGCACGTAGCCGTGCATGAGCAGCGCGCACAGCGCCGGGGTGGCACTCATCGCAACCAGCAGCGACAGGCCGACTGCCAGCAGGAAAGCGGTCGCCAGCGGCCTGAAGAAGGCCCCCTGCAACCCCGACAGCATGAGGATCGGCAGGAACGCGACCGCCACCGCCGCGGTGGCGAAGAACACCGGGCGGCGCACCTCGAGCGAGGCATCCAGGAGCAGCGCCCCCAGCGGCACCCCGGCGGCGGCCGCGCGCCGCCGCCGGGTGATATTCTCGACGTCGATGACGGCATCGTCGACCACCACCCCGAGCGCCACCACCAGGCCGCCGAGGCTCATGGTGTTCAGTGACCACCCGCCGAGGCTCAGGATCCACACCGTGGCGAGCAGCGACACCGGGATGGCGCCGAAGGAGATGAGCGCGCCGCGCCAGTCGCGCAGCGTGAGCAGCAGCAGCACCACCACCAGCAGTGCGCCGACGGCCAGGGAGTTGCGCAGCTTGCCGATCGCGCTCTCGATGAAGCTCGCCGGGCGCAGCAGCGCCGGGTGGTACTGCACGCCGCGCTGCGCCAGCGCCGGCACCAGCGCCTGCAGCCGCTGCTCCAGCTCGCGCGTGACGTCGAGCGTGTTGGCGCCGTACTGCGTGGACGTCTCCACCAGGATGCCGGGCTGTGCACCGATGATCGCGTCGCCGAAGCGCGGTGCGGCGCCGTCGCGCACCTGCGCGACGTCGGCGAGGCGGATGGGCGCGCCGCCACGGCTCGCGAGCACGGTCTGACCGAGCTCATCGAGCGAAGTACCCGGCGGCTGCGCCTGCAGCACGATGCGCTGCGTGGCGGACTCGAGGTAGCCGCCGCCGGCCATCTGCGTGCCGCGGCGCGCCGCTTCGAACACATCCTCGAGGCCGACACCGAGCGCGGCGAGCTTCACCGGGTCCACCAGCAGCTGCCGCTCGCGCGAGTCGCCGCCGAAGATCTGCACCTGCGCGACCCCGGGCACGCCGAGAATCTGTGGTTTCAGGGTCCAGCGGACCAGGTCGCGCAGCTCGAGCGGCGAGAGTCGCTCGCTGGTGAAACCGAAATGCAGCAGGTACTCCATCGAGGAACTCAGCGGCGAGAGCAGCGGCGCACCGACGCCGGCGGGCAGCAGTGCGGCCGCACCGGCGAGGCGCTCGGTGATCACCTGGCGCTGCAGGTAAGGGTCGCTGTCGCGGCCGAACACCACCTGGATGGCCGACAGGCCCTGGCTGGACGTCGAGCGCACCGCCTCGACGTTCTCCGCGCCCGAGAGCAGGTCCTCGAGCGGCCGCGTCACCAGCGACTCGACCTGGGTCGCGTCCAGTCCCGGCGCCTCGGCCTGCACCAGCACGTGCGGCGGGGCGAAATCGGGAAACACGTCGAGCCGCGCGGTGAGCAGTGCGCCGACGCCGAGCAGCGCGATGAGCAGCGAGAGTGCGGTCACGATGCGCGGATTGGCGAGCGAGCCGCGAACGATGGTGGCGAGCATGGGCGCTAGTCGTGTTCCTCTTCGGCGGCCGAGAAGCTGTTGATCCCCTGCAGCGACCACAACACGCCCGCGCCCTGAACGACGACCTGGTCATCGCCCGCCAGACCCTCGACCAGCCACGCGCCGCCCACGCGCGCGACCGGTCGCACCGCCGCCGCGGCGTAACTGAAGGTGCCCGCCCCGGCCGCGTTCACCCGCCGATAGACGTACGCGCCCTCCGCGGCGTAGAGCAGGGACGCAGCCGGCACCAGCAGCCCCGTGGCGGCGGCGCCCTGCAGCCGCACGCGCACGCGCGCGCCGGGACCTAAGCCCGGCGGCGCACGCTCGAGCTGCAGCAGCCAGCCGGCGCTCTGGGTCTGCGCGTCGATGCGCGGCAGTGCGCCGAGCACGCGCGCGGCGACCTGCGTGCCGTCGACCTCCAGCAGCGCGCGCTGACCGATGGCACTGCCGAACGCATGCCCGGGCGCGTCGGCACGCAGCAGCAGCTGCCGGGCGTCGGTCAGGGCGCTGAGCAGTGTGGCGCGCGCCGCGGGGCTCCAGGCGGCGAGCGGGCCCCACTGCAGCCGGAACGCCAGCTCCGCGGCCCGCGCCTGCGCGCCGCTCTCGGCGGACTGGGCCTGCGCGGCCTGCCAGGTCTTGAGCGATGCCTGCTGATCCTCGCGGTACAGATGCTCGAGGCGCGTCGCGTCGGCGCCCGCGGCCGCGGCGGCCGCACGGGTACTCTCCATGCGGCCGAGGTCACTCACCAGTGTCACCGGATCGAGGACCGTGCCGAAGGCCTCGATCTCAACGGGCGCGCGCAGCGGCAGCGGACGCTCGATGCGAATGCCGACGGCATCCTGCTGCGCGAGCGTCAGTGACAGCGGCCCGGCCGGTGTGGCGGCCGGCGGCGGCGCGTCGTCGGTGGCGGCGAGCGCCGCGGCGGCCGCCAGCGCGAGCACGACGCACAGCGACCGGCTGAGAACGATCACGAGGACGGCGCGGATGGCGGCGGCCATACACCCTCTTCGCCCTGCAACGGCCGCCGGTAGGCGTCCTCCAGCGAGCCGAACGCCAGCTGCGCGTTGTAGGCTGCCTGCAGCACCGCGAGCTGCACCTCGGTGAGCGCGATCTGCGCGGCCAGCGCCTCGCTGCGATCGCCGGCGCCCGCCGCGAGCGCGCGCTGTTCCGATTGCTGCTGCCGCTCGGCAAGCGCGGCGAGGCTCGCATTGTCGGCCCAGGCCTGCCGGGCTGCCGGCCAGGCAGTCTCCGCGCGCTCGATCTCGGCGAAGATCCCGGCCTGCACCGCCTTCAGGTGCTCCCCGGCCACGGCGCGCCGTGCGAGCGCCTCGCCGATCTCGCCCTGGTGCTGATTGAAGAGCGGCAGCTCGAAGGACACCCCGACCGCGCTCTCCTGCGAGATGCTGGTGAGCGCCGGCTCGCGCAGCCCGTCGCCGCCCCAGGCGTAGGCGGGGGTGACGTGCAGCTGCGGCCAGCGCCGCGCGGCCTCGCTGCGCAGGGCGAGCTCGGCTAGATCGTAGGCGCGCAGCGCCTGCACGATCTGCGGCCGGCCGATGAGTGCCGCGGTGCGCCAGCGCTCGGGGGTTGTAGCGCTCAAGGCGGCGATGGCCGCCCACGCGTCCCAGCGCAGCGGCGCCTCGCCGAGTGCCGCCGCAGGGACGCCGACCGCGGCGGCGAGGCGCACGCGCGCGTCGGCGCTGCGCGCCTGCGATTGCTGCAGGCGCTGCCGCGCGTGCTGCAGCTCGAGCTCATCGCCGAGCAGCTGCGGGCGCGCGATGTCCCCGAGGGTGAGGCGACGCCGGTCGCCCTCGAGCAGCGACGCGCGCTCGCCGACCAGCGTGGCGAGCAGCGCCTGCTCGTCGTGCGCGGCGGCCGCATCGAGCAGCGCCAGGCGCAGCGTCGCGCGCACCTGCCAGAGCGTCTCGCTGAGATCGGATTCTGCCAGCGCGCTCTCGAGCGCCGCGCGCCGCCGCGCGCGCGAGCGCTCGCCGGGCTGGCGCAGCAGGAAATCCAGCGACACGCCGTACAGCCACGCGCTGCTGGTCGCCGCGCTCTTCAGGTAGTCGGCGAACAGCTCCATGGTGGGATTCGGCAGCTGCGCGGCGGTGCGCTCGGCGGCCGCCGCCGCCAGCACCTTGGCACGCTCTTCGGCGAGTCGTGGATTGAGCTGCAACGCGGCGGCCAGCCATTGCGCGAGGTCCCAGTCGCTCGCTGCCGCGGCCGGCCCGGGGACAGCGGCCTCGAGGCGGCGCGCGCTGAACTCCGCCAGCGTGGCGGCCGGTGCGAGCGGCGCCGGCGGCGGTGCGGCGGCGCAGGCACACAGCAGCGCCGCGAGCAGCGGCGTCACAAACCGCAGCACCCGCGCCGCTACGTGCGCTACGTGCGCGGCGTGCGCGGGCGCGGGCGCCCTAGCTGCGCGGCGCGGCTGTGAGCGCGTCGGCATGGAAGCGCAGGTGATCCTCGACGAAGCTGGCGATGAAGTAATAGTCGTGACCGTAGCCCTCGTGGCGGCGCAATAGCAGCGGTTGAGCGGCGCTAGCGCAGGCCTGCTCCAGCAGCTCCGGCAACAGCTGACCCTGTGGCAGGAACTTGTCGGCCAGCCCCTGGTCGACCAGCAGCCGCGTAAACAGCGGCGCGCGGCGCGCGCTGATCAGCTCCACCGCGTCGTAGCTCGCCCAGGCGGCCGTGTCCTCGCCGAGATAGCGCGGCAGCGCCTTGCGGCCCCACGGGCAGCGGGTCGGCGAGCAGATCGGCGCGAAGGCGGAGACCGAGCGGTAGATATCCGGATTTCTGAACGCCAGCACCAGCGCGCCGTGCCCGCCCATCGAGTGGCCGAAGATTCCCAGCTGGCGGGCATTGGCGGGGAAGCGGCCGAGCACCGTCTCGCGCAGCTCCTTGAGCACGTAGTCGTACATGCGGAAGTTGCGCGACCACGGCGGCTGGGTCGCATTCAGGTAGAAGCCCGCGCCCGCGCCGAACTCCCAGTCATCCGCCTCGCCGGGAATACCGGTGTTGCGCGGGCTGGTGTCGCAGCTGACCAGCATCAGGCCGAGCTGCGCAGCGACGCGCTGCGCGCCCGCCTTAATGGCGAAGGTCTCCTCGGTACAGGTCAGCCCGGCGAGGTAGAACAGCACCGGCACCGCGCGCTGCTGCGCCTGCGGCGGCTGGTAGACGGCAAAGCGCATCGGCGTACCCGTCACCTGCGAGTCGTGGCGGTAGAAGCCCTGCAGGCCGTCGAAGCTCTTATGCTCGCTGATCGTTTCGAGTGTCATCGCATTCCCGTCGGTTCCTTGCGCCTGCGGTGCGCATTATGAATCTGAACGGGCGCCGCGGTCTTGCGCTCACTTGGGCCGCACACGCCGCAGGTCATGTCACGGCTGGCTCAGGCGTGCCACATTGGACACACCGTGCTGCGCGCCTGTGACAGCGCGCCTGTCCGCGGGGTATATTTTTTGCGCACCGAGGGTGAGCGCAGCGCCGCTCGCGCCTGGCGATACGCTCGCCGTCGGTGTGTGCGACGACGATGGCCGGGCACGGCCGCCATCCCCCTGGCGGCCGTGCCCCGGCGAACCGCGCCCCGGCGAGCCGCGCGCTGCGCAGCGCGCGCACCGCCGGCGCCGCCCTCACTCGGCCGACTGCGACACCTTGCCGAAGCGGTAGTTCAGGCGGATGCCGAACACGCGCGGCTCGTTGGTGGTCAAGCGCAGATCGAAGTTACCGGTGTTGCTGTAGATGATCGCGTTCTTGTCGGTGAGATTGTCGACATAGAGCTCCGCCAGCCATCTGGAATCGGGCGGCGTGAGCCCGAAGCGAAGATTCATGATGGTGTAAGACGGCTGTAGGATGCGCGGCAACCCGGTGTTCGGGTCATTGGGATTCAGGCCGTTGTACATGTCGCCCTTGTGGGCCATGTCGAACTGCAGGTAGCCGCGCAGGTTCTGCTGCAGCGGGTGCTCGTAACGAGCATTCCAGCTCCAGCTGAAGTACGGCGCGAACGGCAGACGCTCGCCGACGTACGCCTGGTAGGCGGGGGTGACCGTGGAGGTCACGCTCGCCTGCGTGTAGTCGACGGAGGCCTGGAATGTCAGGTTGTCGGTGATGCGGTAGTCGGTGTTCGATTCTGCGCCGTAGATGCGCGCCTGGCCCACGTTGATGTTGTAGCTCGAGGTGGGACAAACCAGCGCGTTATAGATCAGCGCCTGCAGGTCCTTCCAGTCCATGTAATAGGCCGCGCCGTTCCACAGCAGCCGATTCTCCAGGCTGGTCGACTTCCAGCCGATCTCGTAGTTGTTGAGTGTGTCCGGGTTGTAGAGTTGCGGCACCCCGGAGGCGTAGCAGCCCTGGGGTCCGGCGGGTAGTCCGGAGTTCGAACCCCCGGGGCGGAAGCCCTGGGCCCAGTCGGCGTACATCATGACGTGATCGGTGAAGCGGTAGCTGACACCTGCCTTGCCATCCACCTTGTGGGAAGTGCTGCTGAAATAGCTCGGAGTGTTGGGGGCATAAGCGAACCCCAGAATCGGCGTGTCGTACGATTCGTCGTCGTGAAAATGCACCACGCCCGCTTCGACGTTGAGCTTGTCGGTGACATCGAAATTGATGTTCGCGAACTCCGTGGTCTGCTGGATCCAGGAGGTCTCGGTGTACGTGTACCAGACTCCGGGCGGGAGCGTCCGCTGGGTTATGTAGTAAGACGCGAGGGCTGCCTGGAACGCCTTACCCCCGTATTGAAGCCCCGGCATGTAATAGGTGTTGTTGTAGTTCTTGTCTGTAGTGCGCTCCCAGTAGAGCCCTGCCAGCCAGTGCAAGCGGCCGCCGGCTTTGGAGGAGAGCCGCAGCTCGTTCGACCAGCGCTGCGGGTCGACGTTGTAGGAGTAGTACTGCAATGCCGGCTTACATCCCGTGTAGGGGCCAGTGCCGTAGTAGGGATCGTTAAGGCAGGTGTAGCCCTCCTGGGTGCCGGGGAAGCCCCCGCCGGGGGCACCGGCGTTGAAGTTCTGCTCGTATTGGGAGTATTCGTCCCACTGCCGCCGCTCCTGGTTCCAGTAAGTGCTGGCGAACACCAGATCGCCGATGCCCACATCCCCGTCGAGGTGAAAATCGACCATGTTCGTCTCGAACAGATTTTGTTCGGGACCGAAGCGCGCGACCGTGCGCGGCGCCAGCGTCGGATCCTCGTCCCACGCGCCGTTGGTGTGCTGGCGCTGGAAGGCGTAGGTGAGCAGCGCGCTCCAGCCCTCGCTGAACACCGCCTTGAGTGCCGCGCGGCCGCCTTCCATGTTCTCGCGGTTGTAGTCGTTGCGCGCCCACGCGGCGTTGTTCGAGACTGCACCGTTGACCCAGGTGCGGGTCACCAGCTCGTTGTTGATGAATCCGCCGTTATCGACGCTGAAGGCGGACGCGCGAAAGCCGAGAATCCCCGGGATGACGGGGATGTTGACGAACCCCTCATAGGTCTGGTTGTTCTGGCCGCCCTGGATCTTGCCGCCGTCGAAGTCGACGCCGGCACTGAAGTCCTTCACGTCGGGCTTGTTGGTGATGTAACGGATCGCACCCGACATGGCACCGGCACCGTACGTTGTGCCCTGCGGGCCGTTCAGGACCTCGATGCGCTCGATGTCGTAGAGGTGCAGGTCCGGCTGGGCCCCCCCGTAGCTCATCGACATATCATCGACGAAGAAACCCGTCGAGGAGGTGTTCGCGTAGTTGGGGTTGCTGCCGTCGGACACGCCGCGCATGACGAACAGCTGGGTTCCGGGGCCGGTGCTGATATACGAGATGGACGGCACCTTCTGCAGGTAGTCGTCCATATTGGTGATGGCAAGGTTGGACAGGTCCTTCTGGGTGAAGACGTTGATGCTGATGGGAACGATCTGCAGGTTCTCTTCGACCTTGCGCGCCGTGACCACCACTTCCTGCAGGCCACCCCCGGAGGCGGTGGAAGCCTCTGCCGCTGGGTCGGCGAGTGCGGGCGCAGGCGGCAGCGCGACGCCGGCCAACGCGGTGGCGACTGCGAGACCAATCCTCGAGCCACGTGGCCATCGCGCGGACGCCTGGGGAACGCAATGGGCCGCAGACTTACGGCTACGTGAACGCATCAGAGAACCCCCGCACGGATGATTTGGCACCTCGCGCATCCTTGACCCTGTCGAGCCAAAGACCCCAGCGCGATCATCCTTTGAGCCGGGGCTCTTAGTCAACGATCGTTCAACAAGGATAACGCTCCTGCGGGGGCGAACAGTCTCAGCCGAAGCGCTCCAGGCAGTCGCCGAGCGCACGTCGCAGGGGTTCAAGCTCGGCTTCGAAGTGTCGCCAGTAGTCCACCCCGGAGGTGTAAAGGGGTTGGCGCACCTGTTCGGCGCTCGCGGTGCGCACCGGACGGCGCGTCTCGTGGAATTTCAGGCACGCGGGTTCGAATTCGAGCCCGCAGTGCTCGAGCAGGCGGCGGATGTGCGCTTGCGGCTCGCGCACCAGCTCCTCGTACTGCACGTGCAGCACGCGGCCAGGCAGCACTGCGTCCCAGTGGTCCATCAGCGCCAGGTAGCAGCGGTAGTACCGGCCCAGGTCCTCGAGGTCGTTGCTGAAGCCTTGCCCCTCGGCGAAGTGCTGCTTGAAGGTGCTGAAGCACGCATCCAGCGGATGACGGCGCGCGTCGATGAGGATCGCCCGTGGCAGTATGGCGTGAATCAGTCCGATATGACTGAAATTATTGGGCATCTTGTCGGTGAAATGGTCACGCCCCGAGCGCAGCAGCGGCGCCGTCTCCTGAAGGTATCGGCCACCGAGCGCGGTGAGCTGCGCCGGCGTGGCCCGGCGCGCGCTCTCGGGGTAACCGTCGCGTGTGGCAGCCATGTCGTCGAACTGCGCGACGATATTGAGGATATTCGGCAGCTCCATGGTGCCTTCGACCCGCGAGTGGCTGGCGAGGATCTGCTCGATGAGCGTCGAGCCCGAGCGCGGCAGCCCGACGATGAAGATCGGGGCAGGGCTTGGGTTCCCGCTGCCCGCGCGCTCGGCAAAGAATGCCGCATCGAAGAATCCACGGATGCGCTCGCTGCGGCGCTTGAACTGCGCGATATCGAACGGCGCATCGAGGCGGCGCAGCGCGTTGCCGTTGGCGTAGTGGGCGAATGCCCGCGCGTACTCCTGCCGCTGCTCGAAAGCCCTGCCGAGCGCAAAATGCAGTTGCGCCTCATTCGAGCGCCCGCGCTTGTCGCGCTCGAGCAGCTGCTGCATGGCCGCGATCTCCTCGTCGCTGAAGGTGTAGTTCTTCAGATCAGCGAGACTCCAGTAGGCCTCGGCAATGCCCGGATCCATCTGCAGCGCCGCCTTGTAGGAGGCCTCGCTCTCGCGGCGCCTGCCGAGCGTTTTCTGCACGTGTCCGGCCGAGACGCGCAATCCCACCTCGTCGGGCTTGAGATCCGCCGCCCGCTCATAGGCTCGCAGCGCCTCGTCCTGGCGCATGAGCCGCGTCGCTACGGCGGCGATCGTGACCCAGGTCTGCGGGCTGCCCGGCTCGATCCTCTCCAGATGATGCGCGGCAGCTTCCGCCTCCTTCAGGCGCCCGAGCCGGATGAGTGCTGTGCCGAGTCCGCGGTACGCGAGCGGCACATAGGCGGACTGCTTGAGCGCATGACGCAGCAACCGCTCGGTATCGAGGGCGCGGTCGGCAGCGAGCGACAGCGCAGCCAGCCCACAGAGCGCTGCGACGTGACTCGGATCCTCCTGCAGAATCCCGCGAAACAATTCCTCCGCCTTCCTGCGCTCGTCGGCGACCAGCGCCGCGGTGGCGGCTTCGATCTGCGGTCGGTACGGATCCGTGAGCCGCGCCCTCTCGAACGCCACGGCTGCCTCACGGTACTGATCGAGATCGACCAGCACATCGCCGTACGCCAGCCAGGCGCGGTGGTGATACGGCATCGTCGCGAGGACGCGCCGCACTTCTTCGCGAGCCTGCGCGGCGCGGCCGGCGCGGCGGCAGGCACGCGCCAGGTCCACCCGCGCGTCGGCGAACCCGGGGGCGCGTGCCAGCACGCTCTCGAGAAGAGCAACGCTCTCGGCCACCTTGTCCTGATCGAGGAGCGCCACGCCGAGGAGCCACTGGCAGTTCACCTCCCCGGGGAACTGTGCCTCGAGCGCGCGCAGCAGCCGTTCCGCGGTCGCCGCCCGACCGGCACGCAGCGCCGCGTGTGCGCGTTGGCGGCCCTCCTGGAGACTGCGCGGCTGTGGCGTGTTCATGCAGCTAGTCTGCCGCGCCCCAGGACCTCAGGCTACACTCGCGCGCTGCCGTGCCGGTACGGCAAACACCGCCGCGAGATTCCGTGCGTTACACCCACTTCCCGCCCTGCGCTCTTGCCCTCCTCGTGTGCCTTGCACCTGCTGCCTGGGCCGGACGTGCCCTCACGCCCGAGGACTGGTATCGCTTCAAGGATGTTTCCGATCTCACGATGGCGCCCGACGGGAAGGCGGTCGCGTACCTGGTGACGACTTACGACCAGGCATCCGACCAGAGCCGCAGCGCGCTGTGGCTGGCGGATTGGGCGGGCAACGGCAGCGTCGAGCTCACCCGCGGTGAGAGCGGCAGCGAGCCACGCTTCAGCCCCGACGGCCGCTACATCAGCTTCCTGGCAGCGCGGCCGGCGGACGCCGCGACGCAGCTGTACCTCCTCGACCGGCGTGGCGGCGAGCCGCAGCAGCTCACGCACGTGAACGGCGTGATCACGAGCTACCAGTGGGCACCGGACGGCCGGCGGCTCGTGCTGGTCATGCACGGCAGCGACGCCGATGCGCCGGAGGCGCGCAGCGGCGCTGACACCCGCGGCGGCGGCGATGCGCCGCGGCCGCTGGTGATCGACGCGTTCCATTTCAAGCAGGACAAGGACGGCTATCTCACGGCGGAGTCGCGCGCGCACCTGTGCCTGCTCGAAGTCGCCGGCGGCCCCTGCCGGGCTCTGGCAGCCGATGCGCTGCGCGCGGATTCCGCGCCGGCATTCTCGCCCGACGGCAAGCAGATCGCCTTCGTCGGCAACCGTGACGACAGTGCGCGCCAGCTGGGCCAGGATGAGATCCTGCTGGTGGCCGCGGAGCCCGGCGCGCAGCCGCGCCGGCTGCTCACCACCTGGTCGCCCAACCACCAGCACCTCGAGTGGAGTCCCGACGGCACGCTCGTCGCGTTCCTTGAGGGCGACGAGCCGCGCTATAACGCGTACATGATGGATCGCCTCGCGCTCATCGAGGTGAGCTCGGGCGGCGTGCGGCAGCTGACCGGCAGCCTCGACCGCGCGGTGCTGTCGCCGGTCTTCAGCGCGGACGGGCAGGCGATCGAATTTGCGGTCGAGGACGACGGCTACCAGTACCCGGCGCAGATCGCGCTCGCGGGCGGCGCGCTCAAGCGTCTCGCCGGTCCGATCGTAGTGGAGGAGCTCGCCGCGGCGGCCGGACACACCGCGGTGCTGTCCTCCTCCGATCGCGCCCCGGTGGAGGTGTATGCGCTCGAGGAAGGCAGGCTGCGGCCGCTGAGCGCCCACAACCAGGCGCTATTCGCCGAGCTCGCGCTCGGCACCGTCGAGGACATCACGTTCAAGACCCGCGACGGCACGCCGATCCACGGACAGCAGGTCGTGCCGCCGGATTTCGTGCGCGGCAGGCGCTATCCCACGATCGTATGGATCCACGGCGGACCGAACGGCCAGGACGACCACTCGCTCGAGCTCGCAGGCTACGGGCCACCGCTCGAGCGGCAGCTGTTCGCCACCCATGGCTACGTGGTGCTGGCGATCAATTATCGCGGCGGCACCGGCCGCGGCGCGCAGTTTGCCCGCAGCATCGTCGGCGACTGGGGGCACAAGGAGGTCGAGGACCTGCTGGCGGGCGTGGACTACGCGATCGCGGCCGGTATCGCCGATCCGGCGCGGCTCGGAGTCGGCGGCTGGAGCTACGGCGGCCTGCTCACCGACTACACGATCGCGAGTGACCCGCGCTTCAAGGCCGCCATCGCCGGCGCCGGCAGCGGCAACCAGCTCTCGACCTTCGGCAGCGATGAGTACGTGCTGCAGTACAACGCGGAGCTCGGGCCGCCCTGGCGCACCACCGCGTTGTGGCTGAAGGTGTCCTACCCGTTCATCCACGCCGATCGCATCCGCACGCCCACGCTGTTCTTAGGCGGCGACCGCGACTTCAACGTGCCGATCGGCGGGGGCGAGCAGATGTACCAGGCGCTGCGCACCCTCGGTGTGCCGGCGCAGCTGATCGTTTACCCGGGCGAATACCACGTGCTCACCCGCCCGAGCTTCCTGGTGGATCGCTCGCGCCGCTATCTCGAGTGGATGGACAAGTACCTGCGCAGCGCGACGGCGGCAGCGGCCGCCTCGACGCCTCAGCCGTGAGGCACCGGCGCGCGCGCCGCGGCACTCACTCCAATCGCTCGTAGACCGCGCGCGCATCCTTGAGCTGCTGCAGCACCGCCGCCTTCTCCGCCGCCGAGTTCCACTCCGGCCAGGCATCGGTGGTCGACAGCAGCCGGTCGATCCACGCCACGAAATACCGGGCGTCCTCGGGTGAGCGCGGCGCCGCGCCGCGCAGCGACACGTAGATCGGGCTGGTCGTCGCGTAGATGAAGTTATCCAGGATCGGGTACTCGGCGTGCGCCGTGAAGGCCCGCAGCACACACCAGCCGCTGTGATCGAGCGGCACGCTGCCGCTCGCGGTGAGCGCGGTGCGCCCGCCACGCAGGGGAAGCTCCGCGGCGATGTGCCCGTCGCACACCACCTGCGCGTGATCGAGCGGCACGATGGAGCGCAGCTGCGCGCTGAAGGCGACTTTGCGCGCCTGCTCGAGCTGCACGGTGGCCCCGATCCTCTGCCCGCCGAGCGAGAAATTCAGCAGCGGTCCGTTGGTGGCGAAAGTGCGCCCGGCGCGCAGTGCCTTCAGCCATTCGTCGTGATCGATCGGGCCATCGCTCACGGCCGCATACACGCGGTTGAGACCCACCGGCCCGCGCAGGATCGCATAGTTGGCCATGGCGTCGGTGCCTGCGGCCGCCGGGATCCTGAAGCCGAGGTTGAGGAGCCGATACCACACCCCGGCCGTCGCCTCGTGATCGGCGAACGAGACGATCTCCATGTAGTCGACTTTCCCCAGCGCGACATCCACCGGCAGCTCGTCCGCGTCGGTGTGCGCGGGGTGGGTGAAGGGCTGCGGCTCCTCCTCGAACGGATGCACGTAGCCGACCACCGCTCCCTGCGCGTGTCCCAGGTCGGCGACGTCGGCGTTGGTAGGAAACAGGCTGGCCGCCGCAGTGTTGAGGTAGCCGGCGTAGCCGGGCAGCAGCACGCCGCCGCGGATCGCGAGCACGCCGAGGTGACCCCAGTAGCTGGTGTGGAATTCCTGGCCGTGCACTACCAGCGTATCCGGCAGCGAGGCCGGGTCGACGCCGCGGCCGCTGTAGACGATGTCGGGGAAGCGCTGATCCTTGTTGACGATCAGGCTCTCGATGATGTTGACGTCCTCCGCCTGCGCCTGGAACACGAGGTGCGCGGGCGTGTTGCGGTAGTGGCCGCCGTAATTCATGTGCACGTGCACGTCGGCGCTCACCCAGCGCTCGCCCGGAGTCGTGAGCCAGGGATTGGCGGGGACGCCGAACGCCACCTCAGTCGTCGCCCCGGCGGCGACCTCGATGCTGCGCCGCTGCGGTGTGCGCTCGGGTCCCTTCATCACCTCAACGCTCACCCTGCCGGCCGGTACCTCGATCGTCTCATCGCCGCTGGTGTGGAAGTAGCGTGCGTCGAACGGATGCTCGTCGCGATCGAACAGCGCGTAGTGCAGCCACGCGCCCGGGGGCGCCTGGGCGCGGCCGGCGGCGTCCGTTAACACCGCGCGCGCCGGCGTCGGCAGGCCGCGCTCATCGCGCACCACCAGGTGCACGTTGCCGGCAGGCCGCAGCCGCTGGCGCTGACCGAGCTCGAGCGCGCGCGCCGGCCCACCCGGCACGGCCAGCAGCTCGATGCCGGTGCCGCCGCCGCGATTGGAGATGAAGGCCAGCTGCCGTCCGTCCGGCGACCAGCGCGGGCCGGTGTCGTCCCAGTCGCCGAAAGTGAGCTGGAACGGGTCGCCGCCGTCGGCCGGCAGCAGCCATAGTTGCAGCCATTGGCGCCCGAGATAGGAGCTGTAAACCATGCGCCGCCCGTCGGGTGACATTTCCGGGCGCGCTTGCCAGTTGGTCTCCTCGTAGTGCAGCTCCATCGCCGGAGCGTTAGGCTCGAGCGGCAGGCGCCAGAAGCCGCCGGTGCCGTGCAGGTGACCATGGTTCGACACGTAGAGCACCGCGCGCCCGTCGCGTGTCCAGCTCGGATTGATCTCCACGTCCGTCGGGCCGTAGTAGTAGCGCGGCACGGCACTGGTGGTCTCGCCGGTGAGACGCCGCGCCCCGCTCAGGCGCCCGTCGCGGAAATCCGCGACGAACACGTGGAAATGGCGGTGATAGACCGTCGAGACGTACACCAGCTGCTGACCATCGGGCGACCAGCGCGGCTCGAGATCGACCGCCCCGTCGTGGGTGAGCTGCGAGGTGCGCCCGCTTGGCACATCGAGCAACCACAGCTCGCTCGACCCGCCGGCCGCCGCGGACGTGTAGACGATGAAGCGCCCGTCCGGCGACCAGTCCGGCTGGTAGTCGTAGCCCGGGCCATCGGTGAGCTGCACGGCGAGCGTCGCGTCGATCCTCTGACGCCACAGTGACCCGGCCATCGAGTACACCAGCTCGCGCGAGTCGGGCGACCAGGCGAGGCCCGAAGGTCCGGCGGTGAGCTGCGGCAGGTACAGCTCGCTGTAGTAGTAGGCGTGCGGTTGGTCGATCGCCGGCGGCGCGGGCGGCGGCGGCGCGGCGGACGCGGCGGACGCGGCGAGCAGCAGTGCCAGGCAGGGCGAGCGGCGGGTCATCGACCCCCGTGGCTTGGTCACATCAACCCCCTGAACTCCAACGGTCAGCTCATAACAACGCGCTCACGCCGGCAGGCCTCGCCGGCAGGCTGCGCTCGATGTCGCGCGCCGCGGCGCGCAGCACCGGCAGAACGTTCTTGAGCGCGTGGGTGCGGGCGCCGGCGCGCAGCGCCATCCCGGTATTGAGCGCGGCGATCACCCGGCCGCGCGCATCGCGCACCGGCACGGCGAGCGAGCACAGCCCCTCCTGCAGCTCCTGTTCGACGTAGGCATAGCCCTGCGAGCGGGCGCGCTGCACGGCGGCGCGTAACGCGTGGCGCTCGGTGAGGGTAAACGCCGTGCGCGGCTGCGCCTTGAGCGCGCGCAACCAGCGCTCGAGCTCCTCGTCGCCAAGCCCGGCGAGCAGCACGCGGCCCATGGAGGTGCAGAACGCCGGCAGGCGCGCGCCGATGCCGAGCGTGATGGTCATCACCTTGCGCACCGCGACGCGCTGCACGTACACGATGTCATGAGCATCGAGCACCGCCAGCGAGCACGACTCGTCGATGGCGTGCGCCACCTGCTCCATGAAGGGCTGCGCCAGCAGCGCCACGTCGAGTGAGGACAGGTAGCTGAAGCCGAGCTCGAGGATGCGCGGCGTCAGCGAGAACTGCCGCCCCTGACGCCGCGCGTAGCCGAGGTGCTCGAGCGTCAGCAGCAGCCGCCGCGCCACGGCGCGTGCCAGCCCGGCGCGCACCGCGATCTCCGACAGCGTCATGGCGGCGTGCGCGGAGTCGAAGCAGCGGATCACCGCAAGTCCGCGGTGCAGCGACTGCACGTAGTCGGGACCGGCGGTGAAGGCGCCGTTCGCCACCGCCGCGATGTTCGCGGCCGGTGCAATGTTAGCGGTTGGTGCGACGTTCGCGGCCGGTGCGATGTTAGCGGTTGGTGCGACGTTCGCTGCGCGTGTGACGTTCGCCGCCGGTGCGATGTTCGCCGCCGGCGCGGCGCTGCTCGCGGCGTTTCTGCCGGCGTTTGACGGGCGGACCACGTGCGTCTAATGTGATTCGCAATGCGAATTGCTGTTCGATAATAGCACAATGCTTGCGCAACTCGCGGCAGGCTCACCCGCGGAAAAGAGCACCGTGCTGCACAGCTGGTGCGTGCAGACACAGTGGGATGCGCCCACGGTGACCGGCGGACAGGGCGCGCGGCTGTTCAGCGCCGATGGCCGCGTCATCCTCGACATGAGCAGCCTCGCCGAGTGCAGCAATCTCGGTCACCAACACCCGCACGTGGTGGCGGCGATCCGCGCGCAGGCGGAGCGGCTGTGCTTCGTCACCAGCGCCTGGGGCGCGGAGCCGCGTGCGCAGCTCGCCGCGCTGCTGCTGGAGCGCGCCGCTTTCGGCGGCGGGCGGGTGTTCTTCACCCTCGGCGGCGCGGATGCCAACGAACACGCCGTGAAGTTCGCCCGCCAGGCAGCCGGCAAGCCAGACGGCTGGATCATCACCCGCGAGCGCTCCTACCACGGTGCGAGCTATGCGGCGATGGCGTTCTCGGGTGACACGCGCACCCGGCAGATCGATCCGGCGGTGTTCCACGTTCAGCACGCTCCGCCGCCCTACTCCTACCGCTGTCCCTTCGGCAGCGCCGACGCCGCGGCCTGCGGCACGGCCGCCGCCGCGCACATCGCCGGGCTGATCGCCGCGCGCGGCGCGGCGCAGGTGGCGGCGGTGTTGATGGAGCCGAACGCCGGCACCAACGGCATCGTCGCACCCGACAGCTTCTGGCCGGCGTTGCGCGGGGCGACGCAGGCGGCCGGCGTGTACCTGATCGCCGATGAGGTGATGAGCGCCTTCGGACGCTGCGGCGAGTGGTTCGCCTGGCAACGCTACGGCGCCGCCGCACGCCCCGACCTCATGACGCTCGCCAAGGGCCTGACGGGTGCGCACCTGCCGCTCGGCGCGGTGCTGCTGTCAGCGCCGGTAGCGCGCGCGCTCGAGCCGCAGATGCTCCTGACCGGGCTCACCTATTGCGGACATCCGCTCTCGTGTGCGGCGGGGGTGGCCGCGCTCGAGAGTTATGCGGCGGAGGACCTGATCGAGCGCTCGCGGCGGCTGGGCGCGACGCTGTTCGCCGAGCTGCAACGCATGCAGACGCGCCACCGCGTAATCGGCGAGGTGCGCGGCGGCCACGGCTTGTTCGCGGTCCTCGAGCTGGTGAGCGATCGCGCCAGCCGCGAGCCGCTCGCTCCCTGGCCGCAGCTGCACACCGCGTTGCGGGCGCTGCTGGCGCGGGCGCTCGCGCGCGGCGTCTCATTCGCCGCGCGCGGCAACCTGATCCTCCTCGCCCCGCCGCTGGTGATCGCGGAGCACGACCTGGCCGATGCGCTGGCGCTGCTCGAGGAGCTGCTCGGCGAACTCGAGACTGCCCTGGAACCAGCCAAATGAGTTTCAAGCTCACCTACGCCACCATGTTCGATCCCCCCGAGGAGCTGCACACGCGCTTCGACGCCGCCATGGCGCGCGTGCAGGGGCACCTCGGCCGCTATCACCCGCTGCTCATCGGCGGCGTCGAGCGCCGCGCGCGCCACACGCTCACCCGGCACAACCCCGCCGACAGCAGCCAGGTGCTCGGGGAGTTCGCCGCCGCGGACAGTGCCGATGCCGAGGCGGCGCTCGCCGCCGCGCACGCCGCCTGGCCCGGCTGGCGGCATACCAGCGCCGCGCGGCGCGCGGAGCTGCTGCGCAGCGTCGGCCGACTCATCGAGGAGCGCGTCTACGACATCGCCGCGGCACTGACGCTGGAGGTCGGTAAGAACCGCATGGAAGCGCTCGGCGAGGCGCAGGAGGCGGCCGACTTCTTTTATACCTACTGCGATGACTTCGAGCGCGCCCAGGGCTTCGAGCACGCGCTGCCGAACGATCCGCTCAGCGGGCATGTGTCGCGCAACCGCAGCGTGCTGAAACCCTACGGCGCGTGGGTGGTCATCACCCCGTTCAATTTTCCGATCGCGCTCGCAGCCGGACCGGTGGCGGCGGCGCTCATCACCGGCAACACGGTGGTACTCAAGGGTGCGAGCGCGACGCCCTGGGCCGGACGGCTGCTCGCCGACTGCATCCGCGATGCGGGCCTGCCGCGCGGCGTGTTCAACTACCTGAGCGGCCCGAGCGACGCGATCGGCAGCGCGCTGATCGATCACCCGCTCACCGCCGGGGTCACCTTCACCGGCTCTTACGAGGTGGGACGGCAGATCGCGCTGAAGTTACAGGGCGGGCGGTATCCGCGCCCCTGTATCGCCGAGATGGGCGGCAAGAACGCCTGCATCGTGACCGCCGCGGCGGATCTCGAGCGCGCCGCGGCCGGCATCGTGCGCTCGGCCTTCGGCATGGGCGGGCAGAAGTGCTCGGCGCTGTCGCGCCTCTACGTGCGCGGCGAGGTCGCCGATCAGCTGGTCGACAACCTGTTGGTACAGTGCGCCGCGCTCAAGATCGGCGACCCGGCGCGCCGCGAGAACTGGCTGGGACCGCTCGCCACCAAGGCGGGCTACGTCGACTACGCGCGCTACACGGGACAGCTCAGGAGCGCCGGTGCGCGGCTGCTTACCGGTGGCGCGCAGCTGCAGGACGGCGCACTGGCCCGCGGCTTCTTCGTGCAGCCGACGCTGGCGGAGGCCGGCCCGGATCACCCGCTGTGGCAGCAGGAGATGTTCCTGCCGATCCTCATGATTCACCGCGTGGCCGGCAACGAGGAGGCGATGCAGCTCGCCAACGCCTCCGCGCTCGGGCTCACCGCCGGCTTCTACGGCGGCGCCGACGAGATCCCGTGGTTCCAGGAGAACATCGAGGCGGGGGTGACCTACGCCAACCGTCCGCAGGGCGCCACCACCGGCGCGTGGCCGGGCTATCAGCCCTTCGGCGGCTGGAAAGGCTCGGGCACCACCGGCAAGGCGATCGCCTCGTTCTACTACCTGCCGCAGTACCTGCGCGAGCAGTCGCAGACCGTGGTCGAATGAGCACGCGCGTCGTGCCGCTCGCCGAGGCCGTCGCGACCTGCGTGCAGGACGGCGCGAGCGTGGCGCTCGAGGGCTTCACCCACCTCATTCCGTTCGCCGCCGGCCACGAGATCATCCGCCAGGGCCGGCGCGACCTGCACCTGATCCGCATGACGCCTGATCTGATCTACGATCAGCTGATCGGTGCCGGCTGCGCCGCGCGCCTCACCTTCTCCTGGGGCGGCAACCCCGGGGTCGGCTCGCTGCATCGCCTGCGCGATGCGGTCGAGCATCAGTGGCCGCGCCCGCTGGCGCTGTCCGAGTTCACGCACGCGCAGATGGCGGTGGCGCTCGAGGCGGGCGCGAGCGGCCTGCCGTGCGGGCTGCTGCGCGCCTACGTCGCGACCGACCTGGAGCGAGTTCCCGGGGCGGCCGGCATCCGCACCGTGCCCTGCCCGTTCACCGGCGCGCCGCTCAGCGCGGTGCAGGCCCTGAATCCCGACGTCACGATCCTGCATGCGCAGCAGCTCGATGCGCGCGGCAACGTGCGGCTCGTGGGCATCGTGGGCGCGGCGAAGGAGGCGGCGTTCGCGGCGAAGCGCGTGCTGGTGACGGTCGAAGAGCAGGTTGAGTCCTTCGCGGCGGACTTGAATGCGATCGTGCTGCCGGCGTGGGTGGTGACGGCGGCGAGCATCGTGCCGGGCGGCGCGTACCCCTCCTACGCCCAGGGCTACTACCCGCGCGACAACGCCTTCTACCGCGCCTGGGACGCGATCGCCCGAGACCGCGCCACGTTCACGGCCTGGATCGAGCGCCATGTGCTCGGCGTACGCGACCATGCCGCGCTGCTGCGCGAGCTGGGGGTGGCGGCGTGACGGACTACACCAGCGACGAGATGATGACCGTGACCGCCGCGCGGCAGCTCTCCAACGGCAGCGTTTGCTTCGTGGGCATCGGACTCCCCAGCGCGGCCTGCAATCTCGCCCGCCTGACGCACGCCCCGGACCTGGTGCTGATCTACGAGTCGGGCACGGTCGGCACGCGGCCGGCGGTGCTGCCGCTGTCGATCGGCGACGGCGAGCTCGCCACCAGCGCCACCTGCATCGTGCCCCTGCCGGAAGTATTCGCCCACTACCTGCAGCGCGGCCGCATCGACGTCGGCTTCCTCGGCGCTGCGCAGATCGATCGCTTCGGCAATCTCAACACCACCGTCATCGGCGAGTATGCGCACCCGCTGGTGCGCCTGCCGGGAGCCGGCGGCGCGCCGGACATCCTCACGCACGCGCGCGAGGTGCTCATCGTGATGCCGCAGTCGCAGCGCAGCTTCGTGGCGCGGCTGGACTTTCGCACCTCCTGCGGCTTTCTCGAGGGTGGCAGCGCGCGCCGCACCAGCGGCTGTCCCGGCGCGGGCCCGCAGGCGGTGATCACCGACTACGGCATATTGCGTCCGCATCCGGACAGCTGCGAGCTGCAGCTCACCGCGCTGTATCCCGGGGTCAGCGTGGCGGCCGTGCAGGCGGCGACCGGCTGGCCGCTGCAGGTGGCGGACACCCTGGAGCGCGTGCCACCACCGCAGCCGGCGGAGCTGCGCTGCCTGCGCGAGCTCGAGGCGCGCACCCGCGCAGCCCACGCCCACCCCGTTCGCATTCGTGTGTCCTAGACCGATGAGCGCTGCTGGAGAATCCGTCATGCGTCCGAGTCACCTTGTTACCCCGCTGCCGGGTCCCAAAGCCCGGGCGCTGCTCGAGCGCGATCGCGCCGTCATCACGCCTTCCTTCCCGCGCGACTACCCGTTCGTCATGGCCAGGGGGCGCGGCGCGGAAGTCTGGGACGTCGACGGCAACCGCTTCCTCGACTTCATGAGCGGCATCGGCGTGTGCAGCACCGGCCATGCCCACCCCAAGGTGGTGCAGGCGATCAAGGACGCGGCGGATGATTTCCTGCATATCTCGGCCGACTACTGGCACGAGCGCATGGCGCAGCTCGGCGAGCGCATCAATGCGCTCGACCCGCTGCGCGAGCCGGTGCAGGTGGTCCCCTGTCAGAGCGGCACCGAGTCGGTCGAGGCGGCACTGAAGCTCGCCCGCTACGTCACCGGTCGCCCGCGCTTCATCGGCTTTCTCGGCGGCTTTCACGGCCGCTCGATGGGCTCGCTCGCGTTCACCTCCAGCAAGTACACGCAGCAATCGGGGTTCTTCCCGACCATGCCGGGGGTGACGCACGTCCCCTACCCCAACGTCTATCGCCCGCTGTTCGCCGGCGCCGACCAGGGCCAGGCGGTCCTCGACTACATCGAGAAGATGCTGTTCCAGAGCAACGTGCCACCCGCGGAGGTCGCCGCGATCCTGGTCGAGCCGATCCAGGGCGAGGGCGGCTATCTGGTTCCGCCGGACAGTTTCCTGCCCGGTCTGCGGGCGCTGTGCGACCGGCACGGCATCCTGCTGATCTTCGATGAGGTGCAGTCGGGCATCGGCCGCACCGGCCGCATGTTCGCCAGTCAGCACTGGGGCGTCGCGCCGGACATCATGACGCTCGCCAAGGGACTCGCCTCGGGGGTGCCGATGGGGCTGATGGTGGCGCGCCGCACGCTCATGGAGAAATGGAAACGCGGTGCGCACGGCAGCACCTTCGGCGGCAACCCGCTGTGCTGTGCGGCGGCGCTCGCCACGCTCGAGCTCATCGACAAGGAGTACGCCGCCAATGCGGCCGCGGTGGGTGAATACTTCCTCGGCAGGCTGCGCGAGCTGCAGACGCGTTTCCCCTGCATCGGTGATGTGCGCGGCAAGGGCCTGATGATCGGCATGGAGCTCATCACCGATCGCAGCACGCGCGCGCCGGCGCGCGCCCTGTGCGATGCGGTGCTGACGCGCGCCTTCCACAACGGGTTGCTGCTGCTATCGTGCGGCATGAGCACCGTGCGGTTCATTCCACCCCTCATGATCAATCGCGGCCACGTCGACGAGGCGATGGGACTGTTGACCACTGCGCTCACCGAAGCGCTGACGGCACAGGCACCGGAGCACTGAGGGTGCGTACCCGCGCCGATCAAACACGCGCTCTGGGTCCTGTGATGTGTACCGCGCTGGTGGTCGGCAACACCATTGGTATGGGCATCTTCATGTTGCCGGCCTCGCTCGCTCCCTACGGCCTGAATGCCGTCCCCGGCTGGCTGATCACCACCGTCGGCTGCGTCTTCATCGCCTGGGTGTTTGCGGGACTGGCACGCACCTTTCCGGATGATGACGGACCGTATGCGTACGCGAGCCGTGCGTTCGGCGGTGGCGTCGCGTTCACCCTCATGTGGTGTTACTGGGTCAGCACCTGGGTCACCAATGCCGTGCTCGCGACCGGAGCGGTCGGCTATCTGACGATGTTCTTCCCGGTGCTGGGCGTGGATCGCTGGCTCGCCGCCGTGACAGCTGTTTCGCTGCAATGGCTGTTCGTGCTGATCAACCTGCGTGGCGTGCGCGCCGCCGGCTGGGTGCAGGTGCTCAGCAGCGTGCTGAAGCTCGTGCCGCAGGTCGGAATCGTCGCCCTCGGCGTCTGGGCGCTGTTTGCGCCCCATACACAATCCTTGATCCATATCCCCTCGACACCCGTGTCCTTCGCGGGTGTGAGCGCCGCATCGACGCTGGCGCTGTACGCGATGCTCGGCGTGGAAAGTGCGGCGCTGCCCGCAGGAAGGGTGCGCGACCCCGGCCGAACGATTCCCCGCGCGACGTTCATCGGCACCTTGCTGGTCGCGCTCATCTACGTGTGCGTGTCGCTGGTACCCATGCTGCTGATCCCGCAGGCGGAGCTCGCCGCCTCCAATGCGCCCTTTGCAGACCTGTTCGCCCGCTTTCTCGGCTCCGCTTCCGGCAAGTTGCTGGCGGCGTTCGTGATCGTGAGCGCGCTCGGCTGCCTCAACGGCTGGACGCTGATACTCGGGGAGCTGACGGTGACCTTCGCCCGGCACGGCGGCTTCCCGCCCGCGTTGGGCAAGGTAAATTCATACGGGGCACCCACGCGTGGCTTCGTGTTCACGGGCATCCTGGCCAGCATCATGATGGTCACGAACTACAACGACACCATAGCCGGCGCATTCACCTTCCTCACTGTCGTAGTCACCGCCGCCAACCTGCCGCTGTACTACGGCTGCGCGCTGGCGGTGCTGGTGTTGTGGCGGCGGGGGAAGATCCCGCCGCCCGGCGCACGCGAGTGGCGCTGGATCGCGGCAGCGCTGCTGGCGACGATCTACTGCGTGTGGGTCTCCATCGGCATCGGCGGCAAATCGCTGCTCTGGGCGCTGTCGCTGTGTGTGGTGGGGGTGCCGGTGTATTGGTGGTATGCCTACGCGCGCCGCGACGCCGTTGCCGCCGGCGCCTGAGGCGGCTCCACCTTAGCCTGCCGGAGAGCTCTCATGTCGCGCGCCCTGATCGCCGTCCTCGCACTCATGCCGCTTGCCTCGCTCGCGAGCGCCACCGCCGAGAGTGCGGACACCACGCCCCCGCCTGCCCGCGCCCGCGACCTGGGCGTGCCGTTCGACGGCACGCCCGGGCCGCTGAATGCCATCACCGACGTGGACGGCGTGCTCGTCGGCCACACGACGCTCATCGAGGGCAGCGGCAAGCTCATCGTCGGCAAGGGCCCGGTGCGCACCGGGGTCACGGCCGTGCTGCCGCGCGGCGCCGCCTCCATGCAGCAGTTCTCCTTTGCCGGCTGGTTCAGCGAGAACGGCAACGGCGAGATGACCGGCACCACCTGGGTGGAGGAGTCAGGTTTCCTCGAAGGGCCGGTGCTGATCACCAACACGCACAGCGTCGGGGTGGTGCGCGATGCGGTGATCGCCTGGCGCGTGGCGCACGGGCCGGCGGACGCCACCGACTCGTGGTGGTCGCTGCCGGTGGTGGCCGAAACCTGGGACGGATGGCTGAACGACATCAACGGCTTCCACGTGAAGCCCGAGCACGTCTTTCACGCGCTCGACAGCGCCCGCTCAGGGCCGGTCGCGGAAGGCGCGGTCGGCGGCGGCACCGGCATGGTGTGCAACGGCTACAAGGGCGGGATCGGCACCGCCTCGCGCAAGCTCGCCGACAAGGACGGCGGTTACCTGCTCGGTGTGCTGGTCCAGTGCAACTACGGTACGCGGCAGAACCTGCGCATCGCCGGCATCCCGGTCGGCCGCGAGATCGAGGGCGACGACCCGTACGCCTGGATGCCCGCGGACGTTGCCGAGCGCGGCTCGATCATCGTCGTGGTGGCCACCAATGCACCACTGCTGCCGCACCAGCTGAAGCGCATCGCGCGGCGCGTCACGCTCGGCATCGGCCGCAACGGCAGCATCGCCGGCAACGGCTCGGGCGACATCTTCATCGCCTTCTCGACGGCCAACGCCGGCGCGAGTGCGCTCGGCCACCCGGTCGCGCTGCAGATGGTGCCCAACGATTCGCTCGACCCGCTGTTCGCCGCCACGGTGCAGAGCACCGAAGAGGCGATCGTCAACGCCATGGTCGCCGCGACCGACATGACCGGGATCGACGGCCATCGCGTGCGCGCACTGCCGCACGATCAGCTGCGCGCGGTGCTCGCGAAGTACAACCGCCTCACGCACTAAGCCTGAGCGGCCCGCGCGATCAGCCACAACCCCGCCGCGACGACCACGGCGCCGATGGCGCGCGCGACGCGCGTACCCGCCGGTGCCAGACGCTCGACGGTGATGGCGAGCGTCACCACCGCCATGGCGCGCAGGTCCATGACCCCGACGACCAGCAGGATCGCCGTCGGGCCGGCACAGCAGTAACTGCAGTGCACACCGAGTCGCAGGCCGTCTCGCCAGGCCGTGGCGGCGTCGGCCGGCACGCGGCGGCGGGGATCCGGTGCCGCCCGGCAGCAGGCCAGTTGCCGTGCCTTCCAGGCGCTGAACTGCAGCGCGCCGGCGATCAGAACGACCACCCCGACCGCGACCGGCGCCGCGCGCGCCAGCACCGACTGCTGCATCTCGAGCGCCGCCAGCTCGACGCCGAGCGCAAAGGCGGCCATTCCGAGCACGGTCCAGACGCTGAAGTAGCCGAGGCTCACGAGCACCGCCAGCCGAGCAGGGTGCGGCTCGCCCGTCCTGCCAGCGGCCTGGCGGTAGCGCCACAGCATCGGCACCAGCGACGGCAGCATCATCGCCACCATCATCACGACCCACATGCCGAGGAACGAGGCGGCGGCGCCGGCCCACGTCTGTCCCGGCATCCGCATCCACCCCATCGACAGGGTCCAGCCGCCGGGCATCGCCATCCCGCCCATCGCTGACATGGACCCGCACCAGAGGATCGTCAGCGCCGCGCTGGCGGCGAACAGCAGCGCGCAGACGCCGAAGAAGGCTTGCCGGGAAGCGCGCGCCGGCTGGTCAGAGGGGAACGTTGTAGTGGTCATGACGGTTGACCCTCACCGCTGCCGTTGTGCGCGCCGCGCCGCACGCCACGGCGCGGCTTCACTCCCAGCTGTCGAGCTTGATGTCGTTGGGGTAGGGAGCACCTTTGCCGGTCTCGAGCAGCGACTTCAGGCTCAACAGGAAGACACCCCACTTGGTGCTGCAGTGGTGCATGAACTCCACCGGCTCCTTCCAGCCCTGGTGTTTGAACAGCACGATGCTCCAGTCACCCTGCTGCCTGAGGTCGAAACTGACCTTCGTGCCGATCCATTCGGCAGGCCCGTCGACCACCTGCCACAGCACGTGCTCGCCCGGATGAAGCTCGAGCACCTTCATATCGAAGCCACCGTCGTGAAAGCGGAACCGCAGCACTTCGCCGACCTTGCTTTGCCCTTGTGTGTCGACCGTCCACCAGCCGCACAGCCCCTGGACCGTGGTCAACGCGCGGTAGACCTCGTCCCGGGACGCCGACTTGATTCCGACTTTATGCAAGATGTCGACCATGTGTGATGCTCCTGGCGGTGTTGGGTTGCGCGCCGTTCGCGCTGAGACGTGCTTACCTGATGGCCGTAAGATAGGAGCGGGCATCGCCAGGGTGGGAGTGACAAGTGTGGCGGGATTCGCATGGACTCGCTGATTACGGCCGCGGCACGCGCGCTCGCCGCCGGTGATCCCCTCGGTGCACTGAAGCGGATCGCGCTGCGCAACGATGCGCCGGCGCTCGCGCTGCGCGGCATCGCGATGGCGCAGCTCGGCGATCTGGTGCGGGCGAAGGCGCTGGTGCGCAGTGCGGCACGCGCCTTCGGTGCGCACGAGGCGGTGGCGCGCGCGCGCTGCGTGGTCGCCGAGGCCGAGATGGCGCTCGCCGCGCGCGAGCTCACCTGGCCGGCGAAGGCGCTCGAGGCAGCACGGGCGACGCTGGAAGAGCACGGCGACCGGGTGAACGCCGCGCATGCGCGCTACCTCGAGGTGCGGCGACTGCTGCTGATCGGGCGCCTCGACGAGGCCGAGCGCAAGCTCGCCGCGCTCGACCCCGCGCCTTTTCCACCCGCGTTGCGGGCCGCCCACGAACTGGTCGTTGCCGGGATCGCGATGCGACGGCTGCGGACGAAACCGGCACGCGCCGCGCTCACCCGCGCCGCCCGCGCCGCGCGCGATGCGCATATCCCGGCGCTGGTGGCCGAGGTGGCCAGCGCCTCCCTGGCGCTGAATGCGCCGGCGGCGCGCCTGCTAGCGCGTGGCGAGGAGCGAGTGCTGCGACTCGAGGAGGTCGAGGCGCTGCTGGCATCACGAGCGCTGGTCGTGGACGCCTGCCGTTACGTGGTGCGCGACGCGCGCACGGTGGTGTCGCTCGCCAGGCGTCCGGTGCTGTTCGCGCTGGCACGCGCACTCGCCGAAGCGTGGCCCGCAGACCTGCCGCGGGGCACGCTCATCGCGCGGGCATTTCGGGCGAAGCGCGCCGATGAATCGCACCGTGCGCGCTTGCGGGTCGAAGTCGGGCGGCTGCGGCGCATGCTGCGGACGCTGGCCGGCGTGAGCGCGACGCCGCGAGGGTTCAAGCTGGTGCCGCGCCGCGCGCGCGAGGTCGTGGTGCTGGCGCGGCCGGTCGAAGAGGAGCATGCGGCGGTGCTCGCGTTCCTCGCCGACGGTGAGTCGTGGTCGAGCTCGGCCCTGGCACTGGCGCTCGCTGCCAGTCAGCGCACCGTGCAGCGGGCACTCGATTCGCTGCGCGCCGCAGCCAAAGTGCAGTCGTTTGGTCGCGGGCGCGCGCGCCGCTGGATGACGCCGCCGGTGCCCGGATTCACGACGACTTTGTTACTCCCCGCCCCGCTGCCGGGCGGCTAGGATGGACGCATGAAACGATCAGCGGCCGAAATCGTGCGCGAGTACGGACCCTTTGCCGGTGTCGACGCCGTGCATGGGGTGACCTATGACGGTCAGCAGGTGTGGTTTGCGTCCGGGGACAAGCTGAACGCCCTGGATCCTGCCAGCGGGCAGACGCTGCGCTCGATCGAGGTCGCCGCGCATGCCGGCACCGCCTTCGACGGCCAGTACCTGTTTCAGCTCGCCGAGGATCGTATTCAGAAAATCGACCCGCAAAGCGGCCGCGTGCTCGCTACGATCCCGGCGCCGGGCGGCGGCGCAGACTCAGGGCTCGCGTGGGCCGAAGGGTCGTTGTGGGTCGGACAGTATCGGGACCGCAAGATCCATCGAATCGATCCGCAGACCGGGGCAGTCTTGAGCACCATCGAGTCCAACCGCTTCGTCACCGGCGTCACCTGGGTCGAGGGTGAGCTGTGGCACGCCACCTGGGAAGGAGACGAGAGCGAGGTGCGGCGGATCGATCCGCGCACCGGAGAGGTGCTGGAGCGGCTCGAGATGCCGCCGGGCGTGGGCGTGTCGGGGCTCGAGTCCGATGGCGCCGATCGGTTCTTCTGCGGAGGAGGACGGAGCGGGAAAGTCAGAGCCGTCCGTCGGCCGCGGCGCGGCCCGGTCAGGGAGCGAGTATCGCCCGCCAGTTGATGATCGCGTTCCACAGCAGGCGCTGGTCGCCGCGATTCAGATCGCGGTGCAGCGGGTTGAAGTTGAACGCGATGACGTGACCCTTGCCCGCCGGCACGTCGAGGATCGCGGCCCGGCCGATGAGACCCTCCTCGCCCCACGCCTGGCCGCTGACGACCAACGGCGCGCCGTCGCGGTCGCCCCACTCGAGCACAATGCCGCTGCGGTCGATCGGGCCGTCGAGGCATACCGTGCAGTAGGCCATGCGCAGCCAGCGGCGCGGGATCGAGTAGAGCGCAAAGTTCTGCCGGAACACCCAGGTGCGCGGCGCATAGCCGTAGGCGATCGGATGATCGGGCCGCGCGAAGGAGACGCGCAGGTGCGCTCCGGGCGTGCGGGTCGGCGCGCCCTGCGACGCCGCGGCGGATGCCGCTCCGCCGCCTTGCGTACTGCGCGGCGTCCCGCCGGCCTCGCGGCGCACCCCGCGCACCAGTCCGGCCTCGAGCGGCAGCATCGAGCCGTTGCCGAGCGTGATCAGCAGCCCGCCCGCGTCGAGAAACTTCTGCAGCTCGGCGAGCCCGCCGTAGCCGATGCCGCCGGTGATGTCGTCGGAGGAAGCCGGCGTGCCGAGGCTCGGCGTGGCGTTGGTCTTGCTGAACGGCATCGGGCCCCAGGCCCTGTTGAGCCCCTCGATCTGCTCGGCGAGCTCGAGGTCCACGTGCGGGTAGAGCAGCACGTCGTAGTGGTCCTTGAGTTTGCCGGCGCGGATGTCCTCATCGCGCACGTAGTGGTAGGGAATGTGGCGCTGATCGAGCGTGTAGCGCGCCCAGCCGGCGGTGTCGGTGTCGGCCCACGGCACCCACAGACCCAGGCGCGGCACCGGTGTGTCGTGCCGTGCCACCTCGGGCAGCGCGCCGGCACTGACAAAATCAAGTCCGAGCTGCGCAGCGACCTCGCGCAGTGCCGCGCCGAGACCGGCCTGTGGGGCGAGAATCCACGAGCCCGCCGGGTAGTCGGCGCCGCCGGCGTGGAAAGCACGCTCGGCGATGCTCACGCGAAACTTTGCCAGCGCGTAGCGCGCCTCGAGAAGTCCCTCCTGGCCGGTGTCCTTCAGCAGATACACCGGGCCTGCGCCGGCAACCGCACCGGCCACGTGCGGCGCTTCGCTGAGCGGGGCGAGCGCGGCGGCGCGCACCTTCGGATCCGCCGTGGCGATCACGCTGAGGTGGTAGTGGGCCGGAAACGACCACGAGACGTCATCGTAGGCTTCCGGGGCATCCTTCGGATAGAACTGATCCGTCAGCAGATCGACCGCGTAGTCCCGGTAGGGCTGGTCGAGCCGCACCACGTAGGTGCCCGCCGGCCAGGAGCCCTCCTGCAGCGTGAGCGTGGAGCTCGCGCGCTGCACCTCGACGCCGAGGGACAGCAGCCGTGCGACGAGCTGCGCGACGCGCAGCGGATCGCCCTGCCCGTCCGGAATCACGAACCCATACGGCGCCTGCTCGAGCCCGCGGCTGTAGGAATGCAGTCCCTTCAGGTAGAAGTTGTTCAGCAGCGCCTTCGCCTGCTGCGCGGTGTCATCGAGGGCTGCCAGCAGCGCGGTCTCGTTGTAGTTGACGTTGTCGCGCGCGGACCAGAGGAACGACTGCGCCGGTGCCGGCGAGGGCCGGTACCACTCGAGGCTCGTGGCGTCATCGGGTTGCTCGGTGCGCATCGTCTCGGCACTGCCGTTGCCGAAGGTCTCGTAGCCACGGCCGTCGGAGTTGTGATTGGTGGCGATCGAGTCGAGGTACAGATGCGCCCAGTCGTCGCCGAAGTTCCAGGTCCACACCCCGGGCATGCCGAGGCCGGTGAGCGTCTGCACCTCGTGGAAGGACAGCTCGAGCCGCTCGGCGTAGGTGAGCGCATCGACGTGGCGGTTGAGCGGGTTGGTGCCGTTCCAGGTCATCAGCAGCGCCACGCTCTCGTGCAGGTCGTGGATCACCTGCGGGTGCCAGTCGAAGAACATGCGGAACACCGCCCGGGTGGTCTGATGCACCTGCTGGTGCGCGTCGCGGTTGATGTCGACGAAGGCGTAGCGTGACCAGTACGGCGGCGCCTGGCGCGGCAACGTCGCCGCGTCGGTCCTGCCCTTGAGATATCGGTAGAACCACTCGACCTGCTTGTCGCGGCCGTCGGGATTGGCGATCGGGTTGATCAGCACCACGACATTGGCGCGGATGCGGCGGATCATCGGCTGCTCGGACACCGCGAGGCGATAGGCGAGCTCCAGCACCGACTCGGTCGAGCCGGTCTCGTCCGAGTGCAGGCCGGCGTTGATGTAGTAGATCGGGCGCGCCGCGGCCACGAGCGCCGCGGCCGCGGCGGCATCGGTGCGGCGCGGATCGGCGAGCGCGGCGGTCGCGGCCTTGAGGCGCTCGAGCTGCGCGATGCCCTGCTCGTCGCTGATCGCGAGCAGCACGATGTCGCGCCCCTCCTCCGAGCGGCCGATGGTGAACAGCCGCACCCGCGGCGAGGAGGCGGCGAGCGCGCGGCAGTAGGCATACGCGGTGACGGAGTTCACCAGCTCGCCGGGCGCGCCGGGGATCCGGTGCAGGAAGGCGCGCGGCGAGACGACGCTCGCGGATGCGGGCAGGTAGGCGACCCACGGCGACAGGAAGCGCGCCTCGGTGGTGGCCTGCGCGATCTCCTGCACCGAACCGGGCTCGGCACGATCGGGGGCCTCAACCTGCGCCCACAGCAGGCGCGGCAGCACGGCGGCGAGCAGCATGAGGCGGGCGGGGGTGCGCATGCGCGCTTCCTTAAAGCGGTGGCGGAGATTTTGCCCGGCAAGCATAGCCGGTCGCCGCCACTGCCGCTATTGAACGCACGCTCAACTGCGGGCAGACTGCCGCGTTCATGGCCCGCAACCCGCGATACGACATCCTGTTCGAGCCGGTGCGTATCGGCCCGGTCACGGCGCGCAATCGCTTCTACGCGGTGCCGCACGCCGCCGGCATGACCAACGCGATGCCGCACATGCGCGCCGCGTTCCGCGGCACCAAGGCGCAAGGGGGCTGGGGCGTGGTCTGCAGCGGCTACGTGTCCATCGACCCGGGCTCCGACGATGCGCCGCTGCCCTACGCGACGCTGTGGGACGAGGACGACGTGCGCTCGCACGCGCTCATGACGGAGGCGGTGCACGCGCACGGCGCACTCGCCGGCGTCGAGCTGTGGCACGGCGGCGGCTCGGTCATGAACCGCAGCACGCGCCTGCCGCCGCTGTCGCCGTCGGGCACCGCGTGGATGGCGACGCACGTCAACTTCATGGGCAACCAGCGCCCGAAGGTCATGGATGCCGCGGACATCCGCGCGCTCATCGCCAGCCAGGCGGCGGCGGCGCGCCGCGCCGTGAGTGCGGGCTTCGACATCGTGTACGTCTATGCCGGCATGGGCTACCTGCCGTACGAGTTCCTGCTGCCGGAGTGGAACCGCCGCAGCGACGCCTACGGCGGCAGCGTGCCCAACCGCGTGCGCATCGTGCGCGAGCTGCTCGAGGCGACGCACGAGGCAGTCGGCGGCAAGTGCGCGGTGGCGCTGCGCATCAGCCTCGAGGAGCTGCGCGCGCGGCCGAGCGAGACCGAAGCCTCCGAGGCGCACGAGGTCGTGGCACTGCTCAAGGACCTGCCGGACCTGTGGGACGTGAAGCTCGACTCCTCGCCCACTGACTGCGCGCCGTCACGCTTTGCCGCCGAGGGCAGCCACGAGGGCATCGTCGACTTCGTGAAGAAGATCACCGACCGTCCGGTGGTCGGTGTCGGGCGCTTCACCTCGCCCGACACCATGGTGAGCCAGATCAGGCGCGGGGTGCTCGACCTGATCGGCGCCGCCCGCCCCTCGATCGCCGACCCGTTCCTGCCGCGCAAGATCGACGAGGGGCGCGAGCACGACATCCGCGAGTGCATCGGCTGCAACATCTGCATCTCCAGCTGGCACGACGGCGTGCCGGTGCGCTGCACGCAGAACCCGACGATCGGCGAGGAGTGGCGGCGCGGCTGGCACCCCGAGCGTATCGCGCCGGCGGCCAGCAATGCTGCGGTGCTGGTGGTGGGCGCCGGCCCCGCAGGTCTCGAGTGCGCGCTGTCACTCGGCCGCCGCGGCTACGAGGTCACCCTCGCGGAAGCCACCGACGAGCTCGGCGGGCGGCTGCGCTTCGAGACGCGGCTGCCGGGACTGGCCGCCTGGGGACGCGTGCTCGACTGGCGGCGCGGCCAGCTCGAGCGCCTCGCGAACGTGAACGTCTACCGTGGCAACCGCTTGAGCGCCGCGGACATCCTCGAGCTCGCACCGACGCACGTGGTGCTCGCCACCGGGGCGCGCTGGACGCGGCTGTTGTATTCGCCGCTGGAGGTGCCCGCCGGCGAGCTCGCAGGCCCGGACGTGTTCACCCCCGACGACGTCGCCGCCGGCGCACGCCTGGAAAGTCCGGTGGTGGTGTACGACTACGACAACTACTACATGGGCAGCGTGCTTGCCGAGCACCTCGCCCGCGAGGGACACTCGGTGAGCTACGTGACGCCGGCCGGCCATGCCTCCGCGTGGAGCATCATGAGCAACGAGCAGCCGCAGGTTCACCGTGCGCTGTTCGCTTGCGGAATCGCGCTGCACACGCTCGCGCGCGTGGTGGGCCTGGCGCGCGGCGAGCTGCACCTCGAGCGCCAGTTCACCAGCGTGCCGCTGGTGCTGCCGTGCGCCTCGCTCATCATCGTCGGCGCGCGCCTCGCCGAGGACACGCTGCAGCGCGCGCTCGCGGCGCGCGCCGACGAGCTCAGCGCCGCCGCAGTCCGCTCGGTGACCGCGATCGGCGATGCGCTCGCGCCCGGTGCGATCGTGCACGCGGTGTACAGCGGCCACCGCTACGCGCGCGAGCTGGACGCCGACCCGGACAGCAGCGGTGCGCGGCGCGATGCGCCGCTGCCGAGGCTCGCATGAGCGCCGCGCAACAGCCGCCGCGCGTCGCCGGCCTCGAGCCGACGCTGCCCTCGAGCTGGTACCGCTCGGCCGAGGTGTTCGCGCTGGAGAAGGAGCGCATCTTCTGCCGCGAGTGGCTGTGCGTGGCGCGCGCCGAGGAGCTCGCCGCAGCGGGCGCCTACCGGGTGCTCGACGTGCTCGGCGAGAGCGTGCTGCTGCTGCGCAACCGCGCGGGCGAGCTGCGCGCCTTCTACAACGTCTGCCGGCACCGCGGCACGCGGCTGTGCCGCGATGCGGCGGCTGCGGGAGCCGGTGCGTCTGGCGGCTCGGGTGGGCCGCGCCTGCCCGGCGGGATCGCGGGCGGGCGCATCACCTGCCCCTATCATCAGTGGACCTACGATTTCGACGGCCGGCTGGTGGCGGCGCCGCATCTTGCCGGTGAGCCGCACTTCGACATGGGACAGTTCAGTCTCTACCCGGTGGGGGTCGCGTGCTGGGGCGGCTTCGTGTTCCTCAACCTCACCGCGGCGCAGGCCGCGCCGCTCACCGCACAGCTCGGTGCCATGCCGGCGCGCGTCGCGCGCTATCCGCTCGCGGAGCTGCGCATCGGCCACACGATCCGCTACGAGGTCGCGGCCAACTGGAAGGTCATCTGCGAGAACTACAACGAGTGCTATCACTGCGCCGGCGTCCACCCGGAGCTGTGCGAGCTGGTGCCGGCGTTTCGCGAGCGTGGCGGCGCCGACCTCGACTGGGCGCGCGGCATTGCACACCGCGCCGGCGCCTATACGTTCACCACATCGGGCACCACGCGCCGCCGGGCGTTCCCGATGCTCGATGCCGACGAGCGCGTACGGCACAAGGGCGAGCTCCTCTACCCGAACCTGTTCCTGAGTCTCGCCTGCGATCACGCCGCCGTTTTCATCCTGCAGCCGCGCAGCGCCACCCACACCAGCATCGTGTGCCATTTTCTCTTCGAGCCCTGCGAGCTGGCGAAGGCCGACTTCGACCACGCTGACACCAGCACGTTCTGGGACCTGATCAACCGCCAGGACTGGGCCATCTGTGAGGCGGTGCAGCTGGGCCTGAGCGCCCGCGTCCACCGGCACGGATACTACGCACCCATGGAGGATTTCAGCCTCGACATCCGCCGCTACGTGCTGGAGCGTATCGGCGACGCCGTCGAGGCTTCGTGACGGCGAGCGAGCCGCGCACGCTCAGGTCGAGCCGACCGGCGCGCCTGCGCGTGCGCTGGAAGATCTTCCTCTTCCTGTTCGCCTTCGCGCTCATTGCCTACCTGCAGCACACCAGCATCGCCGTCGCCGGCGTGCCGATGATGACGCAACTGGCCTTGAGCGAGACGCAGCTCGCATGGATCCTCGACGCGTTCGTGGTGGGTTACACGCTCATGCAGTTCCCCGGCGGGCTGCTCGGGCAACGCTTCGGCGCGCGCCGGGTATTGACCGCGATCGGCGTGGTCGCGGTCGTTGCGATGCTGGTGATGCCACTCGCCCCGGTACTGCTCAGCGGAGCGGCGCTGTTCGCGCTGCTGTTCGGCGCGCAGCTGCTGCTCGGCTTCGCGCAGGGACCGATCTTCCCCATTTCCACCGGGGTATTCGAGGCGTGGTTTCCGCCCTATCGCTGGCCGCTGGTGCAGGGCGTGTCGTCGCTCGGCTACCAGGTCGGCGCCGCGCTCGCGCCGCCGGTGATCAGCCAGCTCATGTCAGCCTTCGACTGGCAGCGCGCGCTCATCTGGACCACCCTGCCGGCGCTCGCCGTCATCGCCGGGTGGGCCTGGTATGCGCGTAATACCCCCGCCGAGCACCCGCGCATCAGCACGCAGGAGCTCACCGAGATCGGCCCCACTGCGACGGCGGCGACGGTGCAGGCGATGAGCTGGTCGCGAATGTGGACGCTGCTGAAGGACCGCGACGTACTGGTGCTGACGCTGTCGTACCTGTGCATGAACTACGTCTTTTATCTGCTGTCGACCTTCGTGTTCCTGTACCTGGTGCAGGAGCGGCATTTCACGCTGCTCGAGAGCGGCTGGCTGGCGGCGGCGCCGCCGCTCGCAGCCGCCGTGGGCGCGGGCGTCGGCGGCTACGGTGCCGGTGTGCTCGGCCGCCGCCTGGGCGTGCGGCGCGGACTGCGGATGATCCCGCTGTTGTCGCTGCCGGCCGCCGGCGTGCTGCAGTACCTGGCGGTGGATGCGGTGAATGCCTACTTCGCCGTCGCCGCGCTCGCGCTGTGCTACGCCTGCGTGGAACTGAACGAGGGCCCCTACTGGGCGGCAATCATGCACATCGGGCGCGCGGACGCCATGGCGGCCTCGGGCGTGCTCAACACCGGCGGCAACTTAGGCGGGGTGATCGGGATACCGATCGTCGGTTATCTCGCCGCGCACCACGCCTGGACGAGCGCCTTCCTGCTCGGCACTGCGCTGGCCGTGGCGAGCGGGGCGGCGTGGCTGCTGGTGGATCCGACACGCCGCGACCAGCGCGCCGCGCGAGCCGCTTCTCAGGGTGCCGGGGCGGAGGCGACGACGGCGTGATCGTTGAGCCGCCCGCGTGCCATCGCGCGTGCGCCCGCCACCCCTTCCGCCCACTCGAGCTCGAGTGTCCCGCCGTCGGCCCCGGCCAGCTGCACGCTGGCGTGCACCGCGCCGCTGCGGCCGGGCCAGTCGATGCGGCCGGAGACGCCGACGTCCTGCGTCCAGCGCACATCGTGCAGCATCAGTCGATAGCCACCGCCCGCAGTCTCCTCCGCCGCGAACGTGCCGCCGCGCAGACCGAGGCCCGCCCCCGCGCCGTTCTCCGCGGCGCGCACGATCGCATCCTCGCAGGTCTGCAGCACGGCGCTGACCACCCGCAGCTCGTCCGCGGTGGCATCGTTGCCCGGCGCGGCCTGCGCCGCCGGCAGCTCGTCCGCACGGCGCGCGAAGCGTGCCACGAGGCGCACCGGCGGGACGTCGGCCGCACAGCCGGCATCCCCCGGGGACAGCTTCTCGATGAAGCGGCGCACCACGAGCGCACCGCACTCGCTGCGCGAGTGCGGCAGCGCGTTGACGTGGAACCCGTTGGCGATGATCACGTGGAACGCGCGGCGGAAGTGTCCCGCCACCACCGCGCCATCGGCGACGCTCGTCATGTCGTCGAGCTCCCCGGACAGCACCAGCACCGGCACGTCCGGGTAGTGCAGCGCGCCCGCCACCAGCGGCGCGGCGCGCGCGGCCGGCCAGCGCACGCACTCGTCGATGAACGCGTAGTCGAGCGGCATGCGGCGGTACTCGTCGATGCTGAACGGTGCGTAGGTTGCGGGCGCGGTGTGCCGGCGCTGCGCGATGAGCGCATCGCGCTGCGCCACGCGCTGCTGCGGCGGCAGCGTCATGTCGAAGAGCTGCGGCGGGTCGAGGCAGGTGACCGCCGCGGCCAGCCCGGCGCTGAACCTCTGCGGCGAGCGGCTCGGGTCGCGCGAATCGACGCTGCCGAGGGTCTCCGCCATCAGCCGCAGCAGCGGCACGGAGTCCCCGGCGGTAAAGGCGCGCGCCGCGGCGTCCACCTCGCGCACCGTGGCGTAGGCGGGTGAGCTGCCGAACATCACGATGGCGAGCTGCGCGGCATCGGCGCTGAAGTCGAGCAGCTGGCCGCCGGCAGCGCGCACCTGCGCCGCGAACGGATGTGCCCGCAGCCGTGCGAGCGCCGGCGCGATGTGCTGCAGCGAGTCACCCGCGAGACGGGCGCACTCGGGCGCACGCTGGCAGGCGATGTTGAACTTGTCGCGCATCGCCGGCGCATAGTGCGGAAACCAGGGATAGTCCGGGCCGTCGAGCGCATCCGCGCCATCGAGCACCAGCGAGCGCACGCGCTCGCCGTGACGCAGCGCGAACACCTGCGCGAAGTAGCTGCCGTACGAGTCCCCGTACAGGTCGATGCGGGTGATGCCGAGCGCCTCGAGCAGCGCGGCGAGATCGTCGCTCGCAAGCGTGCTGCTGTAGAGCGGCGCGCGCGCGCCGAGGGAAGCTCCGCAGGCGCCGATGTTGGCCTCGGTGAGCGCGGCGGCGTTCTGCAGCTCGCGGCAGTCGACGGCGCCGGAGCGCCCGGTGCCGCGGTAATCCATGAGCAGCACGTCACGCGTGGTGCGCAGCGGCGCGAACAGCGCCAGGTAACTGTCGCGCGAATCCGTGGTCGGATAGCCCGGCCCACCCTCGGCCGCGACCAGCGTGCCGGCCGAGGCAGCGCCTGAGGAATGCGGGTAGAACTCGAAGTAGATCGGCACGGTACCGGCAACGGCGCCGGTGGGATCGAGCGGCCGCGGCAGCGTGGCACACCACGAGCCGCTCGCAGGACACCACTGCAATGTTATCCGCCCGACAGTGAGCGGCGCCGGCGCGATGGCGGAGCCGGCCGCGGGCGTCGTCGCCGTGGCGACCGGCGCCGCGACGGCCACGACAGCCACGATAGCCACAACGGCCCACGGCAGCGGTGGCAACAGTCGGCGGTCGCGGGCGATGGGGGTTGGGCAGATCAGGCGCGGGCTATTGTACCTGCAATCCGGCGCTGCCCGCCGCCCCCACACCCCTTCAGGCGCGCACCTCGATGCGGCGCGGTCGCGCCTCCGTCCGCTTCGGGATGCGCACCGCCAGCACGCCGTCCTTGAGCAGCGCCTCGATACGGCCGGTGTCGAGCTCGGGACTGAGCACGAAGCTGCAGCGGTACAGGGTCGACCTGACATCGGCGTACAGCGCCTCCATGTGCTGCGCCATGTCGAACTGCAGTGTCCCTTCGAGAACGAGCGTGTTGCCCTCGATCTGAAGATTGAGGTGCTCCCGGGCTACACCGGGCATGTCCGCGACCAGCGTGATGCCCTCGGCGGTCTCGAAGATGTCCATCGGCGGGCGCATCGCGGACTCGCGCAGCGCGCCTGCCTGCGCAGCCGCCTGGGCGCCATTCTCCTGGGTGATGCTTTGTTGCGTTGCCATGTTTCCTCCTGCGCGGCGCTCGTTCAGCGCACTTCGATCTGGCGCGGCTTGGCTGCCTGGCGCCTGCCGACCTTGATGGTCAGGATGCCGTTGTGGTACTTCGCGTCCACGCGCTCGGCGTCCACGTCCTCGGGCAAACTCACGGCGCGCCGGAACGGGCCGCTGAAGCGCTCACGGCGGTAATAGGTCGCCTGCTCGTCCGCGGGAATCTCCCGCTCGCCCGAGATCGACAGCACCTTCTGCTGCAGGGAAATATCGAGCCGCTTCGGATCCATACCGGGTGCGAACAGGTACACCGTGATGGTCGCGGCGGTCGCTGCCACGTTCAGGGCCGGAAAGGTGCCGGTCGGCAGAGAGCGGATGTCACGAGTTCCGGTCAGGCTGGCATTGCCCCCGAAAAGCTCGTCGAGCTCCTGCTCGAGGCGCCGCATATGGCCCGAGAGAGGGTGCTCGTAACCCCAGATTCGCTCGAACATAGGCTCCTCCTTTTCGTGTGATGAGCGGATTCGTCGCAACATAGGAACGCCCGTTGCAACTTCAAGAGCGGCCGACGTCGTGCGCATCATCGATGAGCATCATCGACGGCAGGCAGCGCCCAGCCGGCCACAACGGGTCGCGCCCAGCAGATGTCTAAGTTATTGATTTTTGTTAACTAAAGCCGTCCGGCTCAGTCGATCGGCCAGGGCATCGAGCGCGGCAGCGCGCCTGCCGAGGGCTGCCGCCCGCCAACACGGCCGGTCGATCCGGGCGCTCGCCACCACCCTTGCGGCTTCGGGGCGTGCGCCGGCTCGATCGGCTCGCCCAGTCTCGGCATCATGAGTGGCGCGCTCGAGCGCGGGGCGAGCTCGAGCAGCACTTCGGCCGGCTGGTCCCAGGCGTGCATCGCCAGCGCAAACGTCCCCCAGTGGATCGGCAGAAAAGGCGGATTGCCCAGCAGCGCGAGCGCCTTGAGCGCATTTTCGGGCCCGAGGTGCATGTCGCCCCACGCCGGATGGAACCCGCCCACCTCGAGCATCGCCAGGTCGAACGGCCCGAGGCGCGCGCCGATATCGCGGTATTCCGTCGTGAGCCCGGTGTCGCCGCTGAAGAACACGCGCTGGCGCTCCGACTGCAACACCCATGACGACCACAGCGTCGAGTTGCGGCTCTTGAGCGTGCGACCGGAGAAGTGCTGCGAGGGCACCGCGGTCACGGTGAGATCCGCAGCCGGCAGCGTGTACCGTTCCCACCAGTCGAGCTCGACGATGTTCGCGGGTGGCACGCCCCAGGCTTCCAGGTGCGCGCCGACGCCGAGCGAGGTCACGAACGGCACCGCGAGCGTGCGCAGCGCCCGCACCGTCGGGTAGTCGAGGTGGTCGTAGTGATCGTGCGAGATCAGCACCAGATCGAGCGGCGGCAACGCACGCAGCGGCACCGGAACGGGCTGGAAGCGTTTCGGACCTGCGAGCCGCGTCGGGGAGGCGCGCACGCCCCAGACCGGGTCGGTCAGCACGCGCAAGCCGTCCATCTCGAGAAGCAGCGTCGAGTGTCCGAGCCAGGTGGCGCGCAGGCCGCTGCCGGGCGGCTCAAGCCAACGAGGCAGAGGATCGAGCGCCGGGAGCGGCGCGGGCGGCACGCGCCCCTCCCCGCCGCACAGTAGGTCCCGCAGCCTCGGCATCGGAACCGTGGGATCCCGAAGGCCGGGCAGGATGGGGTGCAGATTGTGGAATCGGCCGTCGCGCCAGCGCGGCGAGGCCTGCATGCGTGCCAGGCGTGCCCCGGCGGGTTTGCGGCCCATCGATCTCATGACACGCAAGGCTAGCATGGCGTGTCCGCCGGCCACCGTGCACGGGCGCGAGAGCTTCGGGAGCGCGCCCAAGCGCGCACAAGATCAAGCCAGCGGTGGGTTGCGCACTGCGCTGCGCTACGATGGCTCATGGAAAAACCAGGCGAAACGCAGGCGCGCGCCGCGCCGAACGCGGCCGCGCAGCTGTCCGAGCCGATTACCCAGAACATCTCCGATATCGTCGAGCTGCAGGAGAAGGAGCTCGCCGCCATGAGCGCCGCCCAGCGGCGCCTCGAGGCCCTGAGCCGCAGGGTCGGCCGGCCCGGCTACGTGGTGGGGTTGCTGATCGCGGTCGCGGTATGGATCGGCCTCAATCTGCTGCGCGCACAGCTCGGCCTCAGACCCTTCGATCCGCCGCCCTTTCAGGGGCTGCAGGGTGTGCTGACCCTGATCGCGCTGTTGACGGCCACGGTCGTGCTCATCGGCCAGAGGCGACAGACGCGGATCACCGAGCAGCGCGCCCATCTGGATCTGCAGATCAACCTGATCACCGAGCAGAAGGTCACCAAGCTGATCCATCTGATCGAGGAGCTCCGACAGGACCTGCCGATGGTGCGGGATCGGCACGATCCGCACGCCTCGCTGCTGCAGAAGCCGACCGATGCGGCACAAGTGCTCTCGGCCCTGAAGGACGCCGGTCTCACGGACGCAACGCACTCGGGCGAGCGGCAGAGCGACGCGGCGGGAACGAAGGAGCCTCCTGCCCGGTCGAGGTAGCCGATCAGGGCGCGCCCCGCCTGTGCCGCGCCCGACCGACCAGGAAGCCGGCAGCGAACGGCAGGCCGAGCATCAGCACGGCGAGCACGATCAAGAGTCCCAACACCTCGCCCGCCAGGTAACGCAGCTGCTCACCGGCGGACTTCACCCCTTGGTCGGCAATGCGGGCGGCATCGGCAGTGAGCGCCTTGCGCTGCGCGTCCAGCGCCGCCAGGGTCACCTGGCGCTCCCTCTGCAGATCGGCGAATAGCGCGATGCGCTCGGTGCGCAAGGCCTCGGTCGTCGCGCGTGACGAGGCGTCGAGACGCTCGATCACATCGCGCAGGCTGCGCCGCACCTCGGCTATCGCACCGTTCATGAGCTGCGGTGCGGACTCCGCGACCGCAGTGAGGCGGTCCAGCTGCGCGTCCAGCCGTTGCAATTGCTGCCTGACATCGCCCTGTGTATAGCCGCTCTCACGCAGCGCGAGCTGCGTACGCCCGATGATCTGCCCGGGGGTGGTTTCGCCATAGATCTGCAGGCGCTGCGCCATGTCGCTCATCGCTTCCGGGATCGTGCCGAGTGAATCGACCAGCGGGGTGGTGGCGCCCTGCGCGTGACTCCACAGCTCGACCACCGAGGGACGCGCGAAGCTAAGGTCGCGCAGCGGATACTCGCGCACGAAGCCCGCGACGAAGTTCTGGTACGCGCTCAACTCGCCGGGCGCCAGCAGCTGCCGGGCGAGCGCCTCGGCGCCGGCGGCGAACTCGTCCGTCACGCCACGCACGGCCCCCTGGTGCGTACCGAAGAGCGCCGCGCCCGCACCGCCCTCGCCAAGGAACGCCTGCAGCTGCGCCGCCAGCGCCCAGGTATCGAGCAGGCTCATCAGCGGCGCGATCTGAGTCTCGGCGCGGCGCGTCTCGGCCACGGCGGCAATTTCCCAGCGCAGGGAGTTGTCGAGGATGGCCGGATCGGACTCCGTGCCGGCGATGTCAGAGGCGCTGCGCCCGACCGCCGCGATGAACTGTCCTGCCAGCTCGCGCGTCAGGATGCGCGCGTTCAGATCGCGCGCCGACAGCGGCCGCTCCGGGCTCTTGAGCGACAGCAGCGAGCAGCCGGCGAGACTGCCGAGCACGGCCGCGCTGCCGAGCAGCAGCGCGACGCCGAGCAGCGGCGCCGCGCGCCACCATCGCGTCCGCTCCGGGCATCGCCGCTGCATCTGCACCTGCATCTGCCGCCGCACGGCTTACCCGAAGGCCAGGTAGATGCTGTAGCTCGTCACCAGCAGCACCAGCGCCGCGCACAGAATCAGCTCCGTGCGCACGCTGCCGGCGGGGTGCACCTGCGCATCGTCCAGCAGACGCGTGATGCGCACGAAGCGCGCGGTGGCGAGCACCACTAGTCCCACCCCGCCGAATATCAGCACCAGGCCGTCGTAGCGGCCCATGCGTCCGGACATGAGCGCCAGGCGCGAGTGTTGCACCGGCTCCGCGGCTACGCTCGCGATGGTGAGCATGAAGAGGTTGAATTTCTCGATGACGAAGCCGAAGGCGATCACGGCGATACCGGTGCGCACCCATGCGAGAAAGGTGCGCTCATTGGCCGCGTGATCGCTGAAACCACCAATCATCGCCGCGCTCCTTAAGCTCCCCGCCCCGCCTGAGGCCTTTGAGGAATCATAGCCCACTGGACAAAGCGGCCGCCGTGGCGCGCAATTGAGCGCCCCGCCTTAGCGCACGAGACTTGCAAAAGCCATGAGCTCTACCCCCGACACGCATCACGACGAGCACGGCTGGATCAGGCTGCGCGCACAGCGCACGGCGGCCGCCACCGCCGACTGGCTCGAGGCGCTGCTCACCGAGCGGGGCATCCTGGTATTTGCGCGCATCGACTTCAGCGCCGATGCCGCACGCGCCGGACTCGCCATGCCCGCCGAGCAGCTGCTCATCTTCGGCAACCCCAGGGCCGGCACGCCGCTGATGCTGGCCGCGCCGACGGTGGGACTCGATCTGCCGCTGAAGGCGCTGGTCTTCGAGGATGACGCCGGCGAGTGCTGGATCGCCTACAACGACCCGCTGTACATCGTGCGCCGCCACGGACTGGCGGCCACGTTCGGCCAGAACCTCGCCGCGGTGGTGCCGCTGCTCGAGCGCGCGGCGCAAGGCTGACCGCCGGCCGCCTGACCCTCAGGCAATCCTCACGATCATCGCGCGCGCGCGCGCTAACCAGGGCGCCACGACCGGCACGGTCAGCATGGTGCTGGCGAGCGCCATCAGCAGCAACGCGGTGAACGTGTCGTCGGTGATCAGGTGCTTGTCGAGCAGTACGTTGGCAAAGACGATCATGACCAGCCCCTTGGTCTGCAGCAGCCAGCCGATGATGGCCGCTTCGCCGCGCGGCCAGCCGAGGATCCGCCCTGCCAGCTGCACGCCGAACAGCTTGCCGCCGACCGCAGCAATCAGCAGCCCCGCGGCGGCGAGCAGTACCGCGCCACCGCCGAGATTCCAGCTGGTGCGCAGGCCGGTGGAGAGAAAGAACACCGGCATGAAGGCGAGCAGCAGGTAGTGGCGAAAGCGATCGATTTCGCGCCGGTCGAACCACTCGGCATCCATGACCGCTCCGGACAGGAACGCTCCCACAATGAAATGCAGTCCCGCCCAGTCCGCTCCCCAGGCGCACAGCACCAGCCAGATGAGCGCGACATACCAGCGATCGTGCGGGGGCAAAGCGCGCATCAGCCTGCGGAACAGCCAGCTGGCCGCGGCAAACATCAGCAGAAAGCCCGTCTGGCGGCCGATGCGCGCCCAGTCCATGAGGATGACCGCCAGCACTGCCCAGATGGCCACGTCATCGAGGCTCGCGTAGCGCAGCATGCGCTGGCCCATCGGCTGGCGCAGGATCTCGAGCCTCTCCATCAAGAGTATCAGGACCGGCAGTGCGGTCACCGCGCACGCCATGCCGACCGCGAGCACGAACTGCCAGCCCAGGGCGGGCGTACCGGCCCATCCCGGGTAGCGCAGCAGCACGGCCGCCGCGGCCGCGCCCATCAGCAACGGTACGCCGAGCGCCAGGGTTGCGGTGATCAGCGACTCCGCGCGGTGCCGCCAGGTCGTCTTCAGATCGAGCTCGAGTCCGGCGAGGCACACGTACACCATCACCGCCCACCAGGCGATGCCGTTGAGCGAGCCGATCACCGGCGGACGAAACACGAAGGCGTAGTAGTCGGGCAGGATCCTGCCGAGCGCGCCGGGGCCGAGCAGGATGCCGGCGATGATCTGCACCACCACCAGTGGCGCGTAGTAATCGGTGCGCAGCAGCCGCCAGATGAGATAGGGCACCGTGTAGATGATGCCCATCGCCAGCAGGAACACCTCGGTGTTCGTCATCGCGCGGCGCTGCGCATCGGGCACATGGATAACACGGCTGAGGCTGCGGGGCCCTTCAGGAGGATGGTGGGCGCCCGCCGACGAGCCGCACCTCGCGCTGCGGCACCGGGATGACGACTCCGCGGGCATTGAAGGCGGCCAGCACCGCGGCGGTGATCTCACCGCCCGCCGCCGTCAGGTCCTCGACCAGCACCCACGGCCGCACCGCGATGCCGACGGATGAATCCCCGAGCTGTACGGGCTGCACCACCGCCGCGGGCTCCGTGAGGATGCGCGCGTTGGCCCGCAGTACTTCCTCGATGAGGGCGAGTGCCCGTGGCAGGTCGGTGTCGTAGGCGACACCGACACTGACGTCGAGCTGGCGTATGCGGCCGTAGTTATGGAGAATTTCCCCGACGATCTTGCGGTTGGGCACGACCACGCGCGAGTGGTCCACGTGTACGAGCGTCGTGCTGAAGAGGCTGATGCCCTGCACCACGCCCTCGACGCCGGCGATGGCGATGTATTCTCCGACGCGAAAGGGCTTGGCGAAGATGATGGACAGCCCCGCCACCATGTTGCCGAGCACGCCCTGGGTCGCCAGCGCCAGCCCGGCTCCCACCACGCCCAGCCCGGCGATCAGCGGCAGCAGCTCCACGCCCAGGTTCTGCAGCGACAGGATCACGAACAGCACCATGCAGGCGCCCGCCGTGACGCGCGTCAGCAGCAGCCGGATCGGCGGCTCGAGCTCGCGGTGGCTGAGTGCGTGCGCCAGAGCGCGGCTCACCCAGCGGCTCGCCGCCACGCCGACCGCGAGGATGAAGAGCGCGGTCAGCAGCCGCGGTCCAAAGCGGATCGCCAGGTCGATGAGCGTGTCCCTGGCGTGGTTGAGCGTCGCCGCCTGCTCGTTCATCACTTTCTCCCCGCGCGCTGATCCGCACGCGGCATGTTACCAAGGCCCCGCGGCGGCCAGCAGCCGCGATGCCGTGCGCGGGCCCGGTGCGCCATGACGCACGAGGAAAGCCTGATCGCGACACTCGCGATGGCCCTGGCGCTCGCCTTCGCGCTCGGCTGGCTGGCGGCGCGGCTGCGCCTGTCGCCGCTGGTGGGCTACCTGCTCGCCGGCGTCGCGCTCGGTCCGCACACGCCCGGCTGGGTGGCCGACACGCACCTCGCGCCGCAACTCGCCGAGATCGGCGTCATGCTGCTGATGTTCGGTGTCGGCACGCACTTCTCGCTGCGCGATCTGCTGGCGGTGAAGGCGGTGGCGCTGCCGGGCGCACTGGTGCAGATCGTCGTGGCCACCGCGCTCGGCGCGCTCGCCGCGCACGCCTGGGGCTGGCCGGCCGGTGCGGGCCTGGTGTTCGGACTGGCGCTCTCGGTGGCAAGCACGGTGGTACTGCTGCGGGGGCTCGAGGCGCAGCAGGCGCTCGACAGCGCGAACGGCCGCCTCGCGGTCGGCTGGCTGGTGGTCGAGGACCTGGTGACCGTGCTCGCGCTGGTGCTGCTGCCGCCGCTGGCCGGCGTGCTGGGCGGCGCAGTGCCGGCCGATCTCGGTGCGCCGGCCGACAACTTGTGGCTGCTGCTCGGCGTGACGCTCGGCAAGGTCGTACTGTTCGTGGCGTCGATGCTGATCGTCGGTGCACGGGTGTTCCCCTGGGTCCTGGCGCGCGTCGCGCGCAGCGGCTCGCGCGAGCTGTTCACGCTCGCAGCCATCGCGCTCGCGCTCGGGGTCGCCTACGGCGCGGCGAAGCTGTTCGACGTCTCGGTGGCGCTCGGCGCGTTCTTCGCCGGCATGGTGATCAACGGCTCGCCGGCCAGCGAGCAGGCGGCGCGCGACCTGCGCCCGCTGCAGGACGTGTTCGCGGCGCTGTTCTTCGTCGCGGTCGGCATGCTGTTCGATCCGCTGGTGCTGCTGCAGCATCCGCGCGAGGTGCTCGTGGTGCTCGCCATCGTCATCGTCGGCAAGTCGATGGCGGCGCTCGTCATCGTGCTGTTGCTGCGGCGGCCGCTGGACACGGCGCTCACTGTCGCCGCCGGGCTCGCGCAGATCGGCGAGTTTTCCTTCATTCTAGCGGTGATGGGGATGGCGCTCGGGTTGCTGCCGCCCGAGGCACAGAGCTACATCGTCGCGGGCGCGATCCTGTCGATCGTCGCGAATCCGCTGATCTTCAGGCTCGTCGCGTTACCGGCGCGCCGCACGGCCCGCGTGAACGCACGGGCCGGGAGCGGCTAACCACGCTCTTCAGGTGTCCCGATCGATCCAGCGGTGCCGGCGGATACCGCGCGCGCCTGCACCGGCCGGACGCGGCCGCTTGCGCCGCTCCGGCTGTCCCGAGGCGGCCCACGCCGCCGCAGCGGCTGCCTTCTCCTGTGCTGCCGAGCGCATCGGGACCTGTCCCGGCTGCGCCCTATCCAGTTGCCACTGGTCGTTCAAGGGTGTGCTCATGGCGGAGCCCTCTAGGCGCGCGATCGCCCGGCGAAGAAGCTGACGATCGCGCCGATCAGGAACACGACGAACAGGATCTTGGCGATCCCGGCGGCGCCGGCGGCGAGGCCGCCGAAGCCCAGGATCGCGGCGATGATCGCGATTATGAAAAATACGACGGCGTAGTGAAGCATGGCGTCCTCGGTGAGCGGCATCCGTGCGCTTATGCGCACTGCGCACACTGTGGAGACTCGCGCGCTCGGCGGGCAGTGTTGGAACACTCAAACGCCTGTAGGAATCTGGCTACAGTGCGCGCGTGCGGTGCAGCACCGATACCGCGCATGCTGCGCCGCGTGTCAGCTTGCGGCCCTGGGGGTGTAACTGAACTTCTGGCCGGCGAGCGCCGCCTGGGCCATCGCGCCACCCTTCACGATGGTGAACACCGCCATGCCCTTGTAGTAGCGGCCCGCGGTGACCGCGTCCTTCATGCCGCCGCTGGCGCCGGCGCTCGCCCCGGCGGTGCTCGCCGAGGCGCCGGCCGCCGCGGTGATGGCGACCGCATCGGCATCGGCGCCGAACTCGAAGTCACCCTGGGCGAATTCGTCGAAAATCGCCTTGTTCTCGAAAAAGATGATCTGGCTGTACGCCTGGCCGCCGACCTGCCAGCCGACGCTCACCTGCGTGAGCGAGGTGTCGCCGACATAGCGGCCGTGCACGTACACGCGGCCTTTGCCGTACCCGCCGCCGACCACCAATCCGCCCTTGCCGATGGTGGGAAACACCGCGTAGCCGTAGCAGGTATGGAAGAAGGCCGCGCTCTGGCCGGCGTTCTTGAACAGCGAGATCGTCTCCTCGTCGGTGGCGGCCACGGCCACCGTGGCTAACAGCAGCAGCGCTGCGGTAAAGCATCCCAGCTTGAATCTCATGATCACTCTCCTTAAGGGGAATGGAATGTCGGTGAGACCTCTCAACCCGATTTGCGCCGCGGCGCCTGGTATACCGGGCGCAGTCCGGCACCGGGTCCGGGCCGCGGCGGACGATGCAAAGGCGGTGGCGGCGCGGCCGCGGGCGCCAGGCGCTGCAGGGTCAGCAGCTCGGTGGGTGGCGCGCTCTCCTCCGGCGTCAGCAGCAGCCTGCCCCGGCGCAGGAAGCGCCCGGCGCTGGTGCGGCTGGTCCAGGCGGTGAGCCAGACGCTCGAGATCAGGCCGAGCAGCACTGGCGTCAGCCACCAGAAGAACTGCGGCGCGAGAGCCCACATGAGCGCGCCCCAGACGACGCCGACCAGCACGTGCCACCACTGGCGTCGCCACGCCTCGCGCAGCGTCACGCCGCGATCGGAGCGTTCCTGGGCGTTCCACGACACGGAGCGCCCGCACAGCGTCTGCACGACGAAGGCCGAGTGAAACAGCATCATCGAGGGCGCCAGCAGCATGCTGAACAGCTGCTCGATGAGCAGGCCCGCGCCCAGGCGTGCCGCGCCGCCGTATTGCCGCAGCACCGCGCGGTCGCGCAGCGCCAGCAGCGCACCGAGAGCCTTCGGCAGCAGCAGCACCACAACGGTCAGGACGAGCAGCGCGTCGATCTCGCCGCTGCGAAACTGCGGCCAGTGCGGCAGGCTGCGCAGTCCCGGCAGGAAGTACTGCACCTGGCGGCCCGCCTCGATCGCGCTCAGCAGCGAGCTGATCAGCAGCAGCGCCAGCCACATGGGCGAGCTCACGTAGGAGACGATGCCCGTCAGGAAGTGAATGCGGCTCAACGGGTGCAGTCGGGGGAAGGCCAGCACGCGCGTGTGCTGCAGATTGCCCTGCGTCCAGCGCCGGTCGCGCGCGGCGTAGTCGATGACGTTCGCCGGTACCTCCTCCCAGCTGCCCTCGAGCTCGGGCACCTGGCGCACCTCGTAACCGGCGCGGCGCATGAAGGCGGCCTCGACGAAATCGTGGCTGAGTATGTCCCCGCCGAGCGGCGGCCGTCCGGACAGCCGCGGCAGCACGCAGGCGCGCGCGAACGGGCGCAGCCGGATGATGGCGTTGTGACCCCAGTAGTTGCTCTCGCCGAGCTGCCACCAGGCCAGTCCGCTCGAGAGCATCGGGCTCTGCAGGCGCGCGCCGAACTGGATCAGGCGCGCAAACAGCGTCTCACGCCCGACCGGCAGCGGCAGTGACTGCAGGATGCCGATCTCGGGGTGCGCCTCCATCAGCCGCGCGAGCGTCACCAGCGCCGTGCCACTCATGACGCTGTCGGCATCCAGCACGAGCATGCACTCGTACTGCGCGCCCCAGCGGCGCACGAACTCGGCAATGTTGCCGGCCTTGCGCTCGCTGCGGTCGAGCCGGCGGCGATAGAACACCCGGCCGGCCGCGTCATGCGCGCTGACGAACTCCTGCCACATCGCCTCCTCGGCGGCAGCGATGTCGGCGTCGCTGGTGTCGGAGAGGATGAACAGGTCGAAGGCGGCCTGCTCGGGCTGCGCGGCGAGCGAGGTCCAGATCGCTTCCAGCCCCGCCGCAACCCGCCGCGGATCCTCGTTGTAGACCGGCATCGCCAGCGCCGTGCGCGTCTGCAGCGCGCGCCCGGCAACCTCGCGTACGTCGATGCCGCCCGCGTCGTGCCCCGCGAGCCGCACGGCAAAGCCGGCGATCGCGGTCCACAGCGCGCCGGCGATCCAGGTGAACAGCCCGAAGAACAGCAGCAGACCGAGAAGCTCGATGGCGGAGACCCCGTTCGCCACCAGCACGTCGAGCAGCAGTGAGCTCGCGCCGAGCGCCGTCAGCAGCGTGAGGCCGAAAAACAGCGTGCGGCGCACGCGCCCCCGCCACGGGGACGGACGCACCGTGTGCAGCGGGCCGGTCAGCTCGTCCATTGGTAGACCCAGGTTTCGGTGAGCACCTCACCGTAGAGTGTGAGGAAACAACGCAGATCGACCGGTCGCCTCGCCTTCGGCGCCACGACGAAGGTCACCCGCCAGGCGCCGGTGGCCGGCAGGCGCTCGACGGTCAGCGCCTGGATCACGCCATTGTCGGCGCTCAGCTGTGCCTTGACCGGTTGCTCGGCACGCAGGCCATCGAGGTCGCCGCCGGCGAAATCGATCAGCATGCGGCGCGCCCCGGGGGCGAAATGACCGCGGTTGTCGCCCATCACCGGGCTGCCGCTGCGGGTCGCGACTACTCGTCCCCCGGGCGGCCAGCGCGACGACTCGCCGAACGCCGACAGCAGGTAGGCGAAGGTGAGCGGCTTGCCGGGGGCGACGCTCACCGCCGGCACCCAGTAGGCGACGATGTTGTCGTGGATCTCCTCGTCGCTCGGAATCTCCACCAGCTCGACGCCGCCCTTGCCCCAGCTGCCGAGCGGCTGCACCCAGTAACCCGGGCGCGACTCGTAGTGCGACTCGACGTCCTGGTAGTCGGCGAAGGCGCGATCGCGCTGTACCAGGCCGAAGCCGCGCGGGCCCTCGTCGACGAAGCGGTTCACGCGCAGCTCACGTGGATTGCCGAGCGGCCGCCACAGCCACTGCCCGTGGCCGGTCTCGGCCATGAGACCGTCGCTGTCGTGAACCTGCGGGCGGTAGTCGTCGAAGCGCCGCCCACCGTCGATGCTGGTCAGGAACATGGAGGTGAGCGGCGCCACGCCGAGCTTGGCGATCGCGCGGCGCGCGAACAGCTCGCAGTGCACCTCGACCTGCGTGATGTCGCCGGGGCGGATTTCGAACTGGTAGGCGCCGGCGACGCTCCTGCTGTCGAGCAGCGCGTAGACGGTGAGCGTGCGATCGTTCGGCTGCGGGCGCACCAGCCAGAAATCGGTGAACGTGGGGAACTCCTCGCTGCCCGGCTCCGCGGTGTCGATCGCCAGTCCGCGCGCCGAGGCGCCGTAGGACTGGTTGCGCGCCAGCACGCGAAAGTACGAGGCACCGAGAAAGGCCACCAGCTCGTCCTTGTAGCGCGGTGTCTGCAGCGGGTAGTGCACGCGAAACCCCGCGTAGCCGAGGCTCGCAGGTGCCCGCGGGATCTTCAGCAGCCGCCCGAAGGTAAAGAAGCGCGGATCGTAGGCCACGGGCGTTTCCCCTGCAGGCCCCACCTCGAAGATGTTGATGTGCTCCTTGTTGCTGTAGCCGCGGTGAAAGAACTGCACCTCGAACAGCGCCTCGCCATGCCACAGCGCGCTCGCCGGCCGGAAGCGGATGTCGCGGTACTGGTCGTAGCTCAGGTTCGCAATCGATGCGGGTAGCGCGTCGGACACCGGATGATACTCGTGGGCGGCGCGCTGTTGCGCCAGCTGTCGCACATTGGCGAAGCCGAAGGCCGGCACCTGGGCGGGCGCCTCTGCCGGGCGCGCCGGCGGCGCGGCAGCCGTGGCCGCCGGCGCCGGGGGCCGAACGGTCGGAGCGCTCGGAGCGCTCGGGGTGGTCGTAGCGGTCGGGGTGGTCGGAGCGGTCGGCGTGGTCGGGGGGGTCGCGGTGGTCGGGACGTCCGCGGCGGCACGCGCCACGGGGGCGATCGAGGACAGCAGCAGCGCGGCGATCATGGCCGGCTGCCGCACGTTGAGGCACATGTACCCACCTGGACGCTTTCTTCTCGTCCCGGCAGACGCAGCGCCGCCGGGTGCATGAGCTTGCCAGTACTCGAAGGACGGATTGTCTGAATCGCGTGTCGGATTCTCCCGACATGCTGCGCTGCATCGCGGGCTTGGCGGCGCGCCGCGCAGCTGTCGGAGCCACGAGTAGGAACCCACTTACCGTCCTTTGCGGGGCGCACCCGCTGGCACACCCGCCACCGCGGGCTCTATGTTGACTCAACACGCTGTGAACCAACAGCACTTAGGGAGGAACGCATCATGGGCCGAGGAATTCTGTTATGGCTGCTCGGGGTGCCTATCCCCGTGATCCTGCTGCTGGCGCTGTGCTCGCACCATTGAGCGCCAGGCGCGGCCGACGCGGTGCACCATCGTGGATAACATGACGCTTCCAGCGTATACGGCGGCCCCGGCGAGCCCGGCCGGCCCCGTGCTTGCGAACGGCGCCGTCTCGGCCGTCTCTTGGGGCGCGATCCTCGCCGGCACCGCCGTGGCGGCCGCCACGTCGCTGCTGCTGTTCGCGCTCGCGGCGGGCCTGGACCTTGCGGTGATGTTCCGGGCGGCGGCGCGCGGCGCTCCGCCGCCGTCGCTCACCGTGACGGCAGGAGTGGCGCTGATCGTCACACAGTGGGTCTCCGCCTGCCTGGGCGGATATATCACCGGCAGGCTGCGCACCCGTTGGGTGGGAACGCACACCCACGAGGTGTTCTTTCGCGACACGGCCCATGGCTTCATCACCTGGTGCGTGGCGACGATCCTCATGGCTTCGGGCCTGGCGTCGACGGCCGCATCGCTCCCGGGCCTGCACCTGCCGATGGCCGACCGCAGCGTCCACGACGCACCGGCGCGGGTGGTGGACACCCAGGATTTCGCGGATACGGCTTATCCGCGGTTCACCGTGGCAGAAGGGCTCGCGGCAGAGCCCGCCGTGACACCACCAGCCGAGGAAGGCCCGGGCACCCTGGTGCTGCCCGATGGCCCGCCGCTCGTCGAGCGCGGCGCGTGGCTGCGCGAGCGCGGCACGCGCGGCTACGCGCGTGCCCTGGACGAGAGCGGTAGCGGCGGCGGCGATGCGGCGCGCCGGGACGCCGCGATCGGCGCGATTCTTACCGCGTTGTCGATGCTGGTCGGCGCCTTCATGGCGAGCGTCGCGGCCGCTCTCGGCGGCCGCCGGCGCGACCTGCATCCGTAGCCTTAAGGCGGCGGCTCGCGCAGCAGCGCGTGCAGCGCCTTGGGGCCCTGGGCCTTGTCGAAGCACTGGTCGAAGCCTGCGCCCTGCGACACCCGCCGCGTCGTGTCATCGAGCGTCATGCCGCTCAGCATGACCAGGCGCAGTGCGTCGCCTCCAGCCCGGGCTTTCAGCGCCTGGGCGAGCTGGTAGCCATTCATTCCCGGCAAGTGAATGTCGATCAGCACGACCGCCGGGGCGGCGTCCGCGGTCGCACGCAGCGCGGCTTGCGCATCTGCGGCTTCGGTGACGCGGTAGCCGAGAATGCCGAGACCTTCGCGATAGGCGCGCCGCACGTCGGCGTTGTCGTCCACGATGACGACGTGCGCGCCGGCGCCGCCGTCGGCTGCCGGCGCGCGCGGCGCGTCCGCAGGGGCGCGCGGTGCAGCTGCGGGCGCGCGCGGCGCCGCGGCGGACGCGACGTGCGCTGGCGCTGATGCGTGGCGCTGCCCGGCTGCGCCGCCGGCAGGCGCGAAACGCGCCACCAGCTGCCACTGCCCGGGCGCCGCTGCGCGCTCGAGGATGAGATCCCCGCCCTGCAGCGTCATGATGCGTCGCGCGGTGCGCAGCGCCATGCGGCTGCCGCCACCGCGCGCGCGGTAATCGGCGAACCAGCTCGCCTCGCTGCCGCTCAGCTCGGCCACGAAGATGACGCGCAGCTCGGGTGTCGCACCCTCGCCGCGCGCCTGCACTTCGATCGGCGCGGGACCTGCTGAGACCACCGCGGCGTGCTCCAGCATCGCAGTGAGTACCTGCACCGAGCGGTCGACGTCGGCGCGCACCAGGACGCGCGCCCCGCGCTCATCGAAGCGGCAGCGCTCGCGCAATGCCGGCGTCACAGCGCGCTGCGTCAGTTGCAGCAGCTCGGCGAGCGGGGCCGCGGCGCTGGCGATCGTTGCGCCGTCGCTGTCGTAGCCCTCCGCGACGACGAACGCGTCGATCGCCGCGAGCGCCGCCTCGAGACCGCGCTCGATGCGCTCCACCATCGTGCGGCTGATATCCGCGTCGAACTCGCGCAGCCGCATCAGGTCGGTGGCCGACCTGATGGGGCTTAACGCATCGCGCAGCTCGTGCGCCAGATCGCGTAACAGTGAGGAGCGCTTGTCCATCGATGACTGCAGACCGTAGCCTTGAGCGGCAGCGCGAGCCTCGCGGGGTGCGTGCGGGGTGGGTCATTGTCAGGCATCCCAGCGCCAGGTGCGAATTTCCGGCATGTCCTCGCCGTGGCGGACGATGTACTCGTGGTGCTCGACGAGCTTGTCGCGCAGCCCCTGGAGGACGTAGGCGGACGTTGCGGCGAGCTGCGGCAACCGCTCGATCGCATCCCCGGCGAGGTGGAAGCGATCAAGGTCGTTCAGCACCGTCATGTCGAAGGGCGTAGTGATCGTGCCCTCCTCCTTGTAGCCGCGCACGTGCAGATTGTCGTGGTTGGTGCGGCGGTAGGTGAGGCGGTGGATAAGCCAGGGATAGCCGTGAAAGGCGAAGATCACCGGCCGGTTGCGCGTGAACAGCTCGTCGAAGTCCGCGTCCGGCAGGCCGTGGGGATGCTCGCTCGGGGGCTGCAGCTTCATCAGATCAACGACGTTCACCACGCGGATCTTCAGCGCCGGGAAGAAGCCGCGCAGCAGCTTCACCGCCGCCAGCGTCTCGAGGGTGGGCACGTCGCCGCAGCAGGCCATCACCAGGTCCGGCTCCTGCCCACGGTCAGTGCTGGCCCATTCCCAGATGCCGATGCCGGCCGTGCAATGCCTCACCGCGGCCTCCATGTCGAGCCACTGCGGCGCGGGGTGCTTGCCGGCCACGATCACGTTCACGTAATGACGGCTGCGCAGGCAATGGTCGGCGACGGACAGCAGGCAGTTGGCATCGGGCGGCAGGTACACGCGGATCACGTCGGCCTTCTTGTTCACCACGTGATCGATGAAGCCGGGATCCTGGTGGGTGAAGCCGTTGTGATCCTGCCGCCACACGTGCGAGCTCAACAGGTAGTTGAGTGAGGCAATGGGGCGCCGCCAGGGGATCTGGCGCGTCACCTTCAGCCACTTGGCGTGCTGGTTGAACATCGAGTCGATGATGTGGATGAACGCCTCGTAGGAGTTGAACAGCCCGTGCCGCCCGGTGAGCAGGTAACCCTCGAGCCAGCCCTGGCATTGGTGCTCGCTAAGCACTTCCATGACGCTGCCCTCGGGGGCCAGGTGATCGTCACCGGCGATCCGCTCGGCGGTCCATTGCCGCTCGGTCACCTCGAACACCGCGCTGAGGCGGTTGGAGTCGGTCTCGTCGGGCCCGAACAGCCGGAACGTGCGCGGACTTACGTTGAGACGAATCACGTCGCGCAGGAACTTGCCGAGCACGGTGGTATCGCCGGCGTCGACCGCTCCCGGGGACGGGACCGCGACGGCATACTCGCGAAACTCCGGCATGCGCAGGTCGTGCAGCAGCAGGCCGCCGTTCGCCCGCGGGTTGGCCCCCATGCGTCGTGCCCCGCGCGGCGCAAGCTGCGCGAGCTCCGCGCGCAGCTTCCCGCCGGCATCGAACAGCTCGCCCGCGCGGTAGCTGCGCATCCATTCCTCGAGCTGGCGCAGATGCGCCGGATTGCTGCGCACCCCGGCCAACGGCACCTGATGGGCGCGGAACGTCCCCTCGACCTTAAGCCCGTCCACGACCTTCGGTCCGGTCCAGCCCTTGGGCGTGCACAGCACCACCATCGGCCACCGCGGCCGCGCGGTGAAGCCGTGCGCGCGTGCCTCGAGCTGGATCCTGCTGATGTCGGCGACGACCCGATCGAGCGTCGCGGCCATCAGCTGGTGCATCGGCGCCGGCTCATCCCCGGCGACAAAGT
>Ga0210394_10000356_pt1 | contig 102731 bp, 78 predicted proteins | sample IncBWC12MmetaG_FD_160121 | JGI IMG/M metagenome (GOLD analysis project Ga0210394, IMG submission 160121) | Forest soil microbial communities from Barre Woods Harvard Forest LTER site, Petersham, Massachusetts, United States - Inc-BW-C-12-M | ecosystem: Environmental > Terrestrial > Soil >...
AGTTTTACTTCCGCACCACGGACGTCACCGGCGACGTGAAGCTGCCGCAAGGCGTCGAGATGGTGATGCCCGGCGACAACGTCAGCTGCGAAGTCACACTCATCACCCCAGTAGCTCTCGAAAAGGGCTTGCGCTTCGCCATTCGCGAAGGCGGCCACACCGTGGGCGCAGGCGCGGTCACGGAGATCATCGAATAACGGTTTTGGATTATCGCTGCGCAGCGGCGGGGAAGAGATAATTTATGCGTGACATCATTACTTTACAGTGTGGAGATTGCAAAAATCGCAATTACACCACTACCAAAAACAAGAAGAAGCACACTGAACGGATGGAAACCAAGAAGTTTTGCAACACTTGCCGCAAACAAACGGCGCATAAAGAAGTGAAGTAGCAGGGAGTTCGGCACTGGTTTTGGTTTTAGGGGAGTCGTCCAACGGCTAGGACTCCGGTCTCCAAAACCGGGTATGGGGGTTCGAGTCCCTCCTCCCCTGCCAGAGTTTTACGGCGACGAAGTTTTTTGCTTCATCAGCGAACATTAGAGGTCGAATGGCAACTCACGCGGTCAAAGTGAAAAACGAAGAATCGCATGGCGGCAAAGGTGCTGAGTTGGGCCAGAAAGTTACTGGCACCATCGAGGATACCAAGGAATTTTTGCACGACGTGCGCATCGAGATGCGCCAGGTAACCTGGCCAAGTCGTGAAGACGTCATATCCACGACTGGGGTGGTTATTGCCACGGTGTTTTTCTTTGGTGTTTTTCTTTGGCTCGTCGATCTGGCCGTGCAGCGTGGCGTTGCGTACGTTTTCAAAGCGTTTGGTGTGTAAGGGGATTTCGAATTCATGAGCATGCAGTGGTACATCATCCATACCTACTCGGGCTTTGAGAAGAAAGTAAAAGAGAGCCTCGAGAGCCGTGTGGAAGCCTTTACGCTCCAGGACAAGATCGGCCGCGTGCTGATCCCCATGGAAGATGTGGTGGAAGTGCGCAGCGGCAAAAAAGTGGTTTCCTCGCGCATGTCTTATCCGGGCTATGTGCTGGTGGAAATGGATCTCGACGAAAACACCTGGCACATCGTGCGGTCCACGCCACGCGTCACTGGTTTTGTGGGTTCCGCGACTTCGCCTTCACCGCTAACCGAGGCGGAAGTCGACGGCATCATCAATCGCGTGCATACCCCGCAGGACCGGCCCAAGCCGAAAGTGGTATTCGAACGTAACGAACAGGTCCGCATAGTCGATGGCCCGTTTGCGAATTTTAATGGCTCAGTGGAAGAAATCGATAACGACCACAGCCGCTTGAAAGTTTCGGTAACGATTTTTGGCCGCTCAACGCCAGTGGAGCTGGATTTCGCCAGCGTGGAAAAGCTTAATTAATCGCAGGCATTCGATCGGCAACAAAAGCTGAAAGAGACAGGTTGAAATAGAGAGATGGCAAAGAAGATTCAAACGACCATTAAATTGCAACTACCAGCCGGCAAAGCGACTCCTGCCCCGCCAGTAGGAACGGCGCTCGGCCCTCACGGCTTGAACATCATGGATTTCTGCAAACAGTTCAACGCCAAGACTTCCAAGGAACCGGACGGAATGATTTTTCCGGTGCTGGTGACCGTCTATACCGATCGTACCTTCACTTTTATTTTGAAGACTCCTCCGGCTTCTATTTTGCTTCTGCGCGCTGCCGGAATCGTCAAAGGCTCCGCGGAGCCGAATCGCACTAAAGTCGGCAAAGTTACCAAGAAGCAGGTGGAAGAAATCGCCAAAATTAAACTCGTCGACCTCAACACCACCAACATCGAGTCAGCGGTGCGCACCGTGATGGGTACCGCACGAAACATGGGTCTGGACGTCGTATAAGCGAAAGAAATTTGGCAGCATCGCAAGGAATTAGAAGGGGAATAGCAAGCAATGGCAAAAAAAGCAGGGAAGCATGTCGAGAATGCGCGCAAGAAAGTTGAACCGCGCCCATACAAGCTCGCCGAAGCAGCCGAGCTTTTAAAAACCACGCATCACACCAAGTTTGACGAGACCGTCGAACTAGCCATTAACCTTGGCGTTGATCCTAAGCACTCCGACCAGGTTGTCCGCGGCACTGTCGTTCTTCCCAATGGCCTCGGCAAATCTGTCCGCGTGCTGGTCATTGCTGGTGGCGACAAGGTTCGCGAAGCCCAGGATGCTGGCGCAGACTTCGTCGGCGGCGACGATATGGTTCAGAAAATCATGGAAGGCTGGACCGATTACGACGCCGTAATCGCCACCCCGGACATGATGCGCTCCGCCGGCAAGCTCGGTAAAGTGCTGGGCCCACGTGGTTTAATGCCCAATCCCAAGACCGGCACGGTCACCTTCGATGTGGCCAAAGCCATCAAGGACGTGAAAGCCGGTAAAGTCGAATTTCGCGTCGATAAGGCCGGCATCGTGCATTGCGCCATCGGCAAAATCAAGTTTGACGCGGCGAAGCTGGCTGAGAACGCTCATGCGGTGATCGCTGCCGTAGTGAAAGCCAAACCATCTGCATCTAAAGGTAAATACGTCAAAAAAATTACATTAACTTCGACCATGGGTCCGGGAATTCCCGTCGACCTGGCCGAGTCCGAAGCATTGGCAGCGGCTGCTTAACCCCAACTCATTCTGGAAAGCGGCGGAGAGTCTATGAAAAAGCGCAGTGAAAAACAGCAGGACCTCGACAACCTGAAGAGCGAATTGGCGCGAGTTTCGACCGTGATTCTCACCACCTTTCAGGGCATCACTGTCCAGAACGACACCAAGTTGCGCCGCGCCGTGCAAGCTGCCGGCGGCAAATATCAAGTCGTAAAGAACACCCTTGCCGAACGCGCTGGCGCCGGCACGCCCACGGAAAAACTGCTCAAGGATTTGAAGGGCACCAATTCCATCGCGTACAGCGCGAATGATCCGGTCGCGCTGGCAAAAGCCCTGACCAAGATTGCTAAGGAAGTTCCAGCGTTCCAATTCAAAGCTGGCTTGGTGGAAGGCCGCGTTATTTCCATCGCGGAAATCCAGCAGCTGGCCAATCTGCCTTCGAAAGAAGAGTTGCTCAGCAAGATCATGTTCCTGCTGAACGCTCCCGCGCAACGAATCGCTATGGCGCTCAATGCGCTGCCCCGCAATCTGGCGATTACCGTCAGTGAAGCCATTAAGGCAAACAAGTTTGCGTCCACCGGTGCAAGCGCAGGTGACGCGGGATCTGGCGACAAGAACTCTGAACCGGCGCCGGAAGCAGTTCCCGCCATTACAGCAGGAAGTACCGAAGCAAGCACCGAAAAGGGCCAATAAATTTTAATTTGAGAGGAGAAGAAAGAATCATGGCGAAAGTTGACTCAATCCTGGAAGAAATCAAGGGCCTGACGCTTCTTGAAGCGTCCGACCTGGTGAAGAAAATGGAAGAAGCCTTCGGCGTGTCTGCCGCGGCTGCGGCTCCTGTGGCTGCGGCTGGAGGAGCGGCTGCTGGTGCGGCTCCTGCGGAAGAGAAGACCGAATTCACGGTGACGCTCACCGATGTGGGCGGCAACAAAATCAACGTCATCAAAGCCGTCCGTGAAGTGACCAGCCTGGGTCTGAAGGAAGCCAAGGACCTGGTTGATGGCGCTCCCAAGCCGATTAAAGAAGGCGTTAACAAAGACGAAGCCGCGACCATCAAGAAGAAGTTCGAGGATGCCGGCGCCAAGGTCGAAATTAAATAATTGCGACAGCGCTTCGCGTTTGCGAAGCAGCAGCAGTTCATGAATTGTTCGCGCTTGCCTGACGCCGCTCGGCGGTCAGGCAGGATTTAGCAACGATATTGGTATTCGCGACGGCTCTTCGAGCGGTGAGCCGTGCTAAAGGAATTCAACTACGCAAGTCGAGGCCGGTAACTCCAGCAGTGTCTACGGTCCTTTTGAGGCCGTCGGCGGTTGTGTGTGCGCACGTTTTGGGCAGGCGGCGCGGCACTCTACTGTTGGTCAACCCGAATCCTTCTCCTCGGTCCATCATTCGAAAGAGCGGCCGCGCGCCAGCCGCCTTTCTTTTTATTTTCAGGCTGTCCAAAAAGGGATGAGGTAATACGCATGCCGACTAGTAATCAACATATCCGGGAACGTCAGCGGCTGGACTTCGCGAAAATTCAGGGATCCATACAGATTCCGAATTTGATCGAAGTGCAGATGAAGTCCTATCAGCGCTTCTTGCAGATGGACTTGCTGCCCAGCGAACGCGACGATGGCGGTCTTCAGTCCGTCTTCACTTCCGTTTTTCCCATCAAGGATTTCCGCGAAATGTCGCAGCTCGAATTCGTGGACTACGCTATCGGGAATTGGGAGTGCAAGTGCGGCAACCTGAAGGGCTTGCACCATCTGCGCGCCACTTGCCGTCATTGCGGCGCTTCCGTTGTCACCAATCCGTACCAGACTGGCGATGTGATCTGCCACAAGTGCGGAACGTTTAACAAGAACACGCCCACCTTCTGCAACAAGTGCGGCGACCCCGTGGCCATGCAGTTGAAATACGACGTGAATGAGTGCCAGGAACGCGGGATGACCTACTCCGCGCCCCTGAAAGTCACCATTCGCCTCACCATTTACGACAAGGACCCCGACACCGGCGCGAAGACCATTCGCGACATCAAGGAACAGGAAGTTTTCTACGGCGACATTCCTTTGATGACGGAGAACGGCACCTTCATCATCAATGGTACCGAGCGCGTCATCGTCAGCCAGTTGCACCGCTCTCCCGGCGTCTTTTTTGAAAGCGCCAATAACCGCACCTATTTCCTCGGCAAGATTATTCCTTACCGCGGCTCGTGGGTGGAATTCGAATACGACACCAAGAACATTCTGTACGTGCGCATCGACCGCAAGCGCAAATTCCTCGGCTCGATTTTCCTTCGCGCGCTGGGCATGAAGTCCAACGAAGACATCCTGCGCACCTTTTATCAGGTGGAACGCATTTCCTTGCGTGACAAGGAAATGTTCTGGAACGTTTCACCCGGCATTGTCGACCGCAAGCTCACTTACGAAATTCGCAATCCTAAATCCGAAGAAGTGATTGTTGGCGCGCACAAGCGCATCACCGACAACCTCTTCAAGGAATTAATCAAAGCGAAAGTCTCGCAGATTCGCGCGGCGCTGGCCGATCTCGAAGGTGCCTATAGCGTTGCCGACATCGTTAATCGCCAGACCGGCGAAGTTCTGCTGGAAGCCAACAAGCCCCTGACCGCCGATCTCTGGCAGGCCTTCGCGGAATCCGGTATCACTGAAATTGACGTTTTCTTCCCGGAGCGCGACGACATCGGACTGGTCCTCTCCCGCACCTTGGACAAGGACTCCATTCGCACCTCCAAAGAAGCTTTGATCGAAATTTATCGCAAGCTGCGCCCCGGCGATCCTCCGACGCTCGAAACCGCCACCAATCTTTTCCGCGGAATGTTTTTCGACCCGCGCAAATACGATTTCAGCCGCGTAGGCCGCTTGAAGTTCAACATCAAGATGGGTCTGGACACCCCGTTAAACAATCGCACCTTGGATACGCCGGACTTTGTGTCGGCCATCAAGTATCTCTTCAAGCTGCGCAAGAACATCGGCGTAGTCGACGACATCGACCATCTTGGCAACCGCCGCGTTCGTGCGGTTGGCGAGCTGCTCGAAAATCAATTCCGCATCGGTCTGGTCCGCATGGAACGCGCCATTAAAGAAAAAATGAGTGTGTACCAGGAAATGTCCACTGCGATGCCGCACGACCTGGTGAATGCCAAGCCGGTTATGGCCGCCATTCGCGAGTTCTTCGGCTCTTCGCAGTTGAGCCAGTTTATGGACCAGACCAATCCGCTCAGCGAAATCACTCACAAGCGCCGTCTCTCCGCTCTTGGACCCGGTGGTCTATCGCGTGAACGCGCAGGTTTCGAAGTGCGCGACGTTCACCCCACTCACTATGGCCGCATCTGCCCCATTGAAACGCCGGAAGGCCCGAACATCGGTCTGATCAGCTCACTCTCTTGCTTCGCCCGCATCAACGACTACGGCTTCATCGAATCGCCGTATCGCCGCGTGAAGGGTGGACGCATCATCGATTACGTTCACATCGTCAATGCCGGCGATAGCGAATTCAAAGCCGGCGAAATCGTCGAAAAAGATCGCGTCGAAGATCTCAACGAGGAGCTCAAGCGCCGCAAGGTCACTTACGAACCGTACTGCTTCTATCTTTCCGCATGGGAAGAAGACAAGTACGTCGTCGCGCAGGCCAACGTTTCTCTCGACGATCGCTTGAAGATCACCACCGAACTGGTCAACTGCCGCCAGGCCGGCAACTTCGTGCTGAAGAGCCGCGAAGAAGTCGATTACGTCGACGTCTCTCCGAAGCAACTCGTTTCGGTAGCCGCCAGCTTAATTCCGTTCCTCGAGAACGACGACGCCAACCGCGCGCTCATGGGTTCCAACATGCAGCGCCAGGCTGTGCCCTTGATTCGCGGCGAAGCGCCGCTAGTAGGCACCGGCATGGAACGCGTTACTGCTCGCGACTCCGGAGCCGTAGTGCTCTGCCGCCGCGAAGGCATCGTCGATCAAGTCGACTCCGAGCGCATCATCGTGCGCGTTGAGTCTGACCACTCCGGCGTACTCAGCCGCGAAGTGGGCGCGGACATCTACCAGCTCATTAAATTCAAGCGTTCCAACCAGAACACTTGCATCAGCCAGAAGCCGCTCGTTCGCGTAGGCGACCGCGTGAAAAAGGCTCAGGTCCTCGCCGACGGCCCCTGCACTGAGCGCGGTGAATTGGCTCTCGGACGCAACGTGCTCGTCGCGTTCCTTCCCTGGCGCGGCTACAACTTCGAAGACGCCATCCTCGTCAGCGAAAAGCTGGTGAAGGACGACTACTACACCTCCATCCACATCGAGGAGTATGAAATCGAAGCTCGTGACACCAAGCTTGGCCCTGAAGAAGTTACCCGCGACATCCCCAACATCAGCGAATCTTTCCTTCGCAATCTTGACGAAAGCGGCGTCATCCGCATCGGCGCAGTCGTCAAGCCCGGCGACATTCTGGTCGGCAAAGTTACGCCCAAGGGTGAAACCACGCTGACCCCGGAAGAAAAGTTGTTGCGCGCCATCTTCGGCGAAAAAGCCGGAGACGTTCGCGACGCTTCTCTCTATTGCCCGCCAGGCATCGAAGGCACCATCGTCGACGTGAAAATCTTCACTCGCAAGGGTGGCGAAAAAGACGAGCGGCACAAGTCCATCGAAGCCACGCAAATTTTTAAACTCGAAAAGAACCTTGCCGACGAAATCCGTATCTTGACCGACGAGCGTCTCAAGCGCTTGTCCGACCTGCTCGGCAGCAAGGTTCTGCAAGCCGACTTGCATGACGAAAAGACCAACAAGCGCCTGTTGACCAAGGGTGTCGAGCTTACCCGGGAAATCATCGAAAAGATTTCCACCCGTAACTTGAAGCGCCTGAAACTCAACGAAAAAGATCCTTTGCTCATCGAGAAAATCGAAGAGATCGAGGAGATGACTTCCCGTCAAATCGATGTGCTTCGCAAGATCACTGAAGAGCGCAAGGAAAAGCTCAAGAAGGGCGACGAGTTGCCTCCCGGTGTCATCAAGCTGGTCAAGGTCTATATCGCCATGAAGCGCAAGCTTTCTATCGGCGACAAAATGGCCGGCCGCCACGGGAACAAGGGCGTCATCGCGCGCATCGTTCCGCAAGAAGACATGCCCTACATGCCCGACGGCACTCCTGTGGAGATCGTGCTCAACCCGCTCGGCGTTCCTTCGCGTATGAACGTGGGACAGATTCTTGAAACGCATCTTGGCTGGGCTTCCAAGGAACTGGGCAACAGCCTCAAGCGTTTGCTCAGCAAGGAAGTAAAAGCCGAAGCTCTGCGCCGCTGGTTCCGCGAAGTTTTCACCGAAACCGCGGTCTGGAAGACTCTCTCCAAACTCAGCGACGACGAGTTGCTCGAGTACGCGGAAGGCTTCCGCGAAGGCATTCCCTTCGCCACGCCGGTATTCGACGGCGCGCGCGAAGCGGAAATTCGCCACCTGCTGGAAGTTGCGGGTCTCCCGCACGCCGGCAAGATCAACCTGTTCGACGGCATGTCCGGCGACCAGTTCGATCAGCCGGTCACCGTGGGCTACATCTACATGCTCAAGCTAAGCCATCTCGTCGACGACAAGATTCACGCGCGCTCCATCGGGCCGTACTCGCTTATTACGCAGCAGCCGCTCGGCGGCAAAGCGCAGTTCGGCGGCCAGCGCTTCGGCGAAATGGAAGTCTGGGCGTTGGAAGCTTACGGAGCGGCGCACATCCTGCAAGAGCTGCTCACCGCGAAATCGGACGACGTGTATGGCCGCGCGAAAATATACGAGGCCATCGTGAAGGGTGAGCCGGGCATCGAACCTGGAGTCCCCGAATCCTTCAACGTGCTCGTCCGCGAGTTGCAGTCCCTGTGCCTTGACGTCGAATTGATGAAGCGGCAAAAACCAGCAACGGATAAAGCAGCGGATTAAACAGCAGAGGAGATTTTCCTCTTCTGTTCCGCTCTTAGTAAGTAGCAATTTTGGTAGTTGGGTTCTCAGCCGGTTCGGCGCCAAACGCCGAACCGCAACCCGCTCCGGCCAAACCGGATCGGGAGGGAGGAAACAACCTTGTATCGCAGCAGCCCTTATGATCGCGCCAGTTTAATCGCGGACTTCGACTCCATTCGAATCAGTTTGGCGAGTCCGGAAAAAATTCGCTCATGGTCTCATGGCGAAGTTACCAAGCCGGAAACCATCAATTACCGCACCTTCAAACCCGAACGGGACGGCCTGTTCTGCGCCAAAATTTTTGGCCCCGTCACCGACTGGGAATGCTTGTGCGGCAAATATAAGCGCATGAAGCATCGCGGAGTGATCTGCGACAAGTGCGGCGTGGAAGTTACCTTGAGCAAGGTTCGCCGCGAGCGCCTCGGCCATATCGAGCTCGCATCCCCGTGCTCTCACGTCTGGTTCTTTAAAGGCTTGCCCAGCCGCATCGGCTATTTGCTGGACATTTCCATGCGTGACCTCGAACGCATCTTGTACTTCGAAGCGTTCGTAGTCGTCGATCCAGGCGAAGTCGCCGTTCTTCGCGAGCGCGAAGTGCTTCTCGAAGATAAATATCGCGAACTCCAGAAAGAGTATCCCGGCCAGTTCAACGCCAAGATGGGCGCCGAAGCCATCAAGGAACTTCTGCGCCGTGTCGAAGTGGAAAAGCTTTCCGACGAGCTGCGCGAAAAAATGAAGACCGATGCGTCGCTGCAAAAGCGCATCAAGTTCGCCAAGCGCCTCAAAGTGCTCGAAGCATTCCGCAAGAGCGGCAACAAACCGGAGTGGATGATTCTCGACGTAATCCCGGTGCTTCCGCCGGAGTTGCGCCCGCTCGTTCCTCTGGACGGCGGCCGCTTCGCAACCTCCGATCTCAACGACCTCTATCGCCGCGTAATCAACCGCAACAACCGCTTGAAGAAGCTCATGGAGCTCCGCGCGCCCGACGTAATCGTGCGCAACGAAAAGCGCATGCTTCAGGAAGCGGTTGACGCTCTCTTCGACAACGGCCGCCGTGGTCGTGTTCTGCGCGGCACCAACAACCGCCCGCTCAAGTCCTTGTCCGATACCCTCAAGGGCAAGCAGGGCCGCTTCCGCCAGAATCTTCTCGGTAAGCGCGTTGATTACTCTGGCCGTTCTGTAATCGTCGTCGGCCCCGAACTGAAGCTTCACCAGTGCGGATTGCCAAAGAAAATGGCGCTCGAGCTTTTCAAGCCCTTCATCTATCACAAGCTTGAGGCCCAGGGTCACTGCACCACCATCAAGCAGGCCAAGGAAATGGTCGAGCAGCAGGATCCCGTCGTGTGGGACATTCTGGAAGACGTAATTCGCGAACATCCCGTGATGCTCAACCGCGCTCCGACGCTTCACCGCCTCGGCATTCAGGCGTTCGAACCAGTGCTCGTCGAAGGTAAAGCGATTCGCATCCATCCCCTCGTCTGCACCGCGTTCAACGCGGACTTTGACGGCGATCAGATGGCCGTGCACATTCCGCTCTCACCCGAATCTCAGGTGGAAGCTTCTGTGCTTATGCTCAGCTCGCGCAACATTCTTTCGCCCGCGCACGGTTTGCCTCTCGCGGTTCCGTCGCAAGACATGGTGCTCGGCATCTATTACCTCACCAAGGCCAAGCCCGGAGCCAAGGGTGAAGGCCGCGTCTTCGGCGCTACCGATGAAGTCATCCTCGCGCTGGAAGCCGGCGAAGTGGAATTGCTCACTCCCGTCCGCCTGCGCTATACCGGTGAAGTAATCGACCTCACCACTGCGTACGACGATCAAGACGTGCCGCACACCGTGCCGGTCAAGATGGAGCGTCAGTTCATCCAGACCACCGTCGGTCGCGTAATTTTCAACTCTCACTTGCCGGAGAAATTTCCGTACGTAAACGGCTTGCTCAAGAAAAAGGGCGTGCAGCAACTGGTGTACTACGCCTACCTGCGTTTCGGGTTGGAAGACACCGTCATCCTCCTCGACCACTTGAAGGAATTGGGCTTCCATTACGCCACCAAGTCCGGCATCTCCATCGGCATCGACGACATGCTCATTCCCAGCAATAAATACAGTCTCGTCGAAAACGCCGAGAAAGAAGTCGTCAAAGTGCAACAGCAGTATCTCGACGGCGCGATCACCAACGGCGAGCGCTACAACAAAGTCATCGCCATCTGGGGAGACGTCACCGAAAAAGTTGCCGACGAGTTGTTCAAGGCTCTCGAGAATCAGGACAAGGAAGGCAACATCAACCCCGTCTACGTTATGGCGGACTCCGGCGCGCGCGGTTCGAAACAGCAGATTCGTCAGCTTTCCGGTATGCGCGGCTTGATGGCCAAGCCCTCCGGCGAAGTTATCGAGTCTCCGATCACTTCAAACTTCCGCGAAGGCCTGAACGTGTTGCAGTACTTCATCTCTACTCACGGTGCCCGTAAGGGTCTGGCCGATACCGCGCTCAAGACCGCCGATTCCGGCTACCTCACTCGCCGCCTCGTGGACGTTGCGCAAGACGTAATCATCAACGAGCGCGATTGCGGCACCACCGACGGCATCTTCGTCGAGCCCATCATCGAAGCCGGCGTCGAAGTCGAGCCGTTGCGCGACCGCATCGTTGGCCGCGTTTCTCTCGACAAGATCAAGGACTTCGAGGGCAGCGTAATCGTCGAAGTGAATCAGGAAATCACCGAAGAGCTCGCCAACTCCGTGCAAGGCGCGGGTATCGAGCGAGTACGCATCCGCTCCGTGCTGACTTGCGAATCGCGTCGCGGGGTCTGCGCTCTGTGTTACGGGCGTAACCTGGCCACCGGCCGCATGGTGGAACTCGGAGAAGCTGTCGGCGTTATCGCCGCGCAGTCCATCGGAGAACCCGGCACGCAGCTGACCATGCGTACCTTCCACATCGGCGGAACCGCTACCCGCGTATCCGAGCGTTCCACGCTTGAAGCCCGCAACAACGGCAGCGTCAAGTTTGTGGACCTCAAATACGTCGAAGGCCGCGGCGGCACTTCCATCGCCATGAATCGTTCTGGCTTGATCGCCATCGTGGACGAAAAGGGCCGCGAAAAAGAGCGCTATCACGTGGTCTATGGCGCGCGTCTCCGCGTTGTCGACGGCGAACAGGTCGTTCACGGACAGATTCTCGCTGAGTGGGATCCGTTCACCTTCTCGATTCTTACCGAGACGGCCGGCTCCATTAAATTCGACGACTTGCGTCCCGGCTTGACTATCGAAGAACAGGTCGATGAGGTCACCGGTCTTTCACAAGACGTCGTAACGCTCCCTCCGGGCGACGAAAAGCATCAGCCCGCGATTCTTGTCCGTGACTCTTCGGGCAAGGTTCGCAAGAAGTACCTCATGCCTTCCCGAGCCCACTTGATGGTCAAGGATGGCGACGAGGTGCAAGCTGGTGACGTGCTCGCGAAAATTCCGCGTGAAACCACCAAGACCAAGGACATCACCGGCGGTCTCCCGCGCGTCGTCGAACTCTTTGAAACCCGCAAACCGAAAGACCCTGCCGTCATCAGCGAAATCGACGGCATCGTCAAGTACGGCGATATCGTCAAGGGTATGCGCAAGGTTCTCGTCGAAGCCGAAGACGGCAAAACCACCAAGGAATATTCCATCCCGCGTGGTATTCACATCAACGTCCAGGAAGGCGATCACGTTAAAGCCGGCGAGGCTTTGATTGACGGCCCTCTCAACCTCCATGACTTGCTTGCGGTTCTCGGCGAGAAGTTCACGCAGTCCTATCTCGTGAACGCCATTCAGGAGGTCTACAGACTCCAGGGTGTGAACATCAACGACAAGCACATCGAAACCATTTCCCGCCAGATGATGCGTTGGGTAAAGGTCGAAGATGTGGGCGACACGACCTTCCTGCTCGAAGAGCAGGTCGACAAGTTCCGCTTCCGCGAAGAAAACGATCGCATCATCGCCGAAGGTGGGCGTCCCGCAACCGGCCGTCCGCTGCTCCTGGGTATCACCAAGGCTTCGCTCTCGACCGACTCCTTTATCTCGGCCGCGAGCTTCCAGGAAACCACGCGCGTCCTCACTGAGGCTGCGGTGGCCGGCAAGGTCGATTATCTCCGCGGGCTCAAGGAAAACGTCATCATGGGCCGGCTCATTCCCGCCGGAACCGGTCTGGAGCACTACCGCAGCATTCAATTGCTGACGGAAATGCCGCCACCGGCGCCTATGGACGAAATTCCGGAAGCTGCCGAACTTACACCGGAAGAGGCCGCCGCGCTCGATTTCCTCCAAAAGGACACCGAAGCCGACGCCGCAACCGAAGGCTAAGCCACTTCCATCCAGGAAATTCAGGGCGCTCGCTTAACGCGGGCGCCCTTTTTTCTTTGCTAGACGGAACTTAGCGGTACTTTTAGGTACGTTCAGGAACGTGCCTACGCCGCTTCCATTGAAGAAGCGGGGACAGGTTGCCTACAATCAAAGTGCTCTTGCGTTAACCAGGTGATACGGGTGTATCCGCCACGTCATGTCTGACACCGAAAACAAAAATCAAGCTGTGTCCAGCACGCCGCCAGCGAACGGAAAGGCCAGCGTATCGTCGCGCCTGGCGCAGTTTGAGAAACGCCAAAAGGAATTGTGGCGTGTCACCTTCCTGATTCTCCTGGTCCTCGCCACGGTTTTCGCGGCAACCTCATGGGATACGCTGCGCTCGCTCACACATCGTTACGAAGCGCTTCCCATCGGGCTCGTCGTATTGCTTGTTTTATTCGGCGCACACGTTTGGAAGCGCTCACAGGAAATCTCCGAGCTCCGCGGCTTGGTTCAAGGCATCGAGCAGCGTGACGCGGAACCTGCCACGGAAAAGCAATTCGATCAGTTGTTCGACAGGATCAGTCGGTCCCAGCAGGGTTATCGCGATCTCATCGATTCCTTTGATGACGTTTTGATCGCGCTGACTTTGGACGGCGAAATCCGAGCAGTCAATCGCAGTTTTGCCGATCTCGTTTCGGCTCCCTACCAGGACATCGTTGGTAAGCCTCTGTCTGAATTCGCTCAGGAAGGCGCTGGTGAGGGTCACGATCTCGTCAAGCGCGCCATGCCGAAATTCCTCGAGCGTCGCACCTGGTCCGGTGTGGTCAATGTGCGTCTCAACAATCAGCCGGGCGTTTTTTATTTCGACTGCACCGCGAACGCCATGTTGCGCGATGAAAAGGTTCACGGCATTACCGTGCTCGCCCGCGATGTCAGCGCCCTGCGCAGAAACGAAGCCCGTTTCACCGAACTCTTCGAAACCCTGCAAGAGGGCATCTACATCATCAACGTAAGCGGCGATATCCTCGACGCTAACCCCGCGTTAGTGCGCATGCTCGGTTATGACTCCAAGGAAGAGCTCCTCGCCTGCCGCGTCCCGGACATATTTCACGACCGCGATGAGCGCAAGAGCCTGAAAAACGAGGTCGAGCGCCAGCCTATTTTGCAAGGCCGCGAAATCACGCTAACGCGCAAAGATGGCACTTCGTTGATCTGCCTGAACACCGCGGCCGCCGTCCGTGACAGCGCTGGCACGGTAATCCGTTATCAAGGCGCGCTCATGGATGTTACCGCCAGCCGCGTCATGGAGCGTCGCCTCCACCAGCAGCAGGAATTTGCGCGCCGCCTGATTGATAGTTTTCCGGACTTGATATTCGTGTTGGATAACGCCGCCAGCTACACCTTCGTCAGCCCTCGTGTCGTGGAAATATTGGGTTTTGAGCCCGAAGAAATACTCGAGACGGAACTCGGCGCGCGCACTCATCCTGAAGATCGAGGTGCTCTGCGCACCATGTATGACGAAATCCTGGCCGGCCGCGAAACATTTGCCTCCGTCGAAGCTCGCGTGCGTAATAAAAAAGGCGAGTGGCGCCGCTTGCGCTTTCACTTCAGCCCGCTTTTCGACGAAATGGACAAGATCGATGGCGTCATTATTTCCGGCCGCGACGTTACCGACCTCAAGCGTCTCGAAGAACAATTGATCCAGGCCGAAAAACTTGCCGCCATGGGCCAGATGCTCGCGGGTGTGGCCCACGAATTAAACAATCCGCTCACCGCCATCCTGGGTGTTACCGAGTTGCTTCGCGAACGCCCCGGCTCCGACGAAACTATGCAGCGTCAGTTGGAATTGACCCATCGCCAAGCCCGCCGCGCCGCGCGCATTGTCCAAAATTTGTTGGAATTCTCCCGCCCCGCTTCGCCGCAAAAGAAACCGCTGGACGTCAATGTGCTCATCGAGCGCACCCTCCAGCTGCAGGAGCACTCCTTGCGGCGCAATCAGATCGAAGTTCATTTTCAGCCGCAGCCCGGCTTGCCCGCGGTCATGGGTGACGGCAACCAGTTGATTCAGGTTTTGCTGAATCTGGTTACTAACGCCGAACAAGCCATCCGTGAAGTTCGCGATGCCGGGCACATTCACATCCGCATGGCACTGCGCGCCGGCCGCATTTCCGTCACCGTAGAGGATGATGGCGTCGGCATTCGTCCCGAAGCCATGCCGCGAATCTTCGATCCCTTTTACACCACCAAGAGGCCCGGCGGTGGCACCGGCCTGGGCTTAAGCATTTGTATGTCGATCATCCGGGAACACGGCGGCAACCTGGACGCCAAGGCGCTGCCCACCGGTGGCTCGATATTCGCTCTCGATCTTCCGATTGTCGCGGATCCCGCCATAGCGTCGGCACCAGTCCCATCACCGAAGCTCTCTGCCAAGCCTCTTCCGGCGTCCCCGGAAAATAATCACAAAGAGGTTCGGGGCCGCGCCGTCCTGGTCATCGATGACGAGGAAAGTATCCGCATGCTTCTGGAAGAAGGTTTGTCCGCTTTCGGTCTCCGCGTGGATTGTGCCGCCGATGCCCAGGCTGCTGCCGCCCAGCTGGCCGTGCGGCCCTACGACGTGTTGCTTTGCGATTTGAATCTTGGGCGTGGCGGCGATGGCAAGGTCAGCGGTCGTGATGTTGTCGATCAATTGCTCGCCGCGGTAGGTCCGGAGAAGCCCTCCACCATTTTCATGACTGGAGACTTTGTCGAAGCCCAGGCATCCGCGGCAGGCTCAAGCGAGTCTCGGATCTTGCAAAAGCCCTTCAGGATTTCAGATGTTCTGACCCTGGTGCAGGAAGTTTGCGCCACGAGGCGCTTCGAAAACGTGAACGTAAACGTAAAGAACTAACTGACGGTTCCCCGCGGCCCGTCGGCAAACCGCGGAAAATATAAGAGAGTCAGCCTACGTCTTGCTTGTTAGTGCCCTGACGGTGCGTCCACCCCAAAATCCCACACAAAAATGTTCAGCCCGTCGGGCAATATTTCCGCCAGCGCATATTCACCGGGGGGCAGCGGTTCGCTCAGCGTAAAACGATAAACATTTTTAGCGATTTCCCACCGTTGAATGGAAATGGTATTCATTTCCGAAGAAATCTTCTGCCCAAACATACTCTTGATGGACTCTAGCCGTCTCTTACCGCCCTTCACCGTGGCCCGCACCAGCTGCACGTCCGGCCCATCCATGCCCGGGCGGCTGCTCTGCCAAATGGCAGTTGGATTATCCGGATCGGGCGCTACTTCCCGCAGATAAAATTCAGGCGGGCCGGTGGCGATCGATACACGAATCTTGGAAGCCGCCCCCGGAATTTCGACATTACGTTTGCCGGGAATGATGGGAATGGGCGAAATCACCTGCGCCAGCACGCGTTTTTTGTCGCTGCTGGCTCGTGCTCCCACTTGTTCCAGTGGCGTAACCGTTTTTCCCGCTACCGCAAACATGCCTTCGCCGCTGGGCAGAAAAACTCCCTGGCCCACGGTCAGGCTCGCGTCCACGTCGACGACCGACACCACCTGTCGCGCTTGCTCTTGCGCCTGAACCTTCTTTACCAGCGCTGCTTCGGCTTTTTCGTCCGCAATTCGTGCTTTTTCCGTCGCGTCCCAGTCCACCATCGCGGCCGGAATCTCTTCCCAGTCGCCACGTTCCACGCTGAAGTACCGTACTCGGTCCCCATTTCGTTCGTAGCTGCGCACCAGTTGGAAATTCCCGTCCTTCAGCATCAATTTCGTGCCGTGCGACAAGCGGTTCTTCGCCGCATCTGTTTTCGGCGTACCAGATTTACCCGAGTCGCCCGTGGCACTCCCCGCCGTTTGGCCATAACTGCCTGTAACTGTCAGCATGCCAGTCCCCGCCATAAAACATAACAGGGCCAGTATGGTTGTTCTTGCGGTGTGCATGGAGATATAGGATGCGATGCGTCCGGAGTTCTAACGGTTTGTCTCACGGCCAGCATAACCCCGCAACTTTGCCCTGACAACTTCCAGCTAATCCCTATCGCCAGGCGCAAACGGCAGAAAAAAAAAGCTCCCGGCCAAAGCCGGGAGCCACCGTCCGCAACAATTTTCCGTTAATCGTTCCTTAGTGCGTGCACTTCGGAAATAAAGTTACCAGCACCATCAAGTCGGAGAGCGTGAACAGCCATTGGTCCGCGGTCATGCTGGCGGCTTCAGCGGCGCGCGCGATGAAACCGAGATGACGGCTCTTGGCGAAATTATGCAGGTGATCCACGCAAATGCCCGTTAGCGTGGCCACTTCTGAATCGGTGAAAATCTTCTGACTCGATTTTACGGTAACCATGGCTCCCTCGATCTCTCCGTCGAGTTGCTCCGATTACTGAGATGCTGAAAGCATCATATCGGCTGCACGAAATTCAGAGCAATAGTCGTTCCGTTCTATGGCCGGAAAACTACCGGCTGGTACTTTCGTTAAATATCCAGTGAATTCGCCTGTTTTTCGCATCCTTTTACAGGAAATTCAGGACTTGGCGGCAGTGCGTTAGTGAAAACCGGCGCGTAAAAATGTCCCCATTTTGCAAAGTCGCTACACTTTTCGGTAGCCGAACATTTCTGAAGCGGCGAAACAATCGTCTACCTACAGTGTTTTACTGAGTGTTAACGAAGCGTTCATGGTGAGGACAGATTTTTTGACGCGGTGAATCAAAATTCCGTCCACACTGCTGGACGCCGTGTCGTTATTTTGGCAGTAAATATCGACGGGTCAGAACTGGAAGGCCAGCGGTTATTCTTTCGGCTGCGTTGCGCATCTCAAGCTGCCGTTTCGTCGCAAAAATTATTTTGCTGGCCAGAATCCAGAAGAGTGCGTCTAAACACTAGCGCCGCCCGCTTGCTCAAACGCGTACGCGAGTTGCAGCACCCGCGCTTCGTCAAACGACGCGCCAAAGATCTGTAACCCCACTGGAAGTTTGCCGCAGACCTTTCCACACGGAACGGAAATTCCCGGCACCCCCGCCAATGATCCTGTAACTGTATATATATCAGCAAGATACATCTGTAGAGGATCTTGCGAACGCTCCCCTAATCGAAACGCCGGCACCGGCGAAGTGGGCGTCACGATAGCGTCCACCTTCTCAAAAGCATCTCGGAAATCTTTCGCGATTAGCGCTCTGACCTTCTGCCCTTTCAAATAATAGGCGTCGTAATATCCCGCCGACAGTACATACGTTCCCAGCACAATCCGCCGTTTTACCTCATCACCAAATCCTGCCCCGCGAGTTTTTCGATACATCGCCAGCAAAGAATCGCTGTCCACCCGCAATCCAAATCGCACGCCGTCATACCGTGCCAGGTTGGAGCTCGCCTCGGCAGTCGCAATAATGTAATACGTAGCAATGGCGTAATCGGTGTGCCGCATGCGAATCTCCACCAGTTCGCATCCGAGCTTTTTGTAAATCTCCAGACCCGCTTCAATTTTTTGCCGTACCGGGGCATCCATGCCTTCCCCAAAATATTCCTTGGGAACGCCCAAGCGCAATCCCTTTACGGGTTTCACGATCTCGTTTTGGTAATCCGGCACTGAAGCCGTAGTCGAAGTTGAGTCGTGGGGATCTCGCCCCGCGATCACCCCTAACACCGCGGCCACATCTTTAATATTTGTGGCGAAAGGTCCGATGCGGTCCAGCGATGACGCGAATGCGATCAATCCATAGCGCGACACCCGCCCGTAGCTGCCCATCATCGCCGGTACCCCGCAAAATGACCCTGGTTGTCGTATCGACCCCCCCGTGTCCGTGCCCAGCGCCGCTACCGCCAGTCCTGCCGCAACCGCTGCCGCTGACCCGCCACTCGATCCTCCCGGCACACGGTCCGTGGATGCCGGGTTTTTCACCGCCCCATAAGCAGAGTTTTCATTGGAACTACCCATCGCGAATTCATCGCAATTCGTCTTGCCCAGAATGATCGCGCCCGCCGCATCCAGCCGTTCGATAGCCGTGGCATCATACGGCGGCACGTAATTCTGCAATATCCGCGATCCGCAGGTCGTGACGATCCCCCGCGTGCTGATCACATCCTTCACCGCAATTGGCACTCCGGCCAGGGCAGGCAGCGGTTTACCGGATGCGATCAAGGCATCTATTTTGTCGGCTTGCTTGCGAGCCCGTTCGGGAGCCAGCGCCAGAAAAGCGTTTAATTCCGGATTTCGCGCTTCGATGCGCTTATAAAATTCCGCGGTAAGTTCGCGCGCGGAAATCTTCTTCTCGGTAAGCGCGGTGCGGACTCCATCGATTGTCCACGCTGTCGTCAAAGTTAGAGCTCATCCTTCGCGAAATTTTTAATAAAATGAAAAGGGACTCGCCCGGTAAGTCTAGCTAAATCCAATTAAATAGATTCGCGACTTGTGAAGTCTACCGTTCAATCACTTTCGGCACGCGGAAATAAGGCGGTTCCGGATCGGGTGCCTGGCGCAGCACATCCTCCGCCACCGCGGAAGGCACTACCAGATCTTCGCGCAGGGTCGCGTCCGCGGATTGGTCGTCGGCCAACACCTGCGCCATGGGCTCCACGACGGATGTATCCAACTCATTCAATTTGCCGATGTAATCGAGAATCTCGTCGAGCTGACGCCGGTACTTTTCCAACTCGTCTTCGCTTAAGTCCAGGTAGGCAAGTTCCGCCACACGCAACACATCTTCGCGAGTAATTTTCACTGGATTCCTCAGCGCCCCGCCGGAGCCGCTTCCACTGCCTTGCGCGGGTATTTTTTCTGAATGTAGTTATCCACCAGGGCCTGGAAAGCTACTGCCAATTCCGCGTAAGTGCCTTCCAAAGTCACATCTTTTTTCCCATCAATGTATACCGGGCACCGCGGCGCCTCGCCGGTTCCCGGCAAGCTGATGCCGATATTCGCGGCTTTCGATTCACCTGGCCCGTTTACGATGCAGCCCATCACCGCCAGGGTCAATTCCTCCACGCCGTCGTACTGCGTCTTCCAGATAGGCATCATGTTCCGGATGTAATCTTGAACGCTTTCCGCCAGCTCCTGAAACGTAGTGCTGGTAGTCCGCCCGCATCCCGGGCACGCCGTAACGCTTGGAGAAAACGAACGCAGCCCCAGCGATTGCAGCAGTTCGCAAGCTGCGTAGACTTCTTCGCGCCGGTCGCCGCCTGGACGCGGCGTGAGCGAAACGCGAATCGTATCGCCAATCCCGTCGTACAGCAGCACGCCCAGCGAAGCCGCGGACCACACCAGTCCTTTCGTTCCCATGCCCGCTTCCGTCAACCCAAGATGCAGCGGCTGTTCGGTCTTTGCGCTCAAATCGCGATAAACGGTAATGAGGTCGCGCGGCCGCGAGGTCTTGCAGGAAATAATAATCTGATCGTTTCTCAATCCCGATTCCAGCGCCAGTTCCGTCGATTGCAGCGCGGATAGCACCATGCATTCATTGATAATTTGTTCCGATTCTTTTCCCAGATTCTGGTCGGTATTTTCCTGCATCTTCTGCATGACCAATTCTTGATTCAGCGAACCGCCGTTCACGCCAATGCGCACCGGCTTGCCATGCTCGCGCGCCACTTTGCAGATCGTAGAGAATTGCTCATCTCGCCGTTGTCCCGCGCCCACATTGCCGGGATTAATCCGATATTTATCCAGCGCTGCCGCGCATTCCGGATATTTCGTCAGCAACACGTGCCCATTGTAATGAAAATCGCCAATGATCGGCACGTTGCATCCGGCTTCCAGCAACCGTTTCTTGATCAACGGCACCGCCGCAGCTGCTTCCGGCACGTTCACGGTCCAGCGCACAATCTCCGAACCCGCCTCTGCCAACTCCACGGTCTGCCGAAATGTAGACTCCACGTCCGCGGTGTCCGTATTGGTCATGGACTGCACCACTACAGGTGCACCGCCGCCTACGCGCACATGCCCGACCTTCACGGCGTAAGTCTTCCGCCGCGGATGCTTGCTTACGTTGGCCTCAAACCCTTCTATTTGCGTAAACATTCTCCTCAATTCTAACGTGATTCACCCCTTGCAGGGAACCCGCGCTCTGTTTGTGTGGTTCGGGAACCGTGGCTTAACGCTACTTTCAGAAACGAAGCCCGAAGATGCTTTAGCGACCTTGTCGATTGAGCGGTCTCTGCGTCTGAATCCCCGTTATGCCATCCGCGCCATCGGCAATTTTGCGGCACCACTGCGATCGCCAGCGCGCTGATTCAGGAGAGATAGCTATGATTCTGATCACCGGAGCCTCGCGTTGCGGCTAATCTACAAACTTCCGCGTAATCCCAGGGCGTCAGCATTTTCTCGCAACGCCGCGATACAAAACTGCACATGCTCCTCAAGCGGCACTCCCAACTCTTCCGCGCCTTTGCGCACATCTTCGCGGTTGATGCCCTTTGCGAAGGCCTTATCCTTCAGCCTCCTTTTCACCGAATCAACTTCCAAATCCAGAATGCTTTTTGACGGTCTCACGTATGAGCAGGCCGTCAGAAATCCAGCCAGCTCATCGCAGGCAAAAAGTGTGTGCTCCAACTGAGATGTGCGCGGCACGTTTGTATAATCCGCATGCGAAAGAATCGCGCGCACCATTTCTTCCGGATACCCCAGCTCCCGCAGAATCTTTGCGCCTTCCGCCGGGTGCTCCTTGTCCGCGGCGTGCTCATTGTTTGGCCACCGCTCGTAATCGAAATCGTGCACCAGCGCGGTAATCCCCCAGAGATCTTCGTCCGCGCCGAATTTCCGTGCATACGCTCGAACGCACGCTTCCACCGCGAGCATATGCTTGCGCAGACTCTCCGAACTCGTATATTCACACAGCAATTTCCAGGCATCCTCACGCGTGGGCATCTGCACCTCTCTCAAAAGCTCAACAGCATACAGAAAAATCTAACTATCCGCTCGCTTCAGTATTTTTCTCGCGCGAAAAATGTTTTTCCATTGTTGCACGCAGCCAAGTTTAAGGTGAGATTTGTGGGTCGCGGCTTTAGCCGCGACGCAAATGCGTTGGCAGGGTTTCGGCCTTTAGCTCCTGAATGCTGCAATTTTCTGCTGAAGTTTGTGCGCCGTAAAAAATCGATCGGCTGTTATTGACTGCGGACCATCGCGTTAAAAAGTACCTAATTTATTTGGTACCTGTCCCTCCGTACAGGGCGAACGCCTAGCGTAACCTCTCAAAAAAAATTAAAAAAAACTAAAAATACTCTTGACACCAACCGTCTCTCGGGAGAAACTCCCTCTCGCGCCAGTTACTGTCTTCCCCCCTTAGAACGTTCCAGCGTTCTCATCCCATCCGCACGCCGGAAAAAACAGTCAGCAAGGAGTGCCGGTGTCTTCACAAATTGATAAAGAAACTATGAATTCGTTGGATTCATTCGAGATGGACAGGGAAGTCATTCGCTGCAAAACCTGTGGCCTCGTGCAATACCGGACGCGTACCGGTAACTGCCGCCGTTGTGTGCGAGCCCTGCCGCAGCGTCTGGAGTTTCTGATTCCTCAAGCTGCACCTGAGGAGGAAGTAGTAGCTGAGGTGGCCTCTGACCGCTTCATTAACCAGGAGACGGTCGAGAATATCGGCCAGCGCATTCGCCAGTTGCGCGAATCGCGCGCGATGACCCAGAGCCAGCTACAATCGCGCTCCAAGGTTTCGCGTTCCTACCTGTCGCGCATTGAGAGTGGCCAGATGACTCCTAGTCTCGGCACTCTGGAAAAAATCTCCGAAGCGCTCAACGTCGGCTTGAACCGGTTCTTTATCCCGGAATCCGACGGCGAAGCGCTCCTCGAAGATCCGTTCATCCAGGGATTGCGCCCCTTTTTGCGCCAGTTGGATTGGGAGCAATGGCAATCCATTCTGAAGAGGCTCCAGGCTATCAGCGATCACGTTGCTGCGATTCCGGCCACGCTCCGCCCTATCGGTAATCCGGCGCGCCTGCCTCAGCAGCAAGCGTCGGCGAATGGCAACGGCAATGGTAACGGTAACGGTAACGGTCACATCGGGACCGGCCATTCGAATGGACACGCGCTCACCCATGCCCACGGCAATCCCCAGGGCTATCCAATGCGACGCCCGGGTGCGCCGGTTTATCAGCGCTCGCTAGCCAAGATGTAATCGATCTACCGCGACCAGCTCAACGTAACAAACGGGATAAACAAGAATGTTTATCCCGTTTTTCTTTTTTAGTTGTTGTCTCGGCGGTCTTCGAAGTTGATTTGGAAATTGGCTGCCCCATTCTTGCGGTTTTTGCAAGGGTGGGGCTTTTTCTGAGCTCTTGAACTTTTCTTTAAGTTTTCCCTTGAAGTCGAGCCTTTGAGGCACGCAGGCCCTCGGAGGGCTTTACAGCCGAATTATTGCCGCACCACCGAAACTTTCGCGCTAGGCACCTCCAGCCGCATGAGCCGGTGGTTCGAATCAAGTAGCAGCAGCACTTCCAGATCAGTCGTCGTCACTCGCAATCCTTCATAAGCTTTTCCATCCACCGTCTGCGAGCCCGTAGCTTCCACCGAGATAGTTCCCGGCGTCAGATCCTGCGGGATAAGCACCGGAAAAGTCTGCGTGCCGCGTTTCGTCCAGTCATACAACTTCGCCAGCAGCGCGTACTGGTCATACAGATTGTTGTCCAAAATCGCAATCACTGGGACGTTGAAGGAAAGATCCTGCTCGAACGGCCGCGCTCCCTGCATCTGCAAAGTAATTTTCGCCGTGCCGTTGGAAAAAACCACGTGTGCTCCGTTAGTTTTGTCCGCGCGCGAAGTCCAGTCGTAGCTGATGGGTGCGCCGTCCGCTTGCAACATCAATGTTCCGCTGACGCTGGTAGCGGCCGTCGTCCCCGGCACCTTCAATTCCGTCGTCCCTTTCGCCAGCCAGTTGTTTCCCGTCTGCGAAAGTTCAAACTGCTCGCTGCCGATAGTTTCGCCGTTCAGCTGAATTACCAATTTTCCTTTGTCTGGACTAAAAACTGACGCTCCGCCAGCGGCCGCACCGCCATTCGCCAACAGCAGCGGGGAAATCGTGCAGCCCAAAACCATCGCAAGTGCCGGCAGCTGAGACATTTTTGTGGGCGCTTTTTTCATCGGCATCTCCATCCATCTCATCCCGAGCATCACGGCTTCTCCACGACGAGGTGCTCTTCCCCCGCGCCGCCGCCTACAATTCCACGGCGCAATATTTCCGCCACCACCGTTGCCGGTTCCGCGGAACTGTCCACGCGATAATCTGCTTGCTGGTACGACGGCAGCCGTTGCGCGTGCAGCATTCGAAAGCTCGACTCATCGCGAAATAATGGGCGCCCCGGCATGATCATGCAGCGCGACAACAGCATTTCCATCGGCGTGTCCAGCCATAGTACGGTCACGCCGGCGGCGCGCAAAAATTCCGGGCATCCCGCTTGCGCATACGTCCCTCCACCCAGCGCCAGCACCATACCTTCTTTATGTTCCGCAGCCCGTCCCAGCGCGGCCCGCAGCTGATCCGCTTCCATTTGCCGAAACGCCGTCTCGCCCAGCCGTTCAAATATTTCCGGAATGGCCAATCCCGCGGCCTCTTCGATGCGTGCATCGAGGTCCACGAATCGCCAGGCAAGTTGGCGCGCCAATAGCGAGCCCACGGTAGTCTTGCCAGAGCCCATAAAGCCTGCAAGGCATAAAATCTGTACACGGGCGCGCGGCCCGCGCAAAGGCGGAGGTTGTGTCACGTTTGTTTGCCGCGAAAAACTAATCGCGCTTCAGAATGCGGATTGTACCACTGTAGGAAGAAAGTTCGACTTTCGCGAAACCCATGCCCACCGTGCCGAAAAGACCCTTGGAAAATTTAGAGGCCATATGTTTTACGCCGTGAGAATCAGGCTTCAGATATTGCGCCGCTTGATTGTCCACCGTGCCGGTTGCCGTTTGCGCGTTCAAGTCAAAGGAATCGTTGCCAGAAAAGCGCACTTCCACCAAGCCCTTGCCGCTGCGCATGCTGTACAGCCCGGTGTGCACGAAATCGCCGTCAAACAAAATATTGCCGGTCATGGTCCGCAACTTCACGTTACTCAAACTTGGTTGCAACACTTGAGCGCTCCCGCTGATGGAGCTGAATTCCAATTTTCCAGCGCATTGCGTGCATACCAGTGAGCCACCGGTTGTGGTCACGATTATGTAGCCGGAAACTTCTTTCAGATGGACGTCCCCCGCCACGCTGTCGAGGGTCATGTCGCCAGTTACCTGTTCAACGTAAATTAATCCTGTTTGGGTTTTAAGCTGCAGTTCCGTTTCTTCCGGAACCGTCAACTGAAAGTTCGCTTCCATTTCTCTGGCGTTCGCCGTGGAATCGACAATACTGGAGGTCACGTCGATGCGGTCGCCGGCTTGTTCCGTCTCAACAGCAATCTTCTCGGAGGCCTTCGTACCGGTCACCACCACTTCAGAATTTTTCCAGGACTTCACTTCAATGCGTCCGTTGCCAACGTTGCGAATCACCACCACCGGCCGGCCTTTGACAGTGAAGTGTTTTTCCACTCGCTGCGGCGCCGCGTTGGCCGCCATCCATGGCGACAGCAGCACGCCCGCTCCGATTACCGGCAGAATCGCCCTTCGCCTCAACACCGTCGATAGCTTCATTTCAGTTCAGGCTCCCCCCGCGATCCATCATCGCGGACAGTAATTGCGCTTTTTGCTGATACGCGTTAGTTAAATATTCGCGTGCAAGTTCATCGGAGGGTTCTTCCCTGACGCGACGCTCGCAATCTGCAATGAACTCGTTAACTTGCTCCAAATTTTGTCGCAGCGAAGCATCCACCGCCGAGTTCTCCCCGGTGCTGGCCAGCTGCATGTTCGCGAGATCATGCTCCTGTTGGCGCAAAGCCGTAACCGTCGAAGCGTAAGGATCTTCTTGTGCCTGTTGTCCCTGCCGCATCTGGTCGCGGGGCTGGCTCCCCAGCAAAAATGCCACCATGATCATCACCATAGCCACTGCTGCGGTAGCCAGGCTGCGATTCCGGAATAGCTCCGCGAACGATTGCCACCACGGTACCCGGTCGCCCGAAAGTCCGCGAATAGTTCCTTCGCGTACCAGCTCATTTCGAATGGAAATCCAAATGTGTTCAGGAGGATCAAGCTCGGCGGGAAGTTGGTGCGCCAACGCCACGATGCCTGTTACGTCCTCAAAAAAATGCTTACAGGCATGGCACTCAGAAAGGTGTTGGCGGGCTGCTGCGGAAAGTGGCGCCAAACCCTCTTCTTCAAAGAATACTTCTAATTCCCTGCACTGCATTGCACATCACCCCGCGGAAAGGACACTGGATGGCTTTCCGCCCCGCTTCTCGTGCGCAGTCCATAACACGAATTGCGCCCTATTCTAGCTCAACCCGTCTGTCCCGTCTGCGTTTTTGCGATCTGGCGTTCATTTCTGGCCTGCTCTCGTACTTCCTCTTGCAGCAAGTCACGCAACCGGGTTCGAGCCTTATGCAACTGCGACTTCGAATTGCCTACCGAGCATCCCATGATGTCTGCAATCTCGTTATGCTCGTAGCCTTGCACGTCGTGCAGCACGAACACGGTGCGATATCCCGGGGGCAGTTTTTCAATCGAACGTTCCAGATTGACCCGGTCTACCGCGCCCGTCAGCTTCAAGTCCGGCGCACCTATATCTTTTCTCGGCCCTCCGGTCTCTTCGTCTGGCTCCGTCGTTTCTTCCAGAGAAGCTACCGGGAGCGTTTTCTTCCGCAAGCGCATCAGCACCACATTAACGGTCATGCGATGCAGCCACGTGGAAAACGCCGATTCACCTCGAAAAGTCCCGATCTTGCGGAAAAGCTGCAGAAACGCTTCCTGCATCAGATCTTCCGCATCGCTCGGATTACCTACCATTCGCAGGCACAGTGCGTATACGCGGCGGCCATGAAGCCGGTATAAAAACTCAAAAGCCGCAGCATCTCCGGCCTGAGCCAGACGAATAGCGTCCGCCTCACTCATCGTCTTAGGCGACAGCGAACTTGTCGCTTGTTTTGGCGATTGTGAAACAGCTGAAGCGCTCGGATCGCTTGGTCTATTACGCGCCAACGGTCCAATTGCAGCGCATCCACACGTTCGGATGCACCGTATCCCTCCTAGAGTTGTCCTTGCAGTAGCCGGCATTGCCCTAAAGTACAAACCCGCTTCCACGGGTTTTGTTCCCCGAAGCGACCCATCGGGATGCTGCCGGCGAGCAGGTTTGGCTATTTTCCCGCGCTATGGGCTATACGTCTATGCCGTAAATGGTGATTCGCGATAATTTCACTTTCCTTTGTGGCAGCTCTCCATGCCCCCATTACCGATTTCTGGAAGCTTCCCAGCTGATCGTCTGGCAAGGCCCGCAGGAACGACTTCAACAATACAATCGTTTCCCTCAGGCAAGTATTGAGATCGTAATGGGCGGCATCGATGGTATTCCACAGCAGGAAGGGATCAACCGATAATCCTGTACCCAACTCTTCCGCGCTCGCGCAATACTCTTTCCCAAGGTTTTCTACCATTTCCAGTAATGTGCCCAATTTATGCAGGAACTGGGTGCGTTGCGATAGCAAAACTCTACTCAGTAGCCCGCTCATGCGCGCCGACCGCTGCCCTTTTGCGGTTTGAAAGTTTTGAGGGTCCAGTGGAGCGGCATTCGGTACCGTGCCGTAATGCTTGGCATGTTCGCTCAGCACGCGAATCAAAGATGCCAGCGGCTCGGTCAGCCGCGCGCAAAGGCTCGGCGTTACGTTCACCGCTTGGCAACACATCATCAGCCGGCCTTCGCGACGTAGTGCTAGGGCTTCGTTGAGCGAAACGCTAAGCATCCCGTACGCGCACTCCAGCCTTCTCACGTATGCGGTAAAAACTTTTAATTTTTCTTCCGGTAGGCGGGCACGCCAGTCTTCTTGCACAGTGCCACGACGACCTGAGAGCGGGCTGCTGGGGTCTCTCAAGTTGGGTCTCCTGGGGACAGACCGGGAGTATAACAAACTACGCGAGCCGAGGCCCGTTTTTATTAGTTCCTCTTACCCCATGGCTTGTAGGGCGGTAAACCACCGGCTATTGGGCTTATACCCGCAATGGCTCATTTGTCAGTTAATTAAGATTCATTGTCCGCATTCTGACTTGCTTACGTGTTTACGCCGGGTCAGCCGAAATGTGCTGCGTGGCCGGAATTCTCTCCACGCCACTCCATGGTTCCTTGCTCAATTCCGCCATTGGCCGCTATACTCGCCCTCCAACAACCGAAAGGATATTTCCCGTTTGCAATTTGAGCCTCGCGATCAGTTTGAGCAGCGCCAGAAAAAGCTTGAGCAGATTCAACAGCTTGGCTTTGATCCATTTCCTCGCGAATTTCGCTGGACTCACACCCCAGCAGAGCTTGTTCACGCCTATTCCCAATCATCCGCAACTGAACTGGAGGCCAACCGTCGCGACGTTCGCGTCGCCGGACGCATCGTTTCCCTTCGTCTCATGGGCAAGGCCGGTTTCGCCCATCTGCAAGGCAGCGGCTGCCGCATTCAGATCTATGTAAAGAAGGATGTGGTCGGAGAAAAAGGTTTCGAGCTTTTTCACCTGTTGGACTTGGGCGATTCCATTGGGGTCCGCGGCCATCTGTTTCGCACTCGCACCAACGAGCTGTCCATATTTGTGGAGGAGCTCTCCCTGCTTTCTAAGGCGCTCTTGCCCCTGCCCGAAAAATGGCACGGCTTGACCGATGTCGAGCTACGTTATCGCCAGCGCTATCTGGATCTTATTGCCAATGACGCGTCCCGTCAGATTTTTGCCACCCGCGCTCGCATCATTCAGGAGTTGCGCAAATTCTTCGATTCCAGAGGATATATAGAAGTAGAAACCCCCATGATGCATCCCATCCCTGGCGGAGCTACTGCTCGTCCTTTTGTAACCCATCACAACACCCTGGACATGGACCTTTACTTGCGCATCGCCCCGGAGCTTTACCTGAAGCGATTAACCGTTGGCGGTCTTGACCGCGTTTACGAGATCAATCGCAATTTCCGCAACGAAGGGATCTCCACGCAGCACAATCCCGAATTCACCATGCTGGAATTTTACGAGGCCTACAGCAACTATCGCGATTTGATGGACCTCAACGAAAATCTTTTTGCGCTCCTGGCTACCAACATCACCGGTTCCACGACTATAAAGTACGGGGAGTACGAACTCGATTTTGCAAAATTCGAGCGTCTTTCCATGCGCGAAGCCATCATTAAATATTGGCCCGCGCAACTGCACCACGTACCGGCGCTGGCAGAATTTTCGTTACCTGATGGCCCCGCCGCAATCGCCCGGCGCTACAACGCTTGGGCCAAAACTGCTGGCGCTCCTTATGCCGCTGCCAAGGGAAATTTAACTGCCGGTGAATGGACCGGGCTGTTATTCGAAACCATAGCCGAAGACAAATTGATCCAGCCCACCATCCTTTACGATTTTCCTATCGACATTTCGCCGCTATCAAAACAGAAACCCGACGACCCCTCGCTGGTCGAGCGTTTTGAAATCTACGTTGCCGGAATGGAAATCGCCAACGGCTTCTCCGAGTTAAATGACCCCGCGGAACAGGAGCGCCGTTTCCTGGCGCAAATTGCGGAAGGCGGTGATGAATCTCCTAAGCGCCTCGACGTGGATTACATCCAAGCTCTTTGTTATGGAATGCCCCCCACCGCCGGCGAAGGTATCGGCATAGACCGTCTGACCATGCTGCTCACCGATTCCAAATCCATTCGCGACGTTATTTTATTTCCTTTATTACGCCCGGAGCTTCCAGAATCTCAATCGGATTCACCAGCTGCCAATCCCAGCGGGAAAGCGTAACCAGCAGGGCCTCCCATGCGCTTTGAATGGTTTGTAGCCCGGCGTTATCTGCGGTCACCACACCGTCCAGCGGTACTCCGCCTGGTCACTTTATTTTCGATTATTGGTGTAGCTGCGGGCGTAGCTACATTAGTAATCGCGCTGGCCATGAACACCGGCTTCCGCGAAACGCTCCAGGATCACTTGCTTGGCGTGACCGCCCACATTTCCCTTACGCATCCTGGTTCCGGCGGCATTCGCGATTACGAATCGCTGGCCACAAAATTGTCCGCGATACCCGGAGTCCGCTCTGTCACTCCAGCGGTGTATCAAACCGTGCTTATGACCTTTGCTAGTCAATCGCGCGGCGTGGTCACCAAAGGCATCAACCCCGAGCGAGAGCGTCGCGCCGACGAAGCGCTGCAGCGCATCGTTGCTGGTCAACTCGATTTCTCCCCAGACAAAGACGGCATCGGCGCGCTCCTCATCGGCAAACAACTCGCCGAAGAGTGGAAACTTTCGCCTGGGGATTACGTGACCCTCATGAGTCCTCAGGGCCGCTTGACTCCCTTCGGACTGCTTCCGCGTTCCCGAAGATTTCGCATCGCTGGCGTTTTCGATTCCGGCTTTTACGATTACGACCAGAATTGGTGTTTCCTCACCCTCGCTGACGCGCAAAATCTCTCCGGCGGCGGCGATGCCGTCAATGTTCTGGAATTTCGGTTGATTAATCCCGAGAACGCCTCGGCCATCGCGCAACAAATTCAGCAAATTACCGGCCCCGGTTTTGCCACTTCCACTTGGATGGACGAGAACCGCGCCTTATTCCGCGCTTTGCGAATGGAAAAATTGGTTACCGCGATTTTCATTGGGCTGATCACTTTCGTCGCCGGCCTCAACATCCTGGTCGTGCTTTCCATGACCGTGACCGATAAGGCCCGCGACATCGCCGTTCTAATGTCCTTGGGAACCCGCCGCACCCAGATTCGAAAAATTTTTCTTTGGCAAGGAATCACCATCGGTGCCATCGGCACCCTTATCGGTCTATGTGGGGGCTATCTGTTCGCTTTTATCGCCGGTTTTTACCACTTAATTCCGCTTGATCCCCAGGTTTACGCCGTGCCCTACGTTCCTTTTCATCCAGGCTTATGGGATGGCCTGTGGATCACCCTAATAGCCATGGCTATCTCGTTTGGTGCCACTATCTTGCCGGCCTGGTCCGCCGCCAGTCTCTTGCCTGTGGAGATACTCCGTTACGAATGATAAGCGCTTTCGATTGGTGCGCAATTTGCTCCTAAAGCAGTGCAAGGCGAGGCGGGCCCGCACCGGTGCAACCCTCAAGCCGGTGAGCTCCAAAATAGCCCTCTTCAATCAGTTGAAACAAAGGATGTTAGTAAATGTACCAAAATGGTACTCGAGAGCCCACTTTCGCGAACCATCCAGCTAGGGCAAAAAAAGGAATCCTTTTGTCCAGTTGTGCAGACAATCTTGGCAAGCTTTTCGCGACCAAGACTATTAGCTACAAGTCGCACCATCGACGCATCTAAGTAGCTATGGGGCGTGGTGAACTTAGCGAAAAGCAAGTAATCCACGTAAGGTTTAGCAGATCCTAAATGACCACAGTAGATTCCAACTCGGGTTTTGGCATCGCGCAAGGTGCCACTCCGCAACTCGCGGATGCGCCGCTCAGTGCTGTCGTGTTGGAAGGTCGCAATCTGAAGAAAAGTTACGGTCAAGGTTCTAAAGTTTTGCCGGTGTTGTTGGACGCCAACATCACTTTGCACAAAGGCGAGATGATTGCCATTGTGGCCCCATCCGGTGCGGGCAAAAGTACTCTTCTGCACTTGCTGGCCGCGCTAGACATGCCGACAAGCGGTACAGTATACTTCGCGACGAAAGCTGTTGAATCGAATCAAGACTCGTTGCTCGCGGAATTTCGCAATCGGGCCGTTGGATTTCTCTGGCAACGGCACCAGTTGCTGCTTGATTTTACGGCCGAAGAGAACGTGGCCATGCCGCTGTTGTTGCGCGGCGAAAATTTCACCTCTGCGCTGGGGATGGCGCGGAAGTGGCTTACGGAGGTTGGCTTGGAATTTCGAGCCGGCCACCGTGCAGGGGAACTCTCCGGCGGGGAACAGCAACGCGTGTCGATTGCCCGGGCGCTTGTCACTGGGCCGGCGGTGTTGCTGGCTGATGAACCGACGGGGAACTTAGACGAGCAGAATGCTTGGGCTGTGTTCGAGTTGTTGGTTCGGTTGCATCGCACGCTAGGGTTGACGTCGCTTATTGCGACGCACAATCTGGCCCTCGCAGCGCGATGTGATCGGATTCTAACGCTGGAGCATGGCGTTCTTACCACCCGCAAGGCTACGGCCGCTGCGAGTGAGACCCCCGGGGGAGAAGCGAGCTAACGTGTTCGAACGTTATACCGAAAAAGCACGTCGCGTTATTTTCTTTGCAAGGTATGAGGCCAGTCAGTACGGCAGTCCTTACATCGAGACCGAGCACCTCTTGCTCGGTTTGATGCGCGAGGATAAAGCCCTGGCCAATCGCTTCTTGCGGCAACAGGGATCCATCGAGTCCATCCGCAAAGAGATTGAAGCGCGCATCACCATTCGTGAGCGCATCTCCACTTCCGTGGAGGTCCCTCTCAGCGCGGAGTGCAAACGCATCCTCAATATGGCTGGTGAGGAAGCCGAACGTCTCGGCGTAAAACACGTCGGCACCGAGCATTTGCTGCTCGGCATCTTGCGCGAAGAAAAATGTTTTGGCGCTGAGATTTTGATGGAGCGCGGTCTGCGCCTCTCCACTCTTCGCGAAGAGCTCGCCCGCACTTCCGGTGAGAAGACCACTGCTGCCCGCCCCAAGGAAACCTCTTTACTCGCGGAGTTCAGCCGCGATCTTACCCAGGCTGCTTCTGAAGGTTCTCTTGATCCGCTAGTCGGCCGCGACGGCGAAGTGGAACGCGTGATCCAGATTTTGTGCCGCCGCACAAAAAATAATCCTGTGCTCATCGGCGAGCCTGGCGTTGGCAAAACCGCCATCGTCGAAGGTCTTGCACAGCGCATCTCGGATGGCGACGTCCCCCCTTTCCTGGCCGACAAGCGCATTCTCTCTCTCGATCTCTCCTTGATCGTCGCGGGCACCAAGTATCGTGGCCAATTTGAAGAGCGTCTCAAAACCATCATGAAGGAATTGATGGAGAGTCAAAACTCCATCGTCTTCATCGACGAGCTCCATACCCTCGTCGGCGCTGGTTCCGCGGAAGGCTCCCTCGATGCCGCCAACATTCTTAAGCCCGCTCTATCCCGTGGCGAAATTCAGTGCATCGGCGCCACCACCCCCGGCGAATATCGCAAGTCCGTCGAAAAGGATCGTTCTCTCGAGCGCCGCTTCCAATCCGTGAAAGTTCCCGCGCCCAATGAAGAAGAAGCCGTCCAAGTCATCACCGGCGTGCGTGAGCGTTATGAAAAATTCCACGCCGTCAGCTATACCGATGAAGCGTTGAAATATTCGGTCTATCTTTCGAATCGCTATATTCCAGATCGCTTTCTTCCAGACAAGGCCATCGATCTGATCGACGAAGCTGGCGCCCGCGTAAAACTGCGTCAAGCTTCCGTCCCCGAAGAAGTCGGCGAAGTTCAGAAGCGCGTCAAGTTCATCACTCATCGCATGGAAACCGCCATCGCCAATCACGAATTTGAGAAGGCGCGTTTCTACTCAGAAGAAGAGCGCAAGGAAAAAGAAAATCTGCGTGGCCTTCGCGAGCGCTACAAACTCGACGACGCTTCCACCGGCATTGTTACTCGCGAAGACATCGAAGAAGTCGTCTCCCGCTGGACCGGCATCGGCGTCTCCTCTATTAAGGAAGACGAACAACAGAAGCTTCTGCGTATCGAACCCGAGCTGCACAAGCGCGTTATTAGTCAGGACAAAGCCATTACCGCTCTGGCTCGTGCCATTCGCCGCAGTCGCGCCGGTTTGAAATCACCTCTGCGTCCCGTGGGCTGCTTCTTTTTCCTCGGGCCCACCGGTGTTGGCAAAACCGAAGTAGCTCGCCGCCTGGCCGAATTTCTTTTCGGCTCGGAAAAATCTCTGGTGCGCTTCGACATGTCCGAATTCATGGAGAAGCATTCCGTCTCCAAACTGATCGGCGCCCCTCCAGGCTATGTCGGCTATGAAGAAGGCGGCCAGCTCACCGAGCGCGTTCGCCGCACTCCCTACTCCGTCATCCTCCTGGATGAAATTGAAAAAGCTCATCCGGACGTCTTCAATATATTGTTGCAGGTTTTTGAAGACGGCCAGCTCACCGACGGTCTTGGTAACACCGTCGATTTCCGCAATACCATCATCATCATGACTTCCAACCTGGGCGCCCGCCATCTGGAACGGCGTACTTCCATCGGTTTCCAGTCCGGCGCCGACGAAGCCGGTCAACGCTCCATGGAAGAATTGGTGATGAACGAAGTGAAGCGCGCGTTCAATCCGGAATTCCTCAACCGCTTGGACGAAGTGATCATCTTCAATCCTCTCGCCGATGAGGATCTCCTTAGAATTATCGACTTGCTCGTTGGCCAATTGAATGACACCCTGATTCACCGGCAAGTGCAGATTGTTGTTTCACCGGAAGCACGGCAGTGGATTCTCGAGAAAACGTGTGCGGACCGCAACTACGGTGCGCGGCCGCTGCGGCGGGCTTTACAGAAGTACGTTGAAGATCCGCTCTCCGAAGCACTGATTCAGGGTGGAATTCAGAGACCCGCAACGCTGCAGATTTATGTTGCCGCGGAAGGTCTCTCGTTCCGGCCTGTTGGCGAGGCAACCCCTGTAGTTCACTAACGAATCTGACACCAAACGCGTCGCCGGAAGGGTTTGACCTTCCCGGCGGCGCTTAGCTGCTCGACGCCGGCCCACACCTGGTCCGGTAGGAGATGAACATCTTGGGTTTGGGGGCGCGGCCTTGAGTACCTCAACGGCCGCTCAAAGAAGAGAAGTCTGTGTTTCTCACGGAGTTTTGACGGGCCGGGTCCAATGCATCGCGATACTTATACTTCTGTTCGCGATCACTTCACCCGCCGCACCGCGAAACAATTCCGGCGAAGACGCGTCCCCTCTTTCATCCCCGCAGCAATCTAATTCTAGCGATCAGTCGCTTTCTAATCCGATCGTACAGTCGCCAGCCGTTCCGGTAACGCACGGCGTCATCCAACGCATCGAATTCGTCGGCAATCGCCGTATTCGTAGCGACACCTTAAAAGCTCGCATCTTCAGCCGCGAAGGTGATAACTACAACGAAGAAACCTTGCGTCGCGACTTCCAGGCGCTTTGGAATACTCAATTTTTTGAAGATGTAAAGTTGCGCGTCGAAGATTCGCCCGACCGCGCTGACGCAAAAATTATTATCTTCGACGTAAAAGAGCGCCCCGTCATCCGCCGCATTCGCTATGACGGCATCCATTCCATCTCCGAGTCCGACATTCTCGACCGCTTCAAGGAACGCAAAGTCGGCCTCAGCGTGGAAAGCCAGTTTGATCCCACGAAAATCAAAAAAGCCGAAGTCGTCCTGCGCGAGTTGCTTGGTGAACACGGCCGTCAATTCGCCAAGGTTACCCCCCAATACGAAAGAATCGCTTCCAGTAACGCGGTCATCCTCGTTTTCAAAATTGAAGAAGGCCCCAAGGTTAAAGTCGGTCACATCAAATTCGTTGGCAATCATGCGTTCAGCGATCGCAAGTTGATTCGCGCCATGCGTCACGATCGTCCCTATGCGATCCCACTGTACCTCACAGAAATTGCCGTGCTCTCGAAAACCTACGACCGCGACAAATTAACCGAAGACCTCGAAGTCGGCGTTCGCGGCCTTTATCAGGACAACGGCTACTTCAAAGTAAACGTCCCGGACCCGACTCTAGAAAATGTCGATGTCCCCTCTTACAAGCTCGGCGTTCCTTTGCCCTTCACCGCCCACGGTATCGGAAAAGCCGTCAACATCACCATCCACGTCGAAGAAGGGGAACGCTACCACATGGGTACTTTAAAAATTGTTAGCGCCGACCCCGACAAAGCGTTGTCCCTCAAGGTCGAAGCCCTCAAGAGCATTTTCCCTTTGAAACAGGGCGACATCTTTGCCACCGACAAACTTCGCAAATCCCTCGAGAATTATAAAAACGCCTATGGCGAATACGGCTTCATTGACTTCACCGCTGAACCGGGCATGGACATCGACGACGAAAAGAAAATTATCAATTTGACTTTGAAGTTCAACGAAGAAAAGCAGTACTACGTTCGCCGCATCGACTTCAGCGGTAATACCACCACCCGCGACAAAGTCATCCGTCGCCAGTTGCTCATCGACGAAGGCCAGCTTTTCAATAAACGTGCCTGGGAATTGAGTATCCTGCGCCTCAACCAACTCGATTATTTCGATCGCATTGAAGCAGACAAAGCCGCCGAACTAAAGCGCAACACCAAAGAAGGCACCGTCGACATCAATCTCAAGGTCAAGGAAAAGGGCAAGCAATCTATCGGCTTGCAGGGCGGAGTCAGCGGCTTATCTGGCACCTTTATCGGCCTCACCTACCAGACCAACAACTTCCTGGGCCTCGGCGAAACCTTATCCTTCTCAGCTCAGTTCGGAAACCTCCAGCGCGTCTTCCAGTTTGGTTTTACCGAGCCTTATCTCTTTGACCGCCCCATCCAGACCGGCTTTACCGTTTTCTCCAGCCGCTACAATTTTGATCAGGCCCAGCAACAAGCGCTCATAACCGGCCAGTCCGTCAGTATCAATCCGCAATTCATTCAGGATTACAACCAGAACAGCACCGGTTTCACTACCTTCGCGAGCTATCCTCTTAAGAAACGCCCCTTCACTCGCGTTTCCTTAACCTATGGCCTTACCCGCACCAACATCACCGCCTTCAACCAGGCTTCCTCGATTTTGTTCGAACAACTTCAATTCCGCAGCGTCGCCGGGCCCAGCGCACTCAATGGCATCATTTCCAGCACCGTCACGCCTAGCATTACCTACAACACCATAAACAATCCGCAAAATCCCACGACCGGCAAAAGTTACTTTTATAGTCTTGGTGTTTCGGGCGGCCCGCTGGGTGGCAACGTAAACAGCATCTCCAACGTTTTCCAATGGACCAGTTACCGTCCACATCGCAAACGCCGAAATGTAATCGGCATGCACGTTACCGCTGCCTATATCACCGGCTATGGCGGCCGGGAAGTCCCGCCGTTCAGCCGCTTCTACATGGGCGGCGAAAACGATATTCGCGGATTTGATATTCGCTCCATCTCGCCGGTTACCTTTATTCCTACTGCTACCACCCAGCAGTTCATCTATCTGGATCCCACCAGTCTGAGCAGCAGTGGATCGCCGACCCAGCGTTTCTTGAATGTTCCGGTCCTCGGCTACACCATTACTTTCCCGGGTGGCGACTTGCAGGGTTGGACCAACTTCGAATATCGCATTCCCATTGCCGGGCCGGTTACCGCCGGACTTTTCTTGGACGTTGGAACCGTAGGCATTGTCCGCGAAAGCGCCTTGAAGCTTGATCCCACGGGCTTTGACAACTTGCTCACGCAGTTCCCCGGTGCACAGTCGCAAGCCGGCTTGCAGCAACAGCTTAAAATCGCTGCTGGCACAAATTTCCGTCCGCGCGCCTCCACTGGCGCGGAGCTCGTAGTGCAGCTCCCCATCATCCAGGCGCCCTTCCGCATCTACTACGCGTTCAATATCAACCGGTTGCACCAGCAGATTATCGCGCCTCCGGACTACATCGAGCCGAGCGAAATCAATCTCATTAAAAACAATCCCGCCCTCAAGGATTTCTATAATTTCCAGTTTGCTCCGACTATCAATCAGTTCATCGCCAATCCCGGTCGTCTGAATTATTTCGAGCCTTTGCGGACTTTCCGGTTTACCGTGAGTCGGACATTTTGAGGTTGGATTTCATTCGCGAATTTACTATAGCTAGGCGCGGCAACTTCGCTCTGCGAGCTTGATTTTCTCGCGGAAATAGCGAAATTTTTTTGGGGGAAAAAGTGGGAATTAAGTTCGTGAATATTTTTAAACTTGCCGGGCTGGCCTTCGTCGCCGCCCTATGCGTGTGGCTCACTGGATGCAGCAGCGGTACTACTGCAAACGTAGTGGTGGTCACCGTCAGTCCATCGACGGACACCCTGGTGGTCAATCAGTCGCTCACCCTGCTTGCCACCGTCACCGGTGCAACCGACACGTCCGTAGTCTGGACTTGCACCTTCACGACCACGACCAGCCCCGTTGGCGCTACGACTCCGACCTTTTCGGCCGCTGCTCCCTGCACCACCGCGCAAGGTGTCCTGACCAATAACCAAACCACTACCGTCACCTACACCGCTCCCGCTACCGTTCCTAATCCACCGCCCAACATCACCATCACCGCGACTTCGAATGCCAACAAGAACAAAACCGGCACCGCCCTGATCGCTCTGGATTCCGGAATTCGCGTTACGATAGTTCCCGCTACCGCTACAGTATCTACAGGCTCAGTTTTTCAATTCCATGCCACCCTTACCAACGACGCCACTCCCGATGACGTAACTTGGCTGCTCGCCCAGGCCACTACGACCAACGTGATTTCTCCTACGGCTACCACTTGTTCTCCCGCATGCGGCTCAATTGACACCACCGGTTTGTACAGCGCACCAGCCTCCGTGCCTTCAACAAATACGGTCACGGTGATCGCTACCTCAAAGCTTGACACCACCCGCTTTGCAACCGCTACCGTAACCATCGTTCAGGCCGGACCCATTGGTTTTTCAAACGTTTCTCCGTCGGTCGCTCCTCAGGGCGGCCTGTTTCAGGATATTTTCTTGAGTGCTTCGAATCTGACTTCCAGCGGCGTCGGCGTCACCGTAAGTGGCGTTACCCCTCCCATCGATCAACTCTCTCAAGTAAAAGTCATTTTTGCTGCCGGTAACTCGTCCACTTCTCTGGGAGCTCGGGTTCGCCTTAGTGCTCAACAGCTTGCCGTGGCCGGATCCTTCACCGTGAACATCACCAGTACGAATCCCGCGAGCCCGGTGACCACTGTTCCCGGTGGAAACTTCACGATAAACGTTGTTCCTGTCACCCCCTCGGCAGTGGCTTCCAATCCGCAGAGCTTCCCTCAGAGTTCTCAGCTGGTGCCAGGTTTTGAAACTCCTGCCGGTCCCTTTATGAGCATTGACGGCGGCTACTACGGTCCTTTTGGGAATGTGGCTTCTGCACAGTTCAACGGCACAAATTTGGTGGCTATCGTAGACCCCACCAGTCCACAGGTTTCGACGCCCCTCCGCTTGAACGTCACACTGCCAAATTTGGCGAATCTTCCGAGTGGTCCAGGTCTCTATCCCGTCACTGTTACCAATAACAACGCTTCGCCATCGACCGCCTACACCAACATCGCCATCGTTCCCGATTACGCCGGCATCAACCCGCCGGCCTTGCCAACCGCGATGACCTTGCCAGTTGGTTCGGCCCCCAGCGCGATCGCTGAGGACACTGTTCTGGGAGTTGCGGTAGTCGCGGAAGCTGGTACAAGTTCGATTCAATTTGTAGATATGCGCACAACGCCGGCGTTACTCGGCGGTCCAATTCCGACCGGGAGTATTCCCGCGACCACCGCGCCAGGTAGTCTCCCAACTGGTGTGGCGGTGGACGAAAATCTCCACATCGCCGCGGTGGTTAATTACGCGGACCGCAGCCTGTGGATTTTCCAGATCCCCACTCCTCCAGCTGCTCCGTCTGCAACCCCGCTCGGCAAAATCGATCTCAGCACGTTGATTCCGGCAACCGCTCCCACAACTCCGCCCAGCGCCCCACCGTTTCCCTATTCGGTGGGCATCGATTCCCAGACTCATCGCGGCATAGTCGCTTTTGCCTCCACTAACGTTGGATTCATCATCAATCTCGATCCCACCCAGCCCGCCTCGGTGTGTTTGCCGGGCCAGCCGCCAGCCTCGACACCGACGTATTGCCCCATCGCCTCGGTAACCTTGAATACCGGCTCGAATCCCCAGATCGCTCTCGAGCCTCGCGTCGATCTCGCCTACGTCACACCCGGCGGCGGCGGTAACCTGTCCGTAGTGGATCTGCAGCACGTAGCCACGCAGGCCCGCATCGGCATAGCCTCCGCCACCAGAACGTCCGATGTTGTGACGGTCACGACTTCCGCGCAGCACAATCTCAATCCCGGCAATCCCGGCACCGTCTTGATCAGCGGCCTTCCGGCCGGGAAAAACGGCACCATCTTTGACGGCACGTTTAGCGTTACCAGCGTAATTGATGCTTCTACCTTCACCTATTCTCAAACGGCCGCGGACGATACCACTTCCAGCACCGCTGCAAGTCCCGGTTTTGTCACCTACGGTACGGCATTCCTCACCTTCTCCTTGACCCCCACGGTGCAAGGCATCGCTATCAACCCGATCACCCGGACTGCGGTTCTCGCGGATCCCAATGCGAATGTCGCGCAGATCAGCTTCATTGACTCGCTGGATCAAACCGTTAGCTCCTTCACGCTGTATTCCGAAACCATCGGAGTTCCCACCACTGGTCTCGCCCCCGAATCTGGGGTTGCGGATGTGGCATTCCAGCCCTTCACCAATACTGCGGTGGCCTTCAATCCCCAGCGCAATGAAGTCTCCTTGCTCGATCCGGTACTTTTGCAGCGCGACGCCATTGTGAAAACGGGTCAAAATGGTCTAAAAACCATTACCTTTACCAACTCTGGCGTGAGCGTTACGTTGAAACTTTCTGGCGCGTTGTTCGTCGATGCCAGTACCAATACAGTGTTGGTTGCAAATTCCGGCAGCGACAACCTGAGCTTCTTCAATCTCAGTCGCAATGCATCGTTTAAGACCGTCAACATCGAACAAGTCGTAACTCCGCCTGTTGCCGGAGCGCTATTACCGCAGACCGCCATCACCACCAGTGGCAGCACACCGGGCGCGATCACTGGAGTCCGAATTTTGGGTTCCGGTTTTGATGCCGGTTCGGTGGTTCGCCTCGACGGTCAGACTGTGCCCGCCAGTTTCCTTTCTGCGCGTGAAATCGACGCAACCATTCCATCTTCATTCCTGACTGCTCCGCGACGCTTTGCCCTCGACGTCGTCAATAGCACCGGCGTCGTTTCCAATAGCACCGATTTCACCGTAATCGAAGCTGTTCCAATTCCTGCATGTTCCGGCACCGCTTCCGCGCCTGGCGCGGTGGCTATCGACCAGCAACGTAATATCGCCGTGGTCACCGACTCCGGTTGCTCCGACGCTTCCATAATCAGTCTGAAATCTGACTCCACCTTCGGTACCTTGACTAATCGCATTCCCACCGGAGCGAGTCCGGCTGCGGTTGCCGTGATTCCCCGATACGGCTTTGCGGTCGTCACCAACAACACCGCTGGAACCGTCTCCGTTTTGAATCTCGATAGCAACACCCAAGCCGCCGCCGATGTTGCCGTCGGTACACAACCCAACGGCGTCGCCATCGATCAGGAAAACGCCTTGGCTCTGGTTGCCAACACCGGTTCGAACACCGTTTCGGCCATTGACCTCACTCCCTTGCTGTCCGTGCCCGCGGGTACTCTAGCGGCCTCTACGGTTGCCGTCGATCAGAGCCCCATTGCGGTGGCCATCGATCCCGATCGCGGCACCAATAATCGTGGCGAGGCCGTTGTAACTTCTCTAATCTTGAATGGCTCTAACGCCCCGACGGGCGGATTGGACGTCGTCGATCTCGGCGTGTCGCCCCCCAGCAAGAACACTTCTGTGACATTGCCTTCTATTCAGGCTACGCCCACTGGTATCGTCTTCGATCCAGTCACCACCGTGTTCCTTGCCACCTCGAGTCAAGGCAATTCGATCACTGCGCTCAACCCCGACAACGGGCAAACCCAGATCATACCCGTGGGCGTCAATCCCACTTCTTTGGCATACAACTATCAGAGCAGCACCATTCTCACCGTTAATGCCCTAAGTAACACCATATCTATCGTGGATGCCCAGACCTTTAAGACCAGAGTGACGCTCGGTATCAGCGGGTCGTCGCAATTTGCCGCCGCCATACATCCGCTCACAAACTTGGCGGTCATCGCCGATCAATCCAACAATCGTGTTCTACTTTTGCCTTTGCCGTGAGTCAGTCCCGGCCAGCTTTTCGCGAATTCTGTTACGTGAATTCGTTGTGCCGCTGTTTGATCTATTTACTCGTCACCAGGTAATACTGACGGGTGAGAGAAAAAAGCTTGATTGCATTTAGACATGTTTCTTCGTTGCAGGTAAGAAAACGGCTCGCTATACTTCAGGGTTTGGATAGCTGCTGGACAATCGCCTGCAGCACATAGATTACTGCCAATGCAAATTGGCGCGGTTTTGAGCCCCTTGCGGGCCATCATAAGGAGAACAAAGTGAATTGTAGAAAGCTTTTTACCACCATTCTTGCCGGGACTTTCGTCTTAGGCGCGTCGGCATCGGCCCTTCGTGCGCAGGGAGCCGCCGCTGCTCCGGCTTCGTCCGCCGTTGCTGGCAACAAGATCGGCGTCATTAACGTTCGCCAGGCGATCGTAACTACTTCGGAAGGCAAGCAAGCGTCCGCCGAATTACAATCGCAATTCGCGGCACGCCAATCCGAACTGGAAAATCTCAACAAACAGATCTCTGATTTGCGGCAGCGTCTGGCCGCCGGTCAGTCTACCTTGAGCCAGGATGAACAAGCGCGTCTGACCCGCCAGGGCGAACTTTTGGCTCGCCAGCTGCAGCGCAAACAGGACGAATATCAGGAAGACGTCAATGCTTCGCAAGGCGACGTCATCGACAAAATCGGCCGCAAGATGATTGACGTCCTCGACCGTTACGCTCGTGAAAACGGCTACGTGGCGATTCTGGACTCTTCCGCGCAGAACACTCCGATTTTGTATGCTTCCAATCAAATCGACGTGACCCAGGACATTATTCGCTTATACGATCAGGCCTACCCGTTGAAGGCTGGCGCAGCTACTCCCAAGCCGGCATCCAGGCCCGCCGCCCAAGCCACTACGCCCAAGCCGGCTCCGTCTCAGCCGCCAGCCGCCAAGCCTTGATCGCTTAGGTTATCTCGCAACAAGAAATCGCCTCCGGCTTTCAAGCCCGGAGGCGATTTTCTTCTTTAACACTCAGTCGCTTTACGGAGTCTGCGGAGGAACGTCCGGCTCCTCGGCCCCTTTAGGTTTGCTTATGTCATTCTTGGTATCCACGCCGAAAATCGCGTAATTCGATAACGTGTGCCGGTGATGGTAGCGATGGTGATGCAGTTCCATATACATGTCCGCGTACCATGGCAGCCACAGCTCGGTCTTGCCGTTTTGGAAATTAACCGGGCCGTAATCAATCGCCAGATGATCCCGAGTCAGTTCCAGTTCCTTCATCGGGTCACGCAAATCCGTTTCGATGTGTAACACCTGGTATGTCGTGGCTGCCACCCACACGCGGCCCTTCAGCGGTATCTCTACCGTTTGCCTTTGCGTCTCCCACAATCGCAGGTACGAGCGCTGGTTTGGCTTTTGGCGAAAGTACATCAGCCACGCTGCTTTGCCTCTCCACTGCCCCAGCCCCTCGCAAGTAAAATCCAGCGTGTTGGCGAATCCCGGGCGGAACACATATACCCCCAGTCCCATCAATCCAACCGTTGCCAGCGACGTTGGAAACGAACTAAGTCCTACTCCTCCGTCCCGGCTCTCTTTTAGGAATATCTGCCCGTCTTTGGCGTGATCGATAAAAACCAGGTAAGAAAAATCGCGTGTTCGAACAGCGCCCGGTTTTCCGTTGCGATCGATTTCTTCATGTTCGATGTGCTCGGAGGCCATGAACTTCTCAAAATTTTCGAGTTCCTCCGTCGAAGCCTGCGCCGTGCGCTTCACTATATCGTCCGCGGAACAGCTCACGTCCCCGGCCACCCCCGGCTTGATGCTGTCTACATCCGATGGTCCCCAGGCACGTACCGGCCCGGCGGGCAGATCACCACCACCAGCAGTAAGGCCAGCGTCGGCTGGCCGTTCGCCACCCGGCGCGGACACCGCCGCGCTCACATGCGAAACCCCCGCATCCGCTGGCTTGTCAAGATCTCCAAGATCACCTTTGGCCACCGCCGCGGCCGGATCTTTCGGAAAGTCGTGAATCACAACCTCAAATTGCTGCCGCGCCGCTTCACGGTTGCCTTCCCCCGCAAGGACTTCCCCCAGCAGCGCGTGCGCCATGGGAATTTTCCCTCCTGCAAGTTCGATGGCTTTCTGCGCATGTGGTTTGGCATTCGCATAATTCCCCTGCTGCAGAAATGCCGCCGCCAGATAGAACTGCGCTTGATACGACATCGTATTCGCGTGCACCGCCTTTTCCAGCGTCGCGGTGGCTTCCGGGACCTGCTTGCTATGCAGCTGTATTTCCCCCAGCGCTAACAGCGCGTGCTCATGCCCTGGATATAACGCAATCGCTCGTTCGAATCTCGCGCTCGCCGCATCAGTATTCTTTTGGCTGGCTTCCAGCGTTCCCAGCAGATATTGCACATCCGGATTTTGCGGCGAGCTGTCTGCGGCTTTCAGTAAATGTTTTCGCGCCTCGTCCGGTCGATTCTTGTGCATCGCCTCAGTTGCCTTGTCCATCTCTTTCAAGACGTTCAGCGAAACTTGCGTCCTCCCGCCCGTCGGCGCGCTCTCCGATGTCAGGTGCAGATACACGTACACGTATTGATTCCGGGACATCAGCGAGTCCACCACCAGCGCGCGCTCGTGCGCCGGTTTATAACCCGGCGCGTTGACCTCGATCACGCAATCCCCCGCCGGTATATTCGAAAATTGTGCCAACGCCGTATCCTTGGTAGGCCCGCTTAAATTTACGCCCGCCAGTGGACATGACAATCTCACCGTGGCGCTCTCCGTGACCGGCAAGCCGTTAGGCTCGCGCACGCTCACATACACATTGGAAGCGGATGACCCAACCACGGAATCCCCGGGGTGCGAGTTTATTCCCCCGAGTTGCGCTGGCCCCTGATCGGCTTGCCCCGCCGCTCGTCCCACGAAGAGCAGCGTACAAAATAAAACTTTGCTAATAATGCGACCGGATACTAAAGAAACGGATAATTGCTTACTGGCGTTCATCGAGATGGCCCCGTAGCGTTTCAAGTATGGAAACGCTGTGCGATTCAAAATTCGACTGTATGATTCAAAATCGGAATGGTTACGTCAGGACGCCTTTATAGAATACCGCCATCGCCCCGCTCAATCTACCTTGGTCTGGCGCAAGATCTGGCCCCAATCACCACGAAGCCCCCAATCACCACCAAGCATAGATTCGCATCGGGAGCCCAATGATAGGCTCGCATCGGGTGGGTTCCGGGTATGAAATCCGAATCAAACCCCGGCTTATGTCCCCCGGACCCCATATGTTGCATTTACCTTGCCGCGGGAATATACTCTTCTTTCGCTCTGAAGCGGGTCGCACGAATGGGTGGGCGCAAGCCCACTTTTTTGTTGCTCGCGGTTACAGCGCTAGCTGGACCGGCATAGGCCGGGGAGTCTTCGCTTGGATCTGGAAAAAGTCCGCCAGGCTGCCGAGCGGGTGGCGCGTTCGGAAGGCCTGGAAATCGCCGACGTCGAATGGAAAGTTGGAAAACAACGCTTCCTCCGGGTGTATATAGACCGTCCCCCGGAACGAACCGCTGCTCCCGACACCCAAGACTCAGATGGCTCTAACGCTTCCGATGCAGAGGAAGGGCCGCCAAGCAACCCCTATCCAAAAATTACTCACGGGGATTGCGAGCGCGTTAGTCAGCAGCTAAGCGTCATCCTCGATGTTGAGGATTTAATTCCAGGACCCGGATATGTCCTGGAAGTCAGTTCGCCAGGCATGGACCGGGCTTTGAAAAAAGCGGCCGATTTTGAACGCTTCCGGGGCCGCAAGGCCAAAATCGTCACCACCGAGCCTGTCGGCGACGCCAAGTTTTTTGAAGGGCGCCTGGCGGGAGTAGCACCCGGAAAAGTTCGCATCGAATTGCAAGGCAAGCAAGCGAAAGTAGTTGAAATCCCGCTCGATGCCATCCGCAAAGCGAACCTGGTTGTCGAATTCTAGATACGCGAATTTGCATCATTGACGCGCTGAATATTATTCTCGCGTCACAAGGGACTTTAGGAACGCGAAATGGCGAATCTGCTCTACCAACAGATTGAAATGCTCAGTCGCGAAAAGCACATCGAGCCTGAGGTCGTGGTGTCCGCAATTGAAGACGCCATGGTTGTGGCCGCGCGAAAGTATTACAAAACCGAAGAGGATCTGCGCGCCAAGTTCAATCAGGTCACCGGCCAGATTGATGTGTTTTCTGTGCACATCGTCGTCGAGCAGGTCACCGACTCCAACAAGGAAGTCAGCCTCACCGACGCCAAGAAAAAAAATCCCGAGGTGGAAGTCGGCTCGGAAATTATTCTTGCTAAGCCCACCGAAGTATTGGGACGCATCGCCGCGCAGACCGCTAAGCAGGTAATTCTGCAAAAAGTGCGTGAAGCCGAGCGCGACACCATCTTCAACGAATATCACACTCGCGTGGGCGAGCTCATCACCGTGATCGTCAAGCGCGCCGAAGGTCCTGATTTGATCGTCGATATGGGTCGCACCGAGGCTCGTTTGCCCAAGCGCGAGCAGTCCAAGCTGGAGACCTACAACATCGGCGAGCGTCTTCGCGTGGTCATCAAAATGGTTGACCGTGCCGCGAAGGGCCCGCAGGTAATTGTTTCTCGCGCCGACGCCTCGCTGGTCCAGCGCCTCTTTGAAATGGAAGTTCCCGAAATTTACGATGGCACCGTGCAAATCCGCTTTGCCGCCCGCGAAGCTGGAGAGCGCACCAAGGTTGCCGTCGCCAGCCGCGACAAAGACGTCGACCCGGTAGGCGCTTGCGTGGGTATGAAGGGCATGCGCGTTCAATCCATCATTCGTGAATTGCGCGGCGAAAAAATTGACATCATTCCCTACAGCGAAGAAACCGTGGCCTTCGCGCAAAAAGCCTTGAGCCCCGCAAAAGTGACCCGCGTGCAGATCACCGACCCCGAGGCTCACAAGCTCGAGGTCATCGTCGAAGACTCGCAACTCTCTTTAGCCATCGGCAAAAAAGGTCAGAACGTTCGTCTGGCCAGCAAGCTCATCGGCTGGGATATCGACATCAAGAGCGAAGAAGAAAAGCGCCGCGAAATTGAAGATCAGATGACGCGCCTTACCGCGCCAGCTACGCCGCTAACTTCTCTCGCCGGCGTCGGCGCCAAGACCATCGAAAAGATGGAAGCCGCCGGCATCAACAACGTCGAAGCCCTCGGCGCCATGACTCCCGAGCAGTTGATGGAAATTCCTGGCATCGGCGAAAAAATGGTCGACAAGATTTATCAGGCCGTGAATCGCTTTTACGAAGGCGGCGGCGAAGCCGCGGCTGCGACCGAAGTAGGCGTGGAAGCCGTGGAAAGCGCTGAGGGTTCTGAACCAATCGCCGAAGGCGAACAAGCATCCAACGAGCTTGTAGAAGGAACTTCCGAAGCTTCCGGCGAAACCGATGCGGAAGAAACAGCCGCACCTGATACCGAGCAAAATAGCGGAAATGTGCAACAGGGCAGCGCGGAATCCACTGACTCAACCACCGAACATTCTGAAAAATCAAAACATGCTACTGCAGCAGAGGATGCCTCCGAATCCGCCCCGGGCGATTCGGAGCAACCGGAAGAGGCTAAGTCCTGAGCGAAGCAAATCAAGTTCGTATTAACGAGCTGGCCCGCGAGCTGGAAGTTAAAGCCAAGGCCATTATCGACCTTTTGCCCGGCTATGGCGTCACGGAAAAGAAGACTCACTCGAGTTCCATTCCAGAAGACGTCGCCGTAAAAGTTCGCGCAAAAATTAAAGGCGAGTCCGACGAGGAATCCGCCGCGACAACTCAATCCCAGGCCAAGGAAGCGGCCGCCAAAGCCGCGCGCACTAGACTTGCCCCCACTGCGCCTTCCCCCGTCGCCGCCACGCCATCTGTTTCAGCCCCGACCCCTACGGCTAGACCGCCCGTTGCAGCTCCTCCGTCGCCAGCAACCGTTCCAACGGCGAAACCCGCGACCCCACCGGCGCCAGCCTCTGCCACGCCGGCAACACCATCCGTTTCCGCCACACCCGCAGTGTTCGCTCCGCAAGCCGTCAGGCCCGCTGCGCCGCAGCCTGGTGCGCCACTTCGACCGTCCGCGCCCCCAACGACACCGCTTCGTCCGCAACCACCAGCCGCTCAATCAGGAGCCCCGGCGGCACAACGGCCAGCCGCGCCATCGCCATCGGGCCTCCGTCCGCAGCCGCCCGCTGTACGCCCTGCGGCGTCATCTACCACTCCGGCCCGCGCAGGTGCCCCTGCATCGCGCCCTGTCATGCCTCCGCGTCCGCCATTGCCCTCAGGCAACCGCGGCCCACTTCCCAGCACCACACATGGAGCTTCGCGTCCCCTTGGTCAGGGTGCTCAGCGTCCCGCGGGCGGTCCCCGCCCTGGCCAACCCATGCGCCCGCAGCAGCCCGCGCAGGGAAGAACATTCACGCCACGTGCTGCCGGAAGCCCGGGCAGTGCGCCAGCTCGCCCATTTGAACAACGCCGCGGCGCCATGCCTACAGGCACCCGCCCCGGCCCTCGAGCTCCCGGCCGTCCGGGCATGCTTCCTCCGCCTTTCCCGGAAAAGCTTCCGCCGAAGGCCGAGCCTGGCAAGCCGCTTTACACCCGCAAACCGCCTCAACGTCAACGACCCGTTGCCGACAAGCGCGAGCAGGAAGGTGAGCGCAAGCTTCATCCCACTCGTCAACGCCCGGGTATGGGCGATCGCCGCTCAGCAGCTGCGGTCATCGCGCCGCCGGAGCCCCGCGCCCCGCGCGAAGTCACCATCACCGAAGGCATCACCATTCGCGAGCTCGCTGAAAAACTCGACGTGCGCGCCAAGGAATTACTCAAAAATTTACTCGATCGCGGCGTCTTCGCCAGCATCAACCAGGCTCTCGACGTCCCCACCGCCACCACTCTCGCCGAAGCTTTTAGCGGCGTAGTCAGCGTTGTCTCTCTCGAAGAAGAAATGGTTCTTGAAGTCGCCAAGGAAGAAACCAAGGAAAGTCTCAAGCCTCGTCCGCCGGTCGTCACTGTTATGGGCCACGTGGACCACGGCAAAACCAGTTTGCTCGACGCAATTCGTCAAGCCGATGTCGCAGGCGGCGAAGCTGGCGGAATCACCCAGCACATCGGCGCCTACAAAATCGTTGTCAACGATCGCGCCGTGGTCTTCGTCGACACTCCTGGTCACGAAGCCTTCACCCGCATGCGTTCGCGCGGCGCCAAAGTTACCGACATCGTCGTGCTCGTAGTCGCTGCCGACGACGGTGTCATGCCGCAAACGAAAGAAGCCATCGATCACGCCAAGGCCGCCAAAGTGCCGATCATCGTGGCCATCAACAAAATCGACAAGCCTGAAGCGCAACTTGAGCGCGTCAAACGCCAGCTGACCGAAAACGGCCTGATGCCCGCCGAATGGGGCGGCGACACCGAATTCGTGGAAGTGAGCGCCAAGCAAAAAATCGGCCTCGACAAATTGCTCGAAACCATTTTGCTGGTTGCCGATCTTCGCGAGCTCAAAGCCAATCCTGACGCTCCCGCCAGTGGCACCGTTCTGGAATCGCGCGTCGACAAAGGGCGCGGCCCAGTCGCCACCATCCTCGTTCAGAATGGCACCCTAAAACCCGGCGACTTTTTCATCTGCGGCTCGGTCTTCGGCAAAGTCCGTGCCATGTTCGATGATCGCGGCCGTCCCGTCATCGACGCGCCACCGTCCACGCCCGTTGAAGTTCTTGGTTTGCAGGGCGTGCCCGATGCCGGCGACCACTTCCAGGTCACTGACGAAGCCAAGGCCCGCCATATCGTGGAATACCGCCAAGGCAAGCAGCGTGACGCGCAAATGGCTCGCAGCAGCGGCGCGCGCATTACCCTCGATCAGTTGCACGAGCAGTTGAAAGCTGGCGACGTGAAGGAACTCGGCATCGTCATCAAGGCTGACGTGCAGGGCTCCGTCGAAGTTCTCAGCGAAATGTTACCCAAGCTCTCCACCGATCAGGTGAAGCTCAAAATCATCGGCTCAGGCGTTGGTGCCGTAACCGAAAACGACGTCCTCCTCGCCTCCGCATCCGGCGCCATTGTCATCGCTTTCGGAATCCGCCCCGATCGCAAGGCCGCCGACCTCGCGCAACAAGAGCATGTCGACATTCGCACCCACACCATCATTTACGAAGTCTCCGACGAAATTAAAAAGGCCATGGAAGGCCTGCTCGAACCCGTCGTTACCGAAACCTATCTCGGCCGCGCCGAAGTTCGCAACACCTTCCGCGTCAAGGGCACCGGCACTGTGGCCGGTTGCTACGTCGTGGACGGTGTGCTCAAACGTGACGGCCAAATTCGCGTGCTTCGTGACGGCGCGGTGATTTACACCTCCAAGCTCAGCTCCTTGAAGCGCTTTAAGGACGACGCCAGCGAAGTTCGCACCGGCTTCGAGTGCGGCGCGGGCATCGCCAATTTCAATGACGTGAAGGTTGGCGATGTTCTGGAATGCTTCCAGGTCACCAAAGTTTCTGCCGCGGAAGCCGCCGCCGAACGCAACATCAATACCGCTGCGACCTCGCGCAGCAGGTAGCCGTACCTTTCGTCTCCGGAGCCGCGCATGCCCGTCGGCCTGCTTACTCTCGAGCTTCACATCCAGCATGCGCAGTCGCTCAAGGACAAGCGCCAGGTATTGCGCAGCCTGAAAGATCGTTTGCGCGCAAAATTTAATGTCGCCGTAGCGGAACTCGAGCACGAGGATACTTGGCAACGCTCTGTGGTCGGCGTTGTCACCCTTTCAAACGAAGAACACCAGGTGCAGGAATCTTTGCAGCATGTCCTGGCCGAAGCGGACAATATTCTAGGCCCGCTTTTAGTCAGCCACGGCGTCGAGATAATTTGAAATCGTTTCGCCTTTGTTTAGAAAACATTTGTTCGCGAAATACAAATATTTGTCGGGGAAATATTTGTTTCCCGAAATACTCGGCCGGAAGCAAAGTTTGCTATCGAACGCGCATCCGATTAAAGTGCTTCAAACTGCTTCAAACTTGTAAGCGTCTTACAGGATTACCATGAGTCCAGCGAGTCATCGTCACCTCCGCGTGGGCGAAGAAATCGCTCACGAAATCAACGCCATGCTTGTCGGCGAACTCAAAGACCCCCGTCTAGAAGGCATGGTCGTCGCCAACGAAGTTCGCGTGCAGCAGGACATGAAGCACGCCCGCGTCTTCGTCAGCGTGGACGGCACCGATGAGGAGCAAGCCGGCGCCATAAAAGCTCTGGAGCACGCCGCCGGTTACATCCGCCGCGAACTAATCGAACGCCTCCAATTACGCCGCGTCCCCGAATTGCATTTCACCCTGGACCTTTCCCAGGAAAAAGTTCAGCGCATCGAACAGCTCCTGAAAGAAGTAAAGAAACCCAATGCCCCTCCGCAAAGCTGATAAAATTATCGGCGCGCCGGCATTTCACGTTTCGAGCGTCTCCCCGAACTAAACCTACGCGGAGGGTGCCCATGCTCGGTTTTCAGCATGGGTCTTGGGTTACCTTAGTGCGTGCCAGCAACTAAGTAATTAGCAATTCAAATTTCGAACTCCGAATAGAAAGACCGATCTTGCGTCAGCAGCCACAACCACCACCGTTCGACGGCGCCCTCGTCATCGACAAACCGCAAGGCAAAACATCACACGACGTAGTGGATGCCGTCCGTCATCTGGTCGGATTTCGCCAGATCGGTCATCTCGGCACACTCGATCCGCTAGCCACCGGCGTTCTCGTTTTACTTTTAGGCAAAGCCACGCGGCTCGTGCAGTTCTACAGCGGTCGTCGCAAGCGCTATAACGCTGGCTTCCGTTTCGGCTTTGCCACCGACACCTACGACTCCGATGGCCAAGCCCAAGGCCCCGATTCCGCGCCCTCCTTGGATGCTGCCACACTGGAGCGTTTCGCTGCCGAACGCGTAGGCCGCTTCGCGCAGATGCCTCCGTCCTTTTCCGCCAAAAAAATCCACGGCCGCCCGGCTTACGAACTCGCCAGAAAAAAGCAGCCCGTGGAACTGAAACCTGTCGAAGTGGAATTATTCGAATACCGTCTGACGGAAATCGCCGGCTCAATCGCGCGCTTCACCATTGAATGCTCTTCGGGAACCTACATTCGCGCGCTCGCCCATGAAATGGGCGAAAAACTTGGCTGCGGCGCGCACCTCGCGGAAATCACCCGCACCGCCGTGGGAGAATTTTCACAGGAGCAAGCTATTCAGCTCGAAGAATTAGCCGCCGCCGCGCGCCAGGGCAAAATTGCATCGTGCCTGATCCGTCTGGAGAACTTGCTGCCCAATTTTCCGCGCATGAATGTCTTGCCCGTCATCGAACGCCGCGTCCGCCACGGCTCAAAATTTAATATTTCCGTTGCGCAAATCCAGCCCGGCCGCGTTGAGCCGCCTCCCGGCGCCACCGCTCAACTCGATGGCGGAGAGCCACGCCCGCCGCGTCTCCGCGTCTTCAGTCAGCAAGACAAACTAATCGCCATCGCCGAGGCTGTCGTCCCACGCACCTACCAGCCCGTCGTAGTCTTCGACCCTTTGCCGTAACCGCCCGTTAATTTTTTCAGGAAAATATTTCTGACTTGCTGATCGGGGAGATCAGCTGCGAATAAAAAGCACCGGCCGCTTCACTCCACCCGCATCATGGCGGCTGCACCCGCTCGGAAGGCAACGTACTCGGCGTGACTCCTCGTTCGCCATGCCCGGCAAAAATCGTTCCAGTCTCATGCGGTGGCGATCGCAACCTGTGGGGCGTGATCAAAATCATCAGTTCTGTATCGGACAAACTGTTGTTTCTCCCGCCAAACGCATACCCAATCCCCGGAAGTTCCGCAAATCCCGGCAGCCCGGTAATCGAGCGCGTCTCCTCGCGATCCGTCAATCCCCCGATCAAACTCGGCTGATCGTCCCTCACCCGCACCGTTTGCGTCAGCGTGCGGTTCGAAATAATGGGAATCCCATTTATATTTCCCCCCGCCAACGCCCGAATTTCAAATTCCAGTTGCAGCGTAACTTCGCCATTCGGATGCAAAGACGGCGTGGCCTTCACCTTCAAACCGATATCCATGTATTCCGCCCCTGGATAGGGAGTTTGCCCCGAACCGCTCCCCGCTCCCGCCAGCGCGGACGAATCTTGAATAACGGTCACCACTCCTTGACCGGCCGTCGATCCTTGCGCCACCAGCGCCACGTCCGGAAGTCCGCTGCTGGTAAGCTGCGATACGATCAGCGCCCCGGGACTCGCGGGCGTATTCAGTTCCACTCCGGTCTGAAATGTTCCTCCTCCAAGCCCCAGAAAAACGCTCAACGTGCTTTGCCCTTGATTAGTCACCGCAATATCCGGTGAAGCCCCACCCGCAAAACTTCCGAGCTGCACCCCTGCTGGTGTGTTCGCTGTCGGCAACGGAGAACCTGGCGCGGCCGTGAACGTTCCATTGATCGTAGTGCTGCCCAGGAAAATCGATAACGTGTTGTCGCCCTGATTTACCACTACCAGGTCCCCTACGCCGTCTGCATTTAAATCTCCCGTGGCAATCGCTACCGGCGAAGTCCCCACGGCGATCGGCGAATTCGGCGCTTCCGTAAAAGTTATATTCGAATTCGCATCAATGTTATCCAGCAGGATCGATACATTCCCCGAAGTCTGGTTCACTACCGCTAGATCGGTCGCATCTCCTTGCCGGAAAGTTCCCGTGACCATGGCCACTGGACCCGTTTCCGCCACTCCACTTTTATTCAGCAAAAATGGCGAAGCCGGAAATTGCGTGAATGTTCCATCACCCAGGCCGCGAAAAACAGAAATAGAATTGTCCGCCTTGTTAGTGACCGCAAAATCCTGAATCCCGTCTCCGTTAAAGTCCGCCACAATAATCGAGCTGGGATTTTTTCCCACCGCAATTGGCGAGCCCGGAGCCTCGCTAAATGTTCCGTTGGGCACTCCGTTGGCGTCCACGTTACCCAGCAAAACTGAAACGTTATCTGACGTGGAGTTCACCAGAATCACGTCATGCGGCTGGGCGGTGGCGAATTTAGTACTGTCGGTCCGAAAAACTCCCGTGCCGATTGCTACCTGTCCCGTTTCATTGGTGCCCAGAGTGATTGGCGGCGTGGCCACCTGCAGGAAGTTCCCATTATCCTGATTTTGCAGCACCGTAAACGTGTTGGTCCCCGCATTATCGAAAACCACCGCCAGGTCCGGCAGCGCCCCACCGGTAAATGGCGCGGCCACCAGCGCTGTCGGATTGTTCCCCACCGCGAAACTCGTTTCTGGAAAAACCGCGCCCGAAGGCGACGCCGTGAAGCTTCCGCCGGTGCCCAAACTATTCGACAGTAGCGACAACGTAACCGGGAAGCGGTCTCCCACAAAAAACGTCGCCGGTTTGTTGTCCTGCGCGCGCAGCAGGACTTCTCGTCCGCTGCGCACCAGTGAGAGCGAATCCGAAAGGTCCACCGTGAGTCCCGGAGTCGTCAACAGAAACGTCGACAATCCCCCGCCCACCAGCACAAACGGCGGGATGCTTGAGAATCCTTGCCCCTGGAATATTTGCTGCGCATTGGTAAGTAAATTCGCCAGGTCCTTGGAACTCGCCAGCGTCCGCACCATATTAGGTGTCAGGTAAATCAGCGACGCGGTGGTTGGCGGCGTCACACCCAGCTTCTGCATCGTGGTGCGATCCACTTCCAGCAATTCGATATCCAGCAAAACTTCTCCGCGCGCCTTCTCCACTTCATGAATCAACTGTCCCGCCACCGCCAATCTCTCCGGCGTGTCGCGCATCGTAATCGTGCGGCTTCGCGTGTCCAGTTCAACATGCGTTGCGCCGGTAATATCTCGCAGCACCCGCAACAGTTCCGTCATTTCGTCGGGCGCAACGGACGCCGGCAACGGGAACACTTGTTGCCCTTCCGGGGCATACTCTTTGCGCTTCTCGGGATTATCTGGGGCCACGAAAATCAGCGTGGGATTCAGCGCGCGCCAGAAAGTTCCCGTCTGCGTCCCCAGCAACATTAGCGCGGTGTAAAAATCCACATTCTCCACCCGCAACCGCACCTGCCGTCCCGCCACGTCGGGATCAAACGACGCTTTTATTCCAAATCGCGCGCCTAACTCCTCGTAAACGGATTTGGTTTCTCCCCGCAGATCCAAATCTTGCTTACCGCTTTTTGGCTGCAATTTTGGCAGCCCGGTCATCTCCAGTTGCTCTTTTGTGGGAGGCTCATCCTCCATGGAGTTCATCTGCGTAAGCCGTTCGACCACTATGGTATTTCCCGGATCGATATGCAGCGCCTGCCGCAGTTCTTCGGTAGCCTTTTCCATTCGGCCTTCCAGCGCTGCCCGCTCGGCTGCGTCCACATGCGAGCGCACCAGTTTTGAACGCAGCACCGCTTCTTTTGCGATGTAGCGCGCATCTCTCGGTGCGTAATATGTCGCTTCTTGGTAATAGAGCAGCGCTTGATCGATATGCCCCTCAGCTTCGGCCTGGTCACCGTGCTCCGCAGCCTTCTGCGCGCGTTTCAAATCCACATGCAGCCGCACGTCGCCCTTTGACGGTCGCGCCTCTTCCTGTTCCGCGGCCCGCGGGGCACCCGACGCAGGGTCCTCTGCCTCCGCTTGAGCAGCGAATAGCAACGCAGACAGAAACACTAAGCCAAACAGCCGTTGTGTCACTCGAATCATCATTAACGTTGGTCTATCCATTCTACCGTGACGTATCTGTAGGAACGCGTGCGACTTGACCCGAATTGCACGCCAGCGTACACTGGATCTCAGTTGCAAATGATTCACAACTGGAGATTGGAGTCCCGTTGCTCTCGGCCTTTCTTATCGCCCTCCGCGAAGGCGTCGAAGCCTCTCTTGTAGTAGGCATTATCCTCGTTTATTTGTCGCGTACCGGCCGCGCCCATCTCGCGCGTTTCGTTTGGTTTGGCGTAGCCGCCGCTTCCGCCCTTAGCCTGGCCGTCGCCATCGCCCTCGAAAATTGGCATATCAACCAGGACGGCTTCGAAGGCCTTTTGATGCTGGTCGCCGCCTTCTTCGTCATTACGATGATCGTATGGATGAACCGCGTTGCGCGCCAGTTGAAAAATGAAATTGAAAAAAAAGTGGAAGCCTACGCGGCTCGCGCCGGCACTGCCGCGGGCTGGGGCATATTTTTATTCGTTTTCCTGATGGTTTTGCGGGAAGGCGCGGAACTCGCGCTCATTCTTCGCGCCGTCGAGCTTTCCAGCGCAGGCTTGCAAACCTGGATCGGCACGCTCGTAGGTATCGCTGCCGCCGTCGCCGTCGGATTATTTTTCTTCAAAGGTACTTTGCGCGTGCCCTTGCATCGCTTCTTCGCCGTCACCAGCGCCATTCTCATGCTCGTGGCTTTTCAACTTGCCATTACTGGCTTGCACGAACTCAGCGAAGCCCAGTGGATTCCCTCCAGCAAAACGGAGATGGCTATCATCGGCCCGGTCGTTCGCAACGAATTATTTTTCTTCGTCTTGATCTTCGGTGCTGCCGCGCTGATGGTTCTCCGCGAATGGCAGAGCGCCGCTCAGAAAAACCGGTCGCAGCAAGCCGGCGGGGAAGCAGAAAAACGCTTGCTGCAATCACAAAATCGCCGCCAACGTAATTGGATGATGGCCGCTGCGACGGCATGCCTCGTGGTCATCCTCGTCCTCACCGCCGATTTTATTTACGCCCGCGCCAATTCAGCCCCGCCATCTTCCACGCCGGTTACCGCCAACGGCCAGGAAGTTCGCGTCCCGCTTTCGCAAGTGGATGACGGGAAATTGCATCTATTCACCGTGAACGTCGCCAACCAAACCCTGCGTTTTATGATCATCAAGAAACCCAATGGCTACGGCACCGCTCTCGATGCGTGCCGTATCTGTGGCGCTGAAGGCTATCGCCAGGACGGCCAGAATGTCGTCTGCCGCCACTGCGGCTCTGCCATCTACGTTCCGAGTATCGGAGATCAGGGCGGCTGCAATCCTATCGGTGTCGCCTCCCGCATCGATGGCAGCGACATCGTGATGGATCTCTCCAGCCTGGGCCACGCCGCTCAAGAGGTTCCGCGTTAGCCGCGCATCTCTTCCAACATCTATGTTCCTCCGCCTCGTTGCCGATTCCTTTGGACGCCGTCCCCGCCGCAAGCTACTTACCGGTGCGGCGCTTGCTCTTGGCATGGCCGTAGTCACCGCCGCCTTCAGTGTCTCGCTCGACGTCGGCGATCGCCTCGCGCATGAATTTCGCGCTCTGGGAGCTAATCTCCTCATCACCCCGCAAGCCGACTCGCTGCCTCTCGAAATTGGCGGCGTCGATTATCGTCCCGTCAATTCCGGCGCGTATCTTCCCGAGCAGGACTTGGGCAAAATCAAAACAATTTTCTGGCGCAACAATATCGCGGGCTTCGCCCCAGTAATGGAAGTGCCCGCTGAAGTCTCGACCGCATCATCGTCCGCGGCCCTCGTCAAAACGACGCTCCTGGGAACTTGGGCTCACCACTCTGTTGTTCTTCCGGACAGCCGCACCTACACGACCGGAATGGATCAAACCAATTCCTGGTGGCACGTTGACGGCCGGTGGTTCCACGACGATGCTCCCGAAGCAATAGTCGGCAAATCCTTCGCCGCGCGCACCAACGTCAAGCCCGGCGATACTCTCCACATTAATTCTTCAGACCGAAGCATTGCCTTGACCGTCACAGGAATTCTTTCCGCCGCCGGCCCCGAAGACGACGCCATCGTCGCTTCACTGCAAATCACGCAACAACTCGCAAACAAGCCCGGCCAGTACCGCCGTCTTTACGTCAGCGCGCTCACCAAACCTGAAGACGATTTCGCTCGCCGCAATCCCACCACCATGAACGCCGCCGACCTCGAGCGCTGGTCCTGCAGCCCCTACGCCTCTTCCATCGCCTATGAAATCAAACAAGTCTTGCCCGGCGTTGACGCTCACGTGATTCGCCGCGTGGCTGAAGGCGAAGGAAGCATCCTCACCCGCGTCCGCATGCTTCTCTGGCTCGCCTCTTTCGCGGCCTTACTGGCCGCTGTGCTCGCCGTTGGCGCATCGTCTGCCGCGGCGGTAATCGAGCGCCGCTCCGAAATTGGTCTCATGAAAGCCATCGGCGCAGGCTCCGGAACCATAGGTTTTCTCCTCGCCGCCGAACAACTCCTGCTCGCCTTTGTTGGCGGCGGAGTCGGTTACGCCCTCGGCATTATTCTCGCCCGCTTCCTCGGCGAAAAAATCTTTGGCGTGGCTCCCGAGCCTTCCATCCTCGTTTTCATCGTCATCCTGGTTCTCGCTGCATGCGTAACTCTTCTCGGCAGCGCCATCCCACTTCATCGTGCTGCGCGCTATGAACCGGCGCCCATTTTGCGAGGCGAATAAATGCCAGATCGCAAAATGTTCTGGCGCATCGTTCGCCGCCTTTTCGCAGCCCAGCGCGGCCGCCTCTTGGTAATTCTACTGGCGCTCGGCGCCAGCGCCGCACTCACCGCCGCGTTGCTCAATCTCCAAGTCGATGCCCGCGATCGTCTCACCAAAGAATTTCGCGTGTTCGGCGCCAATATTATCGTCGCTCCCCGAGACACCAAATCTTCTGGCGCTAGCGCAGTCACCCTTGACGAATCCGTCGTCGAAAAGGTGCGCCAATCTCTCCCGCCGCGCGCCGCCGCCGATTCCTATCTGTATTTGGTAGCGAGCGTATCGACAGCTAACTCGGCTCAGCCGGTGAACGCCGTAGTCGCCGGCAAGCGCACCGAACGGACCGATCAGTTATCCGGGAATTCCGCTGTCGTCACTCCCGGCGACAACACAAATCTCTGCCTGGTAGGCTTCAAAGCTGCGCAGCAATTAAATCTCCAACCCGGTGCTGACCTTGCGTTGAAAAACGACAAAAGGGAAGAGGCCTGTACTTCAGAAATTGCCGACTCCCGTGGCGACGCCCAGGACAGCCAGATCGTCGTCAATCTCGACGCTGCCCAACGTCTCGCCGCACTTCCCAACAAAGTCAGCCTCATCCAAGTAAGTGTCCCGGGAACTCCCCGCGAAATTCGCGAGTACATCGCCACCCTCGCGCAAAATATTCCCGCCGCAGACGTACACGGTCTGCGCCAATTCACCGACGCCGAAGCAAAAATTTATACCCGCGTCAGCGGATTGCTCACCGCCACAACCGCGCTGGTGCTGGCTCTTACCGGGCTCTGCGTCATGGCCGCCATGTCCAACGTGGCCATGGAGCGCAAAAATGACGTCGGCTTGATGAAAGCTATCGGCGGCGCCACGCGCCGTGTGTTGCGACTCTTTCTCGCGGAAGCCGCTCTGCTCGGCCTCACAGGCGGCATAGTCGGCGCCGCCGCCGGACTCTTACTTTCCATCTGGCTTGGCAAAACCGTCTTCGGCGTCGCAGCACGCCCGCGCCTCATTGTGTATCCTGTTTCAGTGGCCCTTACCATTCTTGTAGCAATCGTCAGTTCTTATCCGCTTCGTCGTCTCGCCAATATCTCTCCCGCCGCGGTATTCCGGGGGGAAGCGTGAGCCCGCTTGATTCATCCTCATCGGAACGAATCACGCCGAACGCGCCACAAGTTGTGGTCGAATCCCTCGTCAAACAATACGGCCCGTTACGCGCTCTCGATGGCGTTACCTTCACCGTTGCTCCCGGCGAATGGGTCGCGCTCATGGGACCATCCGGCTCCGGCAAAACCACTTTGATCAATATTCTCGGCGGCTTGGACACTCTCACTTCCGGCCGCGTCATTGTCGATGATGTCGACCTTTCCAAGCGCACCGAAAGTCAGTTGGTTCGCTATCGCTCCGAAAAAGTAGGCTTCGTCTTCCAGCAATTTCATCTCATCCCATATCTTTCCGCGCTGGAAAACGTCATGCTCGCGCAATATTTCCACAGCATCACCGATGAGCAGCAAGCCGAAGACGCGTTGCGCCGCGTCGGCCTCGGTGATCGTCTCACCCATCTTCCCGCTCAACTTTCCGGCGGCGAACAACAGCGCGTGGCCATCGCTCGCGCGCTCATCAATCAGCCAAAATTGATTCTCGCCGACGAGCCCACCGGAAACCTCGACGAAGCCAACGAAGCCCTGGTCATCGATATTTTTCGCGCCTTGCACAATGCCGGCCACACCATTCTGATGGTCACCCACGATCCCGACATCGCTCGCCAGGCTGGCCGCCGCATCGAACTTGCCCACGGCCATCTCAGTCTCGACACCACGCAAACCGACGCCGCTATTTCCATTGACGACGAAATTCGCTTCGATCATTTGCTCGAGCGCATCTGGATGTGTGGCGAAGAAGGCACCAGCGCGCAACTCGATCGCATTCAAATTCCCGGGGCTCTCGATTCCGCTCGCACTCTCGGTCGCATGGCCGATCTGAAACTCGTCGAGATGCGCGACACCGCCGTGCATCTGACTGACACCGGCAGCCGCCGCGCTCGCGACGTGGTGCGCCGTCATCGCCTCGCAGAGCGCCTTTTCAAAGATACTTTCGCCATCGATGATTCCGAAGCCCACACCCAAGCCTGCAAATTCGAACACATCATCAGCCCCGAACTCGATCAGCGCATCTGCACTTTCCTCGGCCACCCGAAAACCTGCCCGCACGGTAATCCCATCCCGCCCGGAGATTGCTGCGACGGAAACTCCAAGTCCAGCCGTTCCTGAATCGAATCCATGCCCACTCCTGTTGATCAGCGCAAAAAACCTCTAACCATAAAAATTCACGTCTCCAGCGGAACCGGCGTGGATATCACCTGGGCCGACAATCACACCAGCCATTACGATTTCGCTTATCTCCGCGATGAATGCCCCTGCGCCACCTGCAACGAAAAGCGCGACCAGGACCAGCAACACTCCGGCGCAAAATCCGCCGCGCCGATCTCCTCGCCGGCGTTGCCTATGTTCAAACCCAAAATTCGCGCCCAGTCCGCCACCCAAGTCGGCAACTACGCTGTACAGATTAATTTCAACGACGGCCACAACACCGGCATCTTCAGCTACGAACACCTCCGCACTATCTGCCCCTGCCCAGATTGCGCCGCGACCTTCCGTAATCTCGCTAAATAATCGATTTTTTCCTTCTCCGATTCTGCGCGCCCGCTAGACTTCACCCCCAAAAAGTGCGACGATTTTGGTCTCGGGTAAATCGATCCATTCATGAGTACGATTACTAATCCCCCTGTCGCCGCAGGCAACCGGGGTGGCGGGGTTCCGCGTGTCATTGTCGCGACCACGGCCCTCCTGACATTCATTTCTTTCTGGCGCGCCGCCGCCATCGTTCTCAACGACCTGGCCTCTTCCGCCTATTACGCGGGCGGTGAAGCCGAAGCCTACATCGGCAAAACCGCTCCCTGGTTCATCCTCGCCATCATGCTTTTCTCATACGCCGTTCGCGCAGTGTACGTCGAAAGCTGCAGCATGTTCGTCCGCGGAGGCGTTTATCGCGCCGTCAAAAGCGCTCTCGGTGGCACGCTCGCTAAATTCAGCGTGTCCGCTTTAATGTTCGATTACGTTCTGACCGGCCCCATCAGCGGCGTGGCTGCGGGCCAATATCTTGCCGGGCTTATCAGTGATTTGCTGGTGCACATGCACATCAGCGGTCCGCTGGCCCCTGTAAGCATCAGCATTATCTCCGCCGGCTTTGCCGTTGTGGTCACCGCGTATTTCTGGTGGGAAAACACCAAAGGCGTTTCGGAATCCAGCGAAAAAGCTTTGCATATCATGAAGCTGGTCACCGTCATGGTGGTCATGTTGATCGCCTGGTGTACTTACACCGTCATCGTTCGCCATTCGTCTCTGCCTCCGTGGCCACATCCCCGCAATCTCCGGCTTGGCCCCAGCGCCTTGGGCTGGCTGGCCCACAGCAGTCTTCCTCACATGTTTGGCATCATCGCCATCTTTATTGCCCTCGGCCATTCCGTTCTCGCCATGAGCGGCGAAGAATCGCTTGCGCAGGTGTACCGCGAAATCGAGAGCCCCAAGCTGCAAAATCTGCGCAAAGCCGGTCTGGTAATTTTCATCTACAGCCTGGTTTTCACTTCACTGGTCTCTTTCTTCGCGGTGATGATTATTCCTGACGATGTCCGCCAGCACTTCCTCGAGAATTTGATCGGCGGCTTGGCCATGAGTTTGGAAGGCCCCATTTTAGTCCGCCTTCTTTTTCATGCCTTCGTAGTAGTTGTTGGCACGCTGATTCTTGCTGGAGCCGTGAACACCGCCATCGTAGGTTCGAATGGCGTCCTGAATCGCGTTTCGGAAGACGGCGTACTGAGTGACTGGTTCCGCCAACCGCACCCCCGTTTCGGCACCAGCTACCGCATCATAAATATCGTCGTATTCCTGCAGGTCGTAACCATCATCATCAGCCGCGGTGATGTGACCTTCCTCGCCAACCTCTACGCCTTCGGTGTCATTTGGAGTTTTGCGATGAACGGCCTCTCCGTGCTCGTTCTTCGCTACACGCGCCCCGGCCAGCGCGATTTTCAGGTGCCTCTCAATTTCACTATCAACGGCGTGCAGGTTCCTGTCGGCCTCGGCCTCATCACACTCACCTTATTCCTGATCGCTTTCGTCAACTTGTTCACCAAGCCCGTCGCCACCGTAGCTGGCGGAGCTTTCTCCATTTTGCTTTACATTGTGTTCACCATCTCGGAGCGTCGCGGTCATCACACCAACGCTGCCCGCGTCGAAATGGATCAGTTCAATCTCGCGCTCGAGGGCGAGCTGACCCCCGAAGGCGTCGGCGCGCGTCCAGGAAATATCCTCGTCCCGGTCAGCAACCACTACGCGCTTTATCATCTCGGCAACGTTCTTGATCGCATCAAGCCTGGCCGCCGCGACATTGTCGTTTTACATATCCGCCTCCTGCGCCGCTCCGCTTCCGGCGAAAACGAGCTCGACGTCGACCAACTTTTCGGCAGCATCGAGCAGCATCTTTTTTCTCAGGCCTTATCCATGGCCGAAAAACGAGGCAAGTCCATTCGCCTAGCTGTCGTCGCCGCCAATGATTTGTGGGACGGCATCCTGCGTGCCGCTACCGCGCTGAAATCCAGCACCATCGTCCTCGGACATTCCGCGAAGGAAACCACTGAAGAACAAGCTCGCCAGATTGGCGACGCCTGGGAACAACTAGGCGATCAAAAACCGCAATTCAACCTGGAAATTCATCTCGCCAACGGCGACAAAGTTTACAAAGTACTCGGCCCCCACGCGCCCAACCTCACCGGCAATGAAGTCAATCTGCTCCATCGCCTCTGGCTGCGTTTCAGCGAAATGCTCGCTCCGCAAGAGCTCCACCATCACGACGTCGTCCACTTTGCCTTGGAAGAAGTTCAGAAAGAATTGGACGACGGCCACGAAGACGAAGTGGTCAAGCGCCTGCGCGCCCACTTGGACGCCAATCAAAGCAAGCGCAAGCCCACGCCCACGCCCCAGAACAAATTAAATTAGCCGCATATTGCCACAACTGTGAACCGAATTACCGTCTGAAGGAACCCATCTTCTTCCTTCAGTCATCACGCCAAAGCACCTAACGGTCATTCCGAGCGGAGCAAGCCGACGCTTTTTCTTTCTCCTTCGCTCCTGCGAAGGAGTCAGCTTGCGCAGTCGGGGGATCTCTCCCCGCTTTTTCCCCGTCGCCTTGTAGGTCGCGGCTTCAGCCTGCCTGCCGCAGGCAGGCCGCGACACTCACACCTCAGCAACACGCGGCCTCTAGGCCCTGAAGGCTGCAAGACGCTACGCCAACTGCGTCGTGCAGTGTGGACACCGCTTCGCCGCCAACGGAATCGGCATCGCGCATTGCGGACAGTCGCGAGTAGTCGGCGCAGCTGCCGGCGCCGGCTTCTTCCCCCAGCGATTCACTTGCTGCACCAGCAGAAATACCGCGAACGCCACGATCAGGAAACTAATGATCGTATTCAAAAATAATCCGTAATTGATTGTCGGAGCTCCCGCTGCTTTCGCCAACGCCACCGAGTCGTAATGTGTTCCATTCAGGCTGATGAACTTGTCGGCAAAATTTACGTGTCCCATCGCCATTCCGATCGGTGGCATGATGATGTCATCCACCAGCGAAGACACAACTTTTCCGAAAGCTGCGCCGATAATCACGCCCACCGCAAGATCAATCACATTCCCGCGCATCGCAAAAGTTTTGAATTCCTTGAACATATTTATTTCCTTTCGCGCGCCATCCCTGGCGGCTTCACCTGGAGCCTTGTCGTTGCGCCCCAGCGGGCCGTAACAATAGCACGGTTCCGGCAATCCCCCGCGCCGCCAGCACCACCCCCGCACACGCCAGCAGCGGCCCCACCCACGCAAACGGTACCCGCGAAATCGCCAGCAGCACTATACCCAAAACCGTTAGCGAAACCGCGCGCGTATAGTCTTCCGGCTGCGGCGGCTTGCTCCCAGGTTTTCTGTAAATCCCGCGAATGCCCCACAGGATCAACGCCACACTCAGGATCAACCACGGCAATTTGTGGCGGTCAAAAAAAATGTGCCCCGTGAGCCCCAGCCACACCACCAGTAGCCCCAGCAGCACAAAAATAATTTCTATCACCACTCGAAGAAGCCGCTCAGGAGTGAACATCGCGATTTACCACATTGGAAAAAAGCTTAGGGTCTACAAAAACAGCTACGCGGCAATCCGCTCGATCCGCACCTTCTTCAAGGTAATCGGAGTCTTCGGACGGTCGCCGGAATCGCGCGGCGCGTTGGAAATCTTGTCCGCCACGTCTTGCCCTTCCACTACCTCGCCAAATATCGTGTGCTTGTTATCCAGCCATGGAGTCGCCGCCACGGTAATAAAAAATTGGCTACCGTTGGTACCCGGTCCCGCATTGGCCATCGAAAGTTTTCCCGCCTTCGAATGCTTCAGCGAAGGATGAAACTCATCCGCGAATTTGTAACCCGGTCCGCCGCGTCCCGTGCCTTCCGGGCATCCGCCTTGAATCATGAATTGCGGAATCACCCGGTGAAACGTCAGCCCATCGTAAAAATTCCGCTTCTCTTTCTTCCCGGTCTTCTCGTTCGTAAATTCCTTGGTTCCCTCCGCCAACCCCACAAAATTCTCTACCGTCTTCGGCGCTTCTTTTTCCAGCAAACGAATCACAATATCGCCCTGCGAAGTTTCAAAAATTGCGTAAGTTCCTGCCGCTCTGCTCATTAGTTTTTCTTCTCCCAAGTACATATTTATCGTACACGACCCGTCATCGCACGCGCCACCCACTCCAGCACCAGCAATGCCTCCGGCCGTCGACACCAGCATTTGTAACAAACGCTCTGGTGGCGCATCTATTAGGTCGTCAGTTCCCTCCCACGCAACATGCAGGGAAAGGTACAGTCCAATGAAATACGCAATTTTCGGCGCCACTGGATCCGTGGGAAAGGCCCTCGCGGCAGAATTAACAAAAAGAAGTTCATCCTTGCGAGTAGTAGGACGCTCCGAGGACAGTCTGCGCCGCCATTTTCGCGCCTACGAACCGCTCGTCGAATACTGTGAAGCCGACCTGAGTGACCCGCTCGCTGCCGCCCGGGCCGCAGCAGATGTGGAGACCATTTTTTATACCGTGGGAGTCCCTTACACTCAGTTCCAGCTCCATCCGAAACTAATGAAGATCGCGCTCGAAGCCGCAACCGCAGCCCACGTTTCGCGTTTCGTCCACGTCAGTACCGTTTACCCCTACGGCGTTCCGCAAACCGACCTCGTTAACGAATCCCATCCGCGAAATCCGGTCGCCTTCAAAGGGAAGATGCGCAAAGAGCAGGAAGACCTGGTCCTCGCGGCCGATTTGCGTGCCGGAATGCGCACCACCATTTTGCGTCCGCCCGATTTCTACGGACCCGACGCAGAACTGAGTTACGCGCGCTCAATATTTGATGCCGCGATAAAAGGTGGCACTGCCAATGTAATCGGGCCGGTCGACACGCCACATGAATTCATCTTTGTTCCCGACCTGGCGGAAACTCTCGTGGCACTTTCAGACAACGAAGAAGCGTATGGCCAGGCGTGGAACGTGGCAGGCCCTGCGCTAATCACGACCCGGAAATTCGCTGAGCTCGGCTTCGCCGCCGTTCATCAGAAACCTCGGATCCGCGTGGCCGGCAAATTCGTGTTGGGTGTGATGGGCCTTTTCAACCCTTTCATGCGTGAAGTGGTTGAGATGCATTATCTCTGGACCACGCCCGTCAGACTAGAAGACAGTCGCTTGCGCAAGTTGCTTCCTGATCTGAAAAAGACGCCGTACGCGGAAGGCATCGAAGCTACGATCAAAGCCATGCAGGCAACCGCCTGACTTTCGCTACCAACCCTTCTTCTTCCGCAACTCCGTAATATGCGCGACATGATGCCGCCCATGCCATTCGTAAACAAACAACAACCAATCAATCGTGCGTTCGCCATGCTCCGGATGCACAAACACGCGCGAAAAATCTTCCGCCTTCAGCGACCGCCACACGCAATCCCATCGCTCGTGCAACGCCTCCAAGAGTCTCTGCGACGCCTCGATCGGCGCGCTCTTCGAATCCGCCATCAAAGCCCACGCGCTTTCCTCGTACGGTTTTATCGTCGGCTTAGCCTCCGTCAGCGCCAGCTTCAATCGCATGTACGCGTTCATGTGGCTGTCCGGCACGTGATGCACCACCTGCCTCACCGTCCAACCGCCCTCGCGGTACGGCGTATCCAGTTGCTCGTCGTTCAACCCGCGCACCGCCTCCCTTAAATTCCTCGGCGCCGCGGCAATCGATTCAATTGCCTGCGCCCGTTTCGCGCCAGTAATCTCCTTCGGCATTTCCATCTTCCCAATCGGGTATCGCGCATCCATTCGCCATCTCCTTTCGCAAATCTCGCCTCGCAGCCTGTGGGCTGCAGCCCGCCATTAACTTTGCCAAATTTTCAGTCCTGGCTTTCAAAATCGGGCAACCATCAACGACAAAACCCCCTCCAATTTGGCTCCCGCAAGCTTCGACATCAAATCGTCAGGTACAATGAACCGCTTCGCGCCATTGTATCCGCCAGGCACGTGCGAGAATCAAATAGGAGCAATGAAAATGTATAACGTAGTCATCATAGGCAGCGGCTGCGCCGGACTCACCGCCGCAATATACGCCGCGCGTGCCAATCTGAAGCCTCTCGTCATCGACGGTCATGAACCGGGCGGACAGCTCACTCTGACCACTATGGTCGAAAATTACCCCGGCTTCCCCGATGGCATCCTGGGCCACGAGCTCATCGAAAATATGCGCAAGCAAGCGCAACGATTCGGCGCCGAATTCAACGCCGGTATCGTCACCGACGTCGATCTTTCCAAGCGCCCGTTCACAGTCACGGCCGGCAATGATGTCTACGAGACAAAAACTCTCATCATCGCCGCGGGAGCATCCGCGCGCCTCCTCGGCCTTCCCGAAGAACGCCCCTTGCTAGGCAGCGGTGTCTCCACCTGTGCCACCTGCGACGGCTTCTTTTTTCGCAACAAACCCATCGCCGTGGTCGGCGGCGGCGATACCGCCATGGAGGAAGCCAACTTCCTCACTCGTTACGCCTCCAAGCTGTATCTGATTCACCGCCGCAACGAATTTCGCGCTTCGAAAATCATGATCGATCGCGCCCGCGCCAACGAAAAAATCGAATTCGTCACGCCCGCCATCGTCGAACAAATTCTCGCCGACAACGCCGGTGTGGAGGGAGTTCGCCTACGCGATCCCGAAACCGGCGAAACCCGCGAACTCGAAGTTCACGGCGTGTTCGTCGCCATCGGCCACGATCCCAACACCGCCGCGTTTCGTGGCCAGCTTCCAACCGACGCCAATGGCTACCTGCTTTCTACCAATGGCAGTAAGACCAGCATCCCTGGCGTTTTTGTCGCCGGTGATGTTCAGGATCATCGTTACCGCCAGGCTGTCACCGCCGCGGGCTCAGGATGCATGGCTGCGATGGACGCCGAAAAGTTCCTTGAAGAGCACAAGTAACCACCACGAACTAGTTTCCTCCCCCGCGCACTGCCATAATCAACGGGCATGCTCCGCGCGAGCCTTCTAAAACTTTCCGAAAGCAAATCTTTTGCTCATTGGGTCGTTTGCAACGAACGCACTCGCCGCATGGCCCACCGTTTTGTTCCCGGCGAAACTCTTGACGAGGCTATCGCCGCTGCCCGCGACTGCAACAATCTCGGCATGTTCGCTAGCCTCGATTATCTGGGCGAAAATGTTGCCACCCAGGAAGACGCGCAACGCGCGCGCGACGCCTACCTCGAAATTTTCGATCGCATCGCCCAGGAACGCCTGCATGCCAACGTCTCCGGCAAGCTCACTCAACTCGGTCTCGACCTCAGCTCGGAATTCTGCGAGAGCCTGGTTGTTTCTATCGTGCAGCGCGCCGCCGACTATGACAATTTTCTTCGTGTGGATATGGAAGGCTCGGTCTACACCCAGCGCACCGTTGAGCTGGTCAAACGCGTGCGCTCGCAAAATCCCGCCATCGGCACGGTGATTCAATCCTATCTATATCGCAGCGAGGCCGACATCGCCGATCTCCTCGCCTACGGCTGCCGCATCCGCCTGTGCAAAGGCGCCTACAAGGAACCGTCCGACGTAGCCTTCCCCAAAAAGAAAGATGTGGACGCCAATTACGTTCGCCTGATGCAGATGCTTCTGGCTAGCGGCTTCTATCACGGCATCGCCACTCACGATCCCGCCATGATCGCCGCGACCATCCGCTTCGCCGCCGCCAAACAAATCTCCAAAGACGACTTCGAATTCCAGATGCTTTACGGAGTCCGTACCGACCTACAGCGCCGCCTCGTCAAAGACGGCTATCGACTGCGCATCTACATCCCCTACGGCCGCGACTGGTTCCCCTACTTCATGCGCCGCCTCGCCGAGCGCCCCGCCAACGTCGCCTTCTTTGCCCGCAACCTCCTCCGCCGCTCCTAGCTCGGCGCTCTTGCACATTCGCACGCTATTATTTCTTGCTTTTCTCTTCAGGGCCAACGGATGTTAATCCACGGACTAGGACCAGACCTTAGCTATTTGAGCGCACCAGGCGATATTCCAGCAGATTGGCATACCTCTCGAGGATGTTAATCTCGACTGAGAATACGGGAGCCAAAACTTGAAGAGAGTTTTTTTTGTTTCGCTGCTTTTGGCATTGGTCATTGGGCCGATAACAGCATTAACCGATACTGTGCTGTGGTTACGTGGCGCTCACAAATATCAACCTCCAATAACTGAGGCGGAATGGCAAAAGCTCTTGCAACTTCCCGCAACAAAACTAGGGCTCGCTCTAGCGGGAAGAGAGGTAAGACTTACACGCATGCAGTGGTTGCGAGACTCGATTGGTCATTCATATTTCTGGAAGGGCCTAGCAAAGAACAGTTTAGTGCCAATAGTCGGAGTGTTTTTTGCGTGCATTTGCTTTGGTGGTTTAGAGAGACGTCGCGTCGTGGTTGACGATGCCCCCGCATCATCTGCCGCAAAATCTTGATTGGCGCGTTTCTAGCCTTACTTCGCGCGCAACCTCTGCCGCCGTCCCCAGCCCCAACGCATTCAGTTAGGGCATATCGCGTGACATCTATAGCACTGACCACAAAACCAAAAACACTCCGGCGGCCACCGCTTGTACACGCGCGTTTTTCAGCGTCAGGCTTGTCAGTGAAGCGGTGATAGCAAAGACGAGAAAGTTAATGTTCCTCTGTTCAGTGAAAAAATCTACCCAACGGTCATTGAAAATCCCAAGGATAGTCAGAACAGCAAGGAACAACCAGCCGTAGAAAATAGCTCCTACCGACACCACGCCAATTCTGCTACGTAAAGCGGTGAGTGTTCTTAGATCTGTCGAGGCCCATTCACGAATTGAATACACAACTAAGGCCGGGATTCCCAGCAGACACCCGACCCACATCGCAATATAAATTGCTCCAAACATGTTTCAAATTATAACCAGCACAGCAGCAAGGAGGCGACACTGGGTGGTGTGTCCAGCTCCGGCACTATGGCTTAGCGAGAGCGCATCCTCAGAAAAACGATAACAAAGACGATCACCCCAACTATTAATGCAACAGGAAAGCCGGCAGAATACCGAACCAAGCGCCAAACTCGCCTCTGACAAATTTTGCGCCAACCAACATGGTCAGCAAGAAGGCGCCGATAGCGCCGAGCACCGCAGCGATTGTTGCAACCACCAGCGCCCCAGCTTCTTCTTCAATTCGTTCAAGAATCTTCATACGTAAGGTGGCCAGTTAGCTCCCAAAATCACCCGGATTATAGTTAAGGCGGGTGGTTGGCGAGACAAATGGTCAGCTCGCTCTGAATGGCGAATTAATCGCGTAGCCTTCCTCCGCCCGCAACCTCCTCCTCCGCTCCTAGCCTTGCGTCGGCAATCTCATTTGTTTTTTTCACTCCACAATAATCCGGTCGGACCACTCCACCAGCGACACAAAAATCGCCGGATTTCCAAATTTTGCTCCCCATTGATTCAAGTCTGTTTCCGTGACCCCACGGGCCCGGGAGCAGGCTCCTCAAGCAAAGATTGGAATTTTTTTCGCCACAACCTTCTCGAGCGTTTCGCTTAACGGCGGCCAGCCCACCGGCAGGATCGCGTTCGCCATGGACTTTCGCATCAACGATGTGGCTTCGGCGAGAAGGAAGATTTGTACTTCGTGACCAGCTTCCGCGAGTGCCAGCCCGTGTGCAAAAGGAAACGACGCTCTAGTCGGGTCATCGGGCCCCCACGCACTTTTCATCATGATCTTCAGCGATTTCTTCGATTCCTCCGCCCTGCTGCCCCATGCCAGAAAAGGCAACGCCGACAGCTGAGCCAAGAATGCACGTCGCGCCATATTTTTTCTCCAGATTCGGATGCCCCTCTAGGGGAACGTCGGAGCAAAATTACACCAACGCGAGGCACAAAGAAAAGTCAAAGAAAACGTGGGCCACTGCTTTCCCCTACTTCATGCCCCGCCAACGTAGCCTTCTTCGCCCGCAACTTAATCAACTGCTAGCCGCGCGTTCGCACACGCATTTTATCTTCCCGAGGCCTTCGCCGGATATTCATTTGGACTCGTCGAGATCGGTCGAGGCACACGTCCACCTTGCATCGCGCTTGATGCGAAGAGCGGACCTTCTTTAGCAGAGTTAGTGCTTAGCTGAGGCCGCTTTTGCCGCGATCGGCTTGTAGCCGCAGGTGCCAGCTTTGCGCATGGCATCGAGCGCCTCGGTGTTAGTCATCAGCGCGGTTGTCTGGCAATTTCGCAACGCACCGCCCGCGGAGAATGCCAGTGCGATCGCTGCGGCCGACACATTGTCGGGCATCTCGGTAATCAGTACGGCATCATACGGGCCGAAGGCGAAGTATGAGTCCTTGATCTTGCCACCGAGCTTTTCTATAGGGTCACGCACAGCTTCAAAGCGATCCTGCGGATTGCCAATGAGCTTTGCGAGTGCTTCTGGTGTGTAGCTGACTTGATGAAGATAGAACGGCATGCGGGGACCTCCTTAACCAGTATCTCGATTTTGGGGCCCAGGCTGCCCACTATACACCTTCACGGAAATGCGGCGCCAGCGGTTCCAATCAAACCGCTCATGCGCCATTTCCATTCTTTTCCATCCCCGGCGCATTCGTGCAACCGCCCTGAGCAGTTATAATTTCATGTAATGCGACCCGACGAAGAAGTTATCAAGCGATGGCGCACTTCAGCGCCGTTTTGGGAGAAGCACCGCGACACCATCCGCGGAATGTTCGCGCCAATTACCCAAGCACTTATTGAAGATGCGGAGATCGGCACCCAGAACTCCGTTCTGGATGTTGCCACCGGTCCCGGCGAGCCGGCATTAAGCGTAGCGGCTGCGGTAGGTACTAACGGAAAAGTCGTCGGCGTTGACGCGATTCACGGGATGATCGCCGCCGCTCGCACTGAGGCACAACGTCTCGGCCTGAAGAACGCAAAATTTGATGTGGCCTTCGCTGACGATCTGTCCTTTGCCGCCAACACTTTCGACGCAGTAATCAGCCGCTTCGGCGTGATGTTTTTTCCTTCCCCGGTGGACGGCGTCCGCGAAATGTTACGAGTACTCAAGCCCGGACGAAAGCTGGCTTTTGCAGTCTGGCATTTCGCTGAACGAAATCCCTTCCACTCCGCGTTGTCTCGCGTCATGGATCGCTACGTGGATTCGCCACCACTTGAGCCCGACGCTCTTGACGCATTTCGCTTTGCGCCTCGTGGCAAGTTGCTAGAAGTTCTTTCCCATGCCGGCGTCGCAGCCCCATCCGAACGCCTGCTGCAATTCAAAATAGAAGCGGCGGCCGTCTCTGTGGAAGACTTCTGGAATCTCCGCCGCGAAATGTCAGAGAAGCTCAGTGAAAAATTCGCAACACTCTCAGAAGAGCAGAAACTCAAAGTGACCCAGGAGATGCTCTCCTCCCTCGCCGAATATTCCACCGCCAATGGCATGAGCTTCCCAGCCGAGGTTCTGATTGTCAGCGGCTCCAAAGCCAGCCCCGCGTAACCAGTCCAATATCCGATTAGTCGCCGCGACTACCATTGAGTTCCGGGAACATCCCCCACATCGCGCGCCAGTTTGAATCGGCCCATAAACTTACGTAAGATAAGCACATTCCCCGGTAGCTCAATGGTAGAGCGTTCGGCTCTTAACGATCGTGCTCTAAGGCCGGAATCGTCCCCCTCAAGTACGAATCGACGGGGAAAACAAAGCACTTAGACACACAAAAGCCAAATTAGGCGAACGGGGAGGCACCTGGTGGAAGGGATAAACCTTGCGTAAAAGGTGATTGGAGGCAGCTCGAACAAAAACCCAAATGAAAACGCTAACCGATTTGCTGCCCAAAGGAAGCCGCCTCATCATCGTAGGATGTAATCCCAGTCCTGTCTCCGCCCGACTTGGATGTTACTACGCCGGTCGCGGTAATCAGTTTTGGTCGCTGCTCCATGAAAGCGAACTCGTACCTGAACCCCTAAGACCGCTCGATAGTGTGCGTGTAACCGAGTTTGGAATAGGGCTGACAGACCTGGTGAAGCGCCCATCTAAAAGTAGCTCCGACGTGTTAGCTCGGGAGTTCGCTGCTGGCCGGAAACTCCTTCATCGGAAGCTCAAGAGAATCGGACCAAGCGTGCTCGTGTTCAATGGCAAAGTTGTCTACGAGCAATTTACCGGGACAAGGTGCCAGTACGGACTGCAAAAAGAACGACTCTACGGAGCGTCAATTTACGTGCTGCCATCAACGAGTACGCGCTGTGCACGCACGTCCTATCAACAAAAGCTCCGCCATTTCAAAAGCGTATTCAAACTAGTAGAATTCAAGAGACACTTGGGACACCAAACCCGTAAATAGAAACCCTTCGGCGGCAATTCAACCACTCAAACTAATTCAAGACAGGTCGCTGTGTGAGATGTTCGTTATTGGACTTATCGGGACCGATGCACCAATCCACCGATTAACCGAACCGCGAGCGCTGCCAGCGACCCTACGAGCGGGTAGAACATCATTGTCTCCGGTCTCGAGATTTCGCTCGCCGTTCCTTCCTTCGTGAGTCGAGCATACGTTTCACTGAATGTCTCGTTCGCCCGTGGGATGCTCGAAGGGTCCGCGTCTTTCATTTCTGTGCTCCATTACCAATACCGGAAGGCCTGTTCTTGGATCCTACGCCGTTTTCGCAGGTTTGTTTAGCGCCTGGTAAGCACGTTCCAAGTCCCATTCGTGGCGTACGCAAAATTCAAAGCAACTCCACCAACACCGCGCGCCAGTTTGAATCGGCCCATAAACTTACGTAAGATAAACACATTCCCCGGTAGCTCAATGGTAGAGCGTTCGGCTGTTAACCGAAATGTTGGAAGTTCGAATCTTCCCCGGGGAGCCAATTCTCAAATCCACTTTGAGGCCGCGCCCAGTTTAGCCTCTCAAGCGGGTTTCGCCTCTGGTTTTTCGGTAACGGACACAGACTCTTGCTCGCCCTTCTTACTGATTAAACTCACCGCAGCCTGATATAACTTTGACCTCATTGCATAGCGCTCGTTCGCGCGCGTAATGTAGCGCACCGCAACTTCAACTCCGCCGACTATCGGCTTTAAATTAATAGCCGGCGCAGCTGATAACGCTCCAACGTTCCGCGACTGCGCGGCATTCTTCCATTCTTTTTCAGCTTCACCGGCACTCTCCTTGGTGGCTTCGAGCACCGTCTTTTGAATCGCGTCAACGATCGGGTACGGACTCTGGCTCGAGTCCACCACCAGCGTCAGTTCATCCCACAGCCACTGCCCCGAGGTGGAAAAATTAAAGTAGTGGCCCTCAATCGCGAAGTTGTTGGTAAAAGTAACGCGTCGTCCGGTCGGATGACCCGAGTCGGTCCAGTTGCCGGTTTCTAACAAGACCGTATGAAACATTCCGAGCTCCGCCACTTCTCCCGTCACCCCATTAATTTCCACCCAATCGCCCAAGCGGATTCCATTTTTTCCCATCAGCACGAACCAACCAAAAAAGGCCACGATGAAATCTTTCAGCGCCACCGTAAGACCTGCGCCGGCAAGTCCAAGGAAAGTCCCCAACTGGCCCGGCGGCCCGAAAATAACCAGTAGTATCAGGCCCAAAGCAATGATTTGCAGCGCCGTGCTTATTACTGCATGAAGTGTCTCGGCCTGACGCGCGTCCAATTTCAATTTGCCGAGAAGGCTCTTTGACCAGGTGTCGAAAAAAATCCCGATCAGCAAGATTCCTACAATGATGGCAGCGCCTGTCAACCCTTTGTGAATTACCGCTCCTTCCTGGGCATCAACCACGTCGATCCATTTTCGATACGTTTCGGCTAAGCGCGTTTGATCCTCGATGCGCTCGTCAACGTTGGTAAGTGCTTTCACGGCGAAGGAACGGTGCCTCGTAGCGCTGACGACATCAGCCGAACTTTCGCCCGAACTTACGTTAGGTGGGCTGGCAGGTTTTTCGCCAGAGGGATGTCCACTTCCACTTGTAGGCGCACTCTGAGGTTTCTCCGGAACTGCTTGCGTCTTGGTGTTGATGCTCGATTGCAGAGTGGCGCGCTGGGTAGTGAACGCGGTTGCGGCCGATTCTGCATCCTGCTTGGCTTGCCGCAATTGCTTTATTTTATTGTGCAGCTCCGACCATCGCAGGTAATGGTGGATCATCCCGTGTAAATCGGGCGGGGTAGAGGTGTTAACACTCGTGGTATCCGCGACTTTCGATGCCTCATCGTGCTGCTTAATCAACTCCTCAATCCGGCTTTGAGCTTCACCACCGGCATCGCTTAATTCCTGTTTCGCGTTGTCGACCTCGTCCTGATCGAGCTCTACCTGGACCTTCGCCTGTTGCAGCTGATTGTCCAGGCTGTCCTTTTTGGCGCCGCTCGCCTTTGCCAACGCTGCGGTAAGTTGGTCGACTCGTGCCTTATCTCGGTCGAGAGCGTTCTCCGCGTTTTGCAATCTGCCTTGGATCTGTTTCGCTTCGGTGCTCAATACCGCGGGATGCTCTCGGGCGTCCGACACCCCAGCCGCGAATGCCAGGTCCATCTCCCGATCGCCGAGACGGAGCGCCTCCTGCGCCAATGGCAATTCGTCAGCACCAGTTGGCATTTGCACCAACGAACGAGCGGCATACAGAGAACTCTGATCAATTGCCGGCGCATGCTCGGCACGCGATGGTTCGACCGTTGCGATTACCCGCGTTCGCGACCCGCCCGTTCGAAACCATCCATAGGCGATCACCCCCAACAACAGGATCAGGATGATCGTTGCAATTTGTTTCGTCGTCTTCATTCGCCTATGCTCTCCCCGCCTTAAGCCACCTTATAAGCAAATGTTAGGCAATCCGCTTCAAAAGTAATTTGCGCGACGCGCAATGGTCATGATCGATCTCGGACCGCCCCCCGGATAATTTACGCCTTAAGTGCATGTTTTACGTCACGCATTCGCCCCGACGCTGCGCGCATTTGTTCCTTGGTTTGAAAGGTGCCGTGCTCCGCGCCGCTCTGGCAACCCACATCGCAAAACCACAATATCGTTTTTCTAGACCCTCTCTTATGGCATCATCATGCGCCGTGAGATTTATTCGCAAGCACGTGCTTTTGCGCTTATATTTCTGGCGTGCCAGTAACTTGCATTTCGCTGCCGCCCAGGCCTAAGCACCCCGCAAAAATGCACACGGAGGCCACCTGATGGTAAATGTGAGCAGCAACCCCGGAGAAGTCGCGCGGTCCTATTCCCCAGCCCCAGCCTCCACCAACGTGGCCGCCCTATCCCTGGTGACCGCTCTTTTCTTCTTGTGGGGATTCGTCACTGTCTTGAATGACGTTCTCATTCCGCATTTCAAGGATATCTTCAACCTGAGTTACAAAAGCAGCAGCCTCGTCCAGGCCTTTTTTTTCTCAGCTTATTTTATCTTCTCCATTCCTTCCGCAAAACTCGTCGACGCCATTGGATACAAAAAGACCATGGTTACGGGTCTTTTCACCACGGGCCTGGGTGCCCTGCTATTCATTCCCGCGGCCACTGCGGCTTCCTATCCGTTGTTCCTCGGTGCCTTGATGATTCTCGCTGCAGGCATCACTGCTTTACAGGTGGCGGCCAATCCTTACGTCGCCGTGCTAGGCCCACCAGAGACCGCTTCAAGCAGATTGAATCTCACGCAGGCATTTAATTCCCTGGGCACCACCATCGGTCCCTATATCGGCGGCCTGTTAATTCTGAACACCGCGGTAAAAAGTCAGGATGAATCTCAGCTGTCCGCGGCTGCGCGTCAGGCCTATCGCGTTCAGGAAGCGTCCTCAGTAAAACTTCCGTATCTCGTCATCGGCCTGGCGCTGATCATTTTTGGAATCGTGATCGCCATGTTCAAACTGCCGACCATCCCTGGAGCTGTTCGCCACAGCGGCTCCGGCGTGAAAGCCAGCTTGTGGAAGTATCGTCAGCTCGTCTTCGGCACGATTGGCATTTTCGTTTACGTGGGTGCGGAAGTTTCCATCGGCAGCTTTCTCATCAATTATTTCGGCCAGCCCGAGATCGGAAGTCTGCCCGAATTCGCCGCGGCCAAGTACGTCACCTACTATTGGGGCGGCGCCATGGTCGGTCGTTTCATCGGTTCTGCCATTTTGCAAAAAGTTAAAACCGGCACGGTTCTCGCTTTCGCGGCTACGGCCGCCTGCTTATTGGTGTGTATCTCCATGTTGTCAACCGGCCACATTGCCATGTGGAGCATCATCGCCGTAGGTCTTTTCAATTCCATCATGTTCCCCAGTATTTTTACGCTAGGGATCGCCGAACTCGGCCCGCTGACAGGCGACGGCTCCGGGATGTTGGTCATGGCCATCGTAGGCGGCGCAGTTCTGCCGTACCTGGAGGGCGCGCTGGCCGATCGCATCGGCATCCACCACGCCTTCGTCATCCCCGCTATTTGCTACATTTATATTCTGTATTACGCACTGCGGGGCTCGCGGCCGACTCCAGTCGTCGTTGACCCAGTGGTTGTTGCTCAGTGATTGCTACTTTTACTGAGTGACACGCCAAAAATTATCTTCAATGGCCATCAGCAACCAAAATAATTATTTAATCGGCGTGGATATTGGTGGGACCAAGGTAGCCGCTGGTTTTGTCGACCACGCCGGCGAAATTACTCACGTCACTCGGGTTCCCATGGTGTGCGACAGTGACGCCGCCGCTGGCCTCAACTCCGTAATCAAGGCTATCGATTCTCTTTTGGCCCAGGCTCAACAAAACCATTGGACCATTCGCGCCATCGGCATTTGTGCTCCGGGCCCTCTCGACCCCAACACCGGCGTGGTCATCAACCCGCCCAATCTTACTTGTTGGCGAAATTTTCCTCTCGCCGCGGAAATTTCGAAGCGCTATCACCTCCCCGTAAAAATCGAAAATGATGCCAACGCCGCTGCCCTGGCGGAGGTTTTGTGGGGCGCGGGCCAAGGCTACGCGAAAGTTTTTTACATCTCCATCGGCACAGGCATCGGCACAGGTTTGATCCTGGATGGCCACATTTACAACGGCCGCACTGGCGCTGCCACCGAGGGCGGCCACGTCAGCATCGATTATCGCGGCCCGGTCTGCGGTTGCGGAAAACGTGGATGCATCGAAGTTTTTATTTCAGGAACCGCCATCGCTAAACGTGCCCAAGCAAAATTAGAAGCCGCCAACCTGTCGCACTCGCCAATGCTCGATTTGGCTGGCGGCAAAATCGGCGCAGTCACTACTGAGTTCGTGAATCAAGCACACGCAGGCGGTGATCCCATCGCCACAGCTACGTTGCTCGAAACTGTTGAACTCTTGGCGGTTTATTTGGGCAACACCATCGATCTGTTGGAACCCGACGTAATCGTAGTCGGCGGCGGAGTCGCTGGCGTGCTGCGGCCTTTCTTTGATGAACTTCGCGCGCGCATCCCCAGGTGGTGCATTAATTCTCGATGCCGCGAAATTCCTCTGCTCTCTGCTCACTACGGCGCCAACTCCGGTATCGCTGGCGGAGCCGCCCTGTGCAACTGACCGCAGTTTTAGCATCCTGCTCCCGATATTCCTGGAGATTACCATTCAATTGAAAAATCCGTCCTCGCTGTTTTTGCAAAGATTTTCTGCTGTCGCACTTTTGAGCTTTGTAATTTTCCTGTCGGCCAACGAAATTGCCCAGCGCGTCTTCAGCGCCGTTTTCGCCACAAAAATCTCCGGATTTTCACCGCAACATTCCGCGGAACAGACCAGTCTCGAAGGCCAACTAAAAAAACTTATCTCCACCGATGAAATTCGCAAGCAACATCGCTATTTCACCTCAATTCCACATCCGGCAGGCTCCATTCACGATCGCGAAGTCGCCGAATACATTGCGGCGCAATGGAGAAGCCAAGGCCTCGAAGATGTAATCATCCGCCAGTACGACGTGCTCGGCACCAAGCCCGTCTCCTCCAGCCTCGAAATGGTCGCTCCCACTCACTATCTAGCTCTCCTCCGCGAAGCCCCATACGACATAGATCCCGACACAAAAAATTCCGAAGTCGCCAGCGCCTGGCTCGGCTATTCAGAAAGTGGAGAAGTTACCGCTCCCGTCGTTTACGCCCATAGCGGCAATCCCGAAGACTACGACCTGCTGCGCAAGAATGGCATCGACGTAAAAGGGAAAATTGTTCTCGTCCGTTATTCCAATCCTTACAGCTATCGTGGATTCAAAGCTCTCACTGCGGAAAAAAACGGCGCCGCGGCCTTGCTGATTTATTCCGATCCCGCGGAGGATGGCTACGTAAGAGGTAAAGTCTTCCCCGACGGCCCCTGGGGCCCTGAAACGCACATTCAGCGCGGCGCAATTACTTATGACTTCATCGTTCCCGGCGATCCGCTCACTCCTGGCTGGGCTTCCGTGCCCGGCGCCAAGCGCATTCCGAAAAATGAAGCTCGCTCGCTACCTCACATTGTCGCGTTGCCGCTCTCTTGGCACGACGCCAAGCCGCTGCTCGAAAATATGAATGGCCCAACCGCGCCAAAGAACTGGCAGGGTGGATTGCCGATCACCTACCGGCTCACCGGAGCCGTGAAAGCTCACTTGAAAGTGCAAATGGACAATTCCATTCAGCCTTATTACGTCGTCGAAGCTCGCATCCACGGCGCGCAATTCCCCGACGAATGGGTGCTCCTCGGAAATCATCACGACGCGTGGGAATACGGTGGGGTCGATCCCAGCAGTGGAACCGCCTCCATGATGGAACTGACCCGCGCCTTTGGGACCATGTTAAAAAATGGCTTCCGGCCCAAGCGCACTCTGGTTTTCTGCAGCTGGGACGGGGAAGAAATAGGACTGACCGGTTCGACCGAGTGGGGCGAACAATTCGCGGATGACTTACAAAAGAAATTAGTCGCTTATATCAACGTGGATTCCTCTGCATCAGGACCGAATTTCGAAGGTGGCGCGGTCGGTTCGCTCGCTCCCATGCTGGTGGAAACCAGCTATTCCATCGTTGACCCTAGCGGAACAAGCTTGCATGATGCCTGGATTAAATCCACTGTTGCCGCCCGAAAGAACGAGAAACACACTCAGCCGCCCAAAGACGAAAATTTAGTAAATACCCGCATTGGCAGCGGCTCCGACCACACTGTCTTTCTAAATTTCCTCGGACGTCCGGTCATCACCCTGCAATTCGACGGACCCTACGGCGTATACCATTCGATGTACGACGATTTTTATTGGATGAATCACTTTGGCGATCCTGGCTACAAATATCACGCCACCATGTCCGCATTGTGGGGTGTTATCGCGCTGCGATTAGCGCAGGCAGATGTCCTGCCCTTCGATTTTGCATTTTACGGCCGCACGCTAAACAGTTTTATCGACGATCTAAAAAAGAATCCTCGCTACGATGCGAACAAAATCAATCTCGATAATTTACAGAAACGTGCCGCAGCCTTCGGAGCCGCCGGGAAAAACGTCAAAACCCTCCTCGACCGCATGGTTGCTTCCGAAAAAATCGACCCGCAAACCGCTGAGCATTTCAACCAATCCATACTAAGAGTCGAAAGTAACTGGCTGAATCCCGATGGCATCCCCGGCCGCCCGTGGTTCAAACATCTGCTCTATTGCGCGCGTTACACCTATGCGCACCTGGAGCTTCCCGGTTTGACCGAGGCCATCGAATCGCAAAATTGGGATGAGGCGCAGCGTCAGTCTGAAATGCTAGTCAAAGCCATCGACACCAACACCGCTCTCCTGCAAGAACTGGAAAAGCAGCTCCAGCAATAAACGCCGCGAAAACTGTCTTATCTCTTCAGACTTGCCGCAATTCTTAGAACCGTCGGATCCATTTCAATCTCTTCAAGTTTCTTCGGCAGAGGAATACACCAGTTCGCACGAACATCTTCTCGAGCCCCCGGCAAGTTCGGCCTTTGGTCCGCGCCCACTCCGTCTTCCAGTGACGCCAGCGTAATGGCCGCCGGCGATCGCGCCAGCGCCTCGTGCGTTTTAACAATTACGTCAGAAATATGTTCGTGGTCATGCACGTTAGTCGCACGCTTGAGATACCAGCGCATTTTGTCGGAGTTTTCTCTGCTCGGTTCCAGCCCCAACTCTGTCTGTTCATCAAAATCAGCTCCCGACCAAATTCCCGCGATAGTCGGCAAATCGTGCGTGGACACCGCCGCAACCGCCAGCTTCGGATAATGCTCCGGCTGCTTTTCCTCGAACCACAGCAGCCGGTAAGAGAGCACCGCGCACTCCGCAAGTTTTTCGCGCACGCCTTCGTCCACAGTTCCCAAATCTTCGCCCACAATAAACGTCTTGGCTCGCGCGCTCTCCAGCGCAAGAATCGAAAGCATCTCGTCGGCGTTGTAACGAACATAAGTCCCATGCGCGCTCGGCTCGCCAACTGGAATCCAGAACAGCCGGAATAATCCCATCACGTGATCGATGCGCAGTCCTCGTGCATAACGCAGTGCGGTCCGCACCGTTTGGATGAACGGCTCGTACCAGGAAGCCCGCAATTTGTGCGGCACGAACGGCGGCAGTCCCCAATCTTGTCCGTTGGAGTTAAATAAATCGGGCGGCGCTCCCACGCTTACATCTTTCGCAAAAACGTCCTGCCACATCCAGGCGTCGGCGCCGTCTGGAGCAACTCCCACCGGGAGGTCCTGCATGATATTTCCCGCCGACGAAGCCGCTTTTAATTGCTCGTCCAGCAAATATTGCAGCCACTTATGAAACCGGATGCGATCGGCGAATTCCACGATCAAAGCCAATACCGCCGGGCTATCCGGCGAACGATATTGCTGCGGCCACGCGCGCCAGTTCGCGCCGAATTGTTCGGCAAGCACACAAAAACTCGCAAACAGCTGCAGGCTGCGTCCCCGATTACGTTCGAAATCGCTAAAAGATATTTTGTCGCGCACCGCCGACCAGATTTTTCCCAGTGCCCGCATTTTCAAACGATAAATCGCGTCGCGGTCAATCAAGGCCGCGTCGTTCAGTGCGCGCCCCTCCTCCGCTAGTTTTTCCAGATCTGGTAGTGCTTCTCTCGCGCCGGCAATTTCTTCAACGCACAAATATAGAGGATTTAAAAATAGCCTGCTGCTCGGATAATAGGGGCTCGCTTGCTGCGGCAACACCGGAGCCGTCGCGCACAGCGGATTCACCATAACTACCCCGGCTCCCAATTCAGCAGACCATTCGCAAATACGGCGCAAATCTTCCAGATCGCCAATTCCCCAACTGCTTTCCGAACGCACTGAATAAAGTTGCAGCGCCCAGCCCCAGGTATGCAGGTCCGCTGGAAGATAACAGCGCGGTGGCGTTACGATCAACCGTGATTCACGGCCCTCACGATCAAAAATGGAGTGGTAGCCAAGCGGCAAATCGCGTGGAAGTCTACCGGTCGCGCGTAAGCGAGTGCCGTCTTCTAATTGCAACTCGCAGGACTCTGAAATGTTTACATCTGCGCCTTGACGGCAGACCAGCAGCGCCGCATCGGCAGGGCCTTCGTGCGCCGCTTCCATGGCCGTCAAAAATTTATTTTTGGTTGCCTCTGAAACCTCGTGCCATTGCCCGGAATCGTCCCGATATTTTTCGTCAATTCCCCAAACACTGGAATTTGGCACACAAACTCCGGGCTGCGTTTGTTCCCGCATGGCTATATTACCCGCGACTCACAACCACAAGCATAGAAGCCTTTGGTTGCTCACGGCAATACAGCTTAACCGGTAAGAATACGAGGAGAGTCTTATCGAGCTCTGCAATTGACTGGCGGTAATCTTTTTCGAACGTCCGCTTTGCGTGATCACCAGTACGGACGCTTGCCGATTTATTTCTCGAATGCGCGCGGCTTGCCATTTCGCCTGCGATTGGTTCGCGCCCACGATCTCCAGCACGATGGATTTCTCTGGCTTACCGCGGTAATACCCGGTGGTGGGTTGCAGTGTGAAGGTCTCAAATTGTTTGGCGATGGCGCGCACAATCGTGGCTCGCCGTTTGTCCTCGGTGTAAACGCGATGAATGGTCTGGCGCCTCATTGCACCAGCCCAAGCTCGATGGAAGTTAACTCTGTCTGTGTAATTGCATCCGCAGGTGCGGGATAGCCTATCAGAAATGTAACGGGAGCCAACCTGCCAGATTGCTCCCCAATCTGCCACACATAATTTTTTGCTTTCACTTGGGCGGCTAAAAGGGACAGTTCTTTTTGTGAGTAGGCGCGCATGCAGGAAACGACTCCATCAAAAAACAGCACAAAAGGTATTACCGGAATAATGTAAGTCCAGAATAATCTCGAGATCCGAACCGGGCGCGCGAATGGCGCGGTTAAAAATCCCGCCAGTGGCATCAGCACCGTCAATAAAATATTCAGCGGATCACGCTTGGCGGCTTCAAACACTCCGATCCCCTGACCGTCGTCCGCGGCATTCTGCAATATGGCTACGGCTTCATTGGGTGTGAAATGATGAAACGAAGTGAAAATCGTCCGAAATCCCGACAGTTCGCGAGGCAGCGACGCGGCCTCTGCGAATCCATCATAAAACGTGATCTGGCCGCCAGTCTTTTGCCGCGCATTCTCAAACGCCGTAACATTCGGATACTTATCGGTCAAACAAACTTCAACACCGCGCCCACTACCAACACGCAGCAAGCGGTACAGCCATAACCACGGTCCGCCGCCGCCGGAACATAGATCTACAATCCGTTCCGCTCCGCTGGCTTCCACCGCTTTATTTAGTAATGGAACGATCGGCCGGTAGATCCCGCCTAAACTTAAAATAAATTGCAGCGCGTCCGTAACCCCGTCGCGAAGACTCTTCGGAAACCATTCCTGATCGTGAAACTCAAAAAAGCGCGCTCCTCCAAAACTCCGTCCCTTACATATGAACTTTTCAACATCAATTGTTTCATTTGCAGCAGTGCTTAGCGGACCGATCGAAATGGTGGTCATGTGTTCTTAATCCCGATGGGTGGAGTGGCTCTTTGCAATCTTTCTTCAGCCGGCGTTCTGCGAGCAGTTCTTGGATGCTATCAGAAGGTTCTAAGGGTTCAAGCCTTTGAGAGTCGGAGGTCAGTTCTACCAGAAGTGTTAACTGCAAATAAACAGCGTGTAATCTGTAAGATACGAGATATCGCGGCGTAACACATGTGTCAGTAGTGCAACGAGTTACTTCGAGTCTTTCTCGTGCATATGCTCGTGCTCTTCCTGTTCCTCTTTATAGACGGCAGGAATCCCCAAGCTGCCTTTGGGCGGGAGATGGCGGATGAAATTTACAATCTTCCACATCTCTTCGTCGCTTAGAATCCCTTTCCACGAAGGCATCCCGGAAGGATTGATGCCATTCTCAATAATCCATTTTAATTGTCCATCCTTATATTCCTGCACATCGGATGAGCTTAGAGAAGGAATCGGCGGCGACATTTTCTGTGCGAACGGTACTCCCGTGGCTTCACCATCCAGTCCGTGACAGATGCCGCAGTGATGCCCAAAATGTTCTTGTCCATCCTTGATATTTTCTGGCGTCGCTGGAATGGGGTTGGGAGTATTTTTTCCGCCAACGGTGATCTTGTGTTTCACGTCCTTGGCCATTTCACGTTCCATCGCTCCGGGTTTGCTAACACGGCAGCCGGAAAGAATCATGGCGCAGGCAATAACAATCGTTATTCCGATAGTGTTCATGAAGCGCACTCTACTAGACGCAACTAATGCCCGTTCGATGCTAGAGCCTTCTCGATGGCCGCCGTAACCTGTGGCGAATCTGGCGTGACGTCCGGCTCAAAGCGGGTAATGACCCGGCCGTCGGGACCAATCAGAAACTTCGTAAAATTCCATTTAATGTCCCCACCAGTTTGCGGATTCGCGGACTTGTCCGTCAGGAATTGATACAACGGATCTTTATCGCCGCCCTTAACCGAAACTTTCGACATCATCGGAAAACTGACGTGATACTTGGTGGTGCAAAATGTTTTGATTTCCTGATTTGATCCCGGCTCTTGCGCGCCGAAATTATTTGCCGGGATACCTACGATCACAAAGCCGCGATCTTTATATTTCTCGTATACCGTTTCCAGCGCCGAATATTGTGGCGTGAAACCGCAACGGCTGGCCACATTCACAAGCATCACGACTTTTCCCTTGTACGCCGCCAGAGGTGCTGTTTGGCCGTCGATGGAATTCAAAGTAAATTGGTACACCGTCTTATCCGCGGCCATTACGCTCGCCCCCAAAAGGAAAATGCAACAAAGCAACTTAATCATATTTCCTCCAACTATGTTTTTACTCCGTTGCGTCCGCGCCCGCAAATGGTTGCAGCGGTCCTGACTTTATCGCGAAGATTGCCGGCAATCGGTTATTGAGATGGGGCTGGCCCTGTTATAGACTCCGCAGGCCATTCGTTTATTCCATCCAGTCTGCACAAGGGGGTGCGATGCTGGCGGCAGCAATCGTGACGGTAACGCATCGCATTCTCGCTCCCACCGACCTGGTAATCATAGGAATTTATTTCGCTATTATTTTTGGCATCGGTTTTTATTTTGCCAAAAAGGGCCGAACCTCCGAGGACTATTTTCTGGCCAGCCGTAATATCGGTTGGTTCGCCATCGGCGCTTCACTTTTTGTTTCTAATATTTCCACCGAACATTTCATAGGCCTCGCGGGATCGGGCGCCACCTCGGGCCTCGCCGTCGGAGATTTTGAGTGGCTGGCCTGCATGATGTTGCTGCTGCTCGGCTGGGTGTTCGTGCCTTTTTACTTACGCTCCAATGTTTTCACCATGCCGGAATTTCTGGAGCGCCGCTTCAATCGCAATTGCGCAAACTATCTCGCCACGATTTCTGTGATTGCTTATATCTTCACAAAAATCTCCGTCCATCTTTATGCCGCGGGCATTGTGCTGGAGCGGGTGGTCGGCTGGAATCAATGGACCGCGGCCATCATTCTGGTGATCGCCACAGGGGTTTACACCATCGCCGGCGGCCTCGCTGCGGTGATCTACACAGATTTGGTGCAGACCCTGATTCTTCTCGCGGGCGCGATCGCGCTCACCTTAATCGGCCTGGACAAAGTTGGCGGATTTGCAGGCTTGCGCGCCGCGCTGCCCGACAGTTTTTTTCATATGATCAAGCCCGCTTCCGATCCGGAATTTCCCTGGACCGGCATCGTGTTTGGCGCGCCCATCTTGGGCATCTGGTATTGGTGCACCGATCAGGTAATTGTGCAGCGCGTTTTATCCGCGCGAGACGAAGGTCACGCCAAGGCCGGCACAATTTTTGCCGGATTCCTGAAAGTTCTTCCGGTATTCCTGCTCGTTTTGCCGGGTTTGATTTGTTATGCGCTGTATCCGCAATTGTTCACGGTGGTGGATGGCAAAGTCACCAACGGAGACATTGCCTTCCCCACGTTAGTTATCAATCTCTTGCCGACGGGGCTGGTGGGATTGTTGATCGCGGCCTTACTGGCTGCCTTGATGGGCGCCATGAGTTCTGTTTTTAATTCCGCTTCCACGATGGTCACGCTCGATTTTTATAAAAAGTTCCGGCCCACCGCGAGCGAAAAGCAATTGGTGAACTTCGGACGCATTGCTACCGGCGCCATGGTGCTGCTAGGACTTTTGTGGGTACCGTTCATTCATCTGCTCAGCGCGCAACTGTACATTTATTTGCAGAGCGTGCAGGCATACATCAGTCCGCCGATCGCGGTGTGCTTCATATTTGGGATTCTGTGGCCGCGGTTGAATGGCGAAGGCGCGATCAGTTCACTGCTGGTCGGTTTTGTTTTGGGCGCAGTGCGTTTTATTTTTGAAGTGCTGGACAAGACCAGGCACTACAACTCACCAACCTTGCGTTGGCTGGTGGACATGAATTTTCTTCATTATGCGGTGCTCATGTTCGTGGTGTGCGCCATGGTGCTGATCGCGGTGAGCATGATGTACCCCGCGCCGGAGCGAACGAAAATCGCGGGTTTAACTTTCGCAACGGTGGGAGACAAACTGGATACCACCGATCTGAAGGAAACGCCGCATCTGAAGCGCGAGACGCCCGCGGAACATCGGCTGAACCTGGCCTTTACTCTGGTGCTGATTGCCACGGTGTTTGGTTTATGGATTTATTTCCACTGACACCGCGCCCGAGAAAATGAGATCAACATCCATCGTCGCGATGCGGCCTAACGTCACGCAGGAAGATGCCGTTCGCGAATTTTCCAGCCGCGGGCTTTCGTCCATGTACTGGAGAATGACAGCAGGCCGTTTGCAGCGAATCGCTGATGCCTACGTGCCCTATCAATTCTTCGAAGTCAGTTATGTAATGGCGCGAGCGCCGCAGACGCGCTTGTTCGCGATGGACATGGTAGACGGTTCACTCGATCTGTTTGAGTTTTCGCAATTGCCTAGCCGTCAGCAATTGGTAACGAGGGATACGCGCAACCGCGTCGAGCCATCGTTGTCAGCGGGCGCTGCCGATGAGTTGCTGCGCGCAAAGGCTCTCCGGATTGTTTTTCAACAAGGTTTTTTCAAGGTGCGCGAGGCCTCGTTGCATTTTTCCCGCAAACCGGACATCGTGCATCTACCTTATTGGCTCGGCTTTTATGCTCTCGGCGGAATTGTTCGTTGCCGGGTGATGGACGCGGTGCGCCGCCGCGTTGAAGGCGCCAAGGCATCGGCATTTTTTGAACAGTGGTTAACTGCTTGAACCATACTGCCGAGCAAGCGATAAAATTCATTCCGCCTGCGGATCTACTTTTTTCTGGAGAGCTTTCTATGCCAGCCTTCGCGCGACGTATCTTGGTGGGTTTTTTGTTTGGCGCGATTCTTGGCGCGGGAAGCAATGCGCAGGGCTGGCATCATCTCGGGAATGTCCAACACGTCGAAGTGTTACCGGATGGCGCAGAACTGACTGCGGGCGCCGCAAAAGTTCGCATTACTGCTTTTCGCGATGGGGTGGTGCGCGTGCGAGTGGCGGCCCAAGGAAAATTCCCCGAGGACTTTTCCTGGGCGGTGATTCAGTCGCCGCAACCTCCCGCGGTTAAAGTTCAAGACGGGCCGAAAGAAGTACGCATCAGCGCGGGCGATGTGAATGTGGTAGTGAGCAAGTCGCCGCTGCTGATCAATTTTGTGGATTCAACCGGCAACGCGATTCTCGAGGACCAGCCGACGCTACCTATGGCATGGGATGGCGACAGCGTGCACATATGGAAGCGCATGCCCGCGGATGAAAATTACTTTGGCTTGGGTGACAAGGCCGGCCGCATGAATCGCCGGAACCGTTCTTTTACCATGTGGAACACCGATGAATTTGGCTGGCAGGAATCCAGCGATCCTTTATACAAAACGATTCCGTTTTTTATCGGGATGCGAAATGGCGCGGCGTATGGATTGTTTTTCGACAACACCTATCGCAGCAGCTTCGATTTTGGAAAAGAATCGGCGGATTATTTTTCGTTCGGAGCTGTGGGCGGGGAGCTGAATTATTATTATTTCTCCGGCCCGGAACCGAAAAAGATTATTGCGAATTACACCGCGCTGGTGGGACGCGCTCCTTTGCCTCCGCTTTGGACCCTGGGATTTCAGCAAAGCCGCTATAGCTATTATCCGGAAGCGCGCGGGCGCGAGATTGTCGCGATTTATAGGCAAAAGAAAATCCCGCTGGACGCAATTTATTTTGACATCGATTACCAGCAGGGATACGCGCCGTTCACCGTAAACCGGCAATATTTTCCAACGTTTGAAAAGATGATCTCTGATTTTCGCTCGCAGGGCGTACGCACCGTGCTGATCACCGACCTGCACATCAAAAAAGATCCGAATCCCGCTTACACGCCATATGCATCTGGAATGCAGGGGGACGTCTTCGTCAAAAACCCTGACGGCAGCGTTTTCGTCGGTCCGGTGTGGCCGGGCGACAGCGTATTCCCGGATTTTACGCTAACGAAAGCCAGAGACTGGTGGGGCGAACAATATAAGGATTTTGTGAGCATGGGCGTGGCGGGCTTCTGGAACGACATGAACGAGCCCTCGGTGTTTCAGCGCGCGGACAAGACTATGCCGCTAGACACGCGGCACCGCCTGGATGACGGAACCTCGCGCGATCACCGCGCCATTCATAACGTGTATGGAATGGAAAACGTGCGCGCCACGTTTGACGGCTTGCGTAAATTGCAGCCGAATGAGCGGCCGTTCGTCTTAACACGCGCGGCGTATTCCGGAGCGCAGCGCTATGCGGCCACGTGGACGGGAGATAACAGCAGCACCTGGAACCATTTATCGATGAGCACCCCAATGCTTTTGAGCATGGGAATTTGCGGGTATTCGCTGGTAGGGGATGACATCGGCGGATTTGCCGGAACGCCGCCTGCCGATTTGTTGACACGCTGGATTGAGGTGGGAGCGTTTAATCCCATTTATCGCGACCACACCGCAAAAGGTACAGCCGATCAAGAACCGTGGGTGCACGGACCGGAGCAGGAAATGATTCGCCGGCGGTACATTGAGTTGCGTTACCAGCTGCTGCCTTATATTTATACCGGCATCGAAGAGATGACGCGCAGCGGTATACCTTTCATGCGGCCATTGTTTGTGGAGTATCCGCAAGCAAAGATGGAAGGTGACGATCACAATTTTCTGTTTGGGCATGATTTATTTGTGGCTCCCGTCGATACGGAAATGTTGGACGCCAAAGATTTTCATCTGCCGCCCGGCGATTGGTACGATTTTTGGACGAACATGAAAGTAGCGGGCCAGGCCACCCATCTGGTATTGCATCCTCAACTAGACGAAATGCCGCTATACGTTCGCGCTGGAGCGATTGTGCCGATGCAGGCGGTAGTGCAGAGCACGTCGGACACTCCGAGCGGCGGATTAAAATTGCGCGTATATCCCGGGGACGATTGCCGAGGGTCGCTGTACATGGATGATGGACATTCTTACGCGTATCAGAAAAATGAATTTCTACGCATTCAATATAGTTGCCAGGTGGCGGGGAATTCTGTGACGGTGAGCAGCAAAGTTGAGAACGGCACATTTCAACCGTGGTGGAAGAGCGCCGATGTCACGGTGTACGGAGTTGCGTCAGCGCCGAAACAAGTGCGAATCGGGGATCAGGATACGAGGGATTTTCGCTACGACAATCAAATGCACGCGGTCATATTGACGGTGCCGGGCGCGGCCAGAGAGTGGTCGCTGCAGCTCAATTACTGACCACGCGGAAACAAAAATGTCGGCGCGCCGACATTTAAACTAATACTTTAATTATTCAGTAACTATAACCAGCGTCCGAATGGCGCGCGTTCGAATGACTTCAGAAATTGTCGGCGCCGCCGTTCGAAGGACAAAGGTCAATCTGCGATTTCTGCCATGATTAATCCAGTAGAAAAATCGTAAGGGATTGAGGCGGCATCGCCAATTCCAGCTGGCTGTCGGCGATTCTTCCACGCGCTTCGCCGAGCAGGGTAGTAAGTCCGGCGGCGTCTTGCGCCGGCGTATCTTTCAAAGGAATTTTAAGCTGACGAGATTCTTCGGAGTTGTTAAACGCGACGATTACTTTTTCTTCTTCGGAGTCGCGCTCAAAAGTGTATGAGGAATCATCGGAGGCCAAGTGCCATAGCCGGCCCTGCGCAAGTACGGGGTGTTCGCGGCGCAAACGCAACAATGTCTGAACATACGAGAATATTTTTTGTTGTTGTGGCGTGCGGCCATCCGCGGTGAAGGCGTTGCTGGAGTCGTTGTTCCAGCCGCCGGGGAAATCATGGCGATTGTCCGGATCGGCGCCGCCGGGCATACCAATCTCGTCGCCGTAATAGAGCTGCGGAATTCCGCGCAGGGTGAGCGTCAATCCGTAGGCCAGCTGCAGGTTTTTAAATCCTTCATCCTGAGAATGCCCTGCGGCGTTCGAAGTGGCGCTGGAGAGACGCACAACGTCGTGATTGCCAAAGAAGGTGACGAGCGAATCGGGGCGGTTGTACAGGGAATCGTGACGCAGGATCTCGGCAATTTGGCCTGCCGGCGCTTTGTGCTGTAACACGCCGCGAAGAGTGAAGTACAGGGGAAAATCGAAGAGCGTAGTTACGCCAGAATCGATGCCGTCGTAGCGTCTTTGTCCACCCATAAAAAATGAAGTGACGCTGGGATCGGGGTGAAACACTTCGCCGACGGTGGTGAGGTTGGGATACAGGCGGCGTAACGCGAGATGCCAGGCGGCCCAGAACCTGCGCGCAACATATGGAAATGTATCGAGGCGGTATCCGTCGAGCCCGGTCGTTTCCGCCCACCAGATACTGTTCTGGAAAAGATATTGCGCCACGACAGGATTTTCGGTGTTGAGATCGGGCAATACATTCACAAACCAGCCTTGAGTAAGATTTTTTGAAAGCCTCGGAGGGGCGTGCGGGTCCACGAGCGTTTCAAAGGAATCGTTCGTGGAAGGCTGATTGTTTTTTCCGTAGAAAGCCCTATCAAGCGGCGTGTCGGAATTGGTATGTTGCGCCGATGTTCCGTGAAACCAATCGGGCAAGGGCGGATTTTTTACCCACGGGTGATTTGGGCCGACGTGATTGATGACCGCGTCGAACAAAATTTTCATTTGTTGCTGGTGGGCTGCGGCAACTAGCTGCTGGTAGTCATTTATGGTGCCCAGATGTGGATCGACCGCGTATAAATCCACTGCGCCGTAGCCGTGATAATCCTGTGGCGCGCCATTTTTCAGGATGGGGGTGAGCCACAGAGTGGTCACGCCCAAGTCCTTCAGATAGGACAAATGTTCGCAAATGCCGCGCAAGTCGCCACCGTGATAGGCGCGAGGATTTGCGCGGTCATAGGAATTGGGGGCGTCAGCAGGCTGATCGTTGGTGGGATCGCCGTTCGCGAAGCGGTCCGGCATGATGAGGTAAATCACGTCCGATTGCGAAAGGCCGTGAAATTTTCCGGCGGTTGGGCCGCGCGAGGCCAGCGGCAATTCAAAGGAAGTTTTTCCGGCGGGAGTGGTGATGCGGCAGACCGCGGTGCCGGATCTGGTGTCGGTGGCAATTTTCAGCCATACAAATAAATAACTTCCGGCGGCGGCTGACTGGGTATGCGTGACGGTGAGAGTTGGAAGATTACAGGCAACTTCGTTAGCTTGCAGGTTGTGGCCGGAGATCAGCAACATGACTTCGGACGATAAACCGATCCACCAAGTTGGTGGCTCAACTTTGGTGACGGAGGGTTCAATTCCAGTTTTGTCTTGTGCCGGGTTTTGCGGAGCAGCAGCGCTAGCGCTAGGTGAAAGAATCAATGCGCAGGACAAGGCGACCAAGAGTAGAAGATTAAATGGATGGTAAGGATAAAATCGAAAATAAAACCTAAAACTAACCCAAGACCCAGGTTCATACCTCAACTGCGAACCCGGGGCACCCGGCGTGCTGATTAAGGTTTGAGACGGGATAATACGGCGAGGGCAAAATTTCTTCACGCCGGAAGGATAGGAAAAAACTGGGGTTAATGCCAGCGGCTATTCGAGTGAGCGGGATACTAACGCGACTGAGATGGTTTCTTTTTTCGCGGTTTTGTTTCGGGCATCGGCTTGAATTTTAAGTATCCGAAGCGGTCGGGGACGTGGAAGTTTGGTTGAGGAGTGTTGGTGGACTGCCAGGAAGAATAAAAGCGTGGCTCGGTCGGTCCTTCGACGCGAAAGAAATTGGCGCGCCAGACCGCAACGGGGGCGAAAGTTTGCGTGAGGCTCTTCATGGGGATGGCCAATTCGGCGGTCCATGTTTTTTTAGGTTCATCGATAAATACGCGGCGTTGCAGGCCGCTTTTTATGTGTTGAAGCGCTCCGTCTGCAATTTCCAGATCGATCCAAAAGCCGTTGGGGCTTACCTCGAATTCTTTGTAGCGGCGCGGTTGTTGCGGATCAGGTTGCAAGAAAACTTCGGCGACATCGCGGTCCCACAGCTTATCGCGGCGGCCGCCAGCATCGGCGTCATCAAAGACGGTGATGCAACGAAAACGAGCGACAAATTTCACATACAGAAATTCGGACGTCCAGAGGAGGCGGACTTCGGTCTGGCGATGCGGATCGGGATTTTTTCCTTGCCAGTCACTGTCGAAGAGCACGGGGCTTGCGGTGCGCCACGCTTTGCAAGGCGGAAAGGCAGCGGCATCGAGTGAGCCACGGAAGGCCGCCGCGACCGCTGTATTGGAAAGTGCTTTGGAGGACGGGGCGAACCTTTTGCGCACGGGCTAGTTTTTGTCCCCTAAAAGCGTGGAATTGCCATGCTAGCATCGGTTGTTCCTGTAACTTGGCGAAATTAATCGGGGAATGTGGGGAGTAGGTATGATCGAGTCAGTCACGGACGATTATTCGACAAAACGAGCCAGGCAGGCGCCGGACGAATTCAAGCACATCAAATTTAAGGTGGAGGGGAACGTGGCGCGGCTGACGTTGAGCCGGCCGGAGCATAATCTCCTCAATGAAGCGATGCTGCGAGAGCTTTCCGATGGCGTTAGCGTGGCGGGCGATCGCGAGGACGTAAAACTGATTGTGCTGGACTCTGCTTGCAAAGTGTTTTGCGGCGGAATTGACCTTGGAGAATACACATCGCAGCGCGTGTTTCAGATGCTGGATGCTTTTCACGCGGCGTTCGCGGGGATGCTGGAAGTGGGCAAGCCGGTGATTTGCGTGGTGAACGGTCCGGCGATCGGAGGCGGCGCGGAGCTTGCGGCCTTTGGTGATTTTGTGATCGCCACGCCGAAAGCGCGCTTTGCGCAACCGGAAATTTCTATCGGAGTGTTTCCGCCGCTGGCTTCCACGATTTTGCCATTTCTGGTCGGGCCGAAGGTGGCGTTGGAGTTGGTGTTAACGGGCGAGCCGGTTACTGCGGAGCGCGCGTTGGAACTGGGGTTGATCAATCGGCTGGTGCCGGAAACGCAGTTGCAGGCGGCGGTATCCGATCTGATTCATCGGATCGGCAGCCATTCGGGGCCGGTGTTGACGATGGCCAAAAAAGCGATTCTTGGCGGGATGGGGATGTCGCTGAAAGATGGATTGAAAAATTCCATGAATATTTTCCTGAATGAATTGTACCGATTGGAAGATTCACAAGAGGGCTTGCGGGCTTTGGTGGAAAAGCGGAAACCGACTTGGAAGAATCGCTGACACATTTGCACGCTGCTGAGGTTGAAAAGGGAAGGCGCGATAATTCGAGGAGCGGTGATTTGTTGACGCGTTGACACACCTGCGATGCGCGACATACACTCGATTTTCAATTTGCAGGCATGGGCAGCGGGGAAGGCCGTGAAAATCGGCCGCGGTCCCGCCACTGTAAGCGGCTGAAAAAGCCGTAAGCCAGGCTACCCTCCGATGCCGCAGAGGCTGCGCGTTCTTCGCGAGAAAGAGCGCTGCGAGTGCCCCGGTTTCTCGCGGGGCATTTTTTTTTGGGCTAAATTGTTTCGGCGAAGGACGATAGAGAATTGCATCACACCAAGCGATTCGGGCTGATAAATATTGCCGGGATGTTGTTGCCGCTACTGCAGGCGGTGATTGCAACGGCGCCGGTGATATGGGCCCAGACTGCTTCAACGGCCTCAACGACTTCATCTGTGCAAAATGGCGCGCCGGCACAAACTTTTCGAGAGGTTGTCGACGAAACGGGCAGAACGGTGCGGATTCCACAACCGGTGACGCGCATCGTTTCGCTGGCGCCCAGCTTGACGGAAACGATTTATGCGCTGGGATTGCAGGACCGGCTGGTGGGCGACACGGACTATTGCGATTACCCGCCGGAGGCGCAGAAGAAGCAGAAAGTTGGGGGCGCGATCAATCCGAGTTTAGAAGTGATCGCGCATTTGCGGCCGGATGTGGTGCTGGTGACGCGGCACTTGAACACTTTGGATACGGTGCATTCGCTGGATGCGTTGGGGATTCCTTCTTACGCCACCGATCCGCGAAACGTGGATGAGATTGTGGCTTCGGCGAAAAGGCTTGGGGATGTGCTTGGAGCATCGGAGGCGGGGGCCGCGCTGACGGAGGAGTTGCAACGTCGGCTGGATGTTCTGCGGCAGAAGATTGGGGCGCTGCCGCCGCGTCGCGTGTTGTTTGTAGTGTGGACCGATCCGCTTATTTCGATTGGCAAAGATACGTTTATTGCTGATGCGTTGCGACGGGCGGGGGCGGTTTCGATCATAGATTCCAAGCAGGATTGGCCGCAGGTGAATCTGGAGGAAGTCGCGCACTTGCAGCCGGAAGTTTTGGTTTTTGCCGATTCACATGGGGAAACGACGGCACAACATCTGGATGTGCTGGCGACCCGGCCGGCGTGGCGAATTTTGAATGCCGTGCGGGATCGAAACTTTGCGGTAATCAGCGAAGCGGTGAACCGTCCGGCTCCGCGCATCGTGACGGCGATTGAAGAGCTGGCGGAGAAACTACATCCCGAGGCGTTTGTGGAGAAACCGGCAGCGGACAAGTTGAGTGGAAATACGGTTCTGGATGCGAAGTGTTTATGCGCCCGCTAACTATCCAGCGGTTATTTTTGCAGTGCGCGGCGCTGGCGGGAATTTTGTTTGTGGTGGTGATTATTGCGTTGAAGGCCGGCGCGGTGGAGGTTTCGTTATTCGCGCTGGGGCGCGATTTGATCCGGGTCATCGTGCATCATGGTAGCGAGATCAAGAGCGATTACGGATTGATCGTGATGAACATTCGCCTGCCGCGAATCTTGCTGGGAATTTTTGTGGGCGCATCGCTGGCGGTGGCGGGGACGGGATTTCAAGCGTTGTTGCGGAATCCGCTGGCGGATCCTTATGTGTTGGGCGTATCGAATGGGGCGGCGCTGGGCGCGATTCTGGCGCTGCTGGTTTCGCCGCATTTGGCGTTGTTGCCCGCGGTGGCGGATTTGCTCACTCCGCTGGGAGCGTTTTTAGGAGCGACCGCAACGATTGCCGCGGTTTATTTCCTGGGGCGGCGCGAAGGGCAAATTGACAGCACTACGCTGCTGCTTGGAGGCGTGATTACCGGCTCATTTCTTGCGGCCATCATCATGTTTCTGATGACTTCCGAAAGTGGAAGCAATTTGCGCGGAATGGCGTATTGGTTGATGGGCAATCTTTCGACGTCGCTGCAACCCAGCGTGTATTGGATTTTGTGGCTGGGATTTCTGTTGGGAGCCGGAGCGATTTACACTACAGCTTCGGATTTAAATTTACTTTTGTCGGGCGAAAAAGAAGCGATGCATCTGGGCGTGGATCTTCCGCGGGTGCGGCTGGTGGTGTATATCGCGGCGTCGCTGCTCACGGGACTGGCAGTATCGGTGAGCGGATCGATTGGATATGTGGGGTTGCTGGTGCCACACGTGATGCGCCAGATATTTGGATCGGATCATCGCGTTTTGCTGCCGACGGCCGCGTTCGGCGGGGCGATCGCGGTGGTGATTGCGGATACGATCGGGCGCATAGTGGTGCCTCCCGCTGAGTTGCCGGTGGGAGCGATGACGGCGTTGGCAGGGGCGCCGCTTTTTATTTATTTGTTGCGCAGGAGAATGGCGTGAGCACGGTTGCACGCCCGACTGCAATGGGAGCGTTGCGTTCGCCGGGGGAAGCATCGCGCGCGAATAACGATGTGCGCTTGAGCGTGGAGCAGGTGAGTTATGCGTACTCGCCTAATCCCACGCAGGCTCCGCTGTTTACTTTGGAGGCGACCAGCTTTCAGGCACGCGCGGGCGAAATTGTGGCCATTCTGGGGCCGAACGCCAGTGGCAAATCGACGTTGCTGAAATTGATCGCTGGGACGCTGGAGCCGCTTTCGGGGAAAGTATTGCTGAGTGGCTTTCCGACACACTCGCTTACGGCGCGAACCCGCGCGCAACGGATTGCCATGGTACAGCAGGAAAGTCAGCTGCTTTTTCCGGCGCGTGCATGGGAATTTGTGCTGCAGGGGCGGCATCCGCACGGGCGAGCATTGCGTTTTGAAAGTGCGACGGACATTGCGGTAGCCAGAAACGCGCTGGCGCAGGTGGGCGCCGCACAATTGAGCGACCGCTGGATGGCGGAGCTGTCTGGTGGCGAAAAGCAGCGAGTAATTCTGGCGCGGGCATTGGCCCAACAGCCGCTGCTTTTATTGCTAGATGAGCCGACGCTGCATCTGGATATCGCAGCGCAGGTGGATTTGTTGCACGGATTGCGGCACCTGGCGGTGGAAAATCGCTACACCGTCATCGTGGTGACGCACGAGCTGAATCTTGCGGGGGAATATGCGAACCAGGTGGTGCTGATTCAACGAGGCAAGTGTTTGCGTGTTGGGCCGCCGGGAGTTGTGTATCAGCGGGAATTGCTGGAGCAGGTTTTTCAGACGCCGCTGAGCGTGGAGCTGGGGCCGTCGGGCAGGCCGCGTGTGAATGTGGTGGCCGACCGAGAAAGCCGATAGAGTTTCGCAACAAAGATTTTGCGGCTGCGATTTCACGACTAAGATTTCGCAGAAGGATTTGCAATGGGATTTCGCAACTTTGTGCAACTTAGCACCGCGGCGTTGCTGCCGCGGCAATCGCGTCACCCAATAGCGGGCATTGCCCCACCACAATCACCGCGGATTTCGCGCTCGGGAAGACGGTTAGTTGAGGGATTTTTTCTTTAACTAAATAAGCCGTCGCCGCCGCGCGACTGTAAGGCGGAATTTAGGTTTCCGGCCACTGCAGCGAGTTGCTCACGTTTTATATGGGCGCCGATGCGGGAAGGCCTGGAGCCGGTAGAGCCGCCAAGCCAGGAGACCGGCGAAATCCGCAACCTGCGTGAATGTTCTTCGCGCAGGCCAACCTTCAGAGCTCCCGCGCGAGAGGGAGTGGAGGATGAAATGAAACTACGTGGACTTCTTCGGTTTTTTATTCTGCTATTGGTTTTTCTGAGCTGCGAAACTTCCTCACTGGCCCAAAATAATTCCGGTGATGCTGCGATTTCCGGGACGATTGTGGATGCTACCGGCGGCGCCGTTGGCGGCGTGGTGGTGACCGCGACGCCTGAAGGACAGGCAGGGCAGGTTGCGGCATCGGCGAGTTCGAAGGCGGACGGCACTTATAGTTTGGAGATTCCTGCGGGGAGATATCGGGTGCGGTTCGCGCGGCCGCCGTTTAGATCGCTGGAGGAGGTTGTTGAAGTGGGCGCGGGAGAATCACGCGTTTTGGGCGAGCGGCTTACGCTCGAACGGTTGTCTTCCAATGTGGTGGTGACTGCGCAAGCTGAGCCGACTTTGTTGGAGCAAGCTACGGCGCCGGTGTCGATTATTTCGCGGGAGGAAATGGAGGCGCGTCAGACGGTAGATCTTCCGAGCGCATTGCTATTCGTGCCTGGTATTGCCGTCGGGCGTACAGGCGCTGAAGGTGGCACCGCTTCTGTTTTTCTGAATGGCGGTAATTCCAATTTTACTAAAGTGCTGGTGGATGGCACGCCGATCAATCCGCCGGGTGGAGCCGTGGATTTTTCCAGCTTGACGCTGGACAACATCGATAAGGTTGAAATTGTGCACGGCGCGGAAAGCGCTATATACGGCACCGACGCGGTTTCTGGTGTGATTCAACTATTTACGCACCGGGGGGAGACGCGCGTTCCGGAGGTGAGCGTTTTTGCGGAAGGCGGAAGTTTTTCTACTGGGCGCGGGGGCGGTGAGGTTGCTGGAGTGCTTGGGAATTTTGACTACTCGGCGGCCAGCTCTTATTTGGAGACCGACGGACAGGGCCCGAACGACAGTTTCATCAATCGCACGCTCTCGGGCAATTTTGGTTATAGGTTTAGTGAGACGAACCACCTGCGGCTGACGGTGCGCAACAACACCAGCGACGCGGGCATCCCGGGACAAACGGTATTTGAACCTCCAAGCCTGCATCAGAAATATGACCAACGAATTTTCAGCGCTAACGGGCGGTGGGATTTTGCGAGCGGCAAGCATTGGCATCACGAAATCAGCGGCGGCGAAATGTACACGCGGCAGCACAATGACAATCCGATTCAGAGTTTTTTTGCCGCCGACCCGAATGTGTTCTGCCCGCAAGCGAATCCTACGGCGGTGCCTACGGCGGAATTTTGCGACTTTACGGGGGACAGCCGATTTGAGTACAACCGCGCCAATGTGAGCGCGCAGAGCAGCTATCTGCTGACCAATTTTGGTGCGACTGCGGGTTACGAATATGAAGTGGAGAACGCGTTCCTATCCACTGTAAACGTGAACCATGCGCGTCGGAATAATCAGGCGGGGTTTCTGGATTTTCGTTACCGGCCGCTGCGGCGAGTGTCGCTGAATTTCGGTGGCCGCGCGGAAGCCAACGCTAATTTTGGAACGCGAGTGGTTCCGCGGATTGGCGGTTCGGTGGTGGCGCGATATGGCATTGGGCTGGTTGGTGACAGTTTGTTCCACGCATTTTATGGACAGGGAATCAAAGAGCCGCGCTTTGATCAGACGCTAGGGGATAATTTCGGGGATTTTGGTAACCCGGCGTTGAAACCCGAATCAAGCAAGACCTATAGCGCGGGGATCGAACAAAAGCTGTTGAATAATCGGGTGCGGCTGACGACGGATTATTTCTACAACAGCTTCTACAACATTGTGAGCTTTGCATTTTGTCTGCCGGATGCGACGAACCCGACGGGCAATAGTTGCGCCGTGATCATTCCGGGCGCACCGGCTACTGGTTTTGGATTTTTCTTTAACACGGATCGGGCGTTGGCGCGGGGGATCAGCGTAAGCGGTGAATCCAAATTCACTCGCTGGCTTAACGTGGCGGGAAATTACACGTATGACGATACCCGCGTGCTACTGGCGCCAAACGCTTTCGATCCTTCCGAACTACCGGGGAATCATCTTATACGGCGCCCGGTGAATTCTGGATCGCTCACGCTGAATGGGCAGTGGCGCCGGGTGGGTGTGACCATTGGCGGGTACTTCACAGGAGTACGCACGGATTCGGATTTCCTGGGACTCGGGCTTACGAGGAATCCAGGGTACGCGCGTTTTGATATTGCGGGGCACTATGAATTAGGTCACGGCGTTTTGTTGTACGCCCGGGCGCAAAATGTTTTTGATAAGCAATATCAAGACGCGCTCGGGTATCCGGCGCTCGGACGCGACGCACGCGTTGGCGTGCGTTATACGTTCAAGGGTAGAGATTGATGGACGAGTGCGAGCCGGTTCTTTTTTGCTGGAGCGGCGGGAAAGACAGCGCGATGGCGCTGCATGCGCTGGTGCAGGATCCACGGGTGAGAGTAGTGGCGTTACTCACTACTGTGACTGAAGGCTATGACCGCGTCAGCATGCATGGCGTCCGGCGGGAACTGTTGCAGCGGCAAGCGGAGAGTATCGGGCTGCCGCTGCACGAGGTGTTTATTCCTCCGCAATGCATAAATTCGATTTATGAAGCACGCATGGAAGCGGCGCTGCGCACACATTTTGAAAATGGGATACGCAAAGTCGCATTTGGCGACATTTTTCTGCAAGACTTGCGCGCTTACCGGGAGAAAAATCTCGCGCGGATCGGGATGACGGCGTTGTTTCCGATCTGGAAGCGGGATAGCCGCGAGCTGATCGAGTCCTTTCATGCGCACGGGTTTCGTTCGATTGCTGTTTGTGTGAATCCCAAGGTACTGGATCGGAATTTTGCGGGGCGAGAGTTGGACGCTTCGTTCTTCGCGGATTTGCCAGCGCATGCGGATTGCTGCGGGGAGAACGGGGAATTTCATACTTTTGCTTTCGATGGACCGATCTTCAAAGATGCGGTGCGTTTTCGCGTAGGCGAGCGGGTTGAACGAGATTCGTTTGTTTTTTGTGACCTCTTAATGGAAAGGGAAGGGCAGATATATGAATCCGCAAGCAGCAAAGGATGAAGAAACTATATTTCGCACGCTGTTGATCGTGGGGATGATTCTTTTCGCGGCGATCCTTCGCATCGTTCCGCATCCCTGGAATCTGACTCCGGTGGGCGCCATGGCGCTGTTTTCGGGTGCGGTGATACGGAATCGCGTGATGGCGTTTGTGTTTCCGTTGCTGGCGATGCTGGCAGGGGACTTTTTTATCGGCTTTCACATTTTGATGCCGGTGGTTTACGCCAGTTTTGTGATCAGCACGGCTATCGGATTTTGGCTGCGAGAGCGTCGCAGCGTAGTGCGTCTCGGTGGAGCTGTACTGCTTGGCGCGATACAGTTTTTCCTGATCACCAATTTCGGTGCGTGGATGTTTTTAAATTCCTATCCCAAGACATTTGCAGGCCTGATCACTTGTTACGTGGCCGGCGTGCCATTTTTCTGGAACACACTCGCGGGAGATGTGTGCTATTGCGCGCTTTTGTTCGGTGGGCTGTTTCTGGCGGAGAGAACGTACCCAGCGCTGAGGCGCAACGTTTCCGTAGTTTTCTAAGATCCTGTAACAAAACCCCCAACGGCATTCGTCGCGTGGGTGCCTTCGGGCCGATCACATGTCATTGACTGCAGCGCTCTGAGATGGCCATGAAAAGAGTTCCACGTTTTCTACGTTTCTTTCTCTGGGGCTTAATCGTCGTTGTTGCCTTGGGTGGTGTGCTGTTCGGCTACTTCGTCTACTCGCCTGCTCCTGAAGTTCCACGACTGTCCGGCACGCTGACCCAGGGGACCATCGAGGTGGGCGGACGGACACGGACCTACCTGACCTACGTGCCGCTGGGGTTGACGAAAGGAGCCCCGCTTGTCGTGGTCATGCACGGTTCGGGTCAAAACGGTGCGCAAACGCGAAAGTGGACGGGTTATGGGTTCGAGCGCCTTGCGGACGAAAAAGGCTTCGCGGTCGTCTATCCTGATGGGTACGAGGGCTACTGGAACGCGTGCAACATCGTCGGTGATTACAGCGCGAACAAGCTCAAAATCGACGACGTCGGATTCCTGACGGGGATGGTCGACAAACTCATCACCGAAGTCGGTGTCGCTCCGAGCCGCGTATTTGCAACGGGCATTTCCCGCGGCGGGCACATGGCGTTTCGCCTTGCGCTCGAAGCCTCTTCCCGCTTTCGCGCAGTTGCGGCAATATCGGCGAGCGTGCCAACGCCGGAGAACTTCAAGTGCGCGCCCTCAGGGCAAGGCACTTCTTCCGTCATGATCATGAACGGCACGAAGGATCCCATCAATCCGTTTGATGGTGGAGAGGTGACATTCCTCGGCTTGCTCAATCGCGGCAAGGTCCGGTCGTCGCGAGAGTCGGGTCAGTATCTTGCGGACCTCAACGACATGACCGGCAGGCCCGAAGCGAGCGAGACCCAAGTGGCCGATGGATTTCAAGTCGAGCGAGTCATCTGGCGCAACGAATCCAAAATTGAGGTGGAACTGGTTGCCATTCACGGCGGCGGGCATGGCATTCCTCAGCCTTACTGGCGCTATCCGCGATTATTAGGCCCAGCGCCCAAGGAACCGAACGGACCGGCAGTGATCTGGACCTTTTTCGAGCGACAGCGGCCATGAACCGCTACCGCCAGGGATAGCGGGTCACGCTCAAGTGCTCGGCATACCGGGGCTTCATCATCGTCCCTGCCAACGGCCATGCAAGGTAGAAAAAGAGTCGCACGATGTCTGAGGTATCCACGTTCACTTTCCTCGTCCATACCTTGAAGTGGCGTTCCTGCTGTGGCTCCTGATCATGGGCGCGAAGGAGTAGATCGTGACTTCGCCTTCGTACGCCTTGCCGAGGCTAAGATACTGTCAGTCAATTTGGGCATCAATCGGGCTAATTTCGTATACTTGCCCTACGCAGTGTGACTTACTGGGGCGGCGGGCTTATGGCATCTGACAATGCTCAATCGGCAACTACATCGGGACGGGAGCTGCAGCGGCGGGTTAATGAGCGGTTTGGGGTGCTTCCGAATTTCTTCCGGCTCTCGCCCGAGACCCCGGAGATCACCGAAAAACTGTGGGGATTTGTCGAAGCAGCCTATCTCGATAACCCGCTGCCCTCGGTTTTTAAGGAACGACTTTTCGTACACCTTTCACGCTTTTGTGCAGTCCGCTACTGCATCGCCCGCCACACCGGTTTCTTGATTG
>Ga0210394_10000357_pt1 | contig 102438 bp, 80 predicted proteins | sample IncBWC12MmetaG_FD_160121 | JGI IMG/M metagenome (GOLD analysis project Ga0210394, IMG submission 160121) | Forest soil microbial communities from Barre Woods Harvard Forest LTER site, Petersham, Massachusetts, United States - Inc-BW-C-12-M | ecosystem: Environmental > Terrestrial > Soil >...
GGGTGAAGAGTGAAGGGTGAAGAGTGAAGGGTGAAGAGTGAAGGGTGAAGAGTGAAGGGTGAAGAGTGAAGGGTGAAGAGTGAAGGGTGAAGAGTGAAGGGTGAAGAGTGAAGGGTGAAGAGTGAAGGGTGAAGAGTGAAGAGTGAAGGGTGAAGAGTGAAGGGTGAAGAGTGAAGGGGGCTGGGCTTCACTCTTCACCCTTCACCCTTCACTCTTCATCCTCACACTTCAACTTCTTCCTCCACGGCGGCATTGGACTTCGCGTGGATGCCCAGCCTCTTCATCATCTCGTTCAGCGTCGATGGCTTGAGCTGCAGCAGTTCGGCGGCGCGCTTCTGGACGCCATTGGCCATCTCCAGCGACTGGAGGATCATTCCCCGCTCGTAGCGTGAGACGGCGTCTTTGAGCGAAAGCCCTTCCGACGGCACGATCATGGCCGGCTGGTCGGTCTGCTGGGGGAAGCGCAGATAGTCGGGCAGCAGCTCGATGCCGATGCGGTCGCCGGTGCAGAGGACGACGGCGCGCTCGATCGTGTTCTCGAGCTCGCGGACGTTGCCGGGCCAGGGGTGGTCGAGGAGGATACGCATGGCGTCGGGCGTCACTTCGCGCACCTTCCGCTTGTTCTCCTCGGCGTATTTATCGAGGAAGTGCGCCACGAGGAGCGGGATGTCTTCGCGGCGGCGGCGGAGCGGCGGCAGCGGGAAGGTGATGACGTTGAGCCGGTAGTAGAGATCTTCGCGGAAGCGATTCTCCGCCATCAGCTTCGTCAGGTCGGCGTTGGTCGCGGCGATGATGCGGACGTCGACCTTGATCGTGTCCACCGACCCGAGGCGCATGAACTCCTTCTCCTGGATCACGCGGAGGAGCTTGGCCTGGGTCTCGAGATTGATGTTGCCGATCTCGTCGAGGAAGATCGAGCCGCCGTCGGCGACCTCGAATAGACCGCGCTTCGTGGCAATCGCGCCGGTGAAGGAGCCTTTCATGTGCCCGAAGAGCGACGACTCCAGGAGCTCAGGGGGCAACGAGCCGGAGTTGACGGTGACGAAGGCGTTGCGGGCGCGCGGGCTGGCGTGGTGGATGGCCTTGGCCACCAGCTCCTTGCCGGTGCCCGACTCGCCGGCCACGAGGATGTTCGAGCGCGAAGGCGCGGCCAGCCGGATCAACTCGTACACCTTCCGCATCGGCTCCGATTTGCCGATGATGTTCGCGTAGGCGTACTTCTCCGAAAGCTCGGCCTTGAGGCGCTCGTTCTCGCGAGAGAGGCGCCGCTGTTCCAGCGCCTTGTTGACCGTGAGGATGACTTCTTCGTTCTTGAACGGCTTGGGGATGTAGTGGAAGGCGCCGTGCTTCATCGCCTCGATCGCGCCGTCGATCGACGAGAAGGCGGTGATGATGATGACCGGCAGCGACGGGTTGGAGATGCGGATGGCGCGCAAGGTGTCGATACCGCTGATCCCCGGAAGCATGATGTCGAGGATGACCAGGTCGATGTTGTCGTCTTCATCGAGCACCGCCAGCGCTTCCTCGCCGCTCGAGGCCATGGCAACCTCAAAGCCCTCACGCCGCAGGACGGCGTCGAGCACGTCGCGAAGGACTTCTTCGTCGTCTACGATCAGGATGCGCATAGGCAATGGATCAAATCGCTCAGTGGCCTGTTCAACCGGAACGCGGTCTCTCTGATTCTGTCGATCAGTGAATAAAGTGGATTAGTGGATTAGTGGATCGGCCGATTCTGGACTGCTAATCGACTGATCCACTGATCCGCTGGTCTTCCTTGGCAAGGTAATGGTGAACTCGGCTCCCTGGCCGGGTGTGCTTTCCACGTTCACTTCGCCGTCCGAGGCGTGCAGGATTCGGCGCGTGATGGCCAGGCCAAGCCCGGTCCCCCCCTGGCCGCGCTTCGTCGTGACAAGGGGCTCGAAGATCCTGCCGATCATGTCCGCGGCGATCCCCTTTCCGTCGTCTTTGACGCGAATGGCGAGCTTCGTCCCGTTCTCTTCCAGCGAAATCCAGATGTTGCCGCCGTCGGCGACCGCATCACGGGCGTTGAGAAGAATGTTCGTCAAGACCTGCTGTAGATCGTGAAAGTTTCCCTGCACCTCGGTGTTCGTCATCGGCTCGAGATGGACATTGATGTTCTTTGCCTTGAAGAGGTCCTCGTGCAGCGACACGGTCGCCAGGATGAGCGCCGGGATGTTGACCATCTCGCGCGAGCGGGGCCGGTTGGCGATGAGGTCGAGCAGGTTGTTGACGAGGTGCGATGCGCGGAACGACTGCGCTTCCATCTTCTTGAGCAGCCGGTAGCGTGGATCGTCCGGCTCCGTATCGGCCAGTAACAACTGCGCGTAGGATGAGATGCCGGTCAAGGGCGTGTTGACCTCGTGCGCGACACCGGCTGCCAGGAGCCCGAGGGAGGCCAGGCGCTCCTTGTCCTGCAGCTCGCGCTCCAGCCGGACGCGTTCGGTGATGTCGCCGATGACGAGCACGCGCGCACCGTCCGGGTCGTCGGCATTGAGAGGGCTGGCCGTGATCGTGACTTCCTTGTCCTCGCCGTTGCGGTTGACGAAATTCGTGGTGATGGAGCGGGCCTTCGTGCGGCGCATCTCGTCGTAAGGAGGGAAGAGCGTGGCGATCGGCTCGTCGATCGCCTCGTTCGGCCCGACACCGCCAAGGAGCTCCCAGAACGCGTGATTCGCCGTCAGCACCGTACCGTCCGTAGCGATGACGGCGATGGCCGACGACGACGACTCGATGATGTTTTCGTTGTACTCCTTGAGTGCGCGGATCTCTTCGAGCTGGCGGCGCAGGCGGCCGTAGAGGCGCGAGTTCTCGATGGCCAGCGCCACGGGCGCGCAGAGCGATTCGACGAGGTGGAGATCATCGCGCGAGAGCGGCTCTTCGTTGCGCTTCGTGCCCAGGAGCAGCAGTCCCTGCAGCTCGCCCCGGTTCCTCAGCGGGAAGAGGTAGCGATAGCCGGCCCGCAGCAGCAGCCACGGCAACTCGCTCCCTTCCGGCAACCGCGGATCGGTGAGCACGAGCGGCCCCTCAGCCGGCATGGCGCCGAATTCGACGATCGTCGAGCGCCGCGGGATGTCATCCTCCGGGTCGTAGATCACGAGCGACGCGCCTTCGCGCGTGAAAAGGTTCATCCGCTGCAGGCCAAGCGCGTCGCGAAGACGTTCGCGCATCATCGAGATCAGCTCGTGAACGTCGTGGAACGTGGCCAGTTCCTGAGCGAACTCGGCGATGGCCCGCCGGTGCTTGTAGCTATCGCGATAGACGAACATCTCGATGACCGACTCGATCCTCCCCTTGACCGGGATCAGTACCCCGGCGATGAGCAGTCCCGATGTGAAGGCCAGGAAGTTCCGCTCCAGCGCCGACCGCTCTTCGATCACGTGCGAGAGGATCAGGTTGATCGTCGAGAAGGCCACCAGTCCGAAGATGAACGTCACCGAATAGGCCAGGATCTCTTTGATGACGACTTCGACGTCCCACAGCTTGTACTTGAGGATCGAGACGGCGAAAGCGAGCGGGATGAGAGCCAGCGGAAGGATGGAGATCGTCGAGTAGATCGGCTTCACCGAACCGATGACGAGGTACGGCACGAGATAGACCAGCAGGAACGGCAGGAAGCCCAGAGCCATGCCGAGGTAGATCCACTTGATCTGCTTCTTGCCGACCGCCGCGGCGGTTCGATACGTGTACGCCAGAGCCACGATGGCCAGCGTGAAGTAGATGGCGAAGTGGACCAGCTCCCAATGCTGAATGAGAAGGAGCGACCGATACGGCGCGGCGATGGCCAGGCGGTTGCCGAGGACGAGGAGGTCGAAGTCCCACGCCGCCAGCAGCGCCGGGGGGATGTACATCGCCGCGATGAGGCGCCGGTAGCGTACGATCGGACGGGGGAAGACGAGGAAGAAGTTCAACGTCAGCGGCGGGAGCAGGATGGTTGCAAACTCCTCGACGAGCTCCAGGAGCTTGTACGTGGCGTCGATGTCACCGGCCGGTGTGTAGACGTAGACGATGAATGAAAGCAGGGTGACAAAGTAGAAGACCGTCGACTCGGTCCGGCCGCCTCGGAAGAGTGTGAAAAGGCCGATGGCGATGTAGAGGAAGCCGATGAAGCTGAGGATGAGATAGGCGTAATCGATCTTCAGCTCGGGGACGAGGTAGTTCAGCCGAACGGCTTTTCCTCCGCGCCACACGAGAAGGGGCACCCTCTGCCCGATGCGCCGGAGCGTTTTCTGCAACCCCTCGATCTCGTTCGACGGCGTGGCGGCGATGAGCAGGATCTGGTCGCCCGGGCGCAAGCCGCTCGCTTCCGCGCCGCTGCCGGGGTCGACATTCTTGACGACGACCACGCCGTTGTCGCGCGTGAAGGTGAAGTCGATACGCTCAAATGAGGAGCGCTTTCGCTGAAACGAGGCAAATGCACCGGCCACCACCGCCACGGTCACGGCGAGAATCACCAGGTTCGCGAGAAGAGATCGGCGCATGACGGGGGCGGACTGACGCGATGGGACGTGATTCAACGAGAGTGCCGTTGCAAAAATCGATCTAAACCATTGAACATAAACGTCCGGAAGATTGAATTGCCGCCTTCATCATGGGGCAAGTCTTCAATTCTACGAATTTGAACCGCAGATATTTGGAGTCGGCGAGGTGCGCTAGACTCGGCCACTGATGACCCTGATCGCCTCGAAGCGGCAGACTGGCAGGCTAACTCCAGATCAATGTGCGGTCTGACCGGATTCGTGACTGCGGCCGGGTCGGGGGATCTCCTCCCTACCGTGCGCCGCATGTGTGAGGCCATCGCCCACCGCGGACCGGACGATTCCGGCGAATGGATCGATGCCGACTCGGGCGTCGCCCTCGGGTTCCGGCGGCTGGCCATCATCGATGTCTCGCCGGCCGGGCACCAGCCGATGGTGTCCGCCTCGGGAAGATACATCGCCACTCTGAACGGTGAGATCTACAACTTCGAGGAACTGCGCCGCGAGCTGCGAGAGGCTGGCCTCGCTCCTCCGTTCCGCGGTCATTCTGATACCGAAGTGATGCTGGCCGCGTTCGAGGCGTGGGGGGTTGAGGCGGCGGTCAAACGCTTCAACGGCATGTTCGCCATCGCGCTGTGGGATCGCGAGTTGCGCCGCCTCCAACTGGTCCGCGACCGGATGGGCGTCAAGCCGCTGTATTACAGCTTTGGCGGGCGAACGTTCCTTTACGGTTCGGAGCTGAAAGCCCTCCGACAACATCCCGATTTCAAGGGAACGATCGACCGCGCCGCTCTGCACCTCTACTTCCGCTTCATGTACGTGCCGGCTCCTTACACCATTTACGAGGGCGTCCGTAAGCTGATGCCGGGAACGATCCTGACCTTCGATCCGGCAACACGCCAGACCGAAACGTCTGTCTACTGGTCAGCGCGCCAGGCGGCGATGCACGGCGTCGCTCATCGCTTCAAAGGATCGGAGGACGACGCGTCGCATGAACTGGAGGCGCTTCTTCGCGACTCCATCCGCATCCGGATGGTCGCCGACGTGCCGTTGGGGGTCTTTCTCTCCGGCGGCGTCGATTCGTCGATCGTCACGGCGATGATGCAGGCCCAGAGCCCGGTTCCCATCCGGACGTTTACCGTCGGGTTCACCGAGGCGGCGTACGATGAAGCGCCGTTCGCCGCGGCCGTGGCCCGCCACCTCGGCACGAACCACACGGAGCTCTGCATGTCCACGGATGACGTCGTGAACGTCATCCCGAAATTGCCGTCGATTTACGACGAGCCGTTCGCCGACTCCTCGCAGATTCCGACGCACCTCGTGGCATTGCTGGCGCGGCGGCACGTCACGGTCAGCCTCTCCGGTGACGGCGGGGACGAACTGTTCGGCGGCTACACACGCTATTTCGTCGGGCAACAGCTCTTCCGCCGCCTGCAGAGACTGCCCCCGTCACTACGACCTATCGCCGGCCGGGCGCTCAAAGCCTTTCCGCCACGTCTGTGGGACCGTCTGCTCGCTCTCGGCCGTCCCCTCCTGCCGTCAGCGCTCCGTCAGCGGCCCGGAGAGCGGATCCACAAGGTGGCCCGAATGCTCGCCGCGAATGATGCCGACGCCATGTACTTCGAGCTCGTCTCGCACTGGTCGAACATCGTCATCGGGGGAACCGCCCACGAGCCGCCGGTGATGGTGCGAGCAGAGTGGCCTGTGCTGGCCGACCCTGTCGAGCGGATGATGTATTTCGATCAGATCTCCTATCTGCCGGACGACATCCTCACGAAGGTCGACCGCGCCAGCATGGCCGTCTCGCTGGAGGCGCGCGAGCCTCTCCTCGATTACCGGCTCGTGGAGTTTGCGTGGACGCTGCCTCTTTCGATGAAGGTTCGTGCCGGCAAGGGAAAGCGGGTTCTGCGGCGCGTGCTGGACCGTTACGTGCCCGAACACCTCATCGAGCGGCCGAAGATGGGATTCGGGATCCCACTCGACGAGCTCCTGCGCGGGCCGCTACGCGGTTGGGCGGAATCGCTGCTCGATCCGGCCACGATGCGCGCGCAGGGATTCCTCGACGTCGCTCCGATCCGCGCTGCCTGGGACGACCAGATCGCCGGCAGGAAGGACTGGAAGTATCACTTGTGGGCCGTCCTGATGCTGCAGGCCTGGTTGCAGCAGCTCTAGGAGTCCGCGCTACGGTCTGGCGAACAAGCGAGAGGCGACTCGAAGAGGATAGGCCGCAAAGTACGGCAGGTTTCGCGGGTCGTACCGGAGGCTCTTGATCATGTGCCGCAGGAAGAGGCGCGGCTCGCCCGTCTGGAAGTAGCAGCCCGCGAGAACTCGGTGGATGCGGCCGTAGGCGTGCCTCCGCAGCGATTGCACGGCAGGATCGGGCGACAGGAAGGCTTTCCCCAGCGCCATGAGCATGCCGTTCTCCATCCTCGGAATGTTGAGATGGATACCGCTGCCGTGCAGCCGGTATCGCACGAGAACCTCGGGGACAAAGCCGACGCGATAGCGGACTGCAAGTCGGTAGCAGAAGTCCCAGTCTTCCGATGGTTGCAGGCGGGGATCGAAACCGCCGATCTCCTCGGCCACCCGTTTCGGCACCAGAGTGCCGCTGCCAGGCGCGGTGATGACTTCGCGATCGAGCCGCAGCAACTCCGAGGCCACCCATCCTTCCATTCCGGAAAGCAGGACCGAGAGGGTCTTTCCTTCGTTGTCGAACGACTCCGCACCGCAGTGAACCAGGCCCAGGTCAGGGTCGGCCGCAAAGAGCGCGATCTGCCGTTCGAGCTTCTCCGGCTTCCAGATGTCGTCCGAATCGAGGAAGGCGACGTACTTGCCGCGCGCGGCTGCGATTCCCGCGTTTCTTGCCGCGCCCACGCCCTGGTTGTCCTGGCGGATGGCGCGAATGCGGTCTCCGTATGCATCCAACACCCGCGTCGTATCGTCGGTCGAGCCGTCGTCGACGACGATGATTTCCAGCGCGGAGTAGCTCTGAGCCAGCGCGCTGTCGATCGCTTCGCCCAGGAAGCGACCGTAGTTGTACGTCGGGATGATGACCGAGATCGTCTTCACGGATTGTGCATTCCTGCCACGTGTCGAGACTCAAGCAAACCGGCGTACACCTCCACGAGACGCCCAGCGAGCATGGCTGGATCGAAGCTCGTTCTGATCAAGCCGCGTGCGGCCGCGCCGAGTGCACGTCGCTGCGGCCCGTCGTCGATCAACTGCTCGAACACTCGTGCAAAGTCAGCCGGCGTGTCTGCGATCATCGCATGCAAGCCGTGTTCGGCCGTGACGCCACGAAACGCGCCCTGAAACCCGATCATCGCCTTGCCGTGCGCCATCGCGTCGAGCGTTTTGACTTTGATGCCCGTGCCTGAGGTCACGGGAGACAGGAAAAGATCGGCCTCGCGAAAAAGCCGCGTGGCGTCCGCATCGGTGAGAGGCGCGTGAATCTCGATCCCGCATTCGACGGCACGGCGGCGGACATCATCATCAGGGAACCCTCCGGCGAAAACGACTCGGACGCGTCCTTTCACTTCCTGTCGAACGCGCGGCCATACCTCGTCGGCGAAGACAAAGAACGCAAGTCGATTGGGGGCCATGTCGAGACGGCCGATGAAGAGGGCCAGGGGCTTGCCGATTGCGGGCCCATGATCGGGATCGAGCGGCTCCAGCGCACGCGGCGGTGGAATCGTCACGATGTTCTGCAGTCCGCAGGAACGCAGAACCGCTTCGTCATCAGCCGAGACAGCGACCACGGCCTTGGAGGAGGAGAGCGTCTCGGCTTCGAAGGAGCGGAAGCGCCTTGCCTGTGCGCGCCAGTACAGCCGGCGCAGCCTGGATGTCGCCGGCAGATTGTCTGCCCAGGCCTGCATGACGAGAAAATGCACGTCGTACGTTCGGATGACGAGAGGAAGATCGAGGCCGCTGAGAGACACCGCCGGTTGGAACCATTCGCAATGGACGACGTCGAATGCCTCGTGCGCGTGCAGACGCTCCACCGACTCGCGAAGCTCCCGGTTCTTCCAACTGAGCGCCCAGTAGCTTCGGCCTGTTACAGCCGCCCTGGCCGCGGCAGCGTACATTTCAAGGCCCCGCGGCAATCGGGTCGGGTAGAAGTGAAGGCGAACGTTCGGCAAGAGCCGTTGAAACGCGGCTTGATTCGCCTCTCGGTCATGCTCCGGCGGTGGCACTAGGAGATGGATCTCGCAGAGTGCCTGCAGGCTACGGAGTGTCTCGAACGTGGCGACTTGGCCGCCCGAATGCGCGGGGAGCGGAAACACAGGACCGACAAAGAGAATCTTCATCCGATCGTTACCGGCCGCCGAGGCCGAATGGCACCATTCGCTGCAATGCGGCGCGTTCCTCTTCCGTGAGCACGCGCGTCAGGATCAGCGCGCCGTGGACGGCAACGGCGGCGCATGCCACTCCGATCCGGAAGATCATCGATGGAGTCAGAAATGCGGCGAGGGTCACCGGCAGCACGAGGATGACCACGGTGAGAGCGTAACCACGCTTGTTCTCGGGCCATGGCACGAACGCGAAGCCTGAGCTGCGCCTTGCGAAGCGCGAAAAGAGCAGCGCGCTGGCCAGCGCCCTAAGGCTCCATGCGATGGCGGCTCCGGCCGCGCCGAAACGGTGGATCAGAAGTGCGGCACCGATGAGATAGGGGACGATGAGCGATAGCTGAACGCGAGCGATTAAGTCGGTCCGTCCCAGCGTGATGAGCAACGCGTACGGCACGTACGCCATGATCTCGCAAACCACCCCGCCCATCAGCAGGTAGAGCGGCAGCGTGCTCTCGCGCCCGAACTGAGGTCCGGCCCAGAGGGTGAAAAACGGACGGGCCACGGCGCAAATGAAAAGCGCTCCGGGCAGCACCCAGTAAAGCATTCCCCGCAGTGCGCGCCGGTACAGCAGTTCAAGCTCGGTGCGGTCGGGATTCACCTGCAGTTGCGAAAAGGCTGGGAGGAGCGATTGCAGCATGGCCACCGGCAGTTGCGTCAGCATGAACGCAAGGGTGACGGCGACGGAGTAGTAGGCCAGCGCCTGGACCGACGCGTACCGCGGCAGCAGAAGCTTTTCCAGATTCGCCAGGACGGTTCCGGCAATCGACGAGACCACCAGCGCTCCGCCGAATCGGGCCAGCGGCTTCAGGATCTCGCCGCTGATGTGAGGCCGGCGCAGGCGGGGCAGCAGGCGCACGCCGATGACGGCGTACAAGAGCGCCGCTGCGACGCCGGCTCCTGCAACGACGGTCACCGCGCCGGTCAGGCCTCCGCCGAGAAAGACGACGACAGGGACGAGGAGGATCTGGCAGACCGATGTGCCAGCGGTGACGAGAACGACCAGGTCCATCCTCAGGCGGACCATCGCGGGCGTGTTGAGCACGCCGGCCACCGTCCGCGCCAGAAAGCCGAGCGCGGCCAGGCGAACGGCGATCACGGCGGAGACTTGCAGATAAGCGGGCAGGCGCAGCCCCTGCTCGACGAGCAGGCGCGCTCCCACTGCCAGCGCCAGCGCCACCATTGCCGACGGAACCGCGGCAATCGCAAGCGACGACCAGATCACCGCCGACTCGCCATCGTCATCACCGCGAGCGTGTGCCACGGAGCCAAACCGCGTCGAAGCCGTCCCCATCCCCATGTCGGCGAACGAGAGGTAACCGATCAGAACGTGGACAAGGGCCAGCAGGCCGTAGCTCGGCGCCCCGAGGAGACGGATGACGAACGGCGTGGCCACGAGCGTGGCCACCATCGTCACGCCCTGACCGCCGAGGTTCAGCAGGCTGCCGCGCACAACCCGCGAGGTCAGGCCAGGGCTCGAGCGAATCGGCGGCGACACCGCGGCGCCGGGCAGAGCCTCGTCGAGCAGATCCAGTCCGTTCAACGATTGAGGATCACTCATAGCTGGCCGGGTTGCGCTTCATTCGATTCATTTTGCCGGGGCTCAGGCGAGATCGGGATGTCGAGCGCATTCGGCGCGCGGCACGGCTAATAGGTTCTGCCAGCGCTGTTTCAGGCCGGCGGGCCGGACGCACCGGAGCGTACCACCGCTGCCGACCTCGAAGAGCTGGTAGCCGGGTCGCGGCAAACCGCAAAGAAAGCCGGCCGCATCGGTCATGGTCAGCCCGAAACCGGCCGCGCTCTCCGGATCCGCCTCGAAGAGAACGACCGGAGCGTCAATGCGATCCAGGGTCTCTCGTCCACCGCGAAAAACCTTCCATTCCGCCCCTTCCACGTCGCATTTGACGAAGTTCGGCAGAGGGAGGATTCCCTTGCCGACGAGGTCGTCCATGCGTTGCTGCTGCACGGTGATCGTGTGTGCTTTTCCGGCAGCCAGCCGATCAGCGACCGGTTCCAGGCTCGTCCAGTCCGCGAGGCTGGCCATGGCCCGTTCCGACGGCACGAAGAACGCGGCTTCCGTATCGCCATCCGACAGCGCGTAAGGAAGAAGCGTGGCGTTACCCAATCCCTCAGCCGTGAGCGCCAGAGCGGGAAGCAGTTCCGCGTTTGGCTCGAACGCAAAGACGCGCCCGCGAGGGCCTGCCAGTTGCGCCAGGAGCGTGGTATGCACGCCGAAGTTTGCGCCGATGTCGAAGATCGTGTCGCCCTCGCGCACGAACTTGCGCATGACGATCTGCTCATCCGGCTCGATCGGAGAATGCGCGAAGGGCGTTCCGATGAGCCAGAAGTGCGCGTTGAGCAGGCGGAGATCGACGTAAACCGCCGGCCAATCGTCAATCCGTATCGGCACAGCCTGTAACGACTTGCAGTGTCGCGCCAGCAGCGACGTCACGCGCGTCCTGCCTCGGAGGTTCGTGCGATAGTAGGTCCGTAGAATTCTGGCGAGCAGCGGCAGTTGGGGGCGTTCCTTCGATTCGACCATGCCCGCCTGAATATGGGGATAGGAGTTCGCGACCATTGCGCAGACCGGCAGCCTCTTCTGACTCGAGCGGAACGGTCATTCTACTCTTCAGGCTTCGATGACGATTCGCGCTCGCGCCCTCTATCTCTGTTACTTCGGACTGCGCCAGCCGCTCGTGCAGACGCAGGTGCTCCCCTATCTTCGCGAGCTCGTCGCGGGCGGCATCGCGATGTCGCTCCTCACCTTCGAGCCCGAGATGAAGAGGCGCTGGAACGCGGGCTCGATGGCCGAATGGCGCCGGCGGCTGCAGGACGACGGCATCGAATGGCACGTGCTGCCGTACCACAAGCGCCCGTCGCTGCCGGCCACGATCTACGACATCGTCGCCGGCGCGCGGCGAGCCGTCGGGCTCGCGCGGAGCGGGAAGATTGAGGTGTTCCACGGCCGCAGCCACGTCGGCGCGGCTATCGGCGCGCTGGCGAAATGGCGCACCGGCGCGCGGCTCATCTTCGACGTCCGCGGCTTTCTCGCCGAGGAGTATGTCGACTCGGGAAACTGGAGGGCGGGCGGCCTGCTCTACCGGCTGACGAAGGCTGCCGAGCGTTGGCTCTATCGCTCTTCGGACGGTTTCATCGTCCTCACCGATCGCGCGAAAGAGACGCTCTTTCCGGAAGGAGCGGGGGGACGGCCGGTCGAGGTGATCCCGTGTTGCGTCGACCGGGAACGCTTTGCCGCGGCCGCGCCGCGCGACCGTGACTCTGTTCGCAAGGAGCTCGGCATTGCCGATCGGCTCGTGTTCATCTACGTCGGCGCGCTGGGTGGCTACTACCTCATCCGCGAAATGGCTGAGTTGCTCGCTGTCGCGCGGGAGCAGGATGCGCGTGTGTACGCGCTCGTTCTCACCCAATCATCGCCAGCACGCATCGTCGGGGAGCTGAACCGTCTCGGCTTCTCGGCCGATGACTACCGCGTGATGCAGACCCCACCGGAGGATGTGCCGAAATACTTGAAGGCTGCCGACATCGCCCTCTCCCTCATCCGGCCTTCGTACGCGCGGCGATCGATGTCGCCGACGAAGTTCGCCGAGTACCTGACGGCCGGTCTGCCGGTCATTGCCACTGCCGGGATCGGTGACCTCGATCGCACGATTGAGCAGGCGCGCGTCGGCGTGCTCCTGCGGTCTCTCGATCGCGACGCGTACGCGGGCGCGCTCCAGGCCATCGAGGAGTTGCGCCGCGATCCCGAGCTTGCCGAGCGCTGCCGCGGCGAAGCGCGCGCGCACTATGACCTTCACACAGTGGGCGGGGAGCGATACCTCAGGCTCTACGACTCGGTGCTTCACTCATGAAACGGATTCGCGTGCTGGCGCTGGCGTCGTATCCGGTCGAAGCGGCCTCGTCGCGATACCGGATCGTGCAATTCATCGGGCCGCTGACCGCACGAGGCATCGACGTCACCTTCTCGCCGTTTCTCGATGCCTCGCTCTTCGCCGCGCTTTACGAGCCCGGCAAGCTTCTGCCGCGGCTTCCGCGCATTGCCGCGCGAATCTTGCGCCGTTGGGGAGCTCTCTTCCGTGCATCGGTCGCCGACGTTGTCTTCGTCCAGCGCGAGGCGATGCTGTTCGGGCCACCGTTCATCGAGTGGCTGACCACGTGTCTGCTCCGGCGCCCTCTGGTGCTCGATCTTGACGATGCAACCTGGGTTCCCTACACGAGCCCCGTATACGGCCGGCTGGCGACGTTCCTCAAATGGTCGTCGAAGACCGATCACCTGATCCGTTGGGCGCACGTCGTCATTTGCGGCAGCCCGAACATTGAGACCTATGTACGGTCGCGCAGCGCAGCGGCGGTGATCATACCGACCGTCGTCGATGTGCGACGGTTTCGGCCAGGGGATGCAGGCGCCCGAAGCATTCCGACGATTGGTTGGATCGGCTCGCACGGTACTTTCCATTACCTGGAGCGTCTCTTCCCCATCTTCGAACGCCTGGGACGCGAGCTGCCGTTTCGATTGATGATCGTTGGCTCCGGCCAGGCCGAGGTTCGTGTGCCTGGCGTGGAAGTCGAGTACCGGCCGTTTCGGATGGAGCGCGAGGTGGTGGATTTCCAATCGATCGACATCGGTGTCTACCCCATCGCGGATGACGAGTGGAGCGCCGGAAAGGCAGGATTCAAGGCGGTTCAATACATGGCCACCGGCATTCCGTTCGTCATGAGCCCTGTCGGCGTCTGCGCGACGATGGGCAGTCCGGGCCAGACGCATTTCGCGGCTGTCAGCGACGGCGACTGGCTCGATGCGTTGCGGAGTCTCGTGGCGGACGCGCAGCTCCGCAGCCGAATGGCGGCCGCCTGCCGCGCCTTCGCGGAGCAGCACTACGACATCGACGAACAGGCGGACGCGCTGGCGGTGGTCATTCGGAATGCGATGAATCAGCGGAAGGAATCCGCGATCGGCACCGTTGCGGGTTGACTCAATGCTTCTCGTACTGCTTCAGATCACTCTCGCGGCCGCCGCCGGTTTCGGGCTCTGGCGACTCTGGCGTTCTCTCGCCGGCCGCGGAGCAGTCTCCTTGATCGTCGGCGCTGGATTTCTTATCCGGGCACTGACGGGACAGATCCTTTTCTGGATCTCATGGCTGCATTTGCCGATCGCGCGCCCGCTTCAGCTCGGCAACGGCTTCTGGTTTTTTGCCGTCGATGGGCCGGGATATCTCTCGTACGCGGATGAGCTGATCGGTCGCGGGGTGAAGGCCACCCTCTTCCTCACCGCCGCGTATCCGTCGCGCGTCTATCTTCAGGTCTTCACGGCGGCGACCGCGGCATTCGGGGTGGTTGCCTCGGTGGCGATCCTGTTCAACTGCGCGGCGTACCTGGTGACTTGCGCGATCATCACGCGACTCGGATCGCGCGAGTCCAACGCGGAATTGCCGCGATTCGTGGCGCTGGCAGCCGTTGCCTTCGGACCAGGGATGATTCTCTGGTCCCTCCAGCCTTTGAAAGACACCTTCTTCTCTCTCCTCGTTACCGCGTTGGTCGCGGTGTGTTTTCTCTGGCAGGAGCTCTGGCGAAACGCGGTGGCGTCGAAGTGGCTGAAGTTGCTCGCCTGTGCCGCTGCCATGCTCGTCCTCACCTACGCCATCGGCGGGGTCCGCTGGTACTTCGCGGCGTTCGTCTGGGCTTGTTGCGGCGTCTTCTTCATTCTGGTGTCAATGACCGCGCGCCACAAAGCCGTGGCATTGTTGGCCAGCGCGCTGCTCTTCGTTCTGCTTGCCCAGGCCGTCCGACTCGGCGGTGCTGAAGACATCCATCCCGGACTTCGCCGCATCCTCGATCCCCGGCCATCGATCGCGGCGCAGTTCGAGCCTTCATACGTGAAGCACTACGTTGCAGAGACGCGCATTGCCTTCGAGCAAACGGGTGGGGCGACGAAGATTGCGGCCGGCCCGGCTCTGGCGCCGCCCTCGCCGGCGCCCAAAAAGGCAAGAGAAGAAACCATACCCCCGCCACGCCTCGAGCCAAAGGCGATTCCCTCCGGCTCGGCCACGACCACGGTCTCGCCAACGCCAACAAAAGCAAAGGTTGAAGCCATGCCCCCGCCACGCCTTGAACCAAAGGCGATTCCCTCCGGCTCGGCTCCGGTCCCGGTCTCGCCAACACCAGTCAAAGCAAAGAATGAAGCCATTCCCCCGCCACACCTCGAGCCAAAGGCGATTCCCCCCGGCCCGGCTCTGGAACCGGTCTCACCGGCGCCAACAGACACAAAGGATGACGCCATGCCTGCGCGACGCCTCGGTCCAACGCTGTTGGCCGGGTTTGCGGCGATGTTCATCCCGCGGTTCCTGGCGCAGGCGGTGGGGTTGATCCGCATCGGCGGCGGTCGCGGCTTCTGGCTCTTTGTCGAGGTCGATACGCTCGTTCTGGACGCGGTGTTGCTCTTTGCAATCGTTTACTGCACGCGTGCTCTTCGCTCCCGCGCCCGAGTCACGCCGCTCTTCGTCCTGCTCGTGCTGCTCTTTTTGATGACAGCGCTGCCGATGATGTACACCGTGAGCAACTTCGGGACGCTCTTCCGCCTGCGGGAGATGGTCTACCTCATCGCGGCCATCCTGCCTCTGACGCTGGCGCTGCGTCCTCCGGCTCAGGCCGTCTCGTCGTAAACCCGGACGCGCGCGAGATAAATACTGAGCAACGTGAGCACGAGCGTGAACGAAGCGATCGCGCCGAGGCTCACATCCAGTGCCGCGTGACGCACGAGCATCGCCAGCAATCCTGCCGCGAGAGCGAACAGGTAGAGCATCCAGACGGCGCGTCTCTCGGACAGCCCTAGTGCTACGAGGCGGTGCGAAGTGTGATCGCGGCCTCCCTGTGACGCGGCCCGGCCCGCCATCTTGCGCATCAGAGTCACGAATGCCGTGTCGAAGATCGGCACCAGGAGCACGAGCACTGGCACCGCCAGGACAGCCACTACGCTTCGTGAACGTCCGCCGCCGGTGCCGCTGACGAGCGCGCTCGAGGCCAGAAAAAAGCCCACGAACATGGAGCCGCAGTCGCCCATGAAGATCGACGCCGGGTAGTGGTTGTAGACGAGAAAGCCGATGAGCGCGCCGGCGAAAGCAGCCAGCATCACCGCCTCCGGCCACTGCTGGTTGGCGATGAAGTTCAACCCGAGGAACGCCGCGGCGATGGCGGAGACGCCGGCGGCCAGGCCGTCCATGTTGTCGAGCATGTTCACGGCATTCGTGATCCCGACGAGCCAGAAGAGAGTGATGAGCACATTGACCGCAGCGTACGGCGTCCACGGCAACACGAGGCCGAACGTGACGACAGCCGCGGCGCCGAGGAGTTGGCCGATCAGCTTCTGGTAGGGCCGGATACGGAAGAAGTCGTCCGTGAGGCCGACCAGGAACAGTGCCACGCTGGCCGCCATGACGAGGTGGCTTCCGCGCGTGGGCGGCACCAGCGCGAGCAGCGTTCCGATGACAGCGATGACGATGGCGATGCCGCCGAGCATCGCCGTCGGCCTGGTGTGCCATCGGTCGCTCTTCGGTTTCGCCACCGCGCCGATGCGGCGAGCCAGGGCGCCGGCGGCGGGCGTCAACACCAGCGAAGCGAGGAGCGCGACCGCGCCGGAAAGGCCAGCCTGCGTCAGGAACTGCCGGGTCATGAGTCGCGGCTACGCTACCCGATTTCAGCCTGCCAGAGCGAACGACTCGGCGGGGTTTCGCGTGCGGTCGCGGATGACTTCACGGAGGATCGTGTCGAGCTGCGTCCGCGGGGTGAAGCCGATGAAACGTGCGGCCTTCGATGTATCGGGAACCCTGCGGGGCATGTCCTCGAAGCCATCCTCGTACGCCTCGTTGTAGGGCACGTAAACGATCCCGGAGCGCGAGCCGGTCAACGTCAGGATCCGCTCGGCCAGATGCGTGATTGAGACCTCTTCTGTCGAGCCGATGTTGAAGACTTCTCCCGCCGAGTCAGGGTGGTCCATCAACAGGAGCAACGACTTCACCACGTCGCCGACGAATCCGAAGCAGCGCGTCTGCTCTCCGTTTCCGTGGACAGTGAGCGGTTTTCCGTCGAGCGCCTGGTTGACGAGCGTCGGTACGACCATCCCGTAACGGCCGATCTGACGCGGGCCGACGGTGTTGAACAGGCGGGTGATGATCGCCGGAACCTTCTTCTCGCGGTGGTACGCCAACGCAAGAAACTCGTCGATCGCCTTCGAACATGCGTAGCTCCACCGCCCCTTGGTGGTAGCCCCCATGACCAGGTTGCCGTCCTCGCGGAATGGCACCTGATCACTCAACCCGTAGACCTCGGAGGTCGAGGCGATGAGCAGCCGCTTCCACTCCCTGCTGGCCGCGGCCAGGACGACCTCGGTGCCGCGGACGTTCGTCTCGATCGTCCGCACAGGGCTCTCGACGATGAGCTTCACCCCCACGGCCGCGGCCAGGTGGAAGATGACGTCGCACTCATCGACCAGATCGTCCACCACGGCCGTGTTCTGTACGGAGTCCACGGTGCAGTGGAAACGCGGGTGGTTGGCGAGCTGCTCGATGTTGTCGAGACTGCCCGTGGAGAGATCGTCGATGACGAATACTTCGTCGCCACGAGCGATGCAGGCATCGGCGAGATGCGAGCCGATAAAGCCCGCTCCGCCTGTGATCAGGACTTTCAATTCTGGTCCGGTTCTCCGCGGCCCTGGACCCGGAGGTCGCGGTAGAGGCGGAGTATATCGATGATAAGGCGCTCTTTCGAGTGGGTTTTCTCCACGTAGGCCTTGCCGCGCTCGGCAAGGCGGCGGCGCAGCGCCTCATCGCGCAGAAGGTGAGTGAGCGCTGCCGCGAATCCCGCCTCGTCATTCGAGGCGGCCGTGAGGCCGCGCTCGCGAACCTCGAAGATCGCCCCATCGTCGTCGATGCGCGCTTCGACGCGGCCGAGCAGGTCGACAACACCCCCCACCGCCGTGCTGATGACCGGCTTCCCGCAGGCCATCGCTTCGATGAGTGCGAGTGGCGTTCCCTCGTTGCGCGACGTGAGCGCGACGACGTCGAGCGAGGCGTAGATCTCCGCGGCGTCCCGCGTGCCCGCGAAGATTACGTCCCCCGCGCGGCGCTCCAGCATGGCCCGATCGCCACCGTCGCCGAAGACCACGAAGCGCGCAAGATCGCGCGTGCGCGCCGCCACGCGCAGGAAGAAACCGTGATTCTTGATCGGAGCGATCCGCCCGACGATGCCGACGACCGTTTCGCCGGGACCGATTCCAAGCTTGGCACGCAGCACATCGCGCGCATCGGGATCGGCGCGAAGGTCGTCGAAGTCGATGCCGAGCGGCACGACGACGAATGGAACACTCCTGCCGACTCTGAACACGTCGCGGATCTCGTGGAGCTGCTGCTCGCTGAGCACGACCATGCGGTCGGTATTCAACCTGGCCAGCGTCCGTTCCACGACCAGAAAGAAGCGCGTCTTCCAGGCGCCGTAGTAGCTATGGAAAACATGGCCGTGGTACGTGTGAACGAAACGAGTCTGCCGCGGCCGGCCGATGAGCGCGGCCGGCGTGACGAAGCGATAGAGCAGGCCCGCGATGCGACCGACCGCTCCCGCCTTGGCCGTGTGCGTGTGGACCACGTCCGGCCGGAAACGGACCATGAGCCGCCAGAGCCGCCAGACCGTCGACAAATCGCCCGGCGAGAGCTCGCGGCTCATCGACGGGATCACGAGCGGCTTCACACCCCGCGCAGCGGCGAAATCGCTCATATCCTCCTCACCAGCCGGCACCGTGCCGGTGACGAGCAGAGTCTCGAATCCCGCGGCGGAGAGCCCTTGATTTAGCCAGACCACATGCCGGGCCGGTCCACCGACATTGAGGCGTGCGATGAGACGGAGCACGCGCACGGGCTTCGGCGGCGTCAGCATCAGCGAAGACCGGCTGCCGCCGCGACGCGTACGCGAAGCTCGCCGTCGAGCCCACTGGCGACCCTTGGATCGAAGCGCGCCGCCGTCGCCAGATCGGCAACCGCGGCATCCGTGCGTCCCATGCGCAGCATGAGCAGGCCGCGGTTCACGTAGATCTCCGGACGGTCGTCGATCGCCAGCGCCCGCGTGTAGGCATCGGCCGCCTCCGTCCATCGCCCCAGAATCTCGCAGTTGCCGCCATAGAGCAGATACCACTCCGGATCGAGGCGGCGTTCGCGTGCCACAAGATCGAGATCGTGCAGGTTCGTGCGGGCAAGCGACGCCGCCCGCATTTGATCGAACGATTCCGCCTGCGCCGACCGTTGCCTGACCACCCGCATCGTCAGGTTGTCGCGGTAAGGTTCGATGCACAGTTGATCGATGCCGATTGCGGCAGCGATCAGCGCGACCAGGGCGATCGCGCCTGACAGGAACCTCGCGGGAGTCGGGTGTTGGGTGTCGGGTGTCGGAGCAGCATCGCGGATGGACGATTCCTCTCCGACCCCCGACCCCCGACGCCCGACTCCCCATGTCACGCACAAAGCCCCAAGCGTCAGAAACATAAGCCTTGGTGCCGCCAGCTCCAGTGGGAACTGGGCGAGGCAGATCACGAAGATGACCGTCGCCAGAGGCCATCGCAGGGCCCACGCGAACGCTGCCTCGGGGGTCGTCGCTCCATCGCGGCGTCTCCTAACCACGCAAACGCCGATGGCGGCGAGAAAGAGCGCGTATCCCGGCAGTCCTGTCTCCGCCGCGACCTGCAGGTGGTCGTTATGAACCTCTCCCCAGTTCATCGGGAAACCCTGCGTCCATTCGCGTGGATATTCTCGGGACAGCCCTACCCGGTAGGCCATGTAGTGGTACTTGAAGCAGCCCGGTCCCACTCCGAGCAGCGGATGATCGCGCGTCATGTCGACGGCGGTGAGGAACGGGAGCAGTCGCTCCGAGGAGAGGTGCCGATAGTCGTGATGCGCGGCGGCCGTGACGAGCTGGCGGATACCGCGGCCGAGCGTCGTCGCCGGCGACATCACCACCAGCGCCAGTCCCACGAGAATGGCGGCGACGGCCAAAGCCGCGCGGCGGGAATGGCCGATGGCGAAGACGACCATCCCCGCCACGAGCGCGCCCAGTGCCGTACGCGTACCGCTGGCGGCGATACCGGCCACGAGCAGCACGCTGATCGCCGCGTAGATCCAGCGCCGCCTTCCGGACACGGTGGCGGTGAGCACGACGGCCGCGACGGCAGGTCCGACGAGATATGTGCCGACGTCGTTCGCGTTCCCCAGCAACGCCACGCTGCCGTAGTGCGTCGCCGTGTCCCGCGAGGCGAGAAACGGCGTCCAGATCTTCAGCTCCTGCAGGATGACGATGACCGCGTTCGCGCAGCAACCGATCATCAACACGTCGACGGCCACGAGCGTCACCGTCTGCGCCGCCAGGCAGGTTGCGATGAAGATGACCGCCGCAGCGACGACGGTGATCAGGCTGTCGATGCTCAGCAGACGGTTCGTCGAAGCGGCCGTCGTGACGATGGTCCAGCAGACGAACGCCGCCGCAAGGATGAGCTCCGGCCGCTTCCCGAACGTCCACGTCCGCCGCCGCGAGGTTACCCAGAACACCGCCAGCATCAACAGCAGGATCGCCTCAGCGCGAAAGACCACCTCCTTCGGCAGGCGGAAGGTATCTGTCCCGTTGCTGAAGATGGCCGGGATGACGAGCAATCCGGCCGCCAACACCGCGGGCATAACGCGTTCCGCGAAGCTATGCGGCTCGATATTCGCGATGTCGCGATTCCGAATGCTCATCAGTACGGAGAATGGAACAGATGCCTGGACAGCTGAACGATACTCCGGAAACGCACCGGTGCTTGCGGCGGAGGGCAGGCCGGACGTGGTATTCTTAATGCAACAATCCGATCCCGGCGTTCCACGTTCTTGTGTCCGTTCGATGAAGGCGCCCCCAACGTCCTCCGTCGATGGAATGGAGATTTGCATTTTCATGTCTACGAAGAGAGCATCGGCTTTCGACCTCAGCGGGCCTTCAGCGGCTCGTGCCGGCCGGTTCCGCCGGTCTGCAGTGTGATAGGAAATAGCCCGTGTCGGCCATAGCTCAGCTCAAACCATTCCACCACTCCGTTCCCGAGATCGATATTCGCAGCGCGGTGCCCGTGGTGCGCGTGGCGGAACTGCTCCGGCATGATCCGGTTCTCACTCTGAAACAAACCAAGGAAGCCCACGTCATCATCGAAGAGGCTTGGCAGGCCGGTTTGGCGGGTGAGTATCTGGCGAAGGCGGCAAAGGTCTTTGGCGTATCGGAACAGCAACTAGCGTTCGCTCCCGGCAAGGAGACCGTCCGTTATCGCATGGACGGGAAAACGCCGATGATCGATCTGCCGCGTGTTCGCACGCGCAACGGAGCAAAGGTCAAGTCTGATCAACGAAGCTGCGTCGCGCTTTGCATCGACGACACGCCCGGAATCAAGTACAGCTCAAAGGTCTGGACACGCGTCGGCCCGCCGGAGCTCGACCTGGGCTGTCCCCTCGACAAGATTCGCGAGCGAACGCGGATGTATCGCCGGCAGGCGAATATCTGCGGGGATTGGTTTTACGATCGGTTCGTCGCCCTGACGAAGGAAGTGTTCAAGAACAACGAACCGACGGAAACAGGCCGCCTCGAAGTAACCACCGTCGGTCTGCAGGTGAGAGGTGAGCCGGACGAGGATGCGTTTGACGACTGGCTTCTCAGCAACGACAGTCCGAACGCCGAGAATGAAGATCTCTTCCGCTTCCTTGCCGCCGCGGCCGATTTGGACATCGATCTCCGCGACGCCGACGCGCTCGGACCGGACTGCGAGTGGAAATCGATTCCGCACACGGTGGAGCTGCCGAGCCGTCGCTCTGATAAGGCCTCGGATCACATCGACAGGTACCGGGAACTGGCATCGAGACAATTCATTTATCTCGTCCGCAAGGCCGGCAATGAACAATCGGTCGTCGGCATCGGTTTCGACGATTCCGGTAGAGGCGAGCTGGCCAGCGACGTCGCCCTTAAGATCTCGCGGTTCATGGCGAATAGAATCTGAAGGTTGCCATGCCGAAGCAGAGAGAGAACGGCATTCGCCGCCGTAACGCGACGGTCCCGCCGGGTCACAACCCGTTCTTCACGCTCGCGAAAAAACTCTGCATACCCGATGTCATTCCGGAGGTCGCGAAGTTGCGGCGTCCCGTGGATGGCGCAGTCCGCCTGGCACTCATTTCGATGCCTGATGTCAGCTATGTCGAGAAAGATTTCAAATGGCGAAAAGCGCTACCCAGTGGCGTGCATGAGGAGGACGTCCGTCGAACGCTCGCTGCTGTGAGTCACGCCGACTCCAAGCGAATGCTGGTGGCGTTTCGTGAAGCGCTCCTGTTTGCCGTCGAGGAGGGCAACGCCAATATCGTCTGCGTGAGCGAGCTTGGCCTTCCCAGCCGGGATGCCGTTCCTCTTCAGGAGGCGCAGCAGATCGCTTTCGAGATTAGCTGCAAACATAACGCCCTCATCATCGCGGGAAGTTCTCACGACTCCCGCACGATGTTCAATACGGGCTACCTGTTTCATCCGACCGAGAAACGGGCCACGTGGGCATTTCACAAGAACGCGAGCGCTCACAAGATGGGTGAGCGCATCATGACGCCTGCCCGCCGCCGGGTCCTGATCGTCGACGCCTTCGATCTCCGGATCGCCACGATGATCTGCCTCGACGTCGTCGACTATACGACCCTCGCTTCAGTCATGGCCGCGGGCGATCAGGTAGACGTCGTTCTGGTGCCTAGTTACACGCTCCGTTTCGAGAAGATGCAGGACGTGGCCACGGTCGCGTCGCAGGCGCTGCCGGGCGTGGTGGCACTGGTGAACGCCCGGCTACCCGTCGGCTCGAGTTTCATTGCCCAGTGCGGTGTGGAGATCAAACTGCCTGCGCCGTCCGTCCTCCCGGGCGGTGCCGAAGTCGCACTGCTGTCCCTCAAGATCGACGAACTGAAGGAAAAACGGACACAGGCGAAAAACGACCTTCACCCCTACCTCGATTGGATGTTCGGCAACCGCTACATCCCGCGAGATCTCCAGGGACCACGGCGATTCTGATCTCATCCGCGGTTGGTTATCCGCTACGTGTTGCTCGCATCAACTGAGAGGTCCGTCATGCCCGATGACGACAGGAACCCCGATCTCCGCTGCGACGAGCTCGATTACTCCGCCCGGATCCGCTTTCCGGACGTCATCGCGAGAGAGTATGACGAGATCGACGCGCGGCGGCGTGCGGCGCACGGAGACGCGCCGGAGCGGGTGAATGATCGTCCGCCGCGGCTCACCGGTCTGGCCTTGTCCGGTGGTGGCATTCGCAGCGCGACATTCAACCTCGGGTTGTTGCAGGCGCTGGCCAAGGCGGGGAAGCTGACGCTGTTCGATTACCTGTCCACCGTCTCCGGAGGTGGATACACCGGTGGATGGTGGAGCGCCTGGCTTTCGCGAAACGGTCGGAAGCCCGGCGACGTCTTTCCGCCGCCCGAGAACATCGAGAGCCAGCGCGATGACCGCCGTGCCTTGCTGGAGAACGAGGGAAGCAAGAGCTACGCGGAACGTCCGCAGATCAAGGACAGCGCCATCAGCGCCGGCAAGGATCCGATCCATCACCTGCGTCTCTTTGCGAACGTGATGACGCCGCGCAAGGGCCTGCTGAGCGCCGACACCTGGCGGGCCATCGCCATCGTGGGACGGAACATCAGCCTCACCTGGATGATCCTGCTGCCTATCCTGCTGGCGGCAATCATGATCGGGCAGACGTGGTTCAGGCTGCCGTTCGACAGTCCGGACGACATCGACGTCTACGATCGCCTCAACCTCGCAATCCTCATCCCGGGCATGCTCTTCCTCGGCAGTTGTGTCGCCGTCACCTTCTGGATGGTCTTCAGCCGGCGGTGGGAGACGCTGTCCGACAAGCTCGCGGTGACGGTAAGCACCCTGGCATTCCTGGCCCTCACGGTGCTGGCCTGGAAAGTTCTGAGAATCGATCTCCCCAAGTCGGCCTGGATCCCACCACTCGCGTTCTGGCTGGTTTTCGTCGCCTTGAGGCTGGGCTGGTGGAAGCTCAAACGCAAGGTGACGTGGAGCGACGGTGATTTCTGGCGCAACCGCTTCGTGGCCATGCAGACGAAGACGTTGTCGTATTCAGTCTTCACCCTGGTGATCTTTCTATTCGCCGGATTCGGCTCCATGATCTTCAGTCTCCTTCTGACCGGGGCGGAGCACAGAGTCGCTCAGGCAGGCGGCTGGAGCGCGTTCGCCCTGGCGGCCGTGAGCGCGGTCTACACGGCGCTCAAGGCCGCACCGACCGGGGGCGGCGACAACACCAAGGCCACCGAAAAGGCGCCTCTGCTCCAGCGGCTGGCCTTCGCCATCGGACCGCTGTTATTGCTGCTCGTCCTCGGCATCGTCCTTTCCTGGATCGGCGACCAGCTCTACCAGGAGGTCTATGCCAGTCACAGACTGATCAAGTACGTCATCCGCGGCGCGCTCGTTTCCGCTTCTCTTTTTCTCGCCTTCGCGCTCTACGAGTTCCGACCGCAGCAACGGTGGAAAAACCTGGCCGTAATCGCCGTATGGATCGCAGCCGGCATCGCCGCGTTCACGATCGACCCGAGCACCTTCCGGGACCACCTGATTACGATCGGCGGCGTAGCCTTGAGCCTTCTCGCCGCCGCACTGGTTCTCCGGTCGATCCTCAGACGTCTCCTTTGGATCTTTCTCTACGCGATGGTGCTCGCGGCAACGGCCGCGTGGTTCTTTACCATCAAAACCGCCGACTACGTCCTCCCTGACACGGGCGTTTCGGTGTTCGTCATCATCGCGGGCATCGTCCGCGTTCCGGTGTTCGTCATCATCGCGGGCATCGCCCACTCCCCGGCGTACGTCGTCGCGGGCATCGCCCGCGTTCCGGTGTACGTCATCGCGGGCATCGTGGCCACGCTCGCTCTGCTTCTGTTCGAGCTCATCGAGGGAAAAGGGGCGAACAGCCGCTCCATCGCCCTCACCGTTACCGCTTGCACGATCTTCGTGCTCGTCGGCGCGGCGGCGGGTGCACTCGGGCAATTCGGCTTGCGGGCGCTGACCATGGTCGGACTCATCTCCACCATCATCGGCTGGGTTCTGGCCCTGGGCTGGCTGGCCGATCCGAACTCTTTGACGATGCACGGTTTCTATCAGGCCCGGCTCGTGCGCGCCTACATGGGAGCGTCGAACGAGGGCCGCGCCAAAGTCAGTAGTGCGGACATCACCGACGCCGTGCCCGGCGACGACGTCCTCCTCACGCAACTCCGCAACACGGAGCGCGGCGCGCCCTATCACCTGATCAACACCACGCTCAACCTCGTCGGCGGCAGCGACCTCTCCACGCAGGCGCGCGCCTCCGACGCCTTCCTGATGTCAAAGCACTTCTGCGGGTCGGTCCGCACCGGCTACCGGCCCACGAGCGAATACGCCTGCGGCTCGATCTCGCTCGGCACCGCCGTGGCCGTTTCCGGCGCCGCCGCCAGCCCGACCATGGGCGCGCAGTCTCCGTCGGCCGCTCTCTCGGCCCTCATGACGCTCTTCAACATCCGCCTCGGCCTCTGGGCTCCGACGCCAAGCCTCAGCTACTGGCGCAGCGGCGCGGCGCGCCTATGGCCGGTCTACACGGTCCAGGAGCTGATCTCGCAGACGACCGACCTCTTGCCGTACTGCTATCTCACGGACGGCGGCCACTTCGAGAACACCGGCGTCTACCCGCTCATCCAGCGCGGGTGCAAACTGATCGTAGTCAGCGATTGCGGCGCGGATCCGCGGACGATGCTCGCCGACCTCGGCAATTTGATCCGCAAGGTTCGCATCGACTTCGGCACCGAGGTCAGCTTCAAGGATGACGACATCCGGAAGCTGCGCGCCGAGCCGCCCGGTGAGCACGTCCTGGTGGGACACGTCAAATACGGAGACCGCCACGCCGAGACCCTCGGCCTCTCCGAATCCGAGCGGCTCGCCACGATCGTGGTAGTCAAGCCCAACCTCGTCGGCGACGAGCCTCTCGACGTCAAACAGTACGGATTCCTCAACACCGACTTCCCGCAGCAGAACACCTTCGACCTCTGGTACGACGAAGCACAGTTCGAGAGCTATCGCCGGCTTGGCGAGGAATCAGGGCAGCTCGCCGTCGATACGGGGAAGATCGGCTGAGGTTGTCTGGTGTCGGAGCTGGTCAATCTCAACCGATGACTCAGACCCGCGATCTCACTGTGCCACGTGAACTGTCGACGGTGTCATTCATGGAATGCAATATGACATTCATGGGACTGACTATGTCACGCATGATCACCGGTGTGTCATATGAATCGTCGAAAGGTGTCATGCATGGAATATAATGTGACATCAACAGGATCGATTGTGTCATGCTTGGTTTAAAATATGTCATGTAACCCATCAATAAATGTCGTGCATGGAATATAGTATGACATTCATGGAACCGACTATGACATTCATGGATATCGGTGTGCCATACAAGCCATCACATGAGTCATTCATGCTCATGAGTGTTTCATGTCAGCGCGCGAGCGCCTCACACTCGGGAGTTAGTGTGTCAAACAAGCTCGCAGAAGATGCGATGTCATCTCATGGTGTGTCACGAAGATCACTGAATGTGTCATCGGCGTCGGATGACCTGTCAGACATGGAGCCGAGTGTTTCACGCGTCTATTCGATGGAGCTGTCCAGTCAGCTTTGTGTCATACTTACGATCATGAGTGTGACAGATGGTCTCGAGCTGGTGGTGACGTTAGCCCGCGAGGTGGCTGAGCTACGTGAGCGGCAAGCGCAGCTCGACGCCGAGCGGCTCACGATTGAAGGCCAGATCGCCGACCGCATGAACCGGATTGCCATGGCAGCCGTCGCCGCAGTCACACCGGCCACCTCGGGGCAGGTTGCGCAACCCGCCGCCTCGCAGCCGATGGCCCTCAGCGCCGCCATCCTCTTCACTATTCGTCAGCGCCCGGACAAGGTGTTCACCACCACGGAAATCGCCGATCTTCTGAAGATGCGCAATCACCGCGGCTACGCCGCCATCCGCACGCACCTGTCGCGTATGGCCAAGGACGGGCGCGTGGTCAAGCCCGCGTTCGGGAAGTACAAGGCACGCTGAATCGAACAGTCGCGGAGCGGCGGCATTTCGAATACGTACGAGTGGAATTGCCCGCAGCCTGTCTGCCGATCGTGCGGAGTGGTGCCGATGAGCAGGTCCGAAGTGGCACAGACACTCTCGTCTGTGCGGGGTCTCGCCCGACTCGAGAGACTGCAAGCTCTCACGGCACGCGGCTTCCGCCTGAGCACAGACAAGAGTGTCTGTGCCACATCGGTCCTGGCTTGCGGCGGCAGACAGCGAGGCTCAATCAGTTCGTGAGAAATGCAGGTTACGGAACCGGACACTCATTTCCGGGAAACTCAGCAGACTTGCGCCGGCCCGCCATCAGTCGAGCAATGAGTAAAGCATCGGCGCGAGCTGACGCGCGGTCTCGACGGCGATGGTGCTTCCGGGGCCCAGGTCGAGGTAGATGACGACGGTGACAACGCGCGCGTCATCACTGTCGAGGTCCGCGGGTGTGGGGAGGGTGTTCGGAGCCACACCCTGACCGCGCCACTTTACGAGTGTCAGCACATAGACGGCGCTCGAGTCGGTCTCGAGTTGGGGATCGAAGATCGGGTGATCGCGGTTGATGACCAGCTCGCCGCTGACGACATGGAAGGGCATCGGCAGCCCGGCATCGAGCTTGACGGCCGCCGGCCCGGCGAACACCAGATGCTGGCGGTAGCGCATAAAGCGGTCCGTGAAGCCCGCGATCCGCGCGGTGGCGGCGGGCGTGGTCTTCTGACCGGCTTTCGACGCGGCATCACGTGCTGCCTTCTGGATGGCGGCAAGGTAACGGAGGCGTGCCGCGGACCCCGGCGCGGCATAGGAAACGACGTCGCGCCCATTGGCGACGCAGATCGCACCATCGCGATAGAGAAGGCGCCCGCCGCGGATCATTCCGCGCAACGCCGCGGCCACCGGCCTGGTCTCGGGGCGCATGACCGTGGGTGACCCCGTCTTCGAAAAGGCCGCGACGTTGAAGCCGGGATACCGTTTCTCCAGCTCGTGAACCCGCGGGGCGAAGCCGACGGCCGTTCCCTGCGCGCCGAGGATCGTGCGGCGCATCCCGCGCAGAACGCTTTCGCGGGCGGCATCGCTGACCGCGAGAGCTCCGAACACCGTCTTCTCGCGCGGAGCAGGTTGCTGCTGCCCGGCCGGATTGAGCGCATGAAGGAGAGAGGCCTCGACTTGCCGCTTCGTCACGAGGCGCGAGGCCGCTTCAGCAAGCTGCAGGTTCGTCCACTGCGACGTCGAACCGCCGAGGAGAAGGCTCACCAGCTCGTTGCGAAGATCCGTCACCTGATTGAAGCGCAGGTTCACACGCTCCGGCGAAACAGCCTGAAACGCCGCGCGAACCTTCCATGCCGTGGCCGGCTTCTCACCCGCGGCCAGCCGCTCCACGAGTGCGCGCCACGGCCGCAGGTCGTACTGCATCGTTTGCAGCGCGTGGCTGCCGAGCCGATCGGGTGATTCCGCGTCGACGTCGGGCGGAGCGAGACCGGCATACGTGCGCACGCCGGTGATCTCGCCGTAGGTCTCGACGAACGGCGCCTCATCCACTCTTTCGAGCGACCCCGGCGTGAGGACGGCCGGCGTGTCGATGGGCGGTTGGACGGGCCGCGACTGCTCGTTGTTCATGTGCGGGCCGAGGTCGGGCGGGAACGTCAGCTCTTCGGCGCCGATGTGAATGCCGCTGTGCTTCCCGGGCCTGGGCCAGGCCACGCCGGCCAGCGGCGTGAAGATCTGGCCGAGCGTGCGCGTGCCGCGCTCGACGGGCTCGCGCGGCGCCGCGAGCGCGAGCGTGGTCAGATCGACCGTGAACTTGTTGCACGAGCGCTCCAGCGCCGACTCGAAATCCATCGGGCGGTCGCCGTGGTTCCAGAGCTTGTAGCCGTTCGGGACGTAGTACTGCAGGATCTCGCGCTGTCCCTCCGGTCCGTTCGGCCCTTCCACCGGCTGGTGCGGGTCGATGACGAGATCGAGCAGGAACGGCTGCCGCGTGGCGATCGACGCATAGATGAACGGCTTCCCGGCGGAGCCGATGGGGTGGCGCTTCAGGTTGTGGTTGACGAGCAGGCGCCGCCGCTCCTCCTCGCTGACGGGCCGGAGCGATTCCAGGTCAGAGCTGGAGGGAAAGCTGACGGCGGCCAGCACTTCACCACTCTTGCCGTTCATCACGGTCATCGAGGCCGCGAAGGGTTCGCCGCCGGAGACATCGGAGGCAAGTTTGCGGCAGTGATCGCCGAACGCCGCGTCGAGCGACGACTGCAGGCGGCGGTCGATGGACAACTGCACGTCGAAGGCGCTGGTGAGCTCGCGCGCGTGAGACGGCGTGAGCTGCTGCAGCGCATTCGACATGCTGCGCGCAAAGCCTTCCCCGAACGTCAGCATCTCGTCGCGCTCTTCGCCGCCCACCCAGCGCAGGAGCGGCTCTTCCTCCGAGAACGTCCGTTCCTGCCGTGCGTTCCGCGTGCGCACGATGCTCAGCCGGTCGAAGACCCGCTCGCCGACGAAGAGAAACGTCTCCGACTTCGATGCCTGCTCGGCCGATTCGAGGTGAAGCCAGTCCCCTGACTGCAGCCGCGCGATGCGCCCCTCGGGCACTCCATACCCGAGCAGCCGCACCTGCGCGCTCTGCGAGGCTTTCACCCGTTGCTCGAGGATGGCTTTGTCGAATACCGAGTGAACCTCGGCGGCAGGCGCCTGTCCGCCTGAGGCGAAGTCGAAGTGAACGGCGTTGCCTGAGACGTCGGTTGTGTCGCCGACGACAGTCGTCACTTCGCGGTACGGCTGCTTCGGCGCCCAACGGTTCAGAAGGATGGTCCGTCCGTTCGAGGAAAAGAGCGTGGTGTCGGAGCCGGGACCCGAGTATTCGATGTTGCCAAGCCACTGCACACTCGTGGCGAACGGAAGACGCACGGTCCGCAGGAAGGGGTTGATCTCACGCAGGGTGCAGTCGTCGACGACGAAGAAGTGCCCGAATAGCTCGCGGTTGCGGTTGAACAGGTCGACGTCGTTCTTCAGATAGCTGGCTTCGAACCACGTCGTTTCCGCCCGCGTGGCCCGGCCCGGAGCGAGCTCGATCTGCTCGGTGCGGCAGTTGTACTTGAGCGCCCCACGCTGGATCATCTCGTTGGCGCGCTGCACGTAGCTGCGCGACGAGTAGTACGTCAGCGGCTCGTGTGTCTGCCGCGACCACAGCACGGCGATGACCACGGCCGCGCCAACGGCGATCAGGATCCGTTTCACGGGTTCCTCTCCTGGACGACGAGGGATTTCGGGACGGTCAGCGTCAGGCTTCGCGTTTCGTCGGAGCGGATGGCGGCGAAGCCGAAGGCGATCACCAGCAGGAGAAAGATCGTTTCGAGGATGTCGCCCGCGGAGTCGAGACCGAGCAGGTAGGCGTTCTTCCCCGTCAACAGCAGCAGCTCGTGATTCGCCAGAATCATGTAGATGCTGGCGATGGCGATGGTCGCCGCGGCGACGTACGCCATTGCGCCGGCCGGCGAACGCGCCGGCGCCGCTTGATCGGGCCAGCGCCACGGCGCGACGGTGCGGCCGGCCATCAGGAATCCGAGATAGAGCACGATCATCGCCAGCGTTCCGGCCAGTCCCCATTCGGCGGCGATGAACACGGCGGGCGCGAAATCGCGCAACGCCGTGTCGCCGAGCTGCGGGCTCATCTCACTGCGGCCGTAACCGCGCCCGGTGAGTCCCGTGCTGATGTATCGCTGCAGGATCGCCGAGGTGACGGCCAGGCTCTCTCCCCGCTTGGTTGCCAGCTCGCGGAGACGGTCGGGCTCGGCGAAGTGGATCAGACGGGCGAAGTTGGCGTCGGACGCCCGTTCCAGCATCGACTCCTCGTTCCCGAGGAGCGGCATGACCAGACGCCACGCCGGCGCGACGCCGATCACCACAACGATTCCGGCCACGAGCACGGCCGGGATGAGTCGCAGGATGCGCTGGCGCCGGTCCATCGTCTTGCGCTCGCCGGCACCGCGAACACAACCCAGCCAGAGGAACGCGAACACCGGAACGTTCAACAATGCCAGACCTATGTCGCTGGCGACGACAGCAGGAATGAACCACACCAGAACCATCAGGATGATGGCCGCCGCCACATCGGAGCCGCGCAGCCGGCGATCTCGCGCCATTCGCCGGCGGACCGTCCAGAGGAAGATGCCCTCCAGGATTGCCGCGGCGGGCACGTGCAGCGCGCTGAGCGACCCACGAGCGCCGCCGATCGGGATGCTCTCCTTGAAGCCGAACAGCACCAGTGCGATGCGGATGACGGAAAACGCCGCAGCGGCGAGGAGAAGCGGCAGGATCTCGGGATCACCGAATGGCCCGGCGTAGCGGGCCAGCGGAACCGCTCGATCCATCAGCCGCTTCGACCCGTCGATCAGCCGGGTCCGTACGGCCGGAAGGCGCACTAGCGCCACGCCGGCGGCCAGTACGTGACAGGCGACCCAGACCAGGCCGCGCGCGCCTCCGTTCAGGCGCACACAGCAAACGGCCGAGAAGACGAGGCCTGCCATCGCCGGAAGCCACGGCGCGGTCAACACGCCGCCCAACCGCTCCCTGCGCTGCAACGGTGTTACCGAAACGCTCGCCGCAAGGAAGATCCACGGCAATGCGATCCAGGCCAGGATGCCCAGCTCCGCCCCCGCGAGAACGTGAGGAGGCATCGCCCAGATGCGGTAGCCGACGAGGAGGCGTATGGCCACGAGTGTCTCTAAGGCGCCGGCGACGAGGGCCTGTCCATTCGTGAAGCGTCCAGCGTAGGCGGCCACGACCTTCGCGAGCTGGAGCACGAGACCGATCAGGAGCAGCAACAGCGGCGGCTGGAAGACCTGCATGCGGAACGCCGCCAGGTCGGTGGCGCCGATCCAGGCGTCGTGACCGAAGGTCGCGTCGGTGGGACCGCGCGGCGAGACGATGCGAAAGTCCGGCTGGAAGTCGCGCGGAAAGAAGCGCGAGAGCTCCAGGCTGGAGCTGGCCTGCACCGCCACCGACTCGCTTGCGCCGCTGAAGTAGAGGCCACGCTCGGTCATCTGTGCGTCACCCATCGACAGACCGACGACTTTCGCCTTTGTGTCGTCGCCCGTTGCGATGCGCAGCGCGTCCAGTTCGCTCACCGTGAGCGAGTGGACCTCGGGCGTGTCGAATTCGAGCGCGAAACTCCGCTTGCCGGCGCGGTACGTCATGCCGCGCCGCTCGACGATGCCGGGGTTCTCGAATCCCGGCGTCTGCGCGGGGCAGGAGTAGATGGCGATGTGCTGACCGTCGGCAACGCCGGCCGTTGCGTCCGCGGTCACGGCCGAGCCTCCCCGCATCAGGCGCACGCCGGCGTCGAGTGGAACGAGGCGCAGCCGCGGGCCGGGATTCGCATAGCAGAGAAACGAGCGGATGCGCGACGACTGCGGGCCGCTGTTCGGCGTGGCCAGGGCGTCGAGCGAGTAGGTGCGCGATCCAGCCGTGATTGCCGGCGCCCACGGCAGGGTGAAGCTCCAGTCGATGCCCGGAAGCTTGGCCTGCCTCGACGGGATTTGCACCGTAGCGGCGCCATTGCTGAAGGACTTCCCAGCAAGGTTGAACGTCCAGCAGTCGGATTGGATACAGATCTGATCGTGGTCTTCCAGTGCGACCGCCCCCAGCAGACCTTGCCCTTCGACGCTGATGAGTCCTGCGCGTGCCTGGGGCGGCGGCAGCTCGACCGTCAGCATCCCCTTCTCGTCGCCTTGAGCCGTGTGCGGCCGGAACACCAGCGTTCCGAAGGACGACGGCTGCGTGTGGCGGCGCGTCGAGACCTCGCCGATGAGCAGCCGCCCGCTGCCCGCAGTGCGCTCGGTGACCGGCTTGCGAAGCGTCTCCCCTTCAGGCGCGCGGAAGGCCAATCCGCGCAATTCGATGACGATCCGCGTCGCCGGAATCCGCCAGATCAGGCTGATGGCGATCGGCGTCAGCGCCGGCACTAAATAGAGGAGAACGAGCAGACGCGGCCCAGCCGGCAGCAGGACGCGCGAGCGCACCGCTACGGCCAGCACCAGAATGAACAGAGGCGCGACCAGCAGCAACAGGCTCGAGATGCTGAGGAGATTGAGCATGTCAGCGACGGCGCTCCCCGCTGCCGCGCTGGTAGTCCAGCTCGACGTTATAGAACGACTTGCGCAGCGCCCGCCACTCGCGAACCTGCAGCAGAATCCATACGATCAGCAGCCAGGTCAGCAGCGCGACCGCCAGGGCAACAAAAACCCACCAGAGGCGCGAGGCGCTGAGCATGACGGCCACATGCGCACCGAACGGCAATTCGTTCGCCAGTCGCTGCAGCTCAGGAGGGGCGGCCGTGGTGCCGAGGAGCTGGCGGCTGGCCACGAGAACCTGCCGCTTCTCCTCGGCCGAGCGGGCCGAGGCCCACGTCGCCGCGGCCGCGGTGAAGTCGCTGAAGGCGGCGGCACGCCACGTTTCCGCGCGTCGTCCGAGCTTGTCGAATGGAGGCTCCGCCTCAGGCTGCGGATCGACGATCCACTGCGGCAGCATGGTCCTTACCTTTTCGGCGTTCACGAGGTCGTCCACAGTTCCGGCCTTCTCCGGCGGGAGCCAGCCGCGCAGCCCGTCGAGGTCGGAGGCGAACTTCGTGCGGTCGATATGCGACTGGGCCACCATGCGCGTCATGCCGACGGCGAACTCGCGCTGCTGATCGGTGGCGACGTTCCGCCGATGGACGGCCGTTTCCACCAGCTCGTCCTCGACACCGCGCAGGCCCGCCAGCAACTCCGGCGTGCAGGCGTCGCCGCAGTGGTCCGCCGACGTCCACCAATCGAGCAGTTGCACGATGTTGAAGTCGAGACGCGCGTCGTCGGGCCGGCGCCATTCGAGCACCTGCTCGGCGTTGGAGAGCGCCCAGAGCTGGGCCTCGTTCTTCCAGCCGTTCTTCTTGGCCCGATCCCGTTGCGCCACGAGGAGCTGGCTGACCGCTCCCTGCGAGGTCCTGGTGCCATGCTCAAACTCCCGTTGCCGGTCTCCGTCGGTGTCGGTGTAATCGGGATGGCGCACGTAGCCGATGATCAGGTTGTTGTAGAGGTCGTACGACGAGAGGCTGTCGGCGCCGGGAGCGCAACCGGGTGCGGGGATCAACAGCTTGCTCGCGGTGGCGGAGTCTCTGACGGTCCCCAGCAGCCGCTTCCTGCTCAGCTCCTTGACCGAGCCGATGACGTTCTTCAGTGCCTTCCACGGAGCTCCCGAGCTCGCTTCCGACAGGCGCGCGATTCCGAGCGCATGATGAAGGTGGATGACCGTGGAGAACTGCGCGTCGTCCAGATCGAGCGTCGTGTTGGGCGCGCGCGCCGCCGCGATGATCCGCTCGTCGAGATTGGTACTGTCGAGGGCTTGCGAGATGACCCGGTCCGCTTCGGCGAAGCGCTCGGCCCGGACCAGGCTGGTGGCCAGCAGGTCGGCCACGAGGAGGTTCGACCGGTTCTGGTCAGCGATCGGTGCCAGACCGTTGATGCTCGTCTCGGCATCGCCCGATCCCATGGCGTTGAATGCCGCGGACGCCGCGCCCCGCTCCGCCGGTGGCAGCCGGTCGACGGCCGCGCGGCAAGGCAGCGGCCCGGCCGGTGCCATGAGAGTTCCGGTTCCAAAGCCGTCCGACACCCACTGCCCTTCCTCCACCGCGGTGGCGCGGGGCAGAACCTTTAGCTTGCCCAGCTCTCCTCGGGCGCTCTCGCTCATCGACGCGAAGCTCCTCGATCGCGTCGTCGCGTGATAGCACCAGAAGCCCAGGCCTGCGCAGAGCAGCGCCGCCAGCGCGACGGACGGAAAGAACCATCGCCACTCCGGATGACGCGGTCCGCTCATCACGATCCACCCTGGAGAAACCGCGTCGGGAGCGAGGGCATCCAGCGGAAGGGAGCACCGAACAGCCACTCCATCGGGAGCAGCACGCCGCAAGGCCGCGTCGCCTGCCGGTCGACCCCGTTCACCACGTGCATCGTGCTCACGAAGTCGAAGCGATAGCGGCGTGCATGCGAGTGAACCGCGCCGAACAGCGTCGTCAACCTGCGCCGCGCGAACGAGGAGGGCAGCTCGTTGGTCATCTCTCCAAGCTTGTCGGCCTTCGAAAAGAGAGCGAGCACCGGGACGTCGAAGCGCGGCAGCTTCAGCAGACGAGAGGCAATCAACGAAGTGACTCCGAGCTGTTCGACCGCAGCCGCCTTGTCGTGACGCAGCCAGCGCAGGGCCGCAAGCGTGTAGGCGAGGTCGAGCTCCTGGTCCTGCCAGGGCGACTCGGCCATGTCGTCGAGCGTGCGCGTGAGGTCGACGACCAGCACGATGCCCGCGAGCCGCTGCACGGCCACGCGAACGAACTGAAAGAATTCGGGCGTGATGTCGGGAAGCCGCAGGCGCTGCCGCTCGGTCGGGGAGATCTTCCGGAAAAACTCGCCGGAAGGATCGAGAAAAACGAGCTTCCTCGCGGTGTTGAGGATCTGAAACCAGACTTCCCCCGGCGCGGTTCCGCCGAGCGCGTACGGTACCCCCGAGCTGCCACGCACTGTCGAGATTGTTGCCCTCTGCCGGAAGGCCGTGTTGGCGCGCGTGAAACCGCTGGCGATCTCCGACTTGCCGGAGTTCCCGAGCCCGCAGATGACGATCGACTCGAACTTCTCGGCCGTCAGCAGCGCTTCGAACTCGGCCAGATTACGGATCTCGGCCGCCTTCGCGGTGGGCGCGGGTGCCGGCGGCGCCTGATCCGCAGGCGCAGGAACAGGACGCGGCCGCCTTACCGGTTCCACGTCGACGTCATCGAGCCGCGGAGGAGGAGCGACGACGGTACGCGGGTCGTCCGGGGTTGCCGGCTGGATCGCAGGAGCAACGGTGAGCGTCGGCATCACAGGCACACCTGCTTCGGCCACCTGTGTATCCACCGGATCCGACGGCGTCTCGCCCGGGTTCAGAGGCCGCACGCGAGTGCTCTGGCAGAACGGGCAAGGCTGCCGTCCACGAACCGCCCGCATTGCTCGCAGCGCATCGTGTTCATGACCCGGGGTCTCCCCGCAACCAGACGGACGCCTGCTCGACCAGTCCCCGAGGCACGGCTCCGGTCAACCCATCGATCGCGTCCTCGCGATCGTGAGCGCGGCACCCGCGCTCGAACTCCCGGCGCAGCGCCGGACCGGGAGTCGACAGCGCCAGCTCGCGCGCCACCGTCAGCAGGACGTTGCCGTGTACGAAGAGATCGTCGCCGGCCTGGTCGAGGAAATCTCTCCAGTCAGACCCGTCGAGACGCGGCAGAACGGCGGGAAGGAAACGCGTTTCGATGATCCGGCGCGTGACCGGATGCGTTTCGTCCGTGGCGGCGAGCTGCACGAGCCATACGGCGCGCTCCGCGGTGGAGAGATGCTGGGTCAGGGATATGATGGCCGCGGGGACATCCGCGGCTTTCTTCTTCTGCATTACGCTCAGCGCGCTCTCCAGCCGGCAGAGCGTGCCGGCATCCGCCACGCCGCGCTCGATCTCGCGCCATGACCGCTCCGCCTCGAGCTCCGCGTACTGCTCGTCCGAGGCCATGACGCCGAGCGCGTCGAGAAAGCGCTCGGCGGTCGCCAGCGCCGGAAGCGCCCGCACCGATTGCAGCCAGCGGGTCACCAGCCGGTGCGCCGCATCATCATCGACGAACTCCAGCCGGTCGATGAGGGACTCGGGGACGACGCCGAAGTCGACGGACGCGAGGCGCTCCCAGAACGCACGGAGCAGACTGGCGACACCACCCTGCGGCTGCATCGTCACCAGCTCCGCCACGACTTCACTCCACTCGCCCGCTCGCGCCGAGCCGGCGGCGATGGCAGCCTCCAGCGCTTCCGAGAGGGCCTGCCCCGCGGAGATCCACGACGGCCGCGTGAACGTCACCAGCTCGCGCATGCAGATGCCCGCGCGACGGCGCTCGCCCGCGAGCTGCCGTAGCGCCGCGCCCACCTGCCGTACGGCGACTTTGTCCTGCTGCCTGGCCCGCTGCGCCAGCTTCCGCATGCGCGCTGTGAAGGCCCGCGCCTCCAGGACTCGGTTGCCCGCGTCGAGCGCCTCGGCCAGGTCGATTGCCGCCGGCAGCCAGAGCCGGGTCGGTTCTCCTGCCTCTGCCGCGATGAAGGCGATCTCCTCCACCGCCACCTTGGGAAAGTCGCGGCGGTTCACGAGCTCGAGGATCTGCCGGACGACCGGGAGCGTCGCCTGCTGCTCCGCGGCCAGCCACGTTTCCACCTGACTGATCAGCGCCTTGGCGACGTCCGGCCGCATCCAGGCCGCGAAGCGGGCATACGGTTCCGGCCGTCCACGCAACGCCAGCCCCACGGCTTCGGCATCCTCTCGGCTGATTTGCCGCGAGAGCTCGTTGTTGATCTCGCGCTGCGGAAGCAGCATGTGCTCCGCGAACCAGCCGGCGTCCTTGTCGCCGCGACGAGCGGCCGAAACGACGATGCCGAGGATCGTTCCGCCGAGCTCGCGCTTCTTCGCGGGCAGCACCGGCGCCAGTTCTCGCAGCGCCCTCGATCGAAGGAGCACGGCATCGATCAACTTGCCGGCGAGCGCCGAGCGGTCGCTTGCCAGCCGCTCGATGAGCCGGCCGGCCGTCGCCACGGGCACCTTCTCCATGCGCCGCCCTTGCAGCAGCCACGCCGCGACGGCCGCCCGCGTGCCCGCGGCCGCGGGGAGCTGTTCCGATCCGGCCATGAAACATTCGGCCACGAGATCGGCGCCAATCTGTTTCTCGCTTTCGTCGAGCCAGTCGTCGGACGGCGGACGGCGGAAGACGACCTCCGCGATGCTCGTCCTCTGAAACAGCCCATTCCAGCGCCGGACGGCGATCTCGCGCTGTTGTCCCATCTCGATGGAGTGGCTCACGAGCGCCAGGAGAAAGTGCAGGACCTCCCGCTCATCCACCCACGCCTCGCGCCGGTCCGCCCGAACGGATTTCGCGACGCGCTCCAGCTTCGGGATGAGCTGCTCGTCGGGCGCCAGCGGATTGACCAGCAGATCCTCGAGCGAATCGCGCCACCGCAGCCACCACTCCAGGTCCCCCGAACGGAAGCTGATGCCCAGGCGGGCCGCGGTCGCATGAAGGTCCGCCCAGCTCTCCACGGAGCGCGTGTTGATCGTCACTGTGCGCCGCGTCACTTCCGAAGCCCGCGCGCGGACGTCGACGAACGGACTGTCCCCGGGTGCCTCCGCGTTGGCGATGCCAAAGGTCGTCGATGTATTGCGGCCGTCGTGCTGCGTCCACGGCAACGCCAGCCGGTCCGGCGGTGGCAGCATCGACCAGGCCAGCAGCGACAATTGCTCGAAGAGCATGCCCTGAGGCAGCGCGGCCCGCCGTCCGGCCCGGATTGTCTCCATCACAGCCGCGACGATCCCGAAACCGTCCAGCCCCGCGTACTCTCCCGACTGCGCCAGTCGTTTGCCGAACTGCTCGTAGCGGACGCGCAGTTGCTCGAACGCCGCGTCGTCCGAAATGCCGCCATGCCATTCGAGCGCGGGAAAGCCCGCATCGACGAGCGGCGCGACGTCGAGCGTGAGATAGATGTCGCGCCCCCCGAGACGAAGCGCCTGATCGGGCAGGATCCATGGCAGGTAGTGCAGCGCCGCCAGCAGCGCGTCGTCGAGAAAGAGCGTGTGCACGAACATCCGGTTCTGCGCGCCACCGCGCCGTGTCCCGTTCGCGAAGCGCCGCACGAACGCGGTCCGGCCGCCGGGCACGCGCAGCACGCTGAAGTAGACGCGCGCATTTTCAGGATTGTGCAGGAAGTCGCTGATCCCGAAGTTCTCCGAAACGAAGACGCGCTCCCCCTCCCACACCCCCGGCGACATTCCGGCCACTGCGTACCCGCCGCCGCCGGGAAGGTGGTCGGTGTCCATGACCAATGCGTGCTCGATGCGGAACGACATGGTCAGAGCCGTTTCTCCTGTGCCCAACGGAGGATGACTTCCGACTCGAAGTCCGCCTGTTCCTTGCCGCTCGGCTTCGACGCGACGTGAAGCTGGCCCTTCACCTTGTTCAACAGCACCTTCGGAATGCCGTCGAACCTGCCGTCGAAAACGACGTTCGGATCGTTCGGCTTCGCTGCCTGGTCGGCAATGCACTGCACGAGAAGAGTACGCAGGAGGGCGCGATCGGTTTTCTCGATCTTGGTTCCGGCCGCGAGCAGATCGCGGATCCTGGTGAACGGCTTCAAGGTTTCCGTAGGCATGGCGATTTCCTCGTCGCCCTTGACGATCGCATTCACGATCGAGCCGAGACGTTGCGGATCATGTTCGCTCAACCACTGGAAGCGCAGCGCCCACCCGTCTCCCGGCAACTCGGTGGCCGGGGTGGGAGAATGATGCACAGCCTCGGTTACCGGCGGAGCCGCCGTTGCCTGCCCGTGGGAGGCGGCAGCGGGCGCAGGCATCGTTTCGACACTGGCAAGGCGCTTCTCCAACGCATCGAGACGAGCATCGCGTGCGCGCCCCTGCATGAGGACATAGACGAGCGCCGCGATGAGGCCGAGGGCGATCACCGCGGCGACCACCGGCTGCACCCATGGCGGCCAGCGATGCATGCGCCCTCGGAACGAGGTTGCGGAAGCCGCTTCGCTGCCATCGCCTCGCGCGCCCGCCACTCTTTTGCCGGCGCCGGCCGCGCCGACCCGCTTGTCAACATAGGCGCGAAGCGATTCCTCGGCGCTCCTGACTTCCCTGTTGATGGCGGCCACGGCCTCCTGATCGAGCCCTCCCCGCCTGATGGTCCGCGCCGGCGCGTCCGGCTTCCGCTTGCTCATCGCACCTTCTTCCGCCTTCCTTGGGGCGCTCGCCACGTTTCGCGCCTCGGCGGTCAAGGCCCGGAACCGCTCCTCCAGCGTCTTCAGATCGCGGATCTCCCGATCCTCCGTAAGCAGCCGAACGTCGTCCGGCCGGTCATGGACCCAGTCGACGTACTCGGCCGCCCATCGCTTCAGACCGTCGGAGACTTCCGAATCGTTCGCTTGCGCAAGAGTGCTGAAGAGCGCCTTCACGCGAGCCCCCCGCTGGGCATGCAGGCTGAACGGCGAGACCAGTTGCGCGTACAGCGGAAGGACCGACCATGCCGCGGCGATATCCGACAAGAGCTCGATCGAATCCCTCGGATCGATGTGAAACATCGCCTCGTTTCTGCTCCAGCGCGAGAGGCACGCACCGACCACCTGGCGTGCGAAGGGGCGTGGCACATCCTCGAATCGGGCCGGATTCCAGCCTGCGACGTCGACCGCCGCCTCGTTCTCGCCGAGGAAGCGCGCGAAATCGCCGCCGAGAGGACCACGCAAAGCATCGATGGGAAACCCGTCGGCCAGACGGATCAACGCGTCGACGTCGAGCCAGGCCTCGGCCGAATCGACGCGGAGGATCCGGGCGTGCGTCACCGACGCGGGCCGCTCGATGCCATCGCGATGAAATGGGTGACAGACAATCAGGCAGGCAAATGACCCGACCGCCTCCGGAATCAGGAAGCGCTGAACGGCGTAGGCAGTGGCGTCTCCCTCGGGTGTGATGCTCTCCAGGAGTTGGTCAAGAGAATGCAGTATCGACTCCGGAACGACCGCTCTGGCGTCCAGCTCACCAATCGGCAGGATCCTTCCGCCGGAAACTCCGGGCGAGGCATCGTGCGCAAAGATCCGGTGGTAGAGCGTGAACCTACGCAATCCCATCGGCCACCTCGTTCCCGATGAGCGCGAGCAGCGGCTCCTCGATCCGCGCGGGCCGGATGGCCTCGAACGCCAGCGGCTCGCCGGCCACGACACGCCTGCCGAACGCGGAAACCGCGAAGTAGCCTGTCGCTCCGAACACCTGATCGAAGGCATTGACGATCGCCCCTCGGCCCGCGGCTTCGAGCAAGGCCCGCGCCGCGACATGGACATCCGCGATCGGAGCGTCGTTCTCGCCGCGGAAGACCGCCCAGCGCGGATCGTCCCACAGCACGTCCGCCTTCGAGATGACCACAGCAACCGGCGTCTCGCTCTGCCTCAGCTTCAGCCGGCGCTCGATGGCGTCGAGGATGGCGATCTCCTGTGCCTCGGCTTGTTGCGCCTGATCCGTCGGTCTCCTGCCCCGCGGATTCATCAGCGTCTCCGCGAGTCTCTCGCCGTCGACGAGGAAGATCACACTCCCGACGAGGTCGAGGTAACGGTAGAGCCGCTCGAATTCCGCCCGCGGCAACCGGTCGAGGTCGTTCCACACCTCTCCGGCGGCATCGTGAAACGCCACCAGCGCCGACCGCCGCGGCCGTTGCACGGTCGTCATCAGCTCCCACGCATAGTTGCGCGCGACGGCATCCGTGCGCGGAGTAACCCGCGCCTGTCCTGAGGTGAAGAGGTCCCTCACGGCCTGTTCGAGCTGCTCGTCGCTGTCGCCTAATGACTGCCGGATCTGCAACGGCAGTCCGTTCGCCCCGCGGAGACGCTGATTGAGCACCCACAGCAGCGAGGTCTTGCCGGAACCGGTGGCGCCGAGGACCGCGATCACGCTGCGGTCGTTGAGAAGTACGCGCGGGGAAAGCTGGCGCCGGCACTCGCCGCAGAAGATGTCGAGCGGTTCCGTCGGATGGCGGCGGCACACAAGCTCGGGCCGCTCGCCGGGAACCGGCTGCGCCGGGGCCGCCAGAGACTCCAGCGGGTCGAGACGTTGAATGTGCGCGTTGGCGTCACAGACGTGGCATCGCGCGAACAACGTCGCCGGCGTGTGCGCGATCCAGCAGTCCTTGCAGAGATACCTCACCGCTGCTTTCCCTGGGTCGACGTGGCTGGAACGTCCGCCGCTTCCGGTGTCAGATTGAGCCGCGCCGTCGTTCCGGCCGCGACCGTCGAGTCGAGCGACGGATTGCCGAGCTGCTCGAGAACCTGGCGGCGCAAGTTCGGCTTGTTGAGCCGGTTCCCCTCCAGCAGCTCCCGCACCGTGACCGGCGCACCGACCCGAACCTCCAGCACGTTGCGCGAGATCAGAAACGGCATCGGATCGTCGCGCGCCGCGCCGTGTACGTCGTCAGGCGCGCTGAGAGCCTCGCCACGCGGCAGCCCGGTCACGAACCGGAACACATCCCCGCTGGCAAGGACGACGAGCGCGGCCACGAGCAGCACAACCGCAGCCACAACGCCAGCCATCCTGATCCCACCGAGCGACGCCACCCTTTGACTCTGCATCTTCTCGAACCGCCGACTGTTTAGAAAGGTACAGCATCGCACGGTCCGGCGCACCATGGCCCCCTCGGAACCGCGAGGCTGCTTTGCACAGCTTCCCGGAAGTGAGTGTCCAGCCGCGCCTGACGTTGTGAGGCGCGACCTTTTGGACCCTTACGTTGGTCATGCGCGCGAAGGCGCGGTAAACAATCCAGCCCCGTGCTCTGCACGGGGATTCGCGTCGTGTCAGGAATTGCGGCCGCGGAGGCGGCCGCGACAAGCCCACTGGCAAGGTGCGGATTCTGAGACAAACGTCGATATCTCCATCGACAATCTCGAGCCTGTAGCGGCCGCCTCCGCGGCCGCAATCCTTAAGTACGGAACCGAAACCCCGCGCAGAGCGCGGGGCTGAACTGTCGAGCGCGCCTTCGCGCGCGACCCGATACAAATCCAGCAGCGCGGTGGGACTTAGCAAAGGCCTCCACAAGTAGGTGTGCAGGGATCAAACCTCGAACGGCTGCGCTGACTGGACCCCGAGCATGGCCTGCCAGAGTTTGCTGGTGCCGAGAAGATGCTCGTCGGATTGTTCGGGCGGCGTGATGCCGCTCTCGATCTCGGCGGCGAAGCGAGCCAGGGCGATGCGGTTGGCGCGGTCGCGCGCCCAGCCGGCGTAGTCGCCGAACGTCGGCGGCGGGGAAGCGAGCAGCCGCCACATCGGCCGCGCCCACAGTTCCACCCCTTGCTGCGATTGCAGACCTGGGAGCGACGGCGGCGATGGCAGCCATCCGACTGGTCCGGATGCTTCGCCGAGAGTGAGAACGCCGTCTTCGAAGCCGGCGGTCAGGTTGTGGCTGACCCAGTTGGCCGAGCCGTCGTCAACCTCCGAGCTGATGCGCTGCAGTTGGAACGTGAGCGGGGCGCCGGGAACGATGGCCCGCGCCAGATGAAAAAAAGAGCCGGTATCCCACGGCACATGCTCGAGCGTGAACGGACGGAGCGGTCCGAGGGCGCGCGCGACGATCTCGATCGCGGAGTAGAGCGCGCGCGGGTTCGTCATCATGCTGATGAAGAGCACCCGCGAACGCACGCGGGCGGCCCGAAACGCGGAAACGAACGTGGCCGCGCCCTCGATGTCGGAGTAGTGAGCGTTGACGTGATACACGGCGCGATTTGCACGCGCCATTTGGCGATGCCACGCCACGTCCTCGGCATAGACAGGATGCTCCGCCAGAACGTGGATTCCCCGGTTCAGCAGCGCCGAGGTGACCTCACGCCCCGCCTGTCCGGGGATGGCCACACAGGCGGCGTCGACCACATCACCCGGTACATCGTCGACGCTGGCATAGAAGGGGACGCCGCACTGCCCGGCCAACGCGCGCGAGCGCTCGCTCCGCGCCAGGACTCCGGCAAGCCGTCCGGTCTCGTTGCCGTACAGCGTGCGGAGATAGGACGAGCCGTAGTTGGTGCCGCAGAGGAGGATCCGCAATCGTCAGCTCCGCGGCAGGCCGGCGCAGATCGCATAGATCGTTTGCTCGGCGCCACCCAGGCCGAGGAGCGCATTGGCCTCGGCATCATAAAAGCCGCCGAGAGCGACCGGCGCGAGGCCGAGCGCCCCGGAGACGAGATAGAGGTTCTGGCCCAGGTGGCCCGCCTCGATCCAGACGTAGCGATAGCCGCGTTGACCGTACTTCCACATCGAGCGCTCGAAGACGGCGGTGATGAAAAGGATCGCGTTTGCCGTAGCCAGCATGTCCTGACCGAACGTCATGGCCGCGAACCGGTCGTGAAAGTTTCCGGCGCGGATTTCCTCCAGTTCGTGCGCGAAGGGATCGTAGTGATAGATGCCGTCGGCAATCCCCTCGACGCGCTGGAGCACGGGATAGATCTCGAGCGGATACAGTCCTCCGCCCGAGGGATACGTGCGCGCGCCGAGCGTGATCCCTTCGAAACTGAGCGTCCCGTTCACCCCGGCGCAGGCAAAGAGGAGCTTGCCGAGGAGGAGCTTCGGGAGAATCTCGTCGGAGTAGTCGCGCAGCGACCTGCGCGAGGCCAGCGCGTCGCCGAGAGGGCGGGCGATATCGAGATCGGCGCCGGGAAGCATGATGCGTCGCGCCCCAGGGTGGACGCGCTGCACAGGTGGCTTGCGCTCCGGATCGGGAGGGAGCTGCCCCGGCGTCGTGCGTACGTTCGACGAGTTGAGGTGATAGAGCGCCGCGACGTCGATGTCCCGCTCGGCCACGTTCTTCTGCCTTACGCCAGCGGATGCGGATGCGGATTGAGCGGCCGCCCGCCGCTGTGCTTCGTCAGCCGCGGATTTGCCAGCCGGCGGTGGCGCTCGCCAAAATGGATTGGCTGAACGTCGAGTCCGATGGCCCGCGCCACACGGAACGGCGACTCCAGGAGATCAGGCGAGGTGACGTCGACGATGGCGACCTTGATGCCGGCATGTTCGAGCCTCGCGGCGCACGCGGCGATGGAGACCTCACCGCACGGCGGCAGGTCGCGGTAAGCGATGGGCGGCCTGCCGGAGCGGCGGATGAAGTCGAAGATCGGCAGGCGCTCGGGAGTGAAGTAGTAGGCGGCGTGGTCGTCCAGCGTCTCAACGTCGGCCGGCGTTTCCAGCGCCTTCATCTGTCCAACCTGCCGCGTCAGATACGGACCGACGTGGCTCTGCTCGAGGATGGCCTTGCGCACGGCCACGCGCGGGTCGAGGTGGCAGGCCAGCGCCACGCTCACCGCCGGTAGCGCGGCGGCGCCGGCCGGCGCGGTGCCGCCGAGCGCGAGACACATGACGACCGGCACGTCGAGATCCGTACCGTCCAGCAGATAGAGCTCGATCTCCGCGCCGCGGCGGCCAAGCTGCCGCACGACTTCCTGCACCCCCGGCTCGACGGAGTCGTCGAGGACGATCCGCCGCGACGGCAGTTGGCAGAGCCACGTGAGCATGAACGAATCGCGCTCGACGAGCTCGAAGAGCGCGCGCATCGAAGCGTCGTCGACGTCCGCGCCCGCCGCCAGCCCGTTCGACGAGACCTGGCAGAAGAACTCGTGCTGGCAAACCTCGAAGTTGAAGTAGGTCGGAAGCGCGGGCACCCATACCGGCTCCGCCGTGCCGAACCACCAGCCACGGGTCCAGTGGATGGTCTGGTTCTCGTCGAAACGGGCGCAGGGGAAGTTGGGTTGCTCGTATTGCTCGTCGCTGTAGAGGCAGAGGCGGCGGGGATCGACGAAGGAGCCGGTCATTCCGTTCGTCGCCGCGACGTGCATGTCGCTCTTTCGGTAACGCGACGCCGAGTAGCGCTCGATCGCTTCACCGGCGGCACCGATGAGCGCATCGACGCTCGTCAGTCCTTTTCCTGATCCGATCATCGGGTCGCTGACATGCCGCTGCGCCCCCTCGGTGTAGGTCGAGACGACGGCCGTGGCGGTGATCGGAAAGTCGTTCGGCGGCGCCGTGCCGCCGTCCGTGGTCAGGATCTTGATGATACCGACGTGGCGATCGACGATGCCCTCGAGCGTCTTTTTCAGTTCCTCGGCATCCTTCGATTCGGAGAGATTGCGATGTTCGCCTCCGCTCTCTTTCGAGCCGGAGGAGCCGCCGCACACGTCGCACCAGGGCATCCGCAGCACCTTGTGCCAGGAGCTCTCGCCCGAGACGAGGTTCTGCAGCAAAAAGCGTCCGGGAACGATCGTGTCGGTGTAACGCGTCAGGAGCTTGATCGCCTCCATGGCCATCGACGAGCCGGTCAGGGATGCCATGGGCGCGAGGTACGAGCGCGCGCGCGATTGGCCGGGCGACGCGCTGAGCGAGGCGTCGATCTCGTGCGCGGACTGCACGTAGTCCACGGCGCCGAGCCTGCGCAGTCGGAAGCAGTTCCAGCAGGCCGTGTCGCCGGGAATCACGGCCGGTCCGATCCACGACTCGAAACCATCGAGATGTCCGTGGAGAGACATCAGCCCTTTCTCGTGCGCGAACGCCGCGATGCGCCGGAGTTCGTAGACGTCGTCGCCGTTGAGGCCTGTAATGAGAAGATCGAACGATTCGTCGAAGGTAAAACGCTCGTCGCCGCCCATGGAAAGCGGAGAGGTTGTGACCCGGGAGTCCATGGCGACACGCGCGATCGCGTCGCGCACGGCATCGCGCCGCGGACGGCCGCGGTCGGATGCGGCCAGTGCGCGGACGGCCAGGATGTCGTCATCCGACACCGTTCGGTCGTCGATGAGATGGATACGCCGCACGCCCGTCGCGGCGAGCTCGATCGCGGCCACCGCGCCCCACGGCTCGAGTCCGACGACGGCGACGCGCGCCTCGGCGATCTGGCCCAGCGCCGCGCCGTCTCCCTTCCCCCACAGTTGAAAAAACCGATCCTCGGCCAGTCGTTGATCCGATTCGGGGACCGTCTCCACGAGCCCCTTCTGCTGCAGGAGCGTGAGAAAGTTCGTGACGCTTTCGGCGGAGTAGTCCGTGAGGGCGGCGGCGACTGCCGCGGCGGCGCGCGTGCCGTCGAGCAGCGGAACGATCTGTGAGACGAAGAGGCGAACGTCTTCGCCGTGGAGCTGGAACGTCCCGAGGTCCGACCGGAGAACGACGCCGGACTGCGTGGTGGTGATGCTTGCGGACGGACTGAGCCGGATGTTCTTCATGACGTCTCGAATTGTAGTGGACCCTGCCGGTGTCGGTTGGCGCATCCCGACCCCTCATGAGCAGGCGATTACGCGCCGGCGCAAGGAGTGCAGTTGGTGCACTGCGCGCAGTCCGTGCACTGCACGCATCGGGCGCTGCACTGCGCGCAATACTGCACGCAGAGCGCGCATTGCGGCTGCGCGCAGTTCGTGACGACGCACGGCTGGCATTGCGGCTGGCACGCCACGCAGCGATAGCACTGAACGCAGTAGACGCACTGATAGCAGGGTTGACAGGGATGACACGGTTGACAGTAGTTGACGATGCACGGCCCGATGCAGGGGCCGCACGAGCATTCGTAGCACTGCGGACGGGAGATCTTGTCGATCTTTTCGTGCAGGGCCGTGATCGCCGAATGCAGTTCGGTGAGGCCGATGTTCAGTTCTTTGGGTGGTTTGGGGTCGTCAGCCATATGAGTTCTCCTCTGATCACGCCACCGGCAGGGTCACAAATGTTGGGCTTCGGATAGGGATGCGCCGGTGAATAGTATCGCTTTCAGGCATTACGGCCGAATTATTTTGCCGGGAGGAAAGCGTAGTGCCAACGCGTCAGCTCCGGCCATCTATCCGATCAACGGAGTCGTCCATGAGCCGCGGACGTAGCGACACATCGCATCACCGTCCAGCCCGCGGGAGTCGGGGGTCGGGGGTCGGAGATCGGGGACTGGAAAACAGCGCGTCGCTCCGACTCCCGACTCCCGACCCCCGACTCCCGCACCGGAGGGGGTAGGGAAACGAGCGTCGCCGTCACTCCTCTAGTAGAGCACCAGGAGGAAGACCATGGCCACGCCACTCTCGTTCACGCTTCAGTTGCCGCCCCTCATGAATCAACAGAATAACGACTCCGCTGGAAACTGGCAGTACGTCGGCACTACGGCGGTGGACTCCTTTGGCGAGTTGGTGCAGTTGGTGGCGATGAAACGGGAGAACGCCGCCGGCAGCGTCAGTTTCGCCGCCTCGATGCTCACAGCGACGATCATGTACCCGTCGCAGGGTGGCGGCGTGCCTCCGAATCTGACCATCCAGGGTGTTCACGATCTCAACACGAACAACGAGACCGGAAGCGTGAGCTCGGCGTCGTCCGAGCTCGCGGCCTACATCGGTGGCACGTTCTCGTTTGATGCCAAAGCGGGTGTATTGACCGTCTTCCCGGGCTCCTGATGCTGATGCATGAGCGGTGGTTGCTGGGTGCCTGGGCGTTAAGCTCCGCCATGGGGTTAGTGGCGTGCTTCGCTGAAAAACATCGATTGCGTATGCCGCGATAGCGGCGCAAAGAAGGTAGCCAGGGGTGCGAGCGCTTTTTGCGAGCACCCCTGGTTATCGCGGCAATCCAAGTCGTGCCGCGTCAGCGGCACTGGACCATCAAACGAAGATGTGTCGCGATTTCCAGTGCCGCTGACGCGGCACCGAAACTATGTACCTCGTACCAGGGGTTGCTCGCAAAAGACGCTCGCACCCCTGGCTACCTTCTTCTGCCGCTAACGCGGCGCCCGTTCGCTAGCTCGTCGGTAACTCAGCAACCCAGAAACTCAGCAACCCAGAAACCCAAACCCCAGAAACCCTTACCCCTACGGCAATCCGCGCGTTCTCCTCTTGATACCCGGTGCCTTCCTCTTCGACATCGGCATCTGCGCGGCCTGGAGCATCGTCTTGTCGACCTTCAGTCCGGCCACTCCGCCGATCACGTGGAGCGCGGAGCGCACCGCGCCTTCCTGCCAGCCGGAGAGGTACGACACCTGATCGCCGGCCACCCAGAACCGTCGTTCCGGTTTGAGGAGACGCCGGTAGACGTCATCGTCGCAGGTCCAGTCATCCGCCCAGCCGCCGAGTTGATACGGCACGTCCTGCCAGGCGATGGAAAGCCCGAGGTCGACGTCGACGTGGCTCGCGAAACCGGGGTGCAGCCGCTGGCCGCCTTTCACGGCCAGATCCAGCCGTTGCCTCAATCCCAGAGAGGCCATATAGGCCGCGTCGTCGTCGTAGTTGTACGCGCCGGTGAGGATGCCGCCCCTCTTGCCGAAGTAGTCCCACGACGGGTACCACATCTGCGTGATGTTGTCGGTCGTGTACGAGATGCCGCCGTACATCTCATCCTTTGTTTCCCAGAAGCGGTCCTTGGTCTGCCAGCCGACCTTGCACGTCTTGGCGAAGTTCACGGACTTGATCGCTTCCTTGTACTCATCGGTGAAGTTGTTGTCGTTCACCTTGGCCAGGATCGGCAGCGGGATCGTGGAGATGCACCAGTCGGCGATGATCTCCTCGCCCTTGCCGCTGCTGCCCGACGGGCGGTGCATCACGCGCACCATCGGCTTCCCGCCCTCGTTGATGTTGTAGACGCCGGCCAGCTCGCGTTTGTACGTGATGTGGTTCGCGATCGGCGTCCGGAGGAAGCCGTGCCAGATCTTGTCCATCCCGCCGATGGGCTGGAAGAGCGTGGGCTGCCATTCGTACTCCTCGGGCTGATAGAAGCGGTCCATCCAGAAGTTAGAGGACACGAGATCCGCGAGCGTGAGCGGCTGGAGGAGTGTGCCGCACGACTCGATGCCCGGCTGCACCGCGTAACCGGAACGCGAAGAGCCGAGGTAGTCGTAGTTGTCGGCGGGATCGATGTCGCCGAACACGGTGAGGAGGCTGAGGAACTCTTTCTTGTCGACGCCCTTCGCCTGCAACTCGGCGTCGAGACTTCCGCGATTGACCACCTTCGCCAGCAGTTCCGAGATCCAGCCGCGCGTGTCGTTCGCGATGCGGCGGTTCACCATGGACTCACCGGCCCATGACTCGTTGCGCTGGAAATAATTCGCGCGCGTCATCATCGTGTAGACCTCGAGCGGAACGCCGAGGATGTTGCAGTAGTGGAGGATGGCGGTGTGGTGGTAGGGAAGCCGTCCCGGACCCGCGTTCAGATAGAAGTCGGGCGCTTCATGGAACTTGCACACCTGCGGATCGCGGCCGATCTGGTGGATGACATCGCCTCGCCGCACGGTGAGGCTGCGGCCGCCCGCGTGCGGCTTCGCTTCGAGGATGGTCACGTCGTACTTCGCCTTGAGCAACTCATAGCCTGCGGTCAGTCCGGCGATTCCCGCGCCGATGATGACCACGCGCTTGCCGTTGCCGTCGGGAAGTTTGGGTGGGCCGGCGAATGCCGACGGCACGCGCAGCAACCCCATCGCCGTCATCGTTTCGTACACCGCCGCCGCGCCGCCGGCGCGGCCAACCGCTTCGAGGAAGGAACGACGCGTCCACTTCGGGGAGTCACTCATGAAGGGCCTCCACGTTGTTTTTTAGGGTTGACATAAGGGTAGCGCGTTTTGGGGCGAATGTGCGCAGTCTGCTAAACCATGTATGCCAGGTCCGAACCGTGGGTCGGATAGGCGAACAACATCTCTTTGATCTGCGCGCTCGTGGTTCCGCTGCGCATCGCCATCGCGAAGAGATTGATCATTTCCTCCGCCGCCGGTCCAAGAAGGTGCGCGCCGAGGATGCGGTCTGTCTGCTCATCGATGAGGACTTTCGAGCCCGAGTGTGTCTCGCCGACGCGCATCGACGAATACCAGGAAGAGGTGTCGACGAAATTGGTTCGAAAGCGAAGTCCCCGCTGCCTGGCAGCGACTTCCGTCAGCCCCACGCTGGCCAGGGGAGGAATCGTGAAGACGACATTCGGGATCACCGAATAGTCCGGGCGCAGGTGATTCCCTTCCAGAAGATTGGCCGCCACGAGGCGTCCCTCGTATCCGGCAACCGGTGTGAGCGCAGGACCCAACGAAGCGGCGTCTCCCGCTGCGTAGACGGCCGGATTGGATACGCTCTGCATGAATTCGTTGAGTTTGATCCGTCCATAGGCCGCGTCGATTCCGGCGGCCTGAAGATCGAGGTCATCGACCGCCGGTACACGGCCCGCGCCATGGACGACGAGGTCCGCCTCGATGCGAGTCTCCTTCTGATCATCCCGGCCGTGGACGATCAACCGGCCCTCCGCACGTTCGACGCGCGTGACGCTGGTGCCGAGGCGGACGTCGATACCGACGGTGCGCGACTTGTCGATCAGACGGTCGACCAGATCGGGATCGAAAAGAGACAGCGGCCGGTGCCCGCGGTGAACGATCGTTACCTGAGCGCCCGCGCGAACGGCCACATGCGCGAACTCGAAGGAGATGAACCCGCCGCCCACGAAGACGATCCGGCGGGGAAGCTCCTCGAGCTCGAGAAACTGCGTGCTCGTGATCAGCAACTCCTCGCCGGCGATTCCCAGTGTTGCCGGCCTGGCTCCGCTGGCGATCACCACGTGCCTGCCTTCCAGGCGCTGGCCGGCAACTTCCAGCGTCGTCCTGTCCGTGAAGCGTGCAGGACCATGGAAGGCTTCGATTCCCGCGTTGCGGAAGCTTTCCTCTTTCTGTTCCGACACCTCGGCGATCATCGACCGTTTGAATCGCATCAGCTCCGGCCAATCGATGTGCAGACCCTCGTCTCGAATCCCTTTTCCCCGGAGGCGTCTCGCCCATTCGATCGCCTCGGCATTTCCAACCAGGACCTTCTTCGGGTCGCACCCGCGGAGGGCACAGGTCCCACCGAACGGCAGCTCGTCGATGACGGCGACCGTCCATCCCGCTTTGCGACATGGCATCGCCACGCTCGACGCTGCCGAACCGGTTCCGATCACTACGAGATCAAGTCTCCGCGTGGCCATGTGTCTCCGATCTCCTGACGACAATCTGGAACCGTTACAATGCGCGCCTTCCATGCGCGGCGAACCGGATTATGCCCTGCACGAGGCATCGCCGTTCGGAGCGGCGAGACTCCTGCCCATCCCCAACCCAGAGCCGCTTCGTGCGACCCCGTGCCGCGCCAACCCCATCGAGGACCGGCTGTGAAGGCGATCGAGTTTGACGGTGTGACGGTCCGGTTTCCAGCGACCCGGATTCCCTTCGTCAAAGAATGGTTCGTGCGAAAACTCCGAGGAACAGCGGCCGTCGAGACATTCGCCGCGCTGAGCGACGTTTCTCTGGACATCGAACCCGGGGAATGCCTCGGGCTCATCGGGTTCAATGGCGCGGGAAAGTCGACGCTGCTGCGCGTGGCCGCGGGCGTCATCACCCCGTCCGCTGGACGAGCGGTCGTGCGCGGCTCCGTGGCTCCCCTCATCGAGCTCGGAACAGGGTTTGACCACGAGCTCAGCGGCCGCGAGAACATCTTCTTCAACGGAGCCCTCCTCGGGCGATCCCAGCGCACGATGAGAGCGCGCGCGGACGAGATCATCGAATTCTCAGGTCTCGGCCAGTTCATCGACCTGCCGCTCCGCACCTACTCGACCGGCATGGTGGCCCGGCTGGCATTCTCCATCGCCACCGCGGTCGACGCGGCGGTCGTTCTGCTCGACGAGATCCTGGCCGTGGGCGATGCCTCCTTCCGCGAGCGATGCGAGGAGAGAATCCGCGGCTTTCACAAGAGCGGATGCACGATCCTCCTCGTGTCGCACGATCTCGCTTCGATCGAAAAGTTGTGCGACCGGGCCGTGTTCCTCGAGGAAGGCAGGATCGTCGCGGTCGGCAATCCGCACGAGGTGATCCAGGCATACGGAGAGCGAAGCGCCTTCCACGAGCTTCGCCATGACCGGAGCGTGTCGATCGGAATGCCGGACTGAGATGAGCACGACCCCTACAGTGGAACGGGACTCTCCCGCCGTGGCTGCCGCGGCCATTCCCGAATTTCACAATGCCGCCGGGCCGGGAGTATCGCTTCTGGACGAGGCGCGCGATCTCGTGGCACACGAGCATCTGCTGCGCAGCCTGGTCATGCGCGATCTGACCGTCCGCTACAAACGGTCAGTCCTCGGCGTGCTCTGGACGATGCTCAATCCCTTGCTGATGATGCTGATCTTCACGGTCGTGTTTTCAGCGTTCTTCCGTTTCGCGATCAAGCACTTCGAGGTCTACTTCCTGTCCGAGTACCTTCCCTGGATCTTCTTCTCACAGACCACGGTCAACTCGATGGCCAGCATGGCCTGGAACGGACCTCTGATGAAGCGGGTCCGAATCCCCAAGAGCATCTTCGCCGTAGCGGCCACTCTTTCAGGAATCGCCAACCTCGCCATCTCCTGCATCCCGCTGGCGATCATCATGCTCATCAAGGGTGCGCCCGTTTCGAGCGCGGCCGTGTTTCTCCCCGTGAGTTTTCTGATTCTCGGCATCTTCACGCTCGGCGTGTCCCTCACGCTCTCGTCACTATCTGTCTATTTCGCGGACATCAAGGAAACCTACCAGGCCGCTGTTTTCGGTCTGATGTATCTCGCTCCGATCATCTATCCGATGAGCATCGTGCCCGAGAGATACCTATGGCTGGTCCGGCTCAATCCGCTGGTCCACCTCCTCCAGATCGTCCGCGATCCGATCTACTACGGCCGCCTTCCCGCGCCGCAGGACCTCCTGATCTCGTCGCTATGCGCCCTGGCAGCGCTGATCTCGGGCTGGCTGGTGTTTCGCAGGCTGGGCGCCGGGTTCTACGCGCAGTTGTGAGATGAACCCCGTTCTCTATCTGCGTTCATCTGCGTCATCTGCGGATAAGCCCTTTCATCAGCCGGCGCCACGCTTACATGCGGTAACATTCGTAAGGAGCGACCGACATGCCTGTATCGACGATGACCAGCAAGGGACAAACGACCGTACCGAAGGAAGTCCGCGATGCGCTCCACCTGGAGCCCGGCGCCAAACTCTCATGGGAAGTCCGCGGCGGCAAGGTCGCCATCACTACCGAACGTCCGTTATTGTGGGAACTGGCAGGTTTCATCAAACACGGCGAACCGGACCCGGTGAAGGCTGTAGCGGCTGCGCGCAAGATGCGAGGGCGCATCTGACATGCGGCGTGTCGCGGTCGATGCCAATGTGTTCGTGTCGTTCTTCATCGACCGCAACGCTGGGCAGCACGCCGCAGCGTAAGCACTGATCCAAAGCGCCGAAGACGGCGAGATCATTGCCCTCGTATCGCAGTCGGTCGTCTTTGAGGTCGCGTACGTCGTGCAGAGCCAGTACGGTATAACCGGCGATCGTCTTGCTACCGTCGTTCACCAGGTGACCTTTGAATACGTTACTGGCCGCTCTCCGCGTATCATAGACATTACACGCCGTCCGCGGCAGCCGAGACTGGGTAGACGTTGCGGAAGAAAGTTAGTGAGCGGAACGACGCGACAGAGGGGGCCTAGGTGGATGTCTGCTCGAACTGCTTTCGAGATGAAGGTTTGCGACTAACCGCGGCAAGCCTAGGCGTTGAGGACGACACCCGATGTCCGGGCTGCGGTTCCACATTAGGACGCAAACTCGATGAAAAGCAGCTCGCGCGTCTCGCCTCCAGTTTCTTCGTCCACGGCACACTGCACAGGACGCAATATGGCGGCGCGCCACTCGTTCAATTCAACGAACATCGAAAAACAAGCATTCGCTCCAGCGCCTGGCTGGAATCCGACATTCGGATCTTTGAAGAGAAACTCGGCATCGGATTCTTTCGCTACGGGCCTCGACTCTGCATGGTCGGCGAGGTTGAACCGCTAAAAGCCCTTCAGGAACCTAATACGCGCCAGCAGGTCATTAGTCGAATACTCCGAGAATATCCCCAAGTCACGATTGCGCCGGACCAAGCCTTCTATAGGCTCCGGCTGAAGCCGTCCGACGCTGCCAACCCTGCGGAATATGACAGCCCGCCGACGGGAATCACTGGAAGAGGGCGATTGGACTCAGGGCGTTGCTCGATAATGTACGCATCACCGGATCTCGAGACGTGCGTCCACGAGTGCCGTGCGGCAGCGGAGGATGAGATATTTGTTGCGACACTCGTTCCGACCCGACCGCTCGTCCTGCTCGATCTCACAGAAGTGCTGCATGAAGAGGGCGTGACGGAGTTCGAAAGCCTTGATCTTGCGATTCACATGCTGTTCCTTGCTGCCGATCATTCGTACGATATCACGCGAGCCATCACTGTCGCGGCACAAAGCGCGGGGCACGACGGAATCTTTTACCCGTCGTATTTTAGCCTCCTTCGCACGGGTGCAATCCCATTTCAAACGAGTTATGGTCTATTACACCGGCGAATACCACAGTTTGCCGTCAATGAAAAAGCAAAGATGGTTCCGAATATTGGCCTTTTCGGTAGGCCTATTCAAGATGGCAGAGTACGAGTACGCTCCATAAATCGTGTGTTCATGCGTCGCGTCGACTACAAGCTGACGTTTGGTCCAGTTGAGATTAATTGATGGCAACTGAGCGCGCGTGTCTACTTCAGGTTAACTCAGGTCGTGAAGTTGCGGTCGTATCTGGAAACTCAACTTAACGTGAGCGGCAGTTTCGGGCGTCCCCTGCCCTCCTACCGTCTCGCAAACGTCGATGCGATCCGGGCGGAAATGAGCTCCGGCGCGTTCCGGGCGCGGGAATCGACGGCGGTCGCCCACATCTGCGTGTTGTCGGCCACGCGGTAAAGGGCGGCGGTGGTGTGGCTCTTCTGGAGGGAGCCTTCCATGACGTATTCGGCGCCGAGGGCCTGGCCGATGTGGATGATACACTCGTTCATCCGGCGGAACTTCGTCGCGGTCAGGCGGTCGATCACCTTCAGATGGGACGGATCGATGCTGCCGAGGCGGTTGATGACCTCTTCCGTGGCGGAGGCCGCGGCCACTTCATTGCCCGGGTCGCCGGTGTAGTTGTCGAACGGAAGGATGACCACGGTTACCGGAGGTCGGCGGATCCAGACGCCTGTCGTTGCCAGACAGATGACGCCGAGGAGCAGGGCCATCACGACGCGCCGGAGCGGGCGTCGGGTGGGAGACCGCGGATCGGCCGGGATGGGGAGGAAACGATAGCCCTTGCGCGGCACGGTCTCGATGTAGCGCGGATGCCGGGCATCGTCGCCGAGAACCTCGCGGATCCGCTTGACGCACCAGTTCAGGCCCTGCTCGAAATCGACGAACGTGCCGTCGCTCCAGACGGCGCTCTGCAGTTCTTTTCGGGTGACGAGCTGGCCCGGCCGCGAGACGAGCATCCCCAGCACGGTCATCGGCTGCGGCTGAAGCGGCACGCGTTCCCCGCCGCGTAGGAGCACCTCGGCATCGACATCGAGCGTGAATGGCCCGAATCTACGAAGATTCAATCGTTCTTCCATGGCCATTCAAGGCTCGGCGCGCCTAACGTACCCGCATGCAAACGATTCTACGAGCTTTTCTGACAGTGGTTCTCGCGCTCACCTCGATCCCGGCCAGGCGTGACGGGAAGCTTTTCTATGTGCCCGTGCGCATCGCCGGCCACGGTCCGTACTGGTTCTGCCTCGACACGGGTGCCCATCACGTTGTGATCGATCCATTCATCGTCAAGGAGCTCGGCCTGAAGGTAATCGGCCGGACCACGACGAAGGGAACAGGCCAGGGCGGGGTCTCCACACAGCGGGTCGGCACCCTCGAGTTGTCGGTCGGTGATGCTCACTTGAAAGCCGCGGAGCCGCTGGTGATCGATCTGAGCGGCGTGCCCATCCCGAAGTGGGTTCACGGACTCATCGGCGCCGACCTGCTGGAGGCGTTCATCGTCGAGATGGATCCCGAACGTTCCACCGTACGTCTCTTCGACCGGCGAACGTTCGCCCCGCCGGCGGGCGCGGTGGCGGTGCCGCTCGAGGATACCAACCACCGGCTCTTCATGCCCGTGACGATCGACGTCAACGGGAAGGAGAGAGTGGTGAGACGGGCGCGCATCGACACGGGGTCAGAAGACTCGGTCGGCGACGCGATCGTGAAGGACGGCCGGGACGTCCGCGAGACGACGCTCGGCCACGGCCTCGGCACGGACTACAAGGCCGTCTCCGGTGTGTTCGATGCCGTCCACATCGGGTCCTTCACCTTCCGCGACGTCTGGGCTCCAGGCACGCCGGACACCGCGATCGGCATGGAGATGCTCCGCCGCTTCACCGTGACCTTCGACGTCGCCCATCACATGATGTATCTGCAGCCGAACCGTCACTTGACCGAGCCGGTGCCGGCGCCGCAATGAAAGAAGGCAGAGAATCACACGGCGTCCATCCACGGACAGACGCAGATAAAACGCAGAGGAAACCGTCCTCCATCTGCGTGCATCCGCGACCTCTGCGGATCAGCCTTTCCGCTTGCGGCCCCGTCCCTGCTCCTTCTTCCGCTCGCGATGGATGCGCCGGACTTTCTCCGCTACCGGGCTCTCCGGATCGGCGGCCTCGGGGGATTTCTTGAGGGCGTGGAAGCCTGCCACCGAGCGCCGGAGGCGTTCGGCCACTAACCGTTCGTTGATACTCCGCTCCAGCTCCGTCTGACCGTTCATATCCGCGACCACCAACCGCGTGATGATCGCCTTCTCTAGCGACAGTTCCATCACATCGGCGAGCAAGAGCAGCGGGACTCGCGGATCGAGGCCGCGGACCTTGCCGGCCCGCAAACGTTCTATTTTGCGGCGCATCCCGGCGAAGGTCTCCCAGGGCGGCATATCGGGGATCATCACTCCCAGCGCCTCCACCTTCATGGCGTGCTCCATAAAATGGCGGAGCATCGATTCGAGACCTCTCCCCGCCTCGGCGAGAATCTTTTCGCGATCTCTCGTTCTCATATTTCACCCTCCAACGAATGCGCCTTCAGCGCGTTGCCGTTTGTCGGTGTTCGGTTGTCGGAGCAGATCTCTGTATTCTCCTCCACGGGCCTGAGGAAAACGACCGGGCGCGTTTGCACGCGCCCGGTCTCACTTCCTCCCATCACAAGTTACGCCGGCGTCTTGCCGGGAGTTACAGGAGCCTGAGGCGCCGGTTGTTCGGGCGCCGGAGATACCTGTGTACCCGGTGCCGGAGACGTCGGCGTACCGGGAGCCTGCGCCGCCTTCTTGCGGCGGCTGAAGCTCCTCAGTCGCTTGATCTCCTGCACGTGCGGCACGAGGACGGCGTTGGCCGGATCGCGCGCCAACTGCGTACCGATGCTGTAGGCCTGCGCGGCGATGAGAGCAACGCGCTGGCGGCGAATGAGGTTCGCCCCGGCGACGCCGTTCAGCATCGTCCGGAGCTCATCCTCCACCGCCGTCCAACGGTTGGACTCCTCGTACAACTGACGCACGTTGTCGGCCGGCTGGCCGACCGCCTGCGCGACGTTATCCAGCGCACCGATGACGTTGATCGACGCCTGCAGAATCGGGTTGGTCGTGCGTCCGGCGACGCGCAGAGCTTTTCGCTGCTTGGTCGTCAGAGGCGTCACTTCGCCGATCTGCCCGCGCATGACGCGCAACTGCTCGACCACTGCCTCGGGTGTCAATGCCGGCGCCGGCTGCGGGATGTCCGCGGCGGCCGCCGTATTCGTGGTTTGTTGTCTGGTTTCGTTGGTGCTCATGATTCGTCTCCTCCTGAGAGACCATCTCTTGTCAAGCCGGAGGGAACGACGAGCACTTTGTGCACGAGTGCAGGCGGCCACCGGCTGGAAGAGCGGGCGTTTCTCGCGCCGTTTCTTCCGGTTGATAGTTACCCGAAGTGTGCGCACACTTCGAGAGCCCACGGCAGGAGGAGCACCACTCAACTCCCGCAGGGATGGAAGCGTGCACATTTTTCAGCGCTACGTCCCACCCGTTGGCCGCCAGGAGCGTGGGACTCTCACGAGCGCCGGCTCCAGTCTCGCTGGGTTAGCGAACTAGCCCATCGAGGTGTGGAACTATAGCAGAGCTTCGAAGCGATGTCAACCATAAGTTTTTGGTGGGGCAAACGCGCCTGGGAAGGGTGCGAGACCTCAACGCGAATCTCTCACACGACGAGTGGAATTGCCTGCAGCCTGTCTGCCGATGGTGTGCGGAGTGGTGCCGATGAGCGGGACCGATGTGCCGCAGATACTCTTGTCTTGCGGGGTCTCGCCCGACTCGAGAGACTGCAAGCGCTCACGGCACGCGGCTTCGGTCTGAGCACAGACAAGAGTGTCTGTGCCACATCGGTCCCTGGCTTGCGGCGGCAGGCAGAGACGCTCAATCAGGTCGTGTTCGACTGGATGGGTACACCATCGGGTTTGCCCTGCACGCGTCCGGGTGCCATGCGCACACCGGCGGATTCACCGTGTACACCGGCGGATTCACCGCGCACACCGGCGGAATCTCCGCGCACACCGGCGGATTTACCGCGCACACCGGCGGAATCACCGCGCAACACCGGCGGATTTACCGCGCACACCAGCGGATTTACCGGGCACACCGGCGGATTCACCGCGCACACCGGCGGATTTGCCGGGCACACCGGCGGATTTACCGCGTAAACCGGCGGGTTCACCGCGCACACCGGCGGATTCACCACGCACACCGGCGGATTCACCGTGTACACCGGCCGGTTCTCGGTGCAAACCGGCGGCGTGCAGCGCCGACCGGGCGGTGCACAGCGTTGACCTCGCGGTGTGCAGCGCCGACCCGGCGGTGTACAGCGCTGACCTGGCGGTGTGCAAATCATTCCGGGAGGATTCCACCGCACACCAGCCGGCGCGCACCCGCTCGAGTGCCGTACTCGCGATCCGCGGTTGCGCGGTCTCGCGGCACACCCACCCGAGAACCTCGCGACCGCACAACCTCGCGACCGCGAAGTTCGTCATCGGCGCGCGAAAAGCGCGGCCACGATGGCCAGGCCGATGACGGCGTACAGCACCCGGTAACGAACCTGCAGACGGCTGACGCTCGCGTATGTGAGGCCCTCGCGAAGAGTCTCGATCGACCAGTAGAGTTGAACGGGGTAGAAGGCCACGACGGCCGCGAGCGGGCGCGGAAGAACCCCCTGGAGGGCCAGCAGGAGCAGGAGGACATGAGCCAGGGTGAAAAGGACCAGGCTGGCGGCGAACGTACGGCGAGGACCGAAGACGACGGCGTTGGTCCTGATGGCGTTGACCGCGTCGCCCTCATGGTCGCGGACCTCCTGGGTCAGGTGGCCGGCGGCGAAGATCAGGGCGAAGAAGGTGGCGATGGCCAGGCCCCGAGGATCGATGGCACTGCCCAGGGAGTAGCCGAGAAGGAAGTGCAGGATCCCACCGGCCAGGTGGGCCACCGAGTTGAGGAACGGTCTGCCTTTCCAATTGAACTGGGGGAGGGAGTAGAAGGCGCTCAGCGCGGCAATGGCCAGCGAAAGGCCGAGCGTAACCGGACCGAGGCGGCTGAAAAGGAGAAGGCTCAGGACCAGCAGACCGGCCGTCAGGACGCCCATCCTCCCGCGCCCGACGCCTCTGGCCGTGAAGACGTGGGCCGCCTTGTTCGGGTCGGCCAGATCGGTGGTCAGGCCGGCCCAGTCGTTGAGCATGAAGATGTGCGACACCAGCAGTACGTTCGCGATCAGGAGAGTGGCCAGCGGAGCGAGATCCCGCACTCCGGGATGACGGATCGCGAATGCGGCGCCGAGGAGGGGCGTGCCCTGGAGAACGAGGATGTCCTGCGGGCGCAGACAGGAAAGGTAGCGAAGCGGAGGGGCTTTAGCCGGCATTTCTCACAGTATTGCTTCGCTTCTCGCCACGCCCTTTCGTACAGGAGGCCGACGATTCCGGTGAGAGTGTGAGAAATGCTTAGCCGCCGTGGGGATCACGGGGGTGTTCATATCGGTCATAGAGCCTTAGCCAGAGCGCGTATCCGACATCCTCGGACCAATAGTAACGGGAGACCGTCGCCGTCAGGTCGTTATGGTAGAGGAGCGGCGGATTCGTTCGGATGAGAGCAAAGTCGTCCCACGCCAGCTCGCGCAGGATGGCCCGGATGAGGGTGGGGTCGGCGGCCATCTCGTTCCCCAGCATCCGGACGATGGAGACCCAGATCTGCTGGTCCGGAACGTCCGTGCGCATCCGGGACTCGGGCAGTTCCAGGGCGCAGCCGGCGCGGCGGAGGTCGGGGAGGCGCAGGATCGGGATCAGCGGCGTCTTTCGATAATAGACCCAGATCCGATCGTCGTCGATGACGGAGCGAAGCGCTTCACAAAGCGCATGTCCGGCTTGCGGGCGCACTTCCGAAAGGAGCAGCAGCAGGTGCATCTGGATGGCGATGTCGGCAGGGTTCGGATCGCTGCCCGGATCGAGGCACTGGTAGGCTTCCCGCGGTGCCAGCCACGAGCGGTAGAGGCCCTCGGGTGTGCGATACCGGCCGATCGTGGCCAGTGCCGCTGTCAGGCGGCTGCGGTCCGGATCGGGAGCGAGCCGCCAAACGAGAGCCGTGTCGTCTGTGTCGGGTGTGATGACGCACCCGAGGGTGCCGATGCCGGGACCGTCGGGCCGGCCGTGGTAGCGCACCAGTCCGCCGGACTCGATCTGACCGGTAAGGTGCGCACGGGCTGCATGCAGGCTGTCTTCGAGACCGCTGGTGGCAGACAGAGGATTGAGCAGGTCGACGAGGAGAGCGGTCAGAAAGGTGTTCATTTCCGGACGCGGATCCTGAAACTTCGTCCCACTCGTGTAGGCCGTGAGCCAGTAACCCTGCCCTTGCTGGTGCTCGCGGATTCGTGCCGCGGCCGTGCTGAAATCCGCGACAAGGTCGGCGGGCATCTTCACATCACCGGCGGCGCCGCCCGCCGCCGGCGGCATCCGCACGGTCAGCGCTCGCTCATCGAGGTACTGTCCCTCCCTCTTCCCGACGGCCAGGGCGAAGGCGGTCAAACGGTGCTCGCCGGGAGCGAGGCCGGCCGTGGCGAGCGGGATGCGCCAGCCGGCAGGGCTGGAAGTGTGCACCGTACGGCGGACGTCGGGCCGGTCGATAAAGACGCTGGTGGCGATGGTTTGCCCACCGTCGATGCTGACCGCCACTTGCGAAGGCGTCTCGTCGCCGGCCAGTGCCCAGCCCGTGACGGAGGCGTCCTGGCCGGCGGTGACAACGGCGGTGGCGTGCCCGCCGCTCTCGACAGCGTCGAGACTGCCGCGCACCGCCACCGTCAACTCCGCCGGCGCGAGGCCGTGCTTCAGCGACGTGATGAACGGCGCATACCGCCAGTCCCACGCGGCCCGCATATCCTGCGTTTCCGTACCGCTGTCAGCGGCGAAGATGGGGAGGTCGATCGAGCCCGAGTACGAGAAGGCGCCGATGGCTTCGATGGCGATGGCCACCCCGACCGCTATCAGGAAGCACACCCGTCCGACGCCGTGCAGGGCGGCAACCACCGGCACCAGCATCCAGATGAGAAGCGGCAGGAGATCGGTCATGTAGCGCGGTCCCCACGATTCGCCGCCCCGCCAGTCGGCCTTGGCGTAGAGCACGATCTGGATCACGACAGCAATGCTCATCGCCAGGGTGAGAAGCCGATCTTCGCGGAAGCGCGGCAGGTGCCGCCAGGCAAGAACCAGGAAGAGCAGAAAGGGTGAGAAGACGAGCAGCCCCTTCGTCGGGCTGACCAGCAATCCGCCCACCCCGGGAAGCAGGGGATGTTCGAAGAAGCGGGCCTTGCCAATCAGCCCATAACCGCCCCCGACGTTGCCAGCGACGTGGAGGTTGTAGAGCAGCACCATGACCATCGGCACCGCCGCGGCGACGGCGAGCAGCGGAGCCCGGCGCCGGCCAGCCCAGAAGAGTCCGTAAGCCCCGAGCATTGCCGCGAGGATGATGTCGGGCGGACGGTTGCCGGCGATGAGCCCGAGCAGCAACCCCGCCGCAAGCGCCCGCGGCGCGGTACACGGCGCGGTGAGGAAAAGCAGTGCGCCGATCACCAGGAGCCCCGCCATCCCCTGTTGCCACAAGGCCTGGCTGCTGATCACCCAGGTGGTGGTACCGAAGGCATACGCGAGGGTGAGGAGCAGCGCGATCGGCGGCTTCGCCCGTCGCCGCAGCAGCAGATAAAGGAGCGAGGCGGAGAGCGCTGCCAGGAACGAGGCGGAGAGTTTCTCCATGACTCTCGCGAGATAATCGAGCCGCGCATCCGTCCAGCCGCGAAGGTGCAGGTAACCAACCGCGGGAAGGTAGAGCGGCGCGATGAGCACAGGCGCCACCACGGGGTACATCGAGATGATGTGCCCGCTGGGCCGAGGCAGCATCCAGAACGCTCCGGCGCCTCGCCCCTGAGCAGCGACCTTCGCCACCGGATCGAGAAAGATGGTGTGGTACTGCAGGATCGCGAATGGCAAATAGCGCGCCGGGTAGGCGTCGCCGGCACTGATGGCCCGCAGGTTGGCGTTGTAGATCAGCAGGCAGCACAACCCGATGAGGATTTTCGCCCGCAGCCGGTCTGTCCCGGAATGAGCGTCAGTCGGCCCACCGGCAGGCGGGGTCATGGAGTGGTGCTCATTCAGCGGATTTTGTGCGGCATCGCCGCTCTCTGAAGGGGTCACGGGAACGAGGCCAGAGACTACTACAGGGCACGCGGAGGAGCGCCTCTCAATCTGTCATCCTTATAGGCTGCCGAAGCGCGGTACGAATTGTGGATGTTTGCGCAATCTGATTCCCGCGGCGGAGGACGCCGAATGACCCCCAACTACAGGCCGGAAAGTGTGGGGGATTTCGGCGAACGCGACACGCACCCCCCGCCCTTTCCGGCAAGCACGCAGGGGGTCCTTCGGCGTCCTTCGCCGCGAGACTAAATTGAAGCAAGCACCTACATTCGTACCGCGGCTCCGGCAGCCTCAGGATGACAGCGAATTGAAAGGCGCTTAACCTTTCAAACCTGACAGGAAGCCACTCGTGTGGACCGAGCGAGACGAGGAAACCGTGCGTATCATCGGCGCTCGTTGGGCAACAGAAACTGAGCGTGCGCTCTATCGCACATACATGGGAAACATGACATGACCGAAATGGTGGAGTTGACATCTCGACAAGTGGCTGGAGCGATCCCCGCACGTGTACGCAAACGCCTGATGCTCGGCCGGTTTGAATCGGGGGCAGACGTGTCCGCGCTTCGGCGATTCGTCGGACTGACGCAAACACAGTTCGCCCTGGCCATGGGTATCAGCGTGCATACCCTTCGAAACTGGGAACAGGGGCGCCGGCGCCCGGACGGACCAGCGCTTGCGTTATTGCGAATCGCGGCTCGCCATCCACGAATCATTCACGAGAGCCTTGAATCGGCCGCGTAACGGCGCCGCGCAACGGCCTGGCGGTGAAAACCAGATCGATACGACGCTGTCGAGCAACAGACGAACGGCTCGCGTTCACAGGTTCGAATGATGTTCGCTTTCGGAAACCACCGCCGGGCGAGGACGCCCGTCGGGAGCAGGCGAGGACGCCTGCTCTCCTACAGCTCGCGCAGAGAGCCTGTTCGGCGCCCGCGGTCGCAAGAACTTTCTCACGCGAAGTCGCGAAGACACGAAGGTCGCGATGATTTCCTTCGCGTTCTTCGCGTCTTCGCGTGAGAATTGGGTTGCGGGCCATGCCAGCGCTGTGAGCCAGGGAACAGAGACCCACCGATGCCCCCTCCCCTTCGACTGATCCTCACTGGCATGCACCGATCGGGCACGTCGCTCGTCGCTTCCCTGCTCGCGGCATGGAACGTCCGGATGGGCGACAAGTTGGTGCCGGCCGACCGCGGGAATCCAGCCGGCTACTTCGAGGACGTCGACTTCCTGGAGCTCGACCGCCGCATTCTCCTAGCGTGTACTCCGCCTGAGGACGGCCATCGCGACTGGGGATGGACGGAGAGCGAGAACTTCGACGACGGGCCATTGCCGGCACACCGCAACGCGGCAGCGGCGCTCGTTGCCGCGCGCGACCGCGCCGGTAGCCCGTGGGGTTGGAAAGACCCGCGCACCTCGATGCTCCTCGACTTCTGGGACGATGTCCTCGGATCCGACGCTTGCTTTCTCTTCCTCTATCGGCATCCGTGGGAAGTCGCCGACTCGATGCTCCGAACCGGTGCTGGCGTCTGGCTCACCCATCCCGGATACCCGGCACGCATCTGGACGCGGTACAACCGCCGCATTCTCGATTTCCACCGGCGCCACGCCGATCGGACACTGCTCGTCAGCACCAATCAGCTACTACGCGATCCCGAAGCCTTCGCCGCCACGATTCGCCGGCGGTTCGGCATCGAGGCCGATCCGGGAGCGATCACTAGTCTGCACGCGGAGGACTCGTTCGTCTCGCGACCTGACGACGATCCGTTGCCGCGCCTCTGGCACTACACGAACGCCGAGGCGATAGATCTCCTCGGAGCGCTCGACGATGCCGCGGATCTCGGCAACGATCGCAAGTGGGAAGCAGCTTCGAGCAGACGCGCGCCTCGACCCGAGGAGCCACCGCGTCTCTCCGTCATCATTCCCTGCCACGACGACGGCGACTATCTGATCGATGCCGTGGCCAGTGTGGAGCGCAACGCACCCGCGGCGGAGCTGATTGTCGTCGACGACGGCTCGACGCAGCCTCGCACGCTCGAGGTGCTGGCCGCGCTTCGCGAAGCGGGGCATCGCGTGATCGAACAGCCGCAATCCGGTCTCTCGGCGGCCCGCAACCGCGGGATCGCCGCATCCGCCGGCGACCATTTCCTGCCGCTCGACGCCGACAACCGTCTGCTGCCGGACTTCGTCGCGGAGGCGGTGGCGCAGCTCGATGCCGATCCCGCCGCGGGCGTTGTCTACGGCGATCGCCGCGAGTTCGGTGCGCGGAGCGGCGACATCCCCGTGCCGGAGCTCGATCTGCCGCGGCTGCTCTGGAGCAACTACATCGACGCATGTGCCGTGGTGCGCCGCACCGTCTGGAGCGATTGCAACGGCTACGACGTCGCGTTCACCGATTGGGAGGACTGGGACTTCTGGCTGTCGGCCGCGGCGCGCTGCTGGCGATTCGTTCATCTGTCACGGCCGACGTTCGAGTACCGCATCCGTCCCGACTCGGTGCACCAGAGGTTCCTGCGCCGGGACGACTATCCGTCGACGCTGCGTCGCATCTATGACAAGCACCGCGATCTCGTGTCCGAGCACGCCGCCGAGATCCTCATCGCCGCGCACATCGAGCGACGCCAGCTCTTCGCCGACGCCGCGGCCTTGCGTGCTTCGCGTGACGGCATTCAGGTGGAAATCGACCGTCTGGCCCTCGGCACGCGGGAGCAGATCGCAGCGGTGCAGGAGATCGTGGCGGCGCGCGACGAGGAGCTGGCCTCGGTCAAGTTCGTACTGCAGGCTCGCGAAGAAGAGCTGGCCGCGCTACGAAACCTGCAATTCGCCCCCTCATCCGCCGCGAACCCTTCGTCAGAGGCTCCACTGACGAATGCAACGCGGGTGTTCACGATCGTCGCCCGCAACTATCTCGCCTACGCACGCGTGCTCGCGGCCAGTCTCGCCCGTCACAATCCTGGTGCTCGCCTGCACGTTGTCGTTCTCGACGATCCAGGCCGCACCATTTCCCCCGAGCCATCATTCGAGGTCATTCACGCGGACGAGCTTCCGTTCGATCCGCCGTCGGACTTCTACACGATGGCCGCGATCTATGACGTCACCGAGCTGTCCACGGCCGTGAAGCCCTGGGTGTTCGAGTACCTCTTCGGTCGCGGTGCGTCGGTGGCCATCTATCTCGATCCCGACATCGAGGTCTTCGACTCTCTCGGACCTCTCGAGCCGTTGTCGCGGAAGCACGGGATGCTCCTCACGCCGCACATTACTGAGCCGTTGCCGCGGGATGGCAAGCGTCCGGACGAACGCGATCTGCTGCTGGCGGGCATCTACAACCTGGGCTTCCTCGCGCTCTCCGCCGAGGCGGCGAGGTCGTTTCTTCCGTGGTGGCGCAAACGCCTGCGGCGCGATTGCTTGAGCGATCCGGCCGAGGGACTGTTCGTCGACCAGCGTTGGATCGATTTCGCGCCGGCGCTCTTCGCGCCGGTGATCCTCAAAGATCCCGGATACAACATCGCCTACTGGAACCTGCCACATCGCGTTTTGACGCGCGACGGCGACCGCATTCACGTCAACGGCCGGCCGCTGCGCTTCATTCACTTCAGCGGTTTTTCTCCGCGCGCGCGGCACCTTCTTTCGAAGCATCAGCATGCGTCGCCCCGCGTCCTCCTGAGCGAAACGCCGCTCCTGGCCGAGCTGTGCGAGCGCTACGCCGCCGCGTTGGAGGAGGCCGGTTTCGCCCGCTGCTCCGGGCTTCCGTACGGTTTCGCGGTGACCGCCGGCGGACTGCCTCTCGACGCTCGGACGCGCAAAGCGCTCCGCCGTACCTATCTCGAGGACGAAGCGGGCGGGCGGGCGCCGTCGTTTCCCAATCCGTTCTCGCGCGCCGGCGCCGGCGACGTCGTCCAGCGCCTGCTGCGGCCCTCGACGTACGCGCCCGGCGTCCCCGCCTGGCTCGCCGAGATCTGGAGCGACCGGGCGGACCTGCGCCTCGCCTTTCCGCGCATCGAGTCCGTCGACGCGGAGCGATTCCTTGACTGGGCGCGGACGCAGGGCATCCGCGAGCACGACATTCCTCCGCAACTCATTCCTCCCAGGGTTGATGCGATCAGGACGCCGGCCGCGCGCGGCCGGAAGCTGCCCACGGGCGTCAACGTGTACGGCTATGCCTTCGCCGAGAGCGGCACCGGGCAGATCGTCCGCGCGGTGGTGGCCGCGCTCGCCGCGGAAGGGATTCCGTACGCGGTCGTGCCGTTCACGCGCACGATCAGCCGGCAGCAACGCGAGTTCCGCGACCTCGGCACGGCGGCTCCGACGTTCGACACGAACCTGATCTGCGTCAACGCCGACCAGGTGCCGCTGTTCTTCGAAAGCATGCGCGGGCAACTGCTGCCGGGCGCGCGCAACATCGGTCTCTGGGCGTGGGAAGTCGAGGATCTTCCCTCCGCGATGGCCGGGAACGAGCGCTATCTCGACGAGGTCTGGGGCATCAGCAGCTTCACCGCCGCGGCACTGTCCCGCTGCCTCACGAAACGGGTTCGCGCGTTCCCGCTGCCGGTGGTGGTGCCGAACGTGCGACGACGCACGCGCGCCGAGCTCGGGATGCCGGAGCGCTTCCTGTTTCTGGTCTGCTTCGATTACGACAGCGTGTTCCAACGGAAAAACCCGCTCGCGGCCGTGGCCGCATTTCGCCGGGCCTTCCCTGATCGCACCGATGTCGTGCTCTACATCAAGACCACCAATGCCGAACGGCACGCGGCTGAAGACGAAGCGCTGCGCGCAGCCGCTGCAAGCTGCGCGAACATCGTCATCCGCGATCGGTACGTCACGAGCGACGACTACTTTTCGATGCTCGAGGCCTGCGATTGCTACGTTTCCCTGCATCGTTCGGAGGGTTTCGGCCTGACGGTCGCGGAAGCGATGGCCCTCGGCAAGCCGGTCATCAGCACGGCGTACTCATCGACGCTCGAGTTTGCGAACGAGTCGAACAGCTTTCCGGTGCCCGCGCGGATCGTCGAGGTTGGCAACGGCGCACCGCCGTATCCACCCCACTCGCGCTGGGCTGACCCTGACGTCGTCGCCGCCGCGGAGCAGATGGCGCGCGTTTACAACGACCGCGGCAACGCGGCAGCCGTGGGTGCTCGCGCGCGCGTTGACATCGAGGCGCTCCACGGCCCGTCCGCCCGAGGGCCGCTGCTGCGCCGCCTGCTGGACGAGAGCCGTGGCACGCATCGCGCGTTTGACAATCACATGGAGTCGACCGCGTTCGCGCGGCCGGCGGAGGTGACCATGGATCCGCTTCAGCCGTCGTCGCTGCAACTGTCGTCGCCGCACGCTTCATCGCTGCAGCCTTTATCGCTGCAGCCTTTATCCACCGATCAGAACGGTCTCTTTGAATCCGAGGCAATGGCCGTGGAGTCGCTCCTGGGATCGCCACGGCCGAACCTCCCCTCGCCGATGCAGCGCCTCATGACCCCGTTGCGCCGCCTGGTGCTCCGCTGCATCCGCGTCTACTGGGTACAGCAGCTCGCAGTCAATCGTGCCCTTCTCGCCGCCATGCGCACGCTACGCCGCGAGTCGCGCGGCGAGACCGCCTCGCACGCGGCGATGCTCCAGCAGCAGCGCTTCGCGCAGGACCGGATCGACAACGAAACATCTCGCATGCGCGAGGAGCTGACCGAGCTCACCGCCGACGTGCGCGCCCTCTACGAGCGCATCGGCGCGACCGCCCCGTTCCCTCGCCCGCAAATGCGGGCGAAGGCTGGTACGGATGGTGATCAAGATTCAGACCGGGAAGACGGACAGACAGCGGACCGTGAGCGAAAGGATGGGTGACGGCGTCGCGTGTTTCGCGGGGCTCCGAGTCCGAGGCCTCCGTACGCCGCACACTCCTCTGCGGGAATTGCTCCAGTGCGGCCGCGGCAACGAACATCAGCGCGATCGGATCATCGAGATCGATCGACATCGGATGGATACTCCGCGGAGGCCGACGCGCCGCTTGAACCCGCCGTTCGACCCGCTTCTCGCGCGGCCATGACTTCCTCACCGAACCGCTTCAGCTCACGCGTTGCACGACGCAACTTCGTTCGGACTTCGTCGGCGTGACGGAGCATCCTGTCAACTTCGGCGCGCGTCAGCTCCATGAATCTCCAGTGTAACTCGACGGAGACTGGGCCGCTGGCCGCGGCTACGTCTCTGAACAGGTAGCTGGCCGGGAGAGAGGACGAAACATCGAACCAGCGATACTCGATCAGGAAGAGCTCACCGCGCTCCTTCCCTAAATAGGCCACCATGCCGCCGCATATAAACTACGCTGATTCAGTGGTTTCCGCGTTAAAACGAAGAAGCTAAGGTCTGGCCCCACCCCCGATTCCGATTGACGACGGCTACCATTTGGGGTCCCGCGAGCGAAGCGACTTGTGTCAAGCCGATCGGAGCTGAATCCTCGGTTGCACGCTATCGACCAAGTTAAAATTTGCGACGGGGGGTAGGGAATTCCTGCGGTTCGTCACTCCTAGAATGACGGAGGTGATACCGTTCCAACGCTGTCCCAACTCATGCAGAGACTTCGCAGCAGACTGGCGGGCATACAGCGGGGAACCGTCTTTGCCGGCCTTCACCTATTCTTCCTATTTTTTTGTACGGCCGTGCCACTCTTTGTGCACCCGGCCGGAGAGAAGCACTCACCGCACTCATTTCCACTCTTTCATATTTGGATATTCCACTTCCAATGGTATTGTGAGTGGCTAGACCGCTTGCAGCGTGCGATAACCGCACTTAACGCGGATACGCACACAAAGTGTGTACAGATGATCGCACCTAGCAAGCGCGAGGTTTTCCTTGTGTGGGACATTTGGGCGGTCATCCAAACGTTCCTCTTGAGTGCATTAATCATAATTCAGACAAAACAAAAAGTGTTAGTACTCATTACGATTCTTGGCGCGCTCGTGGGCGGCATCGCGGTCGTTTTCTTTCACGATATACCTCTCTATTACCTCATTGGGATTTTGCTCTCAGTAGCTATATACTGGTTGACTGACGTGCTCCTGTGGCGTGCTCACGAGATTGATACATTCGAATACTTCGCTCTCTTTCACTACGTAGATGTCCCAACCCTTCTCGGCCTGGGCCTTCTCATCCTCTATCAGGGGACGATCGCATGGCTGCACGACACAATTCCCACCGCGGAGGAGCGCATCTTTCTTAGCGGCGCTATCGCATTTCAGTTGATGTTTGGAAACGGTATCATTGTGCTGACTAAAATGGGCATAACCAACCGTCGCTTCATTAGACTTCGCCAAAGGAGTCGCATGGCGAAGCGGAGCAAGCAAAAAGCAGCGAGGGTCGAACGATGAGGTCGATTCGCCCGCAGGCGTGAGATTCAGCGAGTATCTGGAGGCTCTCGTCTTGGATACGCCCGGCCAGCCTCATCGAGGCACATAAACGGTTAACGACTCGCAAAGAATTGGATTTAGTGAGAGCATCAAAGCATTAGCAGGACATTGATTAACATCCCAACGAATAGCCCAACTACAAAGCCTGAAATCCAATTACCCGCAGACACACCGGAGAGGATGCCCAACAGTCCAGTCGCCGAGATAATAACTATCCCGACGAAATAAGCTGGTATGAAAGTGCCCGTCGATGCGAAACGCGCTAATAACCAAGTAGGCCGCCGGCGTTGATTGATTGACGCTTGTAGCGTGGCGATGATCAACCCGAGTACCGTTACCCACTCAGCATGTGCGCGGCACCAACTCCATGCTACCCTGGGAACGTTCGTTAGCGTGGTGAAAAGGATGAAAAGAATCATGGTATCGGTTCGACCGCCTCCACGATCCTATGATACACGAACGGGTAACCAGCAGGAAGACACTCACACGGGGCGAGCCGCTTTCGTTTGAATCAAGTGTCGTCACGCCGCGAACTCGCGCTGGCCGTGTTTGCCTTTCCGGTTCGTATCGATATCAGACACCTCACAGTGTCAAGGGGGGAGTGGTTCCTTGAGCGAGGCGACGCGAGCCGGCGTTGACTCAGGTGATGCCCGCGGAAGTGACTGGATTTCACAGCCAGATGGAACGCGGTGAGAAGCTGCCGCAGCTCGCGATACTGATTCGTTTGCCCGTGGCGCTCGACTGCAAACCGCCCGCGCTCGTCAAGGTCTTCGAGAAGGAGGACCTCACGAAGCTTCTTTCGAAATTAGAATGTTTGTCGCTCTCCCCCCTCGGCGCATCGTTGGTGATTTTCCAGCTTCGCACCCGTTTCGACGAAGACCCAGGAACGCTATAAGCGACCGCTATTCAGCCTCTCGGCATTGGTCCCGAAACCGAAGGTACGCCCCGACTACTATCCTCGGGTCTCCGTCTGCAGCGGACTCAGTACGTTGCGCCACGGTTGAAACTGTCTGGCCCTCTGCGAGCAACAGCGTCCCGTCGTGGTGGAGCCACGCTCACGAGCTTGACACGATGCACGGCTCGTGACACCCTACCATCCATCAACCCTTAGCACGCAGTCGAAGCGTTTCGCCACGCCAGTCCGTAGGGGAGGCTGGAATGAAAGCATGGATTCAGAGGCGTCGTCAATGGTACTTAAAGCTCGGTTGGCAGCGCCAAAGGCTCCTGCTCGTTCTCTTGAGTCTCGTGCCCGGTTGGGCTGTCGCTGTCGGGGTTGCCTACTATCTTCGCGGTCTGCTCTTTGGTGCCAGTTTTTCCGATACGGCCACAGGCATTTTTTTCGCATTTACGGGAGAGCTTGTCTTCTTCACCTTCGTAGGCACTATCGTAACCGCCGTCTCATTAAAAGATCCCATGGACCAGGGCTTTGGCGAGCGCCTCAAGGTCCTCTACGGCCGCTCGGACGCGCCGGATGTCGTTCTACGTTACATCACTAATCTTGTGACGAAGCAGGCTGGGTACGCAAAAGCCGGGAAACGAACTATACACATAGAGTCTTACAACGAAACGTATAGAGCGTACTGGGTGCGGGTTAAAACGGAGTATGACGTTCACAACCTGTTGCGAGACGTGCAGTACAATCAATCAATGACTATTCTTGTTATGCCTGCAGCTTTTGACGAGCCCGCACCGGCGGACTTGGGTCGACTTCTTACGGCACAAGTAGGCGACGTTAACACGGTCACTAGAGCGATGAATCTTCCCAAAGAAGGTCTCAACACACAAGTGACAGTGACAGTCGACCTCGGTGCTGACACTTGTACAACCGTCGTTTGGGAATATCTAAGCTGGATTAGAATAAACACTCCGCAGGCGCTCTCACCTGAATGGGTGGTGGGCGAATTGGAGATGGAGATCATAAGCGAATGCGAGGCTAGGGTGGACATTGACGGTGACGACCGGGGGGCAATATCTATGTTGCATATGCAACCGGTCCGCCTGCCTCGCATTCAAGGAGTGTCGCCAAATGAGAAAGTTTGCGTATACACCCTGCTCTCTCCAGGCTCGGAGTTGCCAGGACGTCCCTCCAGTCCCACCATAGGTTCATGATGTCCGTAATTTACAGAAAACTACTATAAACGCGCACCGCTTAGTTTGCTTCTTTGACTCATCAACTCAGTGAAAGGAAAGTGACATGCGCAAGTGTATACGTACCGTAATCCCTGGGCTTCTGTTGATCCTTAACCTGACAGGTTCCGCTGCGGCTCTCGCGGCTGAGCGATGCACGATCGCTTGGTCACACTACACGGGCTGGGAACCGATTCAATATATGAAGGATTCGGGCATCCTGGCGAAATGGGGAAAGCGATACGGCGTCGAACTCGACATCACTTCCCCGATGGACTACGTCGAAAGCATCAACCAGTACACCGCAAAGCAGTTCTGCGCTATCGCCGTCACAAACATGGATGCATTGACAATACCTGCCGTGGGCGGGATCGACACGACGTTCATCGTGATCGGAGACTATTCTAACGGGAACGACGGTATTTTGGCGAAGGCAACGAAACCGATGGGACTTAAGGATATCACGGGTCGTGAGGTTAAGCTGGTTGAATATACGGTCTCGCATTACCTCTTAGCACGCGCCTTTCAGATCAATGGCCTAAAGCTCGCGAGCGTGAAGACCGTCAACACCTCTGATAGCGATATCGGTGCGTTGTTCGCCACCGGAGGCCAGGACACCGTGATCGTAACGTGGAACCCGATCCTGATGACCGCGAGAAAAGTGAAGGGTGCGCAACTTCTCTTTGATTCTTCTAAAATCCCGGGTGAAATTATCGATGGGATCGCAGTCCAGACCGAAGTATCTGACAACGTCAAGAAGGCCATCGTGGGGGCATGGTTTGAGGTCACGGGTATTATGGTGCAGCGCAACAGCCCGCGGCAGCGGGCTGCCATCGCGCAGATGGCGAAGAGCGCCGGTGGCAGCGAGGCAGACTTCAAAGCCCAATTGAAAACAACCGCGTTGTTCTTCAATGCGGCCGATGCTGTGAAGTTTACCCAAGGCGCTCAGCTAAAGAATACAATGAACTTCGTTCGCACGTTCATTTTCGAGAGGGGTCTATTGAGGAACGCCAAGAGTGCCGACGTAATCGGAATTCAGTTTCCGGACGGTACTGTGCTCGGCGACGCTAAGCATATTCGGCTGCGTTTCGATACAAAGTACATGGAGATGGCCGCCGCAGGCACCCTGGCGAAGAAGTGAGCGCCAGATACCTTCCGGGTACGGGGTCTCGGCCGACTGTCGTTTCGTGCCGTCACAGACCACTTACGCCGCTCGAGGCGAACCGGACGGCATGCGCTCTCGATACCTGAATAACTGGGGCTCTATCCGCTATCGCTCGCCGCGGCGCCTGTGGTCCCGAAATCGCTGGGGTGGCGATCATCGAAGTCATCAACCTGATGCTCCCGATCCGGCTCATAAGCGATGTCTCGGATCGCTTCAATGGTTTCCGTGAACCTCGGGTCTTTCTTAGACTCCGTCGACAGCGCCCGCCACCTGTCTCGCACAGTTTCATCGTAAACGATCCGCGATGTCCCAATGGTATTCGCTATCTTGTTGTATGGTGACAGCGCAATAATGCGAGGTGCTAGAAAAACCGCCTCCTCCAGATCATGGGTGACGAACAAGATTGTCTTCTTCCTCTCCTCCCACAAAGTAAGTAAGAACACTTGCATACGTTCGCGTGTGCCCGGATCAAGCGCACCGAACGGTTCGTCCATTAGGACGATCGTTGGGTTCCTCAGCAGCGCCTGCATGACCGCTGCGCGTTGCTGCTGGCCTCCGGAGAGTTGATGCGGATACTTATCTCTGTTTTCCGCGAGGTCCGCCGCTCTCAGAAAGTCTTCCGCCCGATCGCGGAGTGGCCCACGATTCTTGCGCCACTCCAACCAACCATGATCGAGCCGGTCGCCGAGCATTAGGTTTTCGATCACAGTGAGATGTGGAAATAGCCCGTAGTGTTGAGGCACGATGCCGCGGCGAATATCTGGGTAGCCGAGCGGTTCACCATCCAAGAGCAGTTCCCCACTCGTCGGCCGCTCTTGACCAAGAATAAGCCGCAGGAGCGTTGATTTGCCGGCGCCCGACGGTCCGACGAGCGCAACCAGCTCGCCCTTCGTCACCTGAAAACTGATTCTGTCGAAGACGACCTTACTCTCAGCCGAGCCGCGGTATATCTTACAGACATCCCGGAGCTCGAGCAACCCATCTTGTGAATCAGGCGGGGGCGTGTTGCGTAAGACCATGTTGGGCCTCTGCGTCAACTCTACCGGGTCGCGTGCTTCGCCCTTCATTCATCACCTCTTCCATGGATACAGATGGGCTATTGAGTACGCCAGGCAGCGATCGACGAGAAAGGCTAGCAAAGTGATCCAGGCGACATAGGGAATAATAGTCGCCATGTCAAGATATCGACGCTGCAAGAAGATGCGGTACCCGAGGCCCTGCGTTGAAGCGATGCCTTCGCTTGCTATAAGGAACACCCAAGCAGGCCCGATTGACTGCCGCACGGCTTCGATCAGACGGGGCATGGTAAGTGGCAAGACAATTCGATAGGCGAGCGCCAAGTCCGAAGCACCGAGCGTCTGGGCCTTCACGAGAAGCTCCTGAGGAATCTCTTTTGTCGTCGTATAGATATCGCGTGCGATATAGAACGTAAGGCCTAGGAAGATCAGAACGATTTTCGCGAAGTCGCCGATCCCGAATACGATCAAGATGATTGGCAGCAATGACAGGGTGGGAATGATGGAGAGCGATGTTACGAAAGGGAGCGCTGTGAGGCGCATGCCGGGGAAGAGCCCCATGTTTAAGCCTAGGAACAAGCCAGCAAGTGCTGCGAGCAGAATACCGGATCCCAAACGAAAGAGGCTCGCCATCGTATCGGCCCACAATGGAACCACACCGGCGCCTACGTCGCGCACGCTTGCCATCTCCCAAAATCGCTGAGCCATCATCGCGAAGGAGGGGAAGATTTTGCCGTCGGGATTTTGAAGCAAGTACGCTGACGAAATGATGTAGTAGATAATGATGACTGCTACGAAGGGCGCTGCGCGATAACACCAAGCAACCAGCTTCGGCGGATCGGCATGGACACCCAAGAAATAGCGTTTGCGCTTAGACAAAAACGTATCCTACACGACGCGTTACAGTGAAGCGCGACCCCCATCGAAGGGTCTCGAGACAGTGGATCGCGTCGAGGGCGACATGACGTTTCTCCGCTAAGCAGCAGCGCAGCGCCGCACCTCCTCGCGGGCCGTGCGAGCTCACGCTGGTTGACCGCTATGCTAGTCAGATATACAGGCACTGTCAAGGATACGCACGGCGCGAGTCGGCGCCGTGAACGCCATTGGAACCCCATCGAGAGCCGGGGTCGCAACTTCGACCGTCGTTGGATGCTAGTTGGCACCTGAGAATGCCATGAGCTTCACCGATTCAGTGGTTTTCAGCGCTAGCAAGAAGAACGAAGGTCTGGCCCGGCTGCCACAAAGCGGATCGGGTCGCCGATGACATGACCCGACCCGCTGGACTCGCGGTCACTGTCGTCTCCGCTGAACACGTAGCGGGGATAATCGTCCTGCGCCGCCGCCGTGGCGGGCAGGTCGATGTCGAGGGTCGCGAATGGTACGTCGAGCGTCGTCCGTGCCAGGATGTGTCCGTATGGGTTGATGATCCATCCGACGTCACTGCACGCACCCGTCGGGTCCACCCCGATGGACGACAGACTGAATGCACCCGAGCGTACGGCCACCACCGCGCCCGTCGCCAGCCACTTGGCCGTCGTGGCGGCCGTCTCGCAACTCGTGCCACCTGATGAAATGGCGGTCGAGGCTACGCCAACCAACGCCGCGGCGCGTCACCCCTGGCTGTGGCGGGAGGACTCGAACCTCCGACCACCGGATTAACAATCCGGCGCTCTACCAACTGAGCTACACCACAGTATCCGGCGAGGGGGCGGCATGGTCGCTGATGGACTGGATGGTGTCAACCGGGCGGGGAGGTCGAATATTTGACGGTCCAGGGGCGGTTCACTACACTCGCAAACTTTCCTCCGATGGGCGACGTAGCCAAGTGGTAAGGCAGAGGTCTGCAAAACCTCCATTCGCCGGTTCGATCCCGGCCGTCGCCTCCATTTCCACTCCTCCTCACTTCCACTTCGCCTCGACCATCGTCTCGCACGGCTGGTTTCTGCTGGCGCCGTTCCGCTGGGCGCGCGACGAGCAGACCCTGCATCGTCCGCTGCTCCTCGACGGGAAGGCTGTCGACCTCATGATTTGGTTCGATGGTGCCTTTCTGCGCGTCGAAGGCGCGGGCGAGAGCGAGGAGCTTCGCCGCAAGCTATTCCGGATGTTCCAGCTCGGCGTCGACACCAGCGAGTTCATCGAGCTGGCCCGCGGCTCGCCCGCGCACGCGTGGGCGGCCTCGTCGGGCTTCGGCCGCCTGCTCTGCGGTGCCACGCTCTTCGAGGACATCGTCAAAATCATCGCCACGACGAACACGATGTGGCGGCAGACGATGCGCATCACGGAGCTGCTGGTCGAGAAGTGCGGACGCCGGACGAAGTCGGGACGGAAGACGTTTCCGGAACCGGAGGACATCGCGCGCTTCTCCGCCAATGAGCTGCAGGAAGATTGCCGGCTCGGGTATCGGGCCAAGTCGATCCACGCCCTGGCCTCGGGCATCGTCAGCGGTGCGATCGACCTCGAGGCCTTGAGCGATCCGTCGCAGACAACCGAGGAGCTGTTCCGGAGTTATCGGGAACTGCCGGGGATCGGGCCGTATGGTGCGGCACATCTCCTGGCCATGGACGGGCGCCACGACGTCATTGCCGTCGACACCGAGTTCCGACGATTCGTCCGCGAGCGCTACCACGGCGGCAGGAACGTTTCCGACCGCACCATGCTGCGGCGTTACTCGAAGTGGGGGCGCTGGAAGTATCTGGCCTACTGGTCGGAGCACTGGGAAACGGTGTCGGCAGGGCTGGAGCCGCCGGAGGCGAAGGGCGAATAAGGATACGCTTCGAAGGGCCGCTTCGGAAGTTTGACGTTCGCCGTTGGCGTACTAAACTGCCTCGCAGACGGAACGGACCTTGGACGACAAAATCAAACAGCTTCTGCGAGAGCTCGGGTCGGCGATCAACGACTCGATCTCGAACTCGGAAGACGTCAACGAGCACATCCAGCGGATCCGCGATGAGGGCTACAACCTCTACGTCGTTCTCGATGCCACCATCGGTCTGAACCGCCTGGGCGAGGTAGAGGAAACGCCGAAACCGGCACCGGCCGGCATGCTGGTCAAGAGCGACCGGCAGGTGCAGTTCCGGATCAACGTGAACGATCTGGCCCTGCTCCGTGCCCTGGGCATCGATCCGACCCGAAAGGTGAGGGGCGCCCGCCGCGTGGAGCCGCTCGCGGCCACCAGTGACGAAGAGTAACGGCATCAACCTCTACGATCTGCCGGCGCCCCGGCTCGAACACGCGCTCGGCGCGATCGTCTCCCCTCCCTTCCGCATCAAGCAGATCGAGGAGTGGATGCACGTCCGCGGCGTGGACGCCTTCGAGGCCATGACGAACCTGCCGAAGGAGCTTCGGACGGCGCTGGCAGAGCACTACACGCTGGCCTTCCCGCAAGTGACCGAGAGGACGACGCCTGCCGCCGACGGCAGCCAGAAGTATCTCTTCACCCTGGGCGACGGCAATCGCATCGAAGCCGTCTATATGCCCATAGGTGACCGAACGAGCCTCTGCCTCTCGTCGCAGGCCGGCTGCGCGGTCGGGTGTACGTTCTGTGTGACCGGTTTCTTCGGCGCGGGCCGCAATCTGACGCCGGGCGAGATGCTCGGTCAGTTCTTCGCCATCCAGCACGAGCACGAGGTGCCGATGGAGCTGATGAACGTCGTCTTCATGGGCATGGGCGAGCCGCTGCTGAATCTCGAGAACCTCGTCACGACGCTGGACGTTCTCTACCGCAACGTCGCGCCGAAGCGGATCACGGTGTCGACGTCCGGCATCATTCCCGGCATCGACGAGCTGGCCGCACTGCCGCGGCGGCCGAATCTCGCGGTGTCCATCAACGCCCCGGACCGGCGGCGGCGGGAAGAGATCATGCCGATCACGAAGAAGTATCCGCTGGAGGATCTGATCGCGGCGTTGAAACGCTACCCGTCGGAGAAGGGGCGCGAGATCACGATCGAATACGTTCTGCTGGCTGGCTACAACGACTCGCATTCGGATGCCGTGGCCCTGGCGAAGCTGATCCACGGTCTGCGGGTGAAGGTGAATGCCATTCCGTTCAACGAGGATCCGAATCTACCCCCCTGGATGAAGCGGCCGAAGGAGGGCTCGATCGACCGCTTCGTCGACACGCTCGTCCGCAACGGCGTGGCGGTGACGGTGCGGCGCTCGAAGGGCCGAGAGATCGCTGCCGCGTGCGGGCAGTTGCGGGGGAAGGACGCGCGGAGGCGACAAACGTAAGCCAGAAGCCAGAAACCAGAAACCAGAAAAGGTGCAGTCCTTCTTCTGGTTTCTGGTTTCTGGTTTCTGGTTTCTGGCTTCTGGCTTCTGGCTTCTGGACCCAGGGACTCGGTCTGCCTTCGGATCAGCACGAACGGGCTCGTTCTGTCGCCCGCTGAAGCGGGCTTCATTTGGGCCGGAACTCGAAAACCACCGGCTGAAGCCGGTGGCTCGAGCCGCCTCGGGCGCATCGCAATCTTTCTTTGCGGCATCGCAATCTTTTTTTGCGACATCGCATCGTTCCTTTGCGGCATCGCATCGTTTCTTTGCGGCACCGCATCATTTCTTTGCGGCATCGCATCATTTCTTTGCGGCATCGCATCATTTCTTTGCGGCATCGCATCGTTTCTTTGCGGCATCGCATCATTTCTTTGCGGCATCGCATCTTTTCTTTGCGGCATCGCATCGTTTCTTTGCGGCATCGCATTATTTTCGGACACATCCAACACGGCTGTGTCCATATTCTGAACATCTGTGTTCGGAATCTGAACAGCGCGGCAAAGCAACCGTCAGGGCGGGACCCTTCGGCTTCGCTCAGGGCAGGCTGCCCACGTCCCAGGGAGGCGTGCCTCGCGTGCGGCGTTGAAGCGCAACCTCTCCGAACGCGACCAAACATCCAATCTCAAGAACGCCGGTTTCGCCTGCAGGCACAGACAAGAGTGTCTGTGCCACAAAATCACTCGTGGCACACTCCGCCCACACCCCTTCCCGGCTGTTGAAAGGGCGCGTTTCGCAGCCGTCTGGAGCACGACCACGCGTGCCGCAGGGCGCAGACAACGGACAACCGACCACGCAAGCACCGGTCGGACTGGAGAGTCCGACCTACGTCGCCAGCGCGAAGGTCCGCAGCGGCGTGTGGATGGCGCCCTTCGGATTGAGCTCGCTGGCGAAGAGCGTCACTCCATCGACCGGGAACGGATCTGACTTGTAGTCCCGGAGCGCTCCGTTGAAGATCTCGACGCAGGCCGGCGGCCAGGGGGTGCGAATGCGGAAGAGGGTCAGGTGCGGCCGGAAGTCGGCGCGGTCGAGCGTGACGCCCGCGGCCGTCACGCCAGCGCGGACGGCATCGGCGACAGCCTGGAACATCTCCTCGGGTCCCGCGCCAACCCACCCGACGCGGGCATGGCGTGGGTTCGGAAAGAAGCCGCTTCCTCGGAGACGCCCTTCAAAGCGCGGAACCCCGGACAGACTCTCCTCGACGCGCGGCCCGAGCGTCTTCAGCAGCGATTCGGGCTGGTCGCCGAGGAAGGCAAACGTGAGGTGCTGCGTCTCGGGGCGCACCCACGACGCCGGCGGCAGTTTCGATTTCACCATGGCCATGCGGTCGCCGATCGCGCGGAGCTCAGACTCCGGGAAGGAGATTGCGATGAAGAGGCGCATTGGTTGGGGTTACTGGGTTGCTAGGTTGCTGGGTTGCTAAGTTGCTGGGGTTGCTGGAGGTGCTGGGTTGCTAAGTTGCTGGGTTTCTGGTTTCTCAGCAACTCAGCAACCCAGTAACCCAGCAACTCAGTAACCCACTAGCCCAGAGCGGCGTGTGATTGTAGTCGTCAATCCGCCTGACCTGCCAGAAACTCAGGCGTGAAGATCCGGGCGATCTCGTCATCGCTGAGCAGCTTCATCTCGCGAAGAAGTTGAGGGATCGATGTGCCGCTCTTCGCCGATTCCTTGGCCAGCTCCGCGGCCTTTGCATAGCCGATGATCGGATTGAGCACGGTGGCCAGCGACGGGGAATGGATGTAGTAGGCCGCACACTGCTCGCGATCGGCTTCGATGCCCGCGATGCACCTGGCGATGAACACGGGCAGGTAGTTCTTCAGGATCTCGATCGAGAATAGGAGCTCGAAGGCCATCAGCGGCATCATCACGTTCAGCTCGAGCTGGCCGGCCTGTACGGCATAGTCGATCGTCGTGGCCGATCCGATGACGTGGAAGAGCACCTGGTTCATGCACTCCAGCATGGACGGGTTCACCTTCCCGGCCATGATCGACGAGCCTGGCTGCACGGCCGGGAGGGTGATCTCGGCGAGGCCGGTCTGCGGGCCGGAGGCCAGGAGACGCAGGTCGTTCGTGATGCGCGTCAGCTCGAAGGCGAGGTTGCGTAGCGCCCCCGACACCGCGGCGACCGGCAGCTGCGATTGCATCGCCTCGCGAAGGTCATCGGTGGTTGTGAGGTCCAGATTCGTCAACTCATTCAGCCGTCGCACGACGATGTGGCGATAGCCGCGCGGGGCGTTCATTCCGGTGCCGACCGCGGTGCCGCCGATGCCGAGGATGCGCAGTTCGCTCGCGGCGGCACGCAGCAGACGCGTGGCCCGTCTCGCCGCGGACGCGTACGCGTGAAACTCCTGGCCCAGGGTCAGAGGAACAGCGTCCTGGAGGTGCGTACGGCCGGACTTGATGATGCCGGCGAAGGCACTGCCCCGCTCGTCGAACGCTTCGGCGAGAGCATCGAGTTGCGGGAAGAGCTCACGCAGCAGAAGGAGCGCTGCAATGCGGATGGCGGTCGGAAAGACGTCGTTCGTCGACTGCGCCATGTTGACGTGATCGTTCGGATGGACCGGCTTGTACGTGCCACGCTGGGGGTTGGCTAGGTTGGCGATGACCTCGTTCACGTTCATGTTGAACGACGTGCCGGCGCCGGCCTGAAAGACGTCGACGACGAACTGGCGCCGGTACGTTTCCTCGTTGTTCAGCAACTCGTCGCAGGCGGCCGTGATGGCATCGGCAAGAGGAGCATCGAGCGCGCCGAGCTCCTTGTTCGCCAGAGCCGCCGCTTTCTTGAGCAGGATGAATGTGCGGACGAAGAGCGGATGCTCGCGCAGCCCGCTGATGGGGTAATTCTCGACGGCGCGCTGCGTCTGCGCGCCATATAGCGCGTCATCGGGGACGTGAACTTCGCCGAGGGTGTCGCGTTCGGTGCGCATGTTGTCGCCTGTCGGGTGTCGGCAGTCGGGGGTCGGAGAATGCAGGCGAAGCGAGGTTCGTGCCGTTTCTCCGACCCCCTACACCCGACTCCCGGCCGCTGTCAGACCTTCATCGCCTCGATCTTCGCCTTCGATTCTTCGAAAACATTCTTGTGCAGCGATTGGCCGTGGGCATCCATCGTGACGATGGCCATGAAGTCTTCGACCCAGAGATGCCAGATGGCTTCGGGCGAGCCGAGGTCCATCCAATCGACGCCGTCGACGCGCTTGATCGATGCCGCGCAGACCTGGGCGGCGCCGCCGATAGCGTGGAGGTAGACGGCGCCGTACTCCTTGCAGGCGGCCAGCGTCTTCTCGCCCATCCCCCCCTTGCCGATCACTCCTCGGATTCGGTAGTCGCGCATGACCTCCCACTGGTATGGCTCCTCGCGGGAGGATGTCGTCGGCCCGGCGGCCTTGCAGACCCACTGGTCGCCTTCTTTCACCATCACCGGACCGCAGTGATAGATGATGTGACCTTCGAGGTCGACCGGGGGCTTCGTGCCCGTGTGGATACGATGGTGCACCGCGTCGCGGCCGGTGTAGAGCCGGCCGGAGATGGCAACGGAGTCACCGACGTGGAGGGTGCGGATGGTCGCTTCGTCGATGGGGGTGGTGAGTTTTAGGAGAGACATCGCAATGTTGAATGTTGAATGAAGGGAAACCGCGAGACCATTGAACATTCAACATTGAACATTCAACATTCCGTCTTTTAGTACAACCATTCAGTCACACTACCGCCGAGGTCGATCTGCGCTCCCCGCCGCCGGTAGGCCCAGCACATGTATGCGATCGAGACGAAGAACGAGGCTGGAAGGCGGTTGAGCGTGCCGATCTTGCAGGCCAGCAGCGTGGTCTTGCCGCCGAAACCCATCGGGCCGATGCCGGATTGATTCGCTTTGTCGACAACATGCTCTTCGATCTCGGCGAGAACGGGGTCGGAGTTGGTGTCGTCGAGAAGGCGCAACAGTTGCTCCTTCGCATACCCATAGCCGGAGCCGCGGTCACCGCCGATGCAGACCCCCAGGATGCCGGGGCCGCAACCCTGACCCTGCGCCTGGAGCACGCAGTCGAGAATGGCGTTCTCGACACTCTTGAGATCGCGGCCTCCGAGGTCCGGGTGAGGGAGCGAATACTGGGCATTCATGTTCTCGCAACCGCCGCCCTTCAGCATCAGCTTCACCTCGACGTAGGGCTCGCGCCACTGGTGGAAGTGGAAGACCGGCGAGCCGGGGCCGGTGTTGTCGCCGGTGTTCTTGCCGGTGATGCTGTCGACGCTGTTCTGGCGCAGGTAGCCCTTCTTCGTAGCTGTGCGGACAGCTTCGGTCGCGACCTCTTCGAAGGCGAGCTGGTCGTAGCTGGCGGGAGTGTGGATGTAGAAGAGGATCGTGCCGGTGTCCTGGCAGAGTGGGAGCGAGCTGTCGCGGGCCAGGCCGATGTTGCAGCCGATGACGTTGAGGGCGACGTCGGCGTTCGAGCCTTCCACCTCATCCTTTCGCGCGCCGGTCACTGCGCGGACGACGTCGTCCGGCAAGATCGTCGAGGTACGGCGGATCAGTTCGAGGATCGATTCGAAGAGGGTTGTCTCGGGCGAGATGCGGTCAATCGTCTGCGCGGTCGCGCTCATGGGGTTCTCCGGGGAGGAAGTCTATCCGATGGAGGGTAACGCGACTCGAGTGCCTGTGATTCTGGCTACCAGTGGATAACTGTCAGACCGGCTATGCGATCGAACCCGCGATCGTTCGTGAGCAGGGGATAACGATGCTGGATGCACAACGCAGCGATCCATAGGTCGTTCATCTTCGACATGCCGAGGTTCTTGGTCGTCCGAAACGTCGCGGCGCGAATCTCGCCGTAAATCCGCGCCGTCTCCACGTTAGGAAGCAACGGTTGCCAAAGCTCGATGATGCTCTCGACGATTGCACGACTTGCGTCGGGCAGAGCGCTGCATGAGGCGCCGTGGAAAAGCTCCCCGAGGACCATCAGAGGGATGACGACATTCTTCGCGGTGTTGACTTGAGGCGGGGATTCCCGACCCTCGCGGATGTAATCAACCGCAGCACTAGTGTCGAGTGCGAGACGTTCGATCACTTCCTGACGGGCTCGATCGGAAAAGCTTCCTCGATCGCTCGAGCGAAGCTCTCGGCATTCTCGCCCTTCAGAATGCCTTCGAGATCGCTCCACGGCCTCTTTGCCTCCGCGCGGTCTATGACGACCGAAACGCTCTCCTGATCGGCAAAACCTTCGAGCCTCTCGGGTAGCCGCAGGCTACGCGTTGCATCGTCGTACTTAGCGCTCAGAACTATGCTCATGGAATTCAGTTTAAGACAAACCGTCCGCTGACTGGCTGCAATCCCGCTTCTATCGTGCGTCCTTCTCCCCAAGCACTCCGAAAAGGCCACCAGATGCCCACGAAACGTGAGCAGTCGGGACACCTGCTCTACGCCCGCCGAGCTTTGCCGTTGCACCTCGGAATGCGTGGCAATTCTTACCGGTTTAGGATGTGAGTCAATCTGACTCACTCCGAGGTAATTATATGAATTTCAACAAGCTTACTGTCAAGGCCCAGGAGGCTGTCGCTGAAGCGCAGAACCTCGCTCGCGGTGCCGGGAACCCCGAGGTCACGCCTGAGCACCTGCTCATCGCTCTCCTCCGGCAGGAGGGCGGGATCGTCGTTCCGATCCTGACCAAGCTCGGTTTGCAGGCGGGGCAGATCGAGGCGGAGACTGCCGCCGAGGTCGCAAAATACTCACGCGTGGGAGGCGCCTCGGCGGAGCCGATCGTCGGTTCCGCGCTCAGAAAAGTCTTCGATGCCGCCTTCAGCGCGGCGACGCAGTTCAACGACGAATACGTTTCGACCGAGCATTTCCTGCTGGCCATCGCCCAGACGAAGGAAGTAACGGCGGCGAAGATCCTTGCGCGCCACGGTGCGGTGCCTGATGCGCTGCTGAAGGCTTTGCAGTCGGTGCGCGGCACGCAGCGGGTCACCGACCAGAATCCCGAGGACAAGTACCAGGCACTGGAGCGCTACGCGCGCGACCTGACGCAACTGGCGCGGCGCGGCAAGCTCGATCCGGTCATCGGCCGCGATGAAGAGATCCGCCGCGTGATTCAGGTGCTGTCGCGGCGGACGAAGAACAATCCTGTTCTTATCGGAGAGCCGGGTGTCGGCAAGACGGCGATCGTCGAGGGGCTGGCCCGGCGCATCATCGAGGGCGATGTCCCCGAGGGGCTGAAGAACAAGCGCGTTGTGGCGCTCGACCTCGGCGCGATGATCGCCGGCGCGAAGTACCGCGGCGAGTTCGAGGACCGGCTCAAGGCGGTCATCAAGGAAGTCGAGGAGAGCGAAGGCGACGTCATCCTCTTCATCGACGAGCTGCACACGCTGATCGGTGCCGGGGCCGCGGAAGGGGCCATGGATGCCTCGAACATGCTCAAGCCGGCGCTGGCCCGCGGCGAGCTGCGCGCCATCGGCGCGACGACGCTCAACGAGTACCAGAAGCACATCGAGAAGGATGCGGCGCTGGAGCGGCGCTTCCAGCCGGTCGTCGTCGGCGAGCCGACCGTCGAGGATACGATCGCCATCCTGCGCGGGCTCAAGGAGCGCTACGAGGTACACCACGGCGTGAAGATTCAGGATTCGGCCGTGGTGGCGGCGGCCACGCTCTCGCATCGCTACATCACTGACCGTTTCCTGCCTGACAAGGCCATCGACCTCGTCGACGAAGCAGCGTCGAAGTTGCGGATCGAGCTTACCTCGATGCCGCAGGAGATCGACGAGCTGACGCGGCGCATGACGCAGATTCAGATCGAGAAGCAAGCCCTCTCCCGCGAGGACAATCCCGTTTCGAAGCAGCGCCTCGGCGAGATCGAAAGCGAGATCAGCGAGCTGCAGGAGAAGATCGCCGGACTTCGCGCGCAGTGGGAGAACGAGAAGGGCGTCATCACGAAGATCAACGAGTTGAAGAAGAAACTCGAGGAGACGCGCGAGGCCGCCAATGCCGCGGAACGTCAGGGCGATCTCAACAAGGCGGCCGAGCTGCGCTACGGCTCCCTGCCGCAGATCAATCACGACATCGAGGCCGCGTCGGCGCGCCTGGCCGAGATGCAGAAGGGCGGCGCGCTCCTGCGCGAGGAAGTGACGGAAGAGGACATCGCCGAGATCGTGTCGAAGTGGACCGGCGTCCCGGTGACGCGAATGATGGAGTCGGAGATCCAGAAGCTGGTGCGGATGGAGGACAACCTCAGACTGCGCGTCATCGGACAGGAGGAGGCCGTCACCGCCGTCTCCAATGCCGTGCGCCGTTCGCGCGCGGGTCTGAAGGATCCGAACCGGCCGATCGGCTCGTTCATCTTCATGGGTCCGACCGGCGTCGGCAAGACGGAGCTGGCGCGGGCGTTGGCGGAGTTTCTCTTCGACGATGAAGACGCCATGGTGCGCATCGACATGTCGGAGTACATGGAGCGACATGCCGTGGCCCGGCTGATCGGCGCGCCTCCCGGCTACATCGGTTACGAGGAGGGCGGCCAGCTCACGGAGGCCATCCGCCGCCGGCCGTACGCGGTGGTGCTGTTCGACGAGATCGAGAAGGCGCATCCCGAGGTCTTCAACGTGATGTTGCAGATTCTCGACGACGGCCGGCTGACCGATTCGAAGGGCCGCGAGGTCAACTTCAAGAACACCGTCATCATCATGACGTCAAACGTCGGCGCGCAGTACATCTTCGACTATCAGAAATCGATGCAAACGCCGCAGCAGGAGGCGGAGATGGAGCGGAAGGTCGAGGAGGAGCTGCACACGCACTTCCGGCCGGAGTTCCTCAACCGGATCGACGACGTGATCATCTTCCACGCGCTGGACATGCAGCACATCAAGCGCATCATCGAGATCCAGCTCAAGCGTCTGGCCAGGCTGATCGGCGACCGCGGCCTGTCCATCGAAATCAGCGACCGGGCCAAGGAGCAGATCGCCAAGGAGGGTTATGACCCGGCCTTCGGTGCCCGGCCCCTCAAGCGCGCGCTGCAGAAGCTGATCATCGACCCGCTGGCGATGAAACTGCTCGAAGGGAAGTTCAAGTCCGGAGACGCGGTCTTCGTCAACGTCGGCGAAGACGGGAAGGTGGAGGTCTCGCCCGAGCCCGAGCCGGTGACGGTGAACTGAGCGGTCTTTCATGACATCCTCGCCAACGATGCGGGTTGGCGACGAGATCACGATCACCCCGACAGAGTTGGTCGCGGGCGGCGCGGCGATGGCGCGGGTGGACGGCTTTCCGATCTTCGCCACGAACGTCTACCCCGGCGACGTGGCGGTGGTGCGTCTGCTGGAGGTGAAGAAGGGATTCGCGCACGCCAATCTGGTGCGGGTCGTCGTGCCGAGTCCGTCGCGGCGGGTCGTGCCGTGTCCGGTGGCGAAGGAGTGCGGAGGCTGCGACTGGGCGGCTCTGCGGCTCGACAGGCAACTCGAGGCGAAGAAGCGGATCCTCACCGAGTCTCTGCGAAGGATCGGGAAGATTGATCCTGCTACATTGCCGCCGATCGCGATTCACCCGTCGCCGCTGAACTATCGGCTGCGCAGCCGCCTGCATCGCCACGGCGGGAAGGCCGGCTTCTATGCGGCGCGGACGAACGACGTCGTGCAGCTCCCCGCCGAGTGTGAGGTCGTGGGGGTGGAGACGGCGCGCAGGTTCTCAACGAGCCAGAGCGGCAACGTGGCTGACGATCTCCAGATATGGGAAGTGGACGGCCGCCTCATCACCGAGGGCGATTTCACGATCGACGGCTACTACGTGACGACCGACGCGTTCTTCCAGGTCAATCGCCATCTGCTAGGAACGTTGCGCGGTCTGGTGACTGCGCTGGCTTCGCGGGGGTCGGGAGTCGGGGGTCGGGAGTCGGAGCACGCTACGACAGACGCCCTCTCCGACCCCCGACCCCCGACCCCCGACTCCCGCAACACAGCCAGCCAGGAATCGGAGGACGCAAGAAAGTCGGAGCAAGCGGCGGTTTCGATCCCCGACTCCCGACTCCCGACCCCCGACTCCCGCAGAACAGCCATCGATCTCTACTCCGGCGTCGGATTCTTCAGCCGGCCCCTCGCGACGATCTTCGGGAGCGTGACGGCGGTCGAGGGGGCGGAGGCGGCGCACGAATGCGCGAAACGCAATGTGCCGGAGAACGTGACGCTGGTCAACGCGCCGGTGGAATGGTGGGTGGAACGGATGCCGCGTGCGGATTTCGTCTTCCTCGATCCTCCGCGCGTCGGCGCGCAGCGGAACGTCATCGACGCCATCGCCACGCGGGCGAACGAGATGGTTTGCTTCCTGGCATGCGATCCGGTAACGTTTGCGCGAGACGCGAGCCGGCTGATCGCGTCAGGTTGGCGACTCGCTTCGCTCGACCTCCTCGACCTCTTCCCCAACACACATCACGTGGAAACGCTCGCTTCGTTCGAGCGTGCGAAGTGACCTTCCCGCCGCACTCCCTCTGATCGCATACGTCGCCGGTCTGGCGCTCGGGCATTCGTACGCCGAGGCCATCGGCTTCGCCGCCGTGGCTGTCCTGCTTGTAGCCATCAGGAAAGCGCGCATGGCCATGGTCTGCCTTGCCGTCGCGGGTGGCGTTTGCGCGGCGGCCCATGCGCAGGCGCGAAACGCCGCCGACGCCCGTCTCGCCTCGACGTTTCTAAGCGATCGATTCGTCGAGGTTGTCGCCCCCATCGATCGCGACTGGTCGATGAGCGGCGATGCGCACGTGCTCCGTTGCGAGCGATTCGTGGCGAACGGTGTGTCCATCGATCAATCGCTGGCGATCTATACGCGCTTCGCGCCGCGGCCGATCGCCCTGGAGCGCTCGATCCGCGCGGAGGGATTTCTGCGCCGGAGCGAGCGGGGCGACCTTGTGCTGACGGTCAAGTCGCCGCGGCTGCTGTCCTACGAGGGCTCGCTGAACCGGCTGACGCCCGCGGCCTGGAACCGGGCTCTGGCGAACCGCGTCCGTCCCTTTGCCGCCTCTTATCCCACCGAGGTCGCGCTGGTCGAGGCGCTGGCTCTGGGACGCGGCCAGCGGCTGAGCGACGACATCCGTGACAGCTACAAACACGGCGGGACGTATCACCTGCTCGTCTTCTCCGGCCTGCAGATCGCCTTCGCGGCGGCGCTGATCGCGCTGGGTCTGCGCTGGCTGCACGCGCCGCGGGCGAGCGACTGGTCGCTACTCGTCTTCTCCATCGCCGCGCCTCTCTTCATCGGGCCGACGGCGTCGGTGTCGCGCGCGAGCATCGCCATCGGCCTCTACGCAGTCTCGCGCATCCTGCACCGGCCCACGACGCTGGAGAACCTCTGGTGTGTTGCCGCGCTGGTGCGGCTGGTCATCGCGCCGCACGACCTCGTCGAACCCGCGTTCCAGTTGACCTACGCCGGCGCGGGGGCGTTGCTCTTCGCGGGAAAGGTACTGGCCAGACCGCGCACGCGCTGGCTGGCGTTCGCGGTCTCGGCGGAGACGGCGATCACGCCGCTCACGCTCTTCCACTTCCATCAGTACGCGCTCGGTGGATCTCTGATGACGATGCTGCTGATGCCGATCGTCTTCGCCATGTTGCTGGTATCGGTTGCAGTCTGCGTCATTCCGTGCGCGCCGTTGCTCGGTGTAGTCGGGTCGCTCAACGCGCTCTGCACGTTCGTGAATGCTGCCGCGCTGCCGGTGTGGGGCTTCTTCGCCGCGCCGCCGCCGGCGGCAATCATCAGCGGCTATGTGCTGGCGATGCTGTCGGTGGCGCTACTGCGTGACCGTCTGCGCGTTGCCGCGATCTTCGTGGCGATGGCCATCCCCCTCATCGCCGCCCTGTTGATCGGCCTGCGCGATGTGGAGACGCCGCGGCTGACGGCGCTCGACGTTGGCCAGGGCGATGCTCTGCTCTTTCGATCACCGAAGCACGTCGTCCTCATCGACGCGGGCGGCCGGCTGGGCGACGCGCGTTTCGGCGAGACGGAGTTGCTGCCGATGCTGGCCGACCGGGGCGTGCGCCGCATCGACGTCGCCGTTCTGACCCACGTGCATCCGGACCACTGCGGAGGGCTTCCGGCGGTGCTCGAGAACCTCGAGGTGGGCAGCCTCTGGATTTCGCCGCGCCGGTTTCAAGGCGATTGCGCCCAGCGTGTGCTGGCGGCGTGCGCGGAGCGCGAGATCCCGATCCATCTCGTGCGCGACGGCGACGTTAGGACAGTCGGCGCGCTATCGCTGCAAGCCCTCGTGGCCGATCGGACATTCAAGCACTCGCCCGAGAACAACAGTTCCGTCGTCCTGCGCGTCCGCACCGGACGATGGTCGGCGCTGCTGAGCGGCGATGTGGAGCGGGATGCCGAGGAGTCGCTGGCGGCGCGGGATATTCGCGCGGATGTGCTGAAGGCCGGGCATCACGGAAGCCGTACCTCATCGACATCTGTTTTTCTCGACGCCGTCCGACCACGGATCGCGCTGATCTCGTGCGGCCGGCACAACACCTTCGGCCACCCGCACGCAAGTGTGCTGCAGTCGCTTCAGGAGCGGGGCATCCACGCCTGGCGAACCGACCGGAGCGGCGCGATCGACGTCGACTTCCTGCCTGCCCACCTGGTTGTCCACCAGCAATTTGACACTCCTCGGTGAGCGCCCTAGAGTGAATTTCCCACATGTCGCACACAATTCTGCGGCTCGGCCTCTGGATCATCCTCCTCGTGGTGGCGCTGTACGTGTTGCAGCAGACCTTCGAGGAGGCGCCGTTCGTCGACTTTTTCGCGCCGGCCATGCTGCAGAAGGCGCTCATACTCGGCGGGCTCCTGGTTGCCGCCGGCATCGTTCTGCGGCTTTTCGAACGCGGCGCCAAAGCGGTCTCGAAGAATCGCTGCGTCGTCTGCAGGGTGCCGATCGAGCATGGAGCGATCTACTGCCGCGAGCACCTGCGCCGAGTGCTGAGCCGCGAGGACGAGAAGACGCACATGACGCGCGTTCGAAGGTGACGCGCACGCCCACAGTGTCCATCGTGATCGCCGGTCCGACCGGCACGGGCAAGTCCGCCCTGGCACTGTGCATCGCCGAAGCGATCGGCGGCGAGATCGTCAACTACGACTCGGTGCAGATCTATCGGGGGTTCGACATCGGCAGCGCCAAACCAACGGCAGATGCATGCGCCCGCCTTCCGCATCACCTCTACGACATCGTCGATGCCGATGAGGACTTCAACGCCGCCGACTATGCCCGAGTAGCGCGCGCGGCGTGCGCGGAGATCGAGGCGCGCGGCAGGCAGGCCGTCCTCGTGGGCGGAACGTTCTTTTATCTCCGCGCCCTTCTGCACGGACTGCCGGAGATGCCCGGGCGCGACGCCAGCCTCCGTGCGCGTCTCCGCCGGATCGCGGAAAGACCGCGCGGGAACGATCGCCTCCATCGCTGGCTATCGAAAGTCGATCCACAGAGTGCTGGAAGAATCGCGCCCGCGGACGGGCATCGGGTCGAGCGCGCTCTCGAAGTGTGGATGATCAGCGGCAAGCCGATCTCCGAGTGGGAGCGGCCAATAGCCGCCTCGGCGGAGGAGTTTCCGGCGACAAAGATCGGCTTGACGTTGGAACGGCAACGCCTGATCGAGCGTCTCGACCGGCGTGTCGAGGCGATGTATGCCGCGGGGCTCGTCGACGAAACACGCGGACTGCTGGCGAAATATCCTCGCACCGCCCGCCCGTTCGGCGCCATTGGTTACGCGGAGGCGGTGGCGGTGGTGATGGGAGAAATGGACCTCGGTCCGGCAGTCGCGGAAACGAAACGACGGACGCGCGCGTATGCCAAACGACAGATGACATGGTTGCGGTCGGAGCGGAACGTGCACTGGATCGAGGTCTCCTCGGTTGAGGAGACGTTTGCGGCCGCCATGCGGTTGATCGAGGGACCGAAGTGACGAAGAGATCGAACCTTTTTCTCATTGCCTCGCTGGCAATCGCACTCGCCCGATGCACACCGGCCCCGGCGCCGGTCGTGGCGCGGGTGCCTCAGGGCAATGAACGCTTCATCATCGACCCGCGCACCGGGTATGAGACCCACCCGACGCCGGCGAACGCAACGCGTTTCGATGATGCCTGGCGGGCCATCGTGGCCGGCGATTACACGACGGCGCGCAAGCGGCTGGATGACATCCGTGCCCGGGAGCCGGGTTACACGCCAGCGCAGCTCGCGGAAGCTGCCATCCTGCTGCGGGAGGGAAAACCCGACGCCGCCCGGCCCATCGCCGACCGCGCTCTCTCGAAGCGGCCGCACTATGTAGCCGCCGAGGTTTACGCCGCCGAGATCGCCATCGCTGAGAAACGGACGCGCCAGGCCTACGATCAATATCGCGACATCGCCTCACGTGCGGGCGCGCCGGCTACGGCCGCCGAACGTGTCGCCGAACTGGGGACGATGCTCTTCGATCAGCTCTATAACGCCGCCACCGCGGCGCCCGATGACGAGGCGATTCGCCTTCTGCGTGAGGCGCTGGTAATCAACCCGTCCGCGAGCTCCGCGCGCATCCTTCTCAGCCAGAAACTCCTCGGACAGCACAAGTACGACGAAGCGAAGACCGAGCTGGCGCCGATCCTCAGCACGGGCGACGTCGACCGCACCGAGGTTCAGGAAGTGCTTGCGGAAGTCGACATCAGCCACAAGCGATACGAGGCCGCTATCGCACGCTATGAACGTCTGTCGAAGCGCGACCGCCGGTTCGCGGCGCGGCTCGATGAGATCAAGGGTCAGTACGCGGAAGCCAACATGCCGCCGCAGCTCCAGCGCGCCATCGAGAGTGAGGCCATTACGCGCGGCGACCTGGCCGTGGTGATCTACTGGAAAGTGGCCTCCGTCCGTTTCGCCTCGAACATGGCCGCGCCGCCGATCGCCATCGACATCGGCGAGACGCCGGGCCGGGACGAGATCGTCCGCGCCATGGCCCTCGGCATCTATCCGGTCGATCCGATCACGCGCCGCGTGAGCCCGTACTCGCCCGTGAGCACCGGCGCGCTGACGCGGATCACCGCGCGCCTGCTCGCGCTGCGCGGAGCCGCCTGCGCGCGCGGCGTGGGCTCCGATCCGCAGAAGGTTCTGAGCTCCTGCGCCGTCGTCGATCCAACCCTCGGCGCCGGCACCGATGCACCGGTCAGCGGGCGGGTGGCGGCAGGGGTAATGGAGCAGGTGGATCGGGCGTTGTCTACGCGGTAGGGCGGTAGCGCGGTCGCGGGGTTGCGCGGTCGCGCGGTTACGAGGTCTCGCGGGGATTACTTGGTATGGCGTGGAGGAGCACGCTGGAGGCGTGCGGTAGATTAGCCGGTGGCAAGCGCCGCAAGGCGCGCCGCCACCGGTTACCGATCCGCACGAATGTCGTACCCCGGCAGGGGTACCGGAGGTTGACGCAGGCCGTCAACGACCTCAAGCTCCAACGAGCGTGTCCTCTGCTGACGTGAGCGCGGTCCGCGACCCCTGCCGGGGTCGGTGATGGCCACGATCCCTAACCGGTGGCGGCGCGTCCTTCGGCGCTTGCCACCGGCTAATCTACGGAACGCCTCCGGCGTGCTTCGCGCTGACTTGCCAGAGATCTGTAGCCGTGTAGATCGGGAAGCGCTTAACCCCGAGACCGCGCAATCTTGAGACCGCATTCAAAACAACGTCAGCCTCGGCAGCCCGAACTTCTCCCTGACCAATCGGCGTAGATTTGCCTCCTCGGTCCGGGTCCTGGTTTTCTCATTCAGCTTTGACGTGTCGCCGAGGGCGGTGGCGATGTCGGCGCGGATGGCTGCGATCGAGGCCGGATCGGCGGCGATGAAGGCGTCGACCAGTTCCCGTTCCAGATCGATGAGACGCTCCTCGATCCTGGGAACGCTCTTTTCGGAAACGAGGGCGCGGACGCGCGGGGCGAACGGCGCGGCGATTTCCGAGGCTTCGAGCTGTACGGCCAGGGCGTCGAGCAGCGCCTGAGGACCGGCCTCGGGCGCGACATCACCGGCGCCGACGTAGAGGTTTCGCCGCTCCTCCCAGAGCTCCTTGACCGAATGACGGCAGTAGCTGAGGCTCGAGATGACCTTCTTGCGGCCGCTCGTCTCGTTTTTCTCGAAGACCGCGTCGATGGCCTCGATGACCACCGGCAGCGGAACCCCGTCCTCGTACCACTTCTTCATCAACGCCCAGTCCTTGGAACTGAGGATGAACGGCGTGCCGCGGCGAAGTGCGAAGTGCCCCTCGATTTCCTGGAAGTAGTTCTCTTTCGGCGCCTCGTCGGTCACGTTGGAAACGTACCACGCGGTTGCGGGGTCGCGGGGTTGCGGAGTCTCGCGGTCGCTGAGTTGCCAGGTTAGGTTGCTGAGTTGCTGGGTTGCTGGGTTGCTGGGTTACTGGGTTGTCCACGCCATACCTGCTTTCATCCTTGAGCGCAATCACTCGACAACCGACAACCGACAACCAGCAACTTAGCAACCCAGTAACTCAGCAACCGCGCGACCCCACAACCCCGCAACCGCGTTACAATCCCCCCTCCCAGGCCGTCACTTTCCCGTGTCAACTATGGAAGCCATCGCCCCCCGCGCTGAGGTCACGGTCTATTCGCCTCTGTTCTCGCCCTTCCGGCAGCAGTTGCAAGGAACTGCCGTTTCCATCGGGCGCGCCTCGGACTGTTCGATCCCCGTCAAGGATCGTTATCTCTCGCGCAAACATGCCGAGATCGTCGTGGAGCGCGGATCGTGGGTCCTCAAAGACTGCGGCAGCGCCAACGGAACGTACCTGAACGGCTCGCGCGTGGAGCGCGATCATCCCCTCCGCACGGGCGATCGCATCCGCCTCGGCGATACGGAGATCGTCTTCGAGACGGCCGAGCACAACACGGACCGGATGCTGGCCGTTGCCGACACATCGCCGAGCATGACGATCTCGATCCCCGTCAACGAGATCGAGCAGCCGGGCGGCAAAGCCGACACGGGCGACCTGGCCAAACTCAAGACTCTCAACTTGCTGGCGCGGGAGCTGATCGAAGATCGCCCCACCGAGGAGCTCTTCGGCTTCATCGTCGACCGGGTCCTGGAGCACACACAGGCCTCGCGGGCAGCCCTCGGACTCCTCGGGCCGGACGGCAAGTCGTTCGTCAACGTCGAGGTGCGGCGGCAGGACCGGACCGACGCCTCGGAGCTGCGCATCAGCCACACCGTGCTCAGCGAAGTCGTCGAGGAGAAAAAGGCGCTGGCCTTCATGGACGTCAGCGTCGACGAGAAGCTGAGCCGCGCGCAGTCGATCATCATGCAGGGCATCCGTTCGATCCTCTGCGCGCCGCTGATGATCGGACAGTCGGTGGTGGGCGTCCTCTACGTCGATTACCTCTTCAACCAGCGAAAGATCTCCGAGGACGACGTCCGCCTGGTCGCGCAGATTGCGCGCTTTGCCGCGATCAAGCTCGAGACGACGCGCCTTCGCGAGGAGGCGCTCCAGAAACGGATCATGGACGAGGAGCTGAAGACCGCGTCGATGATTCAGCGCGGCCTGCTGACGCCGGCGCCCATCGGGGTCGAGGGCTACACATTCGCCGGCGCCAACCGCCCCTGCCGGACGGTGAGCGGCGACTATTACGACTTCGTCCGCCGGCCCGACGGCCGGGTGTATTTCGTCATCGCCGACGTCAGCGGCAAAGGCATCACCGCCGGGCTGATGATGGCGGGGCTTCAGGCCTCGTTCCGCATCTTCTGCAAGAACGATCCGTCACCGGCCAACCTGATCTCGCAGCTCAACGACGCGCTGAAGGACACCCTGCCGCAGTCGAAGTTCGTGACGCTCTTCCTTGGGCGCCTCGATCTGGCCACGGGCATGATCGAATACGCCAATGCCGGACACACGCCGCCGCTTTGGATCCGCGGCGACGGTGTCGAGGAGCTCAGCGAGACCGACCTCGTGCTCGGTGTCGTGACGCGTGCCGATTTTCGCGAGCACAAGCTGCAGCTCGCACCGGGTGACGCGCTCGTCCTCTTCACCGATGGTGTCACCGAGGCCGAGAACGAAGGCGGCGAGGACCTGGGCGGCCTCCAGCACGTCGCCCACCGCCTTTCCACGATGCACGGCGCCGGCGCCGACGAACTGACCAGGGCGATCGAGTCCGAAGTCCTGTCACACATGGGCGACGCGCCGTTAGCGGATGACGTGACGCTGGTGGTGGTGAGTAGGAACCGGGAGTCGGGAGTCGGGGGTCGGGAGTCGTAGCGGTCTCGCGGTTGCCAGTCTGGACGATCTCGTTTCTGACAATCACGAAACGGCAAACCACAGCCCGTCCGACCCCCGAGAAACGACTCCCGTTACCTGGCCTGCATTTCTCACGACCTGATTGAGCCTCCCTGCCTGCCGCCCGCAAACCAGGGGCCGATGTGGCACAGACACTCTTGTCTGTGCTCAGGCCGAAGCCGCGTGCCGTCAGCGCTTGCAGTCTCTCGAGTCGGGAGAGACCCCGCACAGACAAGAGTGTCTGTGCCACATCGGTCCTGCTCTTCGGCACCACTCCGCACTATCGGTAAGACAGGCTGCGGGCATACCACTCGTCGTGTGTTCGAGAGCAGGACCCCCGCTACGGTAGCGTGTACCTTCGCAGGAAGTCCGCAAACAACGGATCGATCTCGCTGGCGGCGACGGAGAAGATCCGGTCGGCGTGGTAGTTGCCGGGGATGTCGATCACGTGCAGCTCCTTCGGCTCGTTCGCGGCCTCGTACAGCGCCAGGGAATGGTCGTGGCCGATCAGCCAGTCGTTCTTGACGTGAACGAGGCAGATCGGCACGTGAACGTCGCGAACGTCGTCGATGGCCTGCAGCTTCGGGCTGCGCCGGAACTGCCAGTCGAAATGCGGCCGCTTGAGGGCCTGGGAAAGGGCGATGTGGCGGTGCAGCGTGAAGGGGTTGATACGGAGAGTGATCTTCGAAAAATCGGCAACCGCGGAGATCAGCAGCAGGGAGGCAATCGGCAATTTGTGCCGTGCCGCGGTCGAGATTGCAACCGAGGCACCGTAGGAGAGGGCTACGATCGTGATCGACTCGATCGGCAACCGTCTCAGCAGTTCCTCGGCCACGGCAGCCGTGTCGTAGTGCTCGTAGAGGTTGAAGCCGTAGATCCCTCCGCTGTCGCCGTGGCCGCGCGGATCGACGATGGCCGCGCGGTAGCCGAGCTCGTGCAGGTGCGATGCGAGCGTGAGCATCGACGGGTGCCTCCGGTCCCGCCAGAAACCGGGGATCACCAGCACCAGAGAGCGCGACGTGTGGTCGTAGAGATCGTAGGCGATGGGCGTGCCGTCGAACGAGAGCACCGTCCCGGCGACGGCAGGCGGGCTGAGCGGATGAAGGGATACGCTTGACATTGCCATGTACGTTCCTAGACTATAGCCCCTCGCCGAGCGATAAACGCTCATCCCCCACGGTTTTCAAGGTCTGTTTTTCATTTTCGAATGGTGCCTGCCGCCCGGCTGGCATCGACGTTGCGAATCGTGTAGAACTCGCTTTTTGACCAGGTTGCGAAGCGACGTGCTTCGCGGAGATTTTGACGCATTGCCAAGGGGGGTGAGCGGGCACTTTTTTCAACAATTCAATCCCCGGACAAACCCATAACCAACCAACAACGAGAGGAAAAAACAACATGAGCAAGAAACTTCTGGTTCTCCTGACGGTCCTGGCCCTGAGCGTGTTCGGCTTCGCTTGCAAGAGCGAGACGGCTGCCAACAACACCGATTCGAGCGCGGCAGCGACCGACACGTCCTCGACGATGTCCACCGCGACCGACACCTCGACAAGCGGCACGATGGCCACCGACACCAGCTCGACGACTTCGACCTCGACGTCGGCCAGCACGATGAGCGACACCTCCGGCACGGCCACGACGGCGACGACGGCTACGACGACGTCCGGCACGACCTCCACGACCACGACTGGCACGACCTCCACGACCACGTCCAGCTCCAAGAAGAAGCACTAAGACACGATCCGCATTACCATCGAGACGTCCCGCGCAAACCGCGGGGCGTCTTTTGTTCTGAAGCGTCCCCAAAATACCCGGTTGCTGTTTCCTCTCGTCCCTGGTCCGAACAATCCGATGATCCGATTCGCGAGGCGGTTGCCTCGCTTTGATACGAAACATTTGACGATTCACGCATGCGAAGGAGGTGAGGCGGGCACTCCCAGAACGACGTCGCAATTGACCCATGTCGCCCAACAATCACCAGCAACATCTGAGAGGAAAAACTAAATGAAGAAAACTCTGATTCTCCTGACCATCGTGGCCCTGGCCTTCTTCGGCTACGCCTGCAAGAGCGAGACGAGCAACAACGCAACTGACACCGGCGCGGTCGCCACCGACACGTCGTCCACCGCCTCGAGCACCACGAGCGCCACGACGGCCACCACCGACACCTCGGTCACCGGCACGACCGGCACGATGTCGACCACCGACACCTCCGTCACCGGCACGACGTCGACCACCGGCACCACCAGCACGGCCGCGAGCTCCACGGGCACCACCGGCACGACGTCCACCACCAGCACCACGAAGACCGAAACCACCAAGAGCACCACCAAGAAGCACTGATCCCCGACCCAATTGAGTTTCGAAACGCCCCGCCCCAGGCGGGGCGTTTTTGTTTGTGGGGGGCGGTGGGCGATTGCAAGGCGACAGCGAGAGTTACGCTGTCATCCTGAGGCTGCCGCAGCCGCGCCTCGAATGTTGGTGATTACTGAGATCAAAGGTCGCGGCGGAGGACGCCGAAGGACCCCCTGACTACTTGCGGGAAAGGGTGGTGGTTCTCGATCATCAACGTACCACCACCCTTTCCGGCCTGTAGTCGGGGGGTCCTTCGGCGTCCTCCGCCGCGACGATAGATCTGCGCGAGCATCAACATTCGAGGCGCGGCTGCGGCAGCCTCAGGATGACAGCGAGAACCACCGCGTCGAGTTCCGCTCAAGTGCCCCACTCCCCCCCTACCGCCTCACCGCGAGATCCTGCTCCAGCCCGTGGTAGACCCGCGTCGTCTCGGCTTCAGCTGCTTGGAGGTCGCCGCGGTTGTCGATGACGTAGTCGGCGTGGCGGAGGCGTTCCGCACGCGGCAGTTGGCGGGCAATGCGGCGTGTGGCTTCCTCGCGCTTCATGCCGCGGAGGGCGGCGCGGGCGAGCTGCGTTTCCGGGTCGACGTCGACCACGACGATGCGGTCATAGAGCCTCTCCCCGCCCGACTCGATCAGCAGCGTCGCTTCGACGATGACGATCCGATCGCCGGGGCGCTGCTCCTCGGCCGCCATCAGGCAGGCCTCTTCCTCCACCACCAGGGGATGAATGAGAGCGTTCAACGCCCTGGCCGCCTCCTCGCTGGCGAAAGCGATGGCGGCCAGTTTGGGACGATCGACGTTGCCGTCCGGCAGGAGGATGCCGCAGCCGTAGGTTCGTACGAGCGCCTCGTGCCCAGCCTCCCCGGGCTTGTACAGGCGGGCCACGATCTGGTCGGCGTCGATGGTCACACATCCCAGCCGGGCGAAGAGTTGGGCGATCGTCGATTTGCCGCTGGCGATCCCACCGGTCAGGCCCGTGCGCAGGATCATCTCCGTCGCCACTCCGCGGCCGTGACGGTATTGCGCATCAGCATGGCGATGGTCATCGGTCCCACGCCGCCTGGTACCGGCGTGATCCACCCGGCCACCTCGCGGACGCGGCAGAAGTCGACGTCGCCTACGAGCACCGTCCCGTTCTTCGCCAGAAGGCGCGACTTCTCCTCGTCGTGCGCGATTCGGCCGGCATCGCCTGCGCCGAGACGGTTCATGCCGACGTCGATGACAATCGCCCCCGGCATGACCATCTCGCGCGTGACCAGCAACGGCCTTCCAACGGCCGCGACGACGATGTCCGCGCGGCTCACGGCCGCGGCGAGGTCTCGTGTGCGCGAGTGAGCAATGGTCACGGTGGCATTCGCTTGCAGCAGCAGTGCCGCCATCGGTTTGCCGACGATGTCGCTGCGGCCGATCACGACGGCGTTGCTGCCGGCGATCGACGCTCCCGTCGATTCGATCAGTCGGATGACTCCCGCCGGGGTGCAGGGAGCGAGCGTGGGACGCCCGAGGTGGAGCTTGCCGACGTTGATCGGATGAAATCCGTCGACGTCTTTGGCCGGGTCGATGGCGTCGATCACCTTCCTGGAGTCGATCTGGCCGGGCAACGGGAGCTGGACCAGGATTCCGTCGACCGCGTCATCGCGGTTGAGGCGGTCGATGTGCGCGAGAAGATCCGCTTCGCTGGTCGATTCCGGAAGGATCAGCTCATCGCCGCGCAGGCCGAGCTCGCGGGCCTTTTTCGCTTTGCTCCGAACGTAGACCTCGGAGGCGGGATCGTTCCCGACGCGCACGGCCACGAGCCCGGGAGGGAAGGCCAGGCGCGCGATCGCCTCAGCGACCTCCGCTTCGATCGTTTTCGCCACCGCTTTCCCGTCGATGATCCGCGCAGTCATGAGGCGGCGCTTCTACCACGTTTCCCACGGGCGATGCGAGCATCTATGCTGACGGGCAACATGCTTCGAAACGCCGGTATCGCCTGTCTCGTGATCGCGCTCGCGGCTTGCCATTCCGCCGAGCATCCCGTTGCGATCGAGGGGACGTGGCGCGCGGTCCTGACATCGCCCGGCGGCGAACTGCCGTTCACACTTCGCTTCGTGAGCAGGGGTGCCGTGCTCAGCGCCGTCATCGTGAACGGAAGCGAGCGGGTGCCCGCGAGCGCTGCCGCCATCCACGATGGGTCGCTCACGATCCGTTTCGACGTCTACGACTCCGTGATCAACGCCAGGTTCTCGAGCGATGGCAATGCCATGACCGGCGCCTGGACGAGGACGGTTCCCGCGGGCATGTGCCGTATGGCCTTTCGCGCCACTCGCGGCGAGCAGCCGCGCTTCCTTCCACTCTCTCCCAGGCTTGCGTCCCTCGGCGAAATGAACGGGATCTGGAAGGCGGAGTTCACCGACTCCGACGGCGTCTCTCCAGCCCGGGGAGAGTTTCATCAGGATCGTGGGTCGAGCCGCGTCACCGGCACGTTCCTTACGCCGACCGGCGATGACCGCTTTCTCGAAGGGTCGTTCGAGAATGGCGTTCTCCGCCTCTCCACCTTCGACGGAGCGCACGCCTTTCTCTTTCAGGCGCGCGCGTCGCAGGACGGCAACAGACTCACGGGCGACTACTGGTCGCGCGATTCGTATCACGCCACCTGGACCGCGACGCGCACGGACGACGCCGGCGCCACGCTGCCGGATGGTTGGAAGGACGTCGGCCTGACGAATGACGAAGGCCGGTTCCGGTTCCGCTTTCCCGATCTCGCGGGGAAGCCGGTCTCGCTGAGCGACGAGCGCTTTCGCGGGAAGGTCGTGCTGGTCAACATCTTCGGATCGTGGTGCCCGAACTGTAATGACGAGGCGCCGCTGCTGGCGGCGTGGGACCGCAAGTATCGCGACCGCGGTCTGGAGATCGTCGGCCTGGCCTACGAGTTCACCGGCAACGCCGACCGCGACCGCGAGATGGTGCGCCGCTTCGCCAACCATTACGGCATCACCTACACGCTGCTCCTCGCCGGCGTGAGCGACAAAGGCAAGGCCTCGGCGACCCTCCCCGATCTCACGCGCGTCCTCGCCTATCCCATGTCCCTGTTCATCGGCCGCGACGGAAACGTGAAGAAGATCTACTCCGGTTTCTCGGGGCCCGGCACCGGCAAACACTTCGATGCTCTTCGCACGGAGATGGAAGCGCTCATCGAATCCATGCTCGCCGAGGGGAAGCGGTGAAGCGGATCGAAGACTTCGAGCCCGGGCAGCACGCCAGTTTCACGAAGACCTTCACCGAGGACGATCTCCAGCGCTTCATCGAAATCACCGGCGATTTGAATCCCCTTCACGTCGACGAGCAGTTTGCGGCCGGCACCTCCTTCGGCCGCCGCGTCCTCCACGGAATGCTGACGGCATCGATCTTCTCGACGATGGTGGGCATGCTCCTCCCCGGCACCGGAGCGATCTACCGCTCGCAAGCGATCCGCTTCCTGCTCCCGGTTCACATCGGCGAGACCGTGACCGCCCACTTCGTCGTCCGCTCCGTCGATCGCGCCAAACACCGGATCGAGATCGACGCGTGGATCGAGAACGAGGCGGGGGAACACGTGATCGAAGGGGTGTGTGAGGCGGGGTTGCTGCGCCCTTTGTCATCCTGAGAGGTTGTGAAAAATCCGCTTTCACAGGCAATTTGTTCTATGAAAGCGATTGTCAAGGGCAGACCTCTTCCTTGCTGATTGCTTTTCCGTTTTTTTCCTGGCAATCAGCCCCTTCCGGCCCGAAGAGGACGATCGAGAGTGCTCGATGGGTGG